>Ga0315308_1002376_pt1 | contig 10714 bp, 7 predicted proteins | sample TDP3_MG_FD_203078 | JGI IMG/M metagenome (GOLD analysis project Ga0315308, IMG submission 203078) | Freshwater sediment microbial communities from Lake Towuti, South Sulawesi, Indonesia - TDP3 | ecosystem: Environmental > Aquatic > Freshwater > Lake > Sediment | place: Indonesia: South Sulawesi...
ACACTGATAATACAAGTGATAGGCGAGTAGGCTCGCGAGCTTTATCGAACTTCCATGAGTCTCCACTCTCGATAGTCAATAGCCACTTTGATATAACCCCTGAGCATGGCATCAATCTTCGCATCGCCTGTGTCAACCCTCAAAACACATCCTTCAATTCCCTGAATCTTACTTCTTGTAGCGGACACAATGATGTGTTCCTTACCAACTTTTCTTATGATTTCTGGGCTTATCTGCTGATTTCCACGCCCGAGCAGCATGCCTTGACGACCAATAGGCGAGAGCACAATCCACGTGTTCTTCCAGTCTTTGATTTCGCTTAGTATCTTCATCTCGTTCACGTCCTTCACCACCGCCTTGTTGTGATAAATGTCGACGCCCATTGATGTCTTCTCAACCCTTAGCAGGTCGGCCACGCATTTCACTGTTGTGCCTGGACCGAGGATGTACGTGGCTTTAGGGTCCATGTCTTCCACTACGAACTTGGCGACAGCCATCTGATTTTCGTGTTCGTCCAGAGTCTCAGGACTCACCTGTTTGCTGCCCAACAGACGCATGGGCACAAACGGACCCTTGAGAAAACCGTGGAGGCTAACCGATAATCTGTCGTCTCTAACGGCTTCCTCATCTACGTCCATTATTTCAAAATCCATGGTCTGCGCCGACTTCTCCACAACCGCCTGAACAATGTCGGCTGCGCCTCGAGTACTTGCGGCAAATATGCCGCTGTACATTTTTACGCCTGAAGGAACTCCCAGAACTGGCACACTGTTTGCGCCAGACATTGCGTCTAAAATGTCTCGGGCTGTGCCGTCTCCACCAACGAAAACAATCATGTCAATCTTTGATTTCACCATCAACTTGACAGCCAACTTTGTGTCTGCTGCTGTAGTTTCTGTCTTTGGCGACATTGGAAGAATCTCAGCCTCTAAGCCAACCGACTTTGCTTCGTCTTCGCCCATGATGCCTGGGCACGTTATCAAATCTACACGAGTTGTCAGTTCAAGTTCCCTCAGCCTCTTAAGAAACTCCACGGCCCTTGCTGGCGCAATTGGATTTGCTCCAAGGGCGAGAGCTTTCTTTGCAACTCCATTTGTTCCTTTCAGTCCAACTCTACCGCCCATGCCTGCAACGGGGTTAACTAGGAAGCCGATTTTCAATTGATTTTTCACTTTGTTAACTCGGTTTTTGAACTATTCTATGTCAGTTGAATAGAAAAACTTTGATATTTTAAAACCTCATACTTTGATAAGGTTTCCGAAGTTGAGTTGGAAAACGCAGTCCAAAAAAGAACTAGTGGAATGGCTACTCGCTGGTGAGCCATGGGTAGTTTATCGTACAATGACCGATCTTCTGGATGAGGATGAAAAAGAAAAAATAGTCGTAAAATCAAGAATGGCAATCCATAAGCACCCACTTATAGAGAAGATTTTCCTAGGTTTAAATGAGGATGGCTACTGGGGCAGACCTAAAGATATTCACACTTGGTGGCCAAAGAAAGACACCACATTCTGGCTGCTTCCGGTGCTAGCAGATTTCGGTTTCACTGTGAACGACAAAAAGATTGCTAGAGCCTGCGAATACGTGTTTAGCACTCAACTACAATCTGGCGGGTTCGGCTGGGATCCGCCAACAAAACCCGGTGATTGCCACAGTGCTATACTAATTGAATCATTAGCAAAATTGGGTCTTCTAGGAGACTCTAGACTACAGAGAGCCTATAAATGGATCATCAAAAGACAGCGTCTCGACGGAGGATTTTGGTGTAAGAACACTGGGCAGATTGGCGGACCGAGAGAAAACGAGCCGAGTTGCGCCTTAGCCACAATGTTTGTGGTTGGAGCGTTGGCTCAAAATTCCAAACTTCAAAATAGCGAAATTGCCATGAAAGGGGTAGATTTTCTTTTTGAATGCTGGGAAAAGAGAGGGAAGGTAAAGTTTGCGGGTCATGATAGTCAAGTTGGAACTGATTGGGAGAAATTGAAATACCCCTTCACTGACTACAAAATCTTAAAGTTTTTGGATGTTCTGTCTCAGTTTGAATACGCTAAGAAAAGGCTTCAAGAGACAGAAATGATCAATCTACTCCTCTCCAAACGAGATGAAGGGGGAAGGTTTACACCCGAGTCGATCGTTAAAGTGTGGTCTGATTTTGATTTTGGACAAAAAGAGAAACCTTCGAGGTGGATCACCCTACTGGCTTTGCGAATAGTAAATAGAATTTACAAAGAGAAAAACATGATTTTTGGCGAAACCAATGTAGATTGTCCCACTGCACCATGAAAAACCTAAATTATCAGCCCTACTAAGTAAAGCACTCCAAAGTCACACACTATAGTAGTTATAATGTAGAGTTGGAAAATATGAATGCAATAGTCAAGAATAAGAGGCACCCTGGAGCCGAAATCACAACACTAAATGCACCAAGAATCAAAGAAGGTGAGGTTCTCGTCAAGGTGGAGACAGCCTCTATCTGTGGAACCGACATCCACATATGGGACTGGAATGAATGGGCTCAAAACCGCATAAAGAAGCTTCCAATTATTTTTGGTCACGAAGTGGCTGGAGAAGTAGTGGAAGTCGGCAAAAACGTAACCACTGTAAAGATAGGCGATAAAATTTCGGCTGAGACACATATCGTAGACGGCACCTGCTACCAATGCAAAACCGACAGAAAACACGTCTGCAAAAACATGGAAATCCTCGGCATAGACAGAGACGGCGTCTTCGCTGAATACTTCACCCTGCCAGAAGAGAACGCTTGGAAAAACGACCCTCACCTAGACCCTGCCATCGCCTCGGTTCAAGAACCGCTCGGAAACGCTGTGCAAGCTGTTTTGCCAAAGGAACATGTTGAAGACATTGCAGGCAAGAACGCTGCAGTCCTAGGTGCCGGTCCAATAGGCTTGATGGCCATAGCCGTTCTCAGAGAACTCGGCGCAGGCAAAGTCTTCGCCACAGCAGGAGGCCTAAACAAAGTTCGCATGGAATTGGCCAAAAAAATGGGTGCTGACATGGTTCTAAGCGCTAGAGAGGAAGGTGAAAAACTCGTCAAAACAGTTCTTGATGCAACTGACAGCGACGGAGTTGACGTAGCATTAGAGATGTCAGGCGACCCGAACGCAGTGAGACAAGCCTTCGAGATGCTCACCCCAGGCGGCAGAGTATCTCTCTTGGGAATTTTGGAAAAGCCGATGGAACTCGATTTAAACAATGCCTTGATTTTTAAGGCTGCGACAGTGTATGGCATAACTGGGCGTAGAATGTTTGAGACATGGTATCAGGTGAGGGGTTTGCTAGCCAAACCGAGTTTTAGGGAGAAAATTTCTTTTATCATAACACACAGAATGCCTATGCGGGATATAATTAAAGGCATAGACCTGATTAAATCTAAAAAGGCTGGCAAGGTCACGCTTCAACCTATATGGTGACAAGATAAAGATTATTAGAATCCTGTGGAAGACTAAAATCAAAAGGTGAAGAATAGTAATGAGAAACCCAACAGCATTTTTGGCACAGGAGTATCAAGAACTCGTTAAAAACGAACTTGACTGGAAGATCAAAGTGTTAGAGGGGCCTAGCACGCCTTGGTGCACAGTCGATGGCAAACGGGTCCTGATGCTTTGCTCCAACAATTATCTGGGATTGAGCACTCACCCCAAGGTCAAAGAAGCTGCACTGAAAGCAATTGAGACTCATGGGGCGGGCTCAGGCTCGGTTAGACCCATAGCAGGCACCATGGACTTGCATATTGAATTGGAAAGAAGACTTGCCCAGTTTAAACACGCTGAGGCTTCACTGGTCTATCAGACTGGTTTCGCCGCGAACGCAGGGCTCATTCCACAATTGGTTGGAAAGGAAGACTTGATAATCAGCGATGAACTCAACCATGGAAGCATAATCGACGGAGTGAGACTGAGTCACGCAGAAAGAGGGATTTACAAGCACACCGACATGGAAGACTTAAAAAGAGTCCTAAACGAAGCGGAGAAACACTCACCACCATACAGAAGAATACTGATAATCACCGACGGAGTTTTCTCAATGGACGGTGACATCACCCCCCTCGACCATATCGCCAAGTTAGGCGAGGAACACGGCGTCATGGTTTTCGTCGATGACGCCCACGGCGAAGGCGTGCTTGGCGAAGGCGGCAGAGGCATAGTCTCCCACTTCAAACTTGACCGAAGCAAGGTTCATGTGGAAATGGGCACGTTTTCAAAGGCTTTCGGCGTTGTGGGCGGTCACATCACAGGCAGCAGAGACCTCGTCAACTTCGCCTACAACAGGTCCAGAACATGGCTATTGAGCGGATCACATCCGCCTCCCGTTGCGGCTGCATGCATTGCCGCGATAGATGTTTTGGAGAAGGAGCCCCAACACGTCCAGAGACTATGGGACAACACACGATATTTCAAGAAGACTATGAAAGACTTAGGCTTCGATGTGGGCAACAGCCAGACGCCCATTACACCAGTCATAGTTGGCGAGAGTGGAGTAGCAAAAAAACTGAGCGCACGACTGTTTGACGAAGGTATCTTCGCCTTGCCCATAGTGTATCCAATGGTGGCACGAGATAAAGCGCGAATCAGAACAATGATGAATGCTCAGTTGACAAGAGAAGACTTAGACTTCGCAATCTCATCATTCGCAAAAATAGGGAAAGAACTCCAAATAATATAGGCTTTCAGCGTTTCTAGACCCTTTATCATCAAAGTTTCTTCCTTTTCAGCTAGACAGTGCAGACTCCCATCTACCAAATCTCTGAAAGAGCACGGTCAATTTTTTCACAATTCAAAACAAAGAATGGACATTTTTGGAGCAAAATAATTGGCGTAATTCTGTTCTAATTCTATTTTTTGCGTCATTTCATTAAAAAAAAATATCTTCGCTATAATTCGCTTATAAAAGCAAACTCTAGAAAGGAGAACTATAGTCACCCAAAATCTAAAAACACGCTATCACTCAGTGCAACTATCCTCACTATGGTTTCCTCGAAACGAAAACCGACCGCTAATCCTCTCTTTATAATATTCGAAAGTTTTCGTCCAAAACTGCTTCAAAATCAAAGATGATTGACCAATTATTATGAAAATGTTTATGTCTCATACAAAAGATTAGGTCATAATGCAAGGTTAGTTGCATGCCCACCGAGTTTCGTTCTTTAGCCGAGCTTTGCGAGAAGCTAGGCGGGACTACTAAACGCACATTGATGGTTGGTTACGTGGCAGATTTTTTGAAACAGTTGCAGCCTGAAGAGGTGGAACCAGCTGTCTCGATGACTTTGGGTAGACCTTTCCCAAAGTGGGACCAACGTGTTTTGGAAGTGAGCTGGGCTACGCTGAGTGCAATGATAAAACGCTTGACCAACGTGGACTGGAAAGACTTCAGAGCGGCATTCAGTAAAACAGGCGACATAGGCGATGCGACGAAAATAGTTTTCGAAGCCAGCAAGATTCGCAAGCAGGCTACTCTTTTTGAAAAGCCATTAACTGTCCTTGAAGTTAGACACACATTTGAAAACATCGCCGAGACTTCGGGCTACGGTTCGAGAGAACGAAAAGAACGCTTGGTTGAAACTTTACTAAGTGAGACTACCCCTCTGGAAGCCAAATATGTTGTCAAGATTCTGATAGGTGAAATGAGAACAGGCTTCCATGAAGGATTGATGGAACTGGCTGTTTCCAAGACCTTCGACATTCCTCTCGAAACTGTTCAAACGGCGAGCATGCTAACAGGTGACATAGGCGAAGTTGCTTCAATAGCGAAGACAAGAGGTCGAGAAGGCATAACAAACCTTCAGTTTAAGGTTTTTCGACCGATAAAACCTATGATGGCTCAGATGGCTGAAGACGTAAACGAAGCCCTAAAAGAGGCCAGCGGCCTGATGGCTTTCGAATACAAGTTAGACGGAGTCCGCATCCAGATCCACAAATCAAACGATGATGTGCGAGTTTTCAGTCGCAGGCTGACAGATGTGACAGAAAGCTTGCCAGAGGTTGTTCAACTGGTTAAGGGCGAGGTGAAGGCTCAGCGGGTCATCTTAGACGGAGAAGTCATCGCAGTTGGAGAGAAGAAAAGCCCTCTTCTCTTTCAACACGTCATGCGGAGGTTTCGAAGGGTTCACGGAATAGACGAGATGAGCAAACAGATACCCGTCGAACTCCAGCTTTTTGATATCATTTACCTCAACGGCCAAAGCCTAATCGACTTGCCGTATACCGAGCGTCGAAAGAAACTAGCCGAAATTGTGGGGCACATATCCTTAACAAATCAGATAATCACTAAAGACCCAGACGAAGCCGAGCAGTTTTTAAAAGAATCACTCAATAAAGGTCACGAGGGCTTGGTCGCCAAAAAACTTGGCAGCCCTTACACGCCGGGAATAAGGGGCAAACGCTGGTTTAAAATCAAACGCACTCTAGAATCTTTAGACCTAGTCATTGTGGCGGCTGAATGGGGCTACGGACGACGACACAACTGGCTCAGCGACTACTACTTAGCCGCTCGAGATACCAAAACTGGACAGTTCATGGTTGTGGGCAAGACGTTCAAGGGCTTAACCGACCAAGAAATTATTGAGATGACTCGGCGACTCAAAGAATTGACGATTAGAGAGGAGCCCCACCGAGTGGTAGTTGTCCCAAAAATTGTGGTTGAAGTTGCCTACAATGAGGTTCAGACAAGCCCAAAATATGAATGTGGAATGGCACTGCGCTTCGCTCGAATAACACGAATAAGGGACGACAAAACTCCCGGAGAAGCAGACACCATACAAAAGGTAAGAGAAATCTATGAAAAACAATACGAGAAAAAAGCCAAATACTAGTACGATTTCCCAAATACTCGCATTGTTTCAGTTGCGTTTTCTGAAGAGTTAACATTGTCAATGTCGCAGGCGTATTCAAATCCAGCTTCTACTAGTTATTGTGCTTCCTGAACTGTTTTGACTACTCTGCTAGTGTATGAGCCTGAGTCTTGGTTGAAGACTGCGCTTTTCAATTGAATCATCTATAGTAACGTGTTTTCCACTTTTTTGTGACATAAGTATTCTTTAACGTATAAGATATCCTTCGTTTCATAGTACAACATTGTTCTTTTCCAATGACGTAGCGCGCGCATCAATATCCAAATCTAACCAGAACTTAGTTGATGCGTGTACACCTAAAGCTTTCAAAGAAAAAAATGGAGGTACTGAGTCCTATACCAAGCTTGGGTCATTTTTCCTATGCTGGCTAGCTTACGACATCTATGAATCTTATTGCCCTTGCATACTTACTCGTAGCTGGCAAAGCCGTCCAAGTGAGGCTTTGGAAGACGTGCCCAGTTCCAATGTCAATGTCATATGGATCGTAGCTGTTGTGGACTGGATACCAGTAACCTCTACTTTCCCATATGTTTGCCTTGTCAGCGACACTGCCCAGAGGAACACCAGCTGCATGATGATCCTCTGTGGCGCGTGGGAAGAATGCAAGCCATGTTGAACCTTGGGCAACCCCAGTGACTTGGAAGCTTATCTCAGCCTTGGCGTTCAAATAGCCAAAGTAATTGCCTTCAAGATAGGGCTTAGCTGGGTAGGTTGTGGGCACTCTCCAAGTGACCATCCAGTAATCGCCTAGAACCTCGAAGACTGAGAATTTTTCTTCGGTGAGAACACCAGAGACATCTGCTTCCCAAGTGCTGCCATCATTGTAATAAATTTTTATGTGCGCAGTGTATGGTGGTCCCTCGAATTTCAAGAGGCTATAGTTTCCGATCACTGCAGTGAAAGTTAAGTAGTAAATCCTAGATTGTGGAACACCTGTGTTGGAAGCCACGATGGTCAAGGTCTTTGTCTTGCCAACTTGGGCTTGTTCAACTGAGCTTATGCATTTGAAACTAAAACTTGGTGGATTCTGCGGTGGCGGAATTGTAGAAATGACGTGAACAAACGCAGTGTCTGAATCTGAAACTTCTTTGCCGAGTTCATCTTTGCCGATTGCAGTTCCGTTGTTAGTGGTGTCTTGTAAGGGCTGTGCATAAGATGTTAGAGTTTGGCTTTCACGAGGATCTAGTCTTGGGATTGTGCCAATCACACCAAGTTTGTCGTCGGTCACATCGATGTTGTAGAGGGTGCAATCGCCTATGTTAGTTATATTGTACTTGTAGGTCACGTTTTCTCCAAGCTTGATTGTGTCGGGTGTTGCTGTTTTCTCGATGTCAATTTTTGGGTGCAGAATCTCGACTTTCCAAGAAGCCGTGGCATTGACTGTCAATCCGAATTCGTCTGTGCCGTTGGCAGTGACCGTGTTATCTAATGGGTCAGGGGCTCCTTGGGGAATTTTGTATGTCTCTGAAAAAGTTTTTTCTTGCCCAGGGTCCAACGCATCTTCATATATCAGTCCGAGCAGAGTGTCGGTTACTGTCACGTTGAATAGCTTGGTGGTTCCTGTGTTCTTTACGGTTATCTTATAGGTTATGGTGTCGTCTTCATGAGCTTTGTCTAATGAGCCTATCTTAGTTACATCGATGATTGTTACGACTTCGAAATTGCCGAAATTATAGGGTCCTCTCGTCTTCCCGCACAGGGTAAACACAGTGAAAGGTGAGCTTGTGGCTTCAATCCATTTACTCTTATGTTCTTCGGTTAGGGTCCATGTTCCAACTGGTAGCGCGGAAAACTCATAGTACCCAGTGCTGTCAGTTTTCTTTTCTAGTTTAATTGTTGATCCAAGGTACGTCCCCTCCAAATATATAGTCCATCCTGCTATTCCAGATTCTCCTGGGTCCATCTTAGCGTTATGATTTGCATCATAGAACTTGTATCCGAAGAGTTTGTTTTTTGGGGGCACTGCTATTGGTACGTCTTGGCTTCCAGTTTCTGTTGTGAGAGCGTGTAGCGATGCGCCAGACCATTCGCTGGAACCAGTGGCTAAGTGGGACATCCAGTATAGATACAGGGTTTTGTCCTTATACTTGTCCAGAATTGTGAAGGTGGATCTGTACTGGATCACAATGTTATTGGGTTTATAGAGGTCACTGATGCGTTCAGTGATAACATTAATTCCAGTGTCGGTTCCTAAAGCGTCGCCTATCCAGAAATTTTTTTCTGTCGGCTCAGTTAAGAATGAAGGCGCGCCGAGTAGAGGGTTGCCAGGCTTAGATTTGCATTGGTCGACGCCAAGGTCTGGACCGCCCAATCCCGTCCATTGGTGGTCGTGTTGAATTATGATTTTGAAGTACCCTGGCACGATACTGGCTATTCGCAAGCGGTAGGGGACCCAGTTTTCTTCCAGCCAGCCTGAGAGTAAGCCTCTTGTCCAGATTGACCATTCTCTTGAATAGCCTTCTAGATAGTATGAAGTGCTTGCTGAAGTTGTGTAGCGCGCACGCGCGCTATTCTGAGCGGTAACAAGCGTTATTGAAAACGCAAGCAGTAGAATAATAACTTTTGCATAGCCTTTACATATCTTCGACATGTCTTTCTCCCTGGTCCTTTTTATGAATGCTTTCCTTTTAAAGTAATTGCTAGAAATTCCTTCTAGAGATTTCTTCTAGAAGTCTGTTTCATGACTCATTTTCATAGAAACTAAAAGAAGCAAACAACATAAACGATTCGATATTTTTATGAGGATACTAAGACTGTAAAAAAAGGGGAGGGTGCTGGAGATGTCTCTACTATGCTAGTAAAAAGCCAAATACTAGTTCAACAGCCTCATCGAACTACAACCATGCCTGATAATTGAAAGATGAGCTAAAAATGAAGGAAAAAATCGAACAAAAAGCCTATCTGATAGACCATATCGTTGCGGTTGACATTCCCAAGCGTGCTGGAATATATGAACTCTACTATGAAGCGAGAAAAATCTCAAAAAAGCCCCTATGCTTAAGAGCAGCAGAGAAAACAATTGATGCTTCCAAAAAAGGTGAAACCGTTTTTATTATAACTGGCTTTCCTGTTCTTCCAAACAATGTTTGTGAAACCGATGGACCTCCAGGAGCAGTTGTGCTAGCTGAAACGCTTCGGAATCTCAGGCTTAAGCCCTTACTCATCACAGATGAAGTATGTGCCAATGTTGTGAAGGCGATAAGTCAAGCCATGCCTGTCGTTGAGTTTCCATTAAACGATAATTCAGCATGTGCCAAGGCTGAGCAGCTGCTTTCTGAATACAACCCTTCACTTCTCATCTCTATCGAACGTCCGGGGTGGAACAAGAAAAAAGTCTACCACAACATGGCAGGTTTGAATATTTCAGACTTAGTCGGCAAAACCGATCACCTCTTTGAGTCGGGACGCCGTTATGGAGTTGCAACCGTTGCTGTTGGAGACGGCGGAAACGAGTTGGGATTTGGAACAATATCTCAAGCTGTTGAGAAACACGTGCCGTATGGCTCGAAGTGTCAGTGCAAATGTTGTGGAGGCATTGCAGCAGCAACGGCAGCGGATTCGCTGGTTGTTGCACGAACCTCTAACTGGGGCAGTTACGGAATCGCAGCCTGCATATGCCTCTTAAAACGATTGGGCTATGCTCATGAGGGAAAAAGTGAGTTAAAACTGCTAAGGCAAGTTAACGACGCTGGGGGAATAGACAGCGTGACAAAGAAGGCTGAGCCCTTTGTTGATGGTTTGCCACCGCGAATCAACAGCCTCGTAGCCGACCTCATCTTCAAGGTTGTAAATGCTTAGATTTCACTGAGAAGTTTTCCATAGCCTCTTATCCTAACATGCACGCCA
>Ga0315308_1002377_pt1 | contig 10713 bp, 13 predicted proteins | sample TDP3_MG_FD_203078 | JGI IMG/M metagenome (GOLD analysis project Ga0315308, IMG submission 203078) | Freshwater sediment microbial communities from Lake Towuti, South Sulawesi, Indonesia - TDP3 | ecosystem: Environmental > Aquatic > Freshwater > Lake > Sediment | place: Indonesia: South Sulawesi...
GGGTTTAACATCCACTGGGTCTACAACTAACGTTTTTGAGGGGGTTTTTATGGCTACTCCAGCATAGCGGTTAAAGCATACAAACAAGATTTCATTTTTTGCAGGAGATTTTTCGACCGACATGTTCCTCACAGATTGATAATTATCGCGTTTGGGTTTTAAAGAACTTATGCTCTGTTTTGTAATTTGAGGTTTGTTGTACTGATTTCAGCCCAGATGAAAAGTTCAGAGAAAATTTGTTTTTACTGTTAAGGGCTGATCTGCTGGTTTTCAGAGCCCGAAGGGCCAGGAGGCTGATACTGTTCCTTCTCCAGTTGCGCTATGCGGCCGCTCGAAACTGTGATTTGAATTCCACCACTTGAAAGACCATGGTAAAATCCGGGTCCGGCTGTCGCACTAAACGAACCGTGAACAACCCATTCTCCATCCACAATCGCCAGAAGCGTAGCCTGAAAACTTAGAAAACTACCGGGCACGGGACATGAGGCGTTCTCCATTAGCGTGCCCTCTACCAACTCTAAACCTTCAGGGAGATTCCTGTAATTCGGAATAGTACTGTTTGAAACCCATATGGTCCAAACAAACCCCGGGTGATTGTAAACACCCATCCCTGAAAACGTTAAATTCAACATAACTTCATTCTCTGCAACAAGCGTGGCTGACAAAGTGAGATTTCCAACGTCAGGAGCGAATCGCTGCGTCTTTATTGTCTTAGTTTCGGGAAAAGACGCGTCTAAAGCCCATTTTGTTGCGGTTACGATTATCACGCCTAGAAACAATATCAAGATAGCAGTCAGAGCGAGTCGTCTCGTAGTGTACGCCGCCAAAGTTTTCACCATCACATAAAACCTAGTCCATTTTGATATAAAAAACTACGTTTTAGAACAGAATGAACTACATTTTAGAACGAAATGAACGAAAAATATACGCACGGCAGAAGTTAACATCACGTTTTCAGCAGTTTTCTAATTGGTTTTATTGTGTCCTTTGATAATGCTTAATAGTTGCTGTTTGCGTGTTTTCATATCCGCAGTGATAGTTCATGGTTGACGTTTGGCTTCCCTACGGAAAAACAGAGGTCTGCGTTAGGGTTCCAGCACGAAATTTTCTGGGTTTGATAGAACCCAGAGAGAAGCCAAGCGTGCCCGACGCTAGGGCTGAGGTTGAAAGGGCTTTAAAAGAGCCTATCGGTTCTAAAAGGCTAAGTGAAATTGTTAAGCCTGAAAATAAGGTAGCCATAGTTGTTGATGATGCAACTAGACCCGCCCCAAGCCATCTGATGGTTCCACCATTACTCGACGAGTTAAACATGGCTGGCGTCAAAGATGAAAATGTAACGGTTGTTTTTGGTTGTGGAACGCACAGGGCTGTTGAGCATGAAGAAGCTGTCAGGCTTTTGGGTGACGGTGTTCTTAACCGTGTGAAAACCATAAGTCACAATTGCAAGGCGCAAGATCTGGTTTACGTAGGCACAACTCAGAGGCACGGAACAAAGGTCCATCTAAACCGCGTTTTTGCCGAGGCGGATGTAAAAATCCTAACGGGTGATGTTTGTTTCCACTATTATGCGGGTTACGGTGGCGGAAGGAAAAGCGTTCTGCCGGCGGTTTCAGGCGAAGAAACGATAAAACATAATCATGCCATGATTTTGCATCCAAACGCAAAAACAGGAGTTTTGGAGGGCAACCCCATCAATGAAGACATGGTTGAAGCCGCAAGACTGGCTAAAGTAAACTTCATTTTGAACGTTGTAACCAACAGTAAAGGTGAAGTTGTCAAGGCTTTTGCGGGTGATTTGGAACAAGCCTTCTATGAGGGAGTTAAGGTTATTGACGAGATGTATCACATACCAGTAGACCGTAAAGCAGACGTAGTCGTCGTTAGTCCGGGCGGATACCCAGCAGACGTAAACCTTTTCCAGTCCTACAAAGGCGTTGACGGTGCCCTCGAAGTCGTTAAACGAGGCGGAGCAATAGTTCTGCTGGCTGAATGTCCGGAAGGACATGGAAACAAAGTCTTTTATGATTGGATGGTTAAGTTCAACGATTTAAAGGCTGTTGAGAGGGAAATTAAGCGCAATTTTGTTTTAGGCGGGCACAAAGCCTATTACTTGATGAAGGCCTTGCAGAAGGTCCAGATAATTTTGGTTTCAGCTATGCCGGACTATTACGCCACGAACATCTTCAAGTTAAAAACAGCAAGGGCGGTGAATGACGCCCTAAATGAAGCTTTCAACATCGCCGGGAAAAACGCCAGGGTCTGGGTGATGCCCTATGGAAACTTCACACTGTCGGAAGTTAAAACAAGCGAAGAGTAAAGCGCATCAAAAGCGGTTAAATAGGAAAACTGATTTATCCCTCTAAGCTGAACGGAGAAGAAATCTTGCAAAAGACGTTCAAACTGCGAAAATTCGCCCCGAACGACCTGCAAAGCGTAATGCACATTAACCGCGTTTGCCTACCAGAAAACTACACGGACTTTTTCTTCATCGATCTGCATCGCAGATTTCCAGAAACATTCATTGTCGCGGAAGAAAACGGGGAGGTTGTCGGTTACATAATGTGCCGCATAGAACTAGGACTATCAAACTTTGGTTTTAGCGGCCTACTTAAGAAGGGGCATATTGTCTCGGTGGCTGTTCTGCCTCAATACAGACGTAAGGGGATAGGACAAGCCCTAGTCACCGAAGCCATGGAGGGCATGCGCCTGTACGACGCGAAGCAATGCTTTCTAGAGGTAAGAGCAACCAACACCGTTGCAATCGACCTCTATAAGAAGCTGGGATTCCAAGGTACCCGCACTATCCGCGGCTATTACGCTGATGGTGAAGATGCCTATGTTATGAGCCGCGAACTATCATCAAAACAAAAGTGAAGAAACTTAGATGCGTGCGTATTCTGTCATTTCATTCAGATAATTTATTGCTTGAAGCACGGATTTTGCGAATCCTAATAGGCCGAGGAGTATTGCGAATACAAGAAACAAGCGAATATCCACAACAAAGTTAACGTTTTCGTGGGTTCCACTCAGCAAGCCACCCTTCAGCGATATAATCAAATAACCAATCACAAACAGCTCCTTAGCCGCGTCAAAAAAGTAATGAAAGATTGTTCCTGAAGTGAATTCTGCAACAATTATCAAGGTGATGTATACTATTACCAAGGTTTCAACCGCTTGCTGCAAACCCGGGACCATCTCTGCGGTTGGAGCTATAAGCATCCATAAAACAAAATACAACGCGTAGGCTACGATACCCTTTACAGTTGCCTTCAAGGCTCTAAGCGTGATGCTTCGAAGCCTATTCCCAGAGTTACTGTTTTTTTCAACCATAGGGAATCACCCGCGGTCCATAATCCAAAAGCGAAGTTAGAAAGTCGACTTCAAAATGTCCACTAGGAGTAATCTCAATATTCAGAACATAAAGCTCAACATACCTATTGTAGGAAGAATGCTTCGAAGCGTCAATTGATGTTTGGCCTTCACCCACAAGCAAATCGGCATCATTATACATTCGTATTGTGATGTTTCCAGCGATATCGAAGAAGGCATGATTCTCGAAGCTTATCGGCAAGGTAACTCGAGAATGAGTTAGGTTAAAAACTGTGTATTCTGGTTCCCCTAACCTGAAATTGTATAGTGGCGCTCCCCAAGGAATAGAAAGATTTGTTGAAGCTTGAAAGGGAATAATTTCCGCAGCTGTCATGCTCAAAACTTCATATATTTTCAGCTCCGTATCATTGAACAGGAAGTTTTGCTTTTTCTGCAACAAATCAGTGACATTTACTGTCATGTTGTGATTTATCGTCACCACGTCATTCCTATTTATAACAGTTATACACGTGTTCCCGCGAGTAACAATGAAGCCTTCCTCATCTGAGATTTCAGTTGTTATGTTGAAAAAGCCTATGTTATAAAAGCCTCTGTTTTCAATCGTTATTGGCAGAGATAAAATCATTTCATTGGTCTCGGTCAGGCTCGTTGGCGGTTGCAGTTCTCCGAAATGGAAACGCACATCTCTGATAAAAGAATAAATTGCCGAAACAGCGAAAGTGATCAAAAATATCCAGAAAAACGTTGTGGCAAGACCTATCATTCGAATTGGTACTCTCATGACCGCTTCCTTTCCGGTGTGCTGTACCCAGATTTTAATTGTTGGTTGATTGCGGTGAGGAATCGTTTTTCTGTGGCTGCTTTTGCTCCGCTTGTGGTTGTGAAACTTGCTCTGGAGGTATAACAACGATTTCCGGTTCCGGCGGTTTAGCCTCCTCTCGTGGTTTTTCTTCTTTTGCCTTTTGAACTGCCGGTTTTTGCTGAACTACTATCGGTTTTTGCGGAATGACAGCCTCCACCTTAGGAACATTTGCAATTAGGGTAACTCCTCGTATGGTCATGAGCGAGCCTATCCAGCCCATCACTCCAAGATACATTATGCGTACGCACGTTGCAATCAGCGGACCCAACGCTTGGCCAAATATCTGCACAAACTCTCCTGGAGGTATGTCCAGGCTTTGGGTTAAAAATCCGTAGGCGCTTATGAAAGTGAATATCAGTAGAGCCGCACCTATCATCAATACAGTAATTCCGGAAAGGGCTATCTTGTCTCTGAAGTTTTTGAGCATTGTTCTGGCCCCGTTTTAATGAGATGTAAAAATCCAATATTAAATCTTCTGACACACTAAACAAAATCCAAACTAGCTATCAAAAATCAGACACAAAAATTAAACAGAAAAATAGTGGTTGGAACTATGGCGACAAGCCGAGTTTCTGGTAGATTCTCTGCTTGTTTTCTTCGACCTTCTTCTGAACATCCATGAAGAGATTATTTCCATGCGAGTCGATGGCTATAGCCAATGGACCAAATTCCTCAACTTCGAAGATCCACATGGCTTCTGGTGTTCCCAAATCAAGCCATTCAACGCTCTTGACGTTTTTTATGGCTTTTGCAGCAAGTATCGCGGCTCCACCAGTGAAGGCTCCATAAACAGCGCCGTATTTTGCCATAGCATCTGTTGTCTTCTTACCCATCCCACCCTTGCCGATCACCACCCGAACCTTGAAGTTCTTTATGAATTCATCCTCAAAAATGTCCATTCTCGTGCTTGTTGTTGGTCCAGCCGCCACAGCAATCCATTTTTCTCCTTCCTTGCTTACCACCGGACCGCAGTGGAAAACGGCTAGTCCTTCAAGGTTTATGGGTAGGGGTTTTCCCTGTTTTAAGTATTCTAGGGCTCTTCTGTGGGCTTGGTCTCTCGCGGTCACTATCGTTCCAGTTACGTAAAGCACGTCATTAACTTTGAGCTTGCGAATTTCTTCCTCGGAAATGGGTGTTTTAAGTTTGTAAACGACCATTCTCTTTCACCTCACCATTTTATCTTATGCGTTAGATATTCAACTGTTCCGTCCGCGCTGATCAGCGCGGATGCTCGTCTGGCAGCCCAGCAGTTGAAGGCAACGGCCGCCGGATAGGATGCTGGGTGTCTATGGGCATGGTCTATGTGGACGCCTAAGACCGTGGTTTTTCCACTCAGTCCCATGGGTCCAATTCCGGTCATGTTTGCAGCTTCAAATATTTCCTTTTCAAGCTTTGCAATTTCAGGGTCCGGATTAGGCTCATTCAAAGGTCTTAGCAGGGCTTTTTTGGCTAGCTTCATAGAGATGTCGGCTCCGCCTCCGATTGCAACGCCCAAAATGGTTGGTGGACATGGTTGCGCGCCAGCCTTTATTACGGCGTCAATGACAAACTTTTTCAGTCCCTTAATTCCCTCGCCCGGCACAAGCATTCCCGAGACACACACGTTTTCAGAGCCTCCGCCCTTTGTCATAACGGTTAATTCTAGGCTATCTCCAGGCACGATTTCCCAGTTTATGTATGGTATGAACCTTCCAGTGTTGTCTCCGCTGTTTTTCTGGGTGAAGAGGTCTACTGCGTTTGGGCGGAGAGGAACTTCCGCTGTGGCTTTTCGCGTGGCTTTTATTAATGCTTCTTCGATTTTTTCGAGGCCTTTTGCTTTGGCTCCAGCCTTAACATAAAATATTATTGTCCCTGTGTCTTGGCATACCGGCGCCTGATATTTTTCAGCGAGTTCAATGTTGTCCAGAATTGCTTTCAGTTGAGTCTTGCCTGTCTCGCTCGTTTCTTCCGCATATGCCTTTTTTAGTGTTTGCTTAACATCTTCTGGCAGGTAAATGACGGCTTGTTTCAAAATGTTAAAGGCGACGTTTTCCACAATTTTTGCTCTTTCCAATTTTTTCCCTCGCATTTGTCGGTTTTATGAATAGCTCGTGTACTTATGTCTTATCTTGGTTATCTGCAAAACTTTAGATAATGTTTATGAAGACGCGTAAGACTTGGTGGGAAAAGCTGGAGAAAGCTCAAGAGCCTAAGTTGTTGTCTTTATCAGTTTATGATGGAACAGTGGTGTGGAAGGTTCGTTGCTAGCCGGTTTTTTTCGTGACATCTGACTTAACAAATCTCACGTAAGCTATTAGAACGAAGATTACGGTGTAAACTGCGATTATTATGGCTGCAGACGCAACGTTTCCTATAGGTGTGGTTATCAGCCCTACGCCTGGCAGCAACATAAGATCTGCCGCTAGACTCGTGGGAAGCGCTGTGGCGCTCCATGTTGGAAGCAACTGGCTGACATCCCTGTAAAACTGTTCGGGGCGAAAAAGCAGGTAGGTGCCCACGATCTGCGAAACCATAAATATGCCAAAGCTCATCATCATGGCAAGGGTGCTTCTTCTTAAGACTTCGCTGAACATGAAAGTTAGAGAGAAAAAGAGAAGCATCGAATATACTACTGCCACAAATATGAGCGGAACAAAATGAATATCCCTTTGAACACCAAAGAATCCATAAGCCAAAATTACTCCTGCGATTGTAGTAATGACTTCCACGAAACTCAACAAGAGAAAACCACCCAAGAATTTTCCAGTTATGTATTCCACTTTTGTAATAGGCTTTGAAAGTAGGACATCAGCTGTTCCCTGTTCGTATTCTTCTGACATGGAGCCTCCACCAACCATTATGGCTATAAGGTGGACGAATACACTTTGGCCGATTAAAACGCCGACAACCCACATGGTTTTCTTGATTTCTGCTGTCAGAAGCGTCCCTGAAGTCTGGGAGAAGACTATAAAAGGTAACGTTTCAAAGGTTAAGGACAACACTATTAGCACGAGAACCCACTTCTTGGCTAAAGCTCTTCTCCACTCGTATCCGAGGATTACAGCAATCCTTTGAAGAGCATTCATGTTATTGACCTTCCTTCAGAGCGCGGAGATACGCGTCTTCCAATGTAATCTTGTGAAGGTTCAGGCTTAGTAACACTCCTTTCCGCTTGAAAATTTCTGATGAAATTTGGCCTCTCAAGTCTTTCTTCTCCTTCAGTTCTATCCTTATCTTGTTTCCCTCCACATTCACATCTTCCACATAATCGAGTTTTTTAAGAGATGAGACAATTTCTTTTGTTACTCCTTCCAGCTCTACTTCTATGACCCATTGTTGGGTAAAGGCTTCCAAAACTTGCTCTATTAAACCATCGAAAACCATTCTGCCTCTGTTGATCATCCCTACATGGGTGCAGATTCGTTGAACTTCATCCAAAAGATGAGAAGAGATAAACACAGTTTTTCCTTCCTTGGAAAGGCTTGTAAAGAGGTTTCTGAAGTGGGCTGTAGCCTCCGGATCTATTCCTATAGTGGGCTCATCCATAATTAGAACCATGGGGTCGCCGATGAGGGCTAGAGCCACTGACAGCCTCTGAACCATTCCCTTACTATACTTTCCAATTTTCTTGTCTCCCCATCCTTTTAAGCCAACGAGGTCGAGGAGTTGTTTGATCCTTTCCTTCCTTTCCTGCGCAGAGAACCCAAACATCTTGCCCATGAAGTCTAGCAGTTGCTCTGCAGTGAAGAAGGTTTGAAGGGTTGGCAGTTCCGGGGCGTATCCGACAATTTGAAGGGCTCGAACCGGATCTTTTTCTGGGTTGACACCTGCTATTTGAACCTCTCCTTGATCTGGTTTGAGGAGACCCAGTAGGGTTCTTATGGTGGTTGTTTTTCCTGCTCCGTTCGGGCCGAGATAGCCGTACACCCAGCCTTTGTCCACAGTAAAGGAAACAGAGTCTAGGGCTTTGAAGTTTCCATAATGCTTGGTTAGGTTTGAAACCATTATAACTGGATGAGACACCAAGGCATCCACCGAGTTTTGAACATATTTTGCGTGAAGCCCCTATTGTATTTAAGAGTTTGGGCTTTACGGGTTGTTATATCTCTAGCGACTTCTCAAGGATCGAAGAGGGAAACAATGCACTAGTGGCGAGTAGTTAGAGATGACGGCAGGCCTAAATTAAAGGTTCAAGAGTTTTCTGCAAAAACTGCGAATGTAAGAGCTTTTCTGGTTTTCACTTTAACTTATCTCTCCATGGAGTAGGTCCTATTATTCTTCGTGTGTTTTAAATACGGCTTGACCTAACTCTCTCATAAGTTGTAAGAGGAGAAATGGTTGATGGCTGAGGAAGAGCGATTAGAAGGCGCTGTCAAGAAAAAGTACGAGTTTTTGGAGGACCTTCCAGGGATTGGTCCCGCGACCGCTCAGAAGCTGCGGGAGTTGGGATTTCACACCGTTGAATCATTGGCTATGGCTACCGCCCGTGAGTTGGAGCCCGCCGGCATAGGCGAGAAAAAAGCCTTTGTCATCATTGAGGCCGCCCGTTCTTCTATTAGTGTTACTTTTGTTCGGGCGGATGAGCTTCTTAGGATGCGTCAAAGCGTTTTGCGTTTAACAACTGGTAGTAAAGCCCTGGACAGGATTCTTGACGGCGGGTTGGAAACGCAGACTATAACCGAGTTTTATGGCGAGTATGGCAGCGGAAAAAGCCAGCTTTGCCATCAGCTATGTGTGGATGTTCAGTTGCCTCCTGAAAGGGGTGGGCTTGGCGGCGCTGCGTTATACATCGATACTGAGAACACTTTTAGAACCGAGCGGATTGTGCAGATGGCTAGGCATTTGGGGCTTGACCCCGAGCAAGTTGTTAGGAACATTATTTATGCCGAGGCTTACACTTCTGATCATCAAATGTTTCTGTTGGATAATGCTGATGAGGTGATTAAAGATAATAACGTGAAGCTCATCATTGTTGATTCTTTGACTGCGCATTTTAGGAGTGAGTACATCGGGCGTGAGATGCTGGCTCCTAGGCAGCAGAAGTTGAACAAGCACATGCATAAGCTTATTCGTTTGGCTAGGGCTTTCAACGCTGTGGCTGTTGTGACGAATCAGGTTATGGCTAAGCCGGACGTATTTTTTGGTGATGCCATACATCCCATTGGAGGTCATATTGTTGGGCATACGAGCCACACGCGCGTTTATCTGCGGAGGGCAGCCCACGGTCCTGTGCGGATTGCCCGTTTGGTTTCTAGTCCCTATCTGCCTGAGGGGGAGGAAATACTTAAAATAACTGAGAACGGCATAGAGGATGTTTCCGAAGACGAAAAAACGAAGTCGCGTGGGCGTTGAAGATGCCTGTTCCTTCAGCCTTGGTCACCCGTTACTTTCAACTTTTGCTTAACAGGCAGTTTGCTGAAGCTAAGCGAGAGTTGGAGAGACTTAAGCAGAAAATGCACAAGACAGAGTGGAACCGTGGTTATTTCAGAGCTCTTTACGGGATGCTGCTTTCGCAACGGTCGAACAACAATGACTCATATGCCTTCTTCTCGAAAATAGATTTCAATGATAGAGAGGCTCTACTGAGTTACAGACGGGAGTTCTTGAATCACGTGAAGAGTAGGCTTCATGGAGATTTCGATCGTGGATTTTTCTCGGCTTGGGCTGATTGTATGCGTGTACTCAGCAGAATGAATATTCCAAACGCGAATAATCCAAGTGCGAAGGGCGGAGCATCCGAAAAGGGAAAGCCCGAAACTTTGAAGGACGACAAAAGCCAAGCAACCATGGAGAATTTTCTCAGAGAGAAAGAAGCTTAACCCGGTGGCGGTGCTGGCGGCAGTCCCGCGATTATTGTGTATAAGAAAATCCAAAAAACTAGCCAAGAAAGGAAGTAGATGCCTATTCCGGTCGTGAAGAGCTTTTGCGGCTTTTCCAGTTTGTGCATGAACTTGCCTTTTATTATGTAGTAGGATATTAGGTAGGTTACCAGCGCTATAGATACGCCGTTCAGGAGTGTTGTAGGGGGGAAATTAGACGGGTCACTGGTGATTCTGTTTGTTGCGATGCCATAGCCAGTGCATAGGAGGGCGGCTACCATGCCTAATGCGATTCTTAGCCAGTATACTTTCTCTAGGGCTTTCATGTTTTTCCAACGCCTTTGCAATTTATATTTCGATTATGATTTAAAGTTGTCTATTTATAGTTTGGCAGTGTTTATAAATTCTGGAAAGTGATGCACATTGCGTAAGAAGGAGCTTACAAGTTTTGACGTGGCTGCTGTTGTTCGAGAGTTAAAGGATTCTATCTTAGATTCTCGTGTTAGCAACGTTTACCAGTTGGATTCTAAAACATTTCTTTTTAAGTTGCATAAGCCTGAGAAGCTACCTCTTGGGCTTATTTTGGAGGCTGGTAGGCGATTGCATTTAACTTCATATGTTATGGAGAAGCCTTTGGTGCCGCCTGGTTTTTGTATGGCTTTGAGGAAGTATTTGCGGAATGGCTGGTTAGTTGATGTTGAGCAGCATGAGTTTGAAAGGATA
>Ga0315308_1002378_pt1 | contig 10711 bp, 5 predicted proteins | sample TDP3_MG_FD_203078 | JGI IMG/M metagenome (GOLD analysis project Ga0315308, IMG submission 203078) | Freshwater sediment microbial communities from Lake Towuti, South Sulawesi, Indonesia - TDP3 | ecosystem: Environmental > Aquatic > Freshwater > Lake > Sediment | place: Indonesia: South Sulawesi...
ACTCATCACCTCTCATTGCCTTCAAACGCTCCCCCGTTTCCACCAGATACATCCCTACCTTAAACCGATATTCACCAAGGGCAACATCCTGAGGGATGGTCAAGTCGTACTGATCTCGCACGATCTCTCCCACCTCCCACTTTGTCGTGGAATAGAACCCATCCACCGGCGGATTATCTTTCTGGGCCACGATGTTATCCCCTGTGTCCACCAGATGGGTGAAAACGGTGTAGTTTTGCCCCATCTCCTCCAGGCATTGCCAGAAGAGGGTCAGGTGGATGTTGTCGCCGGGTTGGAGGCCGCTCTCAATATTGTAGCCCAGGAGGCGGATCCTGTCGCCCAAGTTGGCCTCCACATGCTGTTCGATATCCAGAGCTTTAGGGGACCATCTTTGTGACGGCAGTGTCACTGGCCCGAGCAGAGCACTGCCCCCCGGATCGGGCTCCAGCCACTGGCTGCCGAATGTGCCGTACAGGGCAACCTCAATCCAATAGTCGCCCGGCGGTGTTCCAGGCAAAATTCTAATAGTGTGCCGATCCACGACGAGTTCGCCCTTTTGCCACACGCTTGTCGGCAGCAGCCCGTCCACGGGCGGGCCTTCTGCGCGCCCCCACACCTTGTAGGCCCCATTGAGCAGCTTCAGCACCACCTCATAATTCTCGCCGGCGGGTTCCAGGTCTTGCCAATACAAGGTGACGTCCAGTCGCTCATCGCTTTCGAGCCAGTCCAACTCCAGATCGTAGCCCATCAGCATGAGTTTGCCGCCGAAGGACAGATCGCTGGCCGCCGACGGTTTGAACCGCAAGTAGACCTTGCGCCTTTTTCCGAGTCTTTCGACACGGGTGTAACGCTCATCCACCCACTCCACGTATTCGGGTACATTCTCAACAAAGCGGTCGCTGCTCCAGAACACGATAGCTGGTGGATCGTACTCCCCGGTCAGGGACACGAGCTGTCCGGTGGTCAAGAACCCTGTTCGCATTCTCACGCGAGAGGTATCCGTTAAAGGAGGCGGCACGTTTCTATCAGCCCAGAACGCTACCAGAGGCTCGTCAGTGATGATGAAATCGTCAGGCTCAGTGACCGCCTGCAGGAAACGAGGAATGAAAAGATCTATTGGCGCCTGGGGGGCGGCCAGACGCTCACCATCGGCCCTGACCAGGCCCGGCAAGTTCAAGCCATAGATCAGCAAAGCACAGAGGCCAACCAATGCCCCCGCCACTTCTTGTTTTCTCTTCTTTTGGACAACCAGTTTCAAGCGATGGCCGATCTCATCAACCCCCAATCCGGCCAGGATGGCCAAAGGGAACAGCAGCGGCGTCAAAAGGTGCGGCCACAGGGGAGCGTGGTTCAGGAGCATGAGAATCACCAGAACGAGCCAGGCGATCACAGGCCACCCCCGCCGAGGTTGCTGAATCAACGCGGTCAAAGTGCCGTAGAGCGCCAGGATTGCCAGCCCCCTGTCTTCAAACAGATAGACAGCCATCCGCCGCAGATTGGCCATCGCATCCGCTTCAAAGACCGTTCGACCCATCCACTGCTGCTTTACTACTTGCTCGTACATAGGCCCAAATTCATAGACCAATAGACACAGGAAAATTGGCAAGCTGAAAAACGCGCCTACCCATAGGAGATCCATGACCACAAGGCGCCACCTCTCACCATGCTGGTGGATAGACCATTGCTTCAGATGGATCTCAATCACTATCAGGGCTATCAGAGGGGCAGCGAAAGCAGCAAGGAACTTTAGCAGAATGCTGGCCGATAGGGCCAGCCCTGAAAGCATCAGCCAACCCTTCCACCGCGAGCGGCGGTAGAGCAAGCTTGTCAGAATGGCCAGCGCCGCTACACTGATAGCTGGCAGATCGCCAATGCAGACTCTGGAGTAGGTGAAGAAGTCGGGTGTGATGGAGAGCAGGACGACGGCGCTCAGCCCTGCCACCCATCCCTGCAGCTCGCGGGCGATCAGAGCAACGCTCAGAAGGCCGAGGGTCAAATAGGCCACAACCACAGCTCTGGCCACCTGAGCCGAAGGCCCTGCCAGAGTGAAGGCCAGAGAGAGCGAGTTTATGAACAGAGGAGGGCTGGGACAGAATATGTCGGCATAGAGACGGTAGCCAATGCGCAAGAGGCGAGCTTCCATCATGTAGACCCCTTCGTCATAGTCCCAGCGGAATCCCTCCAGATGGTTCACCTGCCAGAGGAAAAAAGCGAGCAGAATAACCATCAGAGCGATCCAGAAAAGCTTGTCCCGTTGCCCTGTCCCATCTGAATTCATGTTGAGAGAAACGCCCTCGCTAACGATGGATCTGGAAAGGTGGCAACGTCACTGCATTCTCCGGCAGTGGCTCATCACCTCTCACTGCCTTCAACCGCTCCCCTGTCTCCACCAAGTACATCCCTAACTTGAACCGATATTCACCAGAAGCAACATCCTGAGGGATGGGCAGGTCGTACTGATCTCGCACGATCTCTCCTACCTTCCACTTTATAGTGGAATAGAAACCGTCCACCGGCGGATTATCTTTCTGGGCCACGATGTTATCCCCTGCGTCCACCAGATGGGTGAAAACGGTATAGCTTTGCTCCATCTCCTCCAGGCACTGCCAGAAGAGGGTCAGGTGGATGTTGTCACCCGGCCGGAAGCCGCTCTCGATGTTGTAGCCCAACAACCGGACCCGCTCACCCAACACGACTCCGATAGGATGATCTATATCCAGATCCTCAACGGCTGGCGGTTCTCGCCTGGGCACCTGCACCGGGCCTAGCAGCGCGTCACACTCCCCTTCAGGCTTCAACCATTTCTCAGCAGATGGGCTGTAAACGTGGACTTCAATGTAATAGGGGCCGGGGGGAGTAGCAGGCAGGAGCTCGACTACCCTTCTGTCTTTGACAATCTGGCCGAGCTTCAGCCATTCCAAAGGAAGGAATGGGCCAGGCAACGGCCCGCTTTGTTGTCCCCATACCTTATAGCTGGTGCTGATGAGTTTCAGCAGGACATCATAGCGGGTGGCGGGCGGCTGCAAGGCCTGCCAGTACAGGGTCAAACCAATCTGGCCCGGCTCGACCTGGTCGGTCTCCAGGTTGTAACCCATCAGGCGGACCTTCTGGCCAAAGGGACACCCGACATCAACATGCCACCTCTCGTCTGGTCCCAACTCATTCACCCGGAAGATACAGTATTCGCACGGAATTTCCTCGCTGGCGAAAATCAGGTCCCAGTGATCGGGCAGAGCCAGGATGTCAACTTTTTCCTCCCCCAGAGCTTGAAAGTATCCCCGGAAGAGCGCCGGTCTTCGGGATACCGTCTCACCATCCAGCAGGGCATATCCAGCCGCGTTGGCCTCCAGGTAAGCGCTCAACTTTTCCCACGTCATCCGGTTGGGGATTGGAAGAAACGTAAAGCGATCATTATATTTCCAGGTGGGAAGCGAGTGACTGGGGCCATATAGGACCGCTCCTCCACTTTGAGCCTCTTCCGAAAGCCAGGCCAGGACTTTATCTCGCCCAGCGTTTCTGAGGCGATCCAGCTCGAAGGGGTCTGCGGATGGATGCTCCTGTATGGCCTCTCCGCTGATGGACAGCACCCACAAGGCCAGGCCAATGTGGAAAGCCATGCATGCAGTCGGTACCAGCCTGCCATCAACTCCAGACAGCCTGGCCCCGATCCTGTGCCCCAGGCCGCACAGCCCCTCGGCTACAAAGACATAGAGAATCGGCCCCAAGGGAAGCAAGAGTCTGGGTTCCGGCGTAACTCGGGCGTACCAGGCGACCAGGACATTGAACAGAACAAAAAGCACCAGGCTGAGTACAATCCGCTCCCGGTTCTCCTGCCAGTATAGGGACAGCCTTCCTTTAAACAGATATCCCAGACCCGCCGCTCCCACGAGGAGGGTCACCAAGCCAGGGCTGGAGTTCAAAAAGTCGCGCATGTACCATGAGTGAGCCGGGATGACAGCCAGGATCAGCACAAGCTTAGCGACCTTGAACCCTTCCCACTCTCGGGTCACGATGTCTCCTGGCGAATGGCTTTGCCAATAGCTGGTCAGAGTAGGAAGTTCCTCCGGGGACGGGACGTAGCTATCCTCCCACTCCTCAAGCCACATGGCGTGGGTGGTGTTGAAATTATACAAAGGGTTGCCATACTCCCTGTAGTTGTAAGCCATGAGGACAGAAGTCACCACCAGATAGCAGGCGATAAAAGCCCACAACCCCTTCCGAGCCAGAACCCGGGGCCCATGGAGAAGTAACAACGAGATCAGGAACGCGATAGCGAAGAACTGCCCTGACCCTTTTGCCAACTGGGCCAACCCGGCAAAGATCCCCCCCAAGATCCAATATCGCCCTTTGGAAAAGCCCTTGATGGTGAAATACCAGGCGGCGAAGAACAGGATGACCAACAGCGCCTCACACATCACCATCGAGGACTGGCGTCGGAACTCATCGCCGACACTCAACAGCAAGGTCGTTAACAGGGCCACATCCTGGCCGAACATCCTATGACACATCCAGTAGATGGTCACCAGGCCTATCAAACCAATGGCCAGGCTAAGTATCTTCGCTTTGGTGAAATAGGCCCACTCCCGCTCCGCAAACAAGGCCAGCAAAGCCGGATAGAGGGGATGCCGATTGCCATCGGTGAGAGCGGTGCCGGCACGGATCTCCAGGCCCAGCGACAGATACTCGCCCTGGTCGGACTTGGTGGAGCGCCAGTTGTCTTTGAGCTTGGCCCAGCCGACTGCGGCAAAGCTCCCAAAGATAACCACAAGCATCAAGGCCAGTATGACTTTTCTCACTACCCCCGGCGAGTAGTGTGTGCCTTCCTCCCCGCAGACTCTTGGCCGAAAACCACCACTAGTCATCGTTTCGTATCTGTATCTCCTGCAGAATGACCCGATTATCCACGACTTGACCGTCGGTCCCTATGACCTCCAGCCTCTGACCAGACTTTAACTGATACATCCCGACCTCGATGGCATATCTTCCTGGAGGGACATCTGGACCGACCATGATTTCATACGGATCAACGACGATCTCGCCGCTGCGCCAGTGCGTGGTCGGACGGGTACCTTCGACCGGTAGTCCATCTTTCTGGGCCTTGATGGCTCCTACCTCGTCTAGGATATGGGTAAAAACTGTGTAGGTGGTCTCCATCGGCGCAGTGGCCTGCCAGTACAATGTCAAGACCAGCGATTCCCCTGATCTGACGGTGTCCGTGTCAAGGGCATAGCCCAGTAGCTTGACCCGGTTGCCCAGATTGGCTTCCACAGGGTACTGGATGGGTGGCCGGGCAAAGCGATGGCGAAACAGGTAAATATCATTTCCCGAGTACATCAATTCGTGGTCAGGGCTGGCTTTCAGGTCAGCCAGGAGCGAGAACATCTCCTTATTCCTGGCTCCATCCCAGCGCGGGTTGAGGTCCACCAGAACATAGTCGCTGCTTTCCCAGAACTGGGGAGCGATGTGCAGGATCCGGCGCCGGGTAAAGTGAGAGCCAGCGAACGAGGCAGCCGACAACGAGGCCTCATCGGGGATAAGCGCTGCCGCCTCACGGATGCTCTCTGCCCGGGCCTCGTCGTAGGCAAAACGCGCTGGCGGAACGGCCTGCCCAAAAGGCAAAGGACCCAGCCAGTAGTTGGAGAGCAAAGCCGAGCACATCAGAGCAATGGGCACCACCTGCCAAAGCCTCTCTTCTGACCATCGGCCACCTGAGCGCTTGAGCCACTCAACGACCTTTGGCAGGCCAAAGATAGCGCTGACAAAGACGATAGGCAAGAGCGCGTTGATGTGCCAGGCCCGAGGGTCAGACGGAATGTGATAGCCGATGGCCAGAGCGGACAGGTTGACCAGCACGTTCGGAACTATGGCTAAAAAGATGGGCCACCCGGCCAAAGGAATCAAAAGGAGAGAGACGAACAAGAAAAGCACATAGTGGCCGAGAGCCACGAGAACCTCTGATCCAAACTGAGCTGGCTGTCGGATCACCTCCCCCAGTCCATCGGCAGCGGTGAAATACCAGGGAGTCCCCCCACCTCGAAACTGGGGGATGATGAGTTGAGTGCCCACTAGCAACCAGAGCACGGCCAGGCCCGCCACGATGGCCCAGGTCAGGCGCTGCTGGCGGCCTTTTTCGGCCAGGAACATACACGCGGCGAAGGCGGCCACGGCCAGAGCATAGGTCTCCACCACCATCAGAGAGAGGATGAAGAGACTGATGGCCCAATGACGGCGGCCTTTCAGCATCATCAAGAGAGCCATCAAGAAAAACGGAGGAAAAAAGTTGTCAGGATGAAAGCCGAAGTAAAAGTAGCCGAGAGTAGACCACTGTAAAGATGGATGCAAGAGATAGGCAAGGCTGAAAGACAGTGCCGCCCCTTCGCGCCGGAGCAGATACCTAGCCAGCAAAAACACAATGATCCCACCAATCCCCGCCGCCATAGCTTGTAAGAAAAAAAGGGTATAGGCCCCAGGGCAGAGAGCGTAAATGGGAAGGAGCACTATCATGACAAAATAGAGGTGCTCGGAGAAGAGGGAATTAACCCTGAGAGCATCCGGCCGAGAGGAATCAGATGGCAAAGCAAAGATGTCATCACTCTCCCACTGGTAGGTCTTCTGAAAAAAGTCTCCACGCAAGGTATTGTACAGCGCCTGGTCAAACAGGACCAGATCGCGAGTGCCCATGTGAAACCCCTCGTAGAGCCGAACTTGAAGCCAAAAGAAAACGAGGACATACGCTGCCGTTGCCACCAAGCAGACAGTGAGCTCCGGCGTCAGTTTCCAGCGCGCAGATTGTCGCAGTGCAGACTCTTTGACGGTTCTTTCCAACGTTGTCATTGCCAAGTCCCATTTATAGTGGCGGCTTCAGCCGCTTTGGCTTCCCAAAGAGGTGCTGAAGCGCCCACTACGAACACTTCACTTCAGGGCACACGGTACACAAAGATCGAATGCCCGATCACGGCCTCGGGCTCCTGTTCCTTCAGCCAATCAAAGGTGTGCGGATCATCCAGGTACACCCCTTGCAAATGGGTCGCGCTGACGGCAAAAACGCCCGCCTGATTCTGGAAGTCCGGTTCAATGGGACACTTGTCTTTGGACAATATCCCGAAACTGGGCAGACAGGTGTAATTGATCCCGTAGTAGGCAGGATCAGCGGTGCCGAAGTAGCTCAGCTTGACTTGGTCAATACCCTGGGCCTTGAGATAAGCCCTCAGCCCCTTGAGGTCCTGCCCCCAGTCGAGATTGGAATCAACCAGATACTTGTAGCCGTTCTCCGGCCCGCTCACCAACTCGTTGAAATAAGCCAGATAGTGTGGGTGGATGCGCAGAGTGCCCACCAACTGCCAGGCACAGAGGAGGGCAACCAGCCCGACGATCACAGTCCGCCGTCTGATCTTTTCCAGGGCCACAGCCTGTCCGGCGAAGGCGAACAGGAAAGGTAGCACAGGAAGCAGGTGACGGTAGCCAAGGTTAAATCCGCTCGACGAGTTGACCCCAAACCAGGTCAGCGCCGGAACCAGAAGAAAAGCCTCCCGCCCCCAAAAACTTGCTCTCCGCGCCACGGTCAGGATAGCCGCTACGGCTAAGAAAATCAAGAGAGGGATGGGCGTCTTGATGAGAAAGGCGACCAGGAAATAGTACCACCATCCTTCTTCGGAGAGTTCCCCCATCAGGAAAGCCGGGCGACCTGCTTCGGTATGGGTGTATTTGACAGACAGTCCGTAGATATATTTGGGAGCCGGAACTGGCAGTTCTCGAAACAGATAGCTGACAACCGGTTCCCATCTGCTCCCCTCCAACTGCTCATCCAGCCAACTGAGCTGCCTTCCTTCCCCTAACACCGTCCCCGTCTCAAAACGGTAGTCAGCCCAAACCAGGACAAAGCCGATGAGGAAAATGACCAGGAGGATCACTGCCAATGCGTAGGCTCTAAGCAATGCAGGACGTCGGACAAGCAACCTCGACTCGGACAGAGGAAACGGTGCACGTGCCTCGTGTCCTGAAAGGAGCCAAAGTGCAGCCAGCAGCACCAGAATGGGGGCCAAAAGCACAGCCGAGAACTTGGAAGCCTGGGCCACGCCGAAGGCCAGTCCAGCCCAGATGGCATTGGCCCAACCAGCACTCTTCAACAGTTTCCAGAAACGGTAGACGGTGATGAAACTGAAACAAGTCACGGCCAGGTCATTCGTGGCCAAGTGGCCGTGGGCCAGGATGTTAGGGTCGAAAACGCACAAGAAAAGAGCCAGCAAGCCTGCACCTGGATGCCCAAGCTCTCGCCCCCAGGAGAATACGACCCAACCCAACAGTACGGTCAGTAGCACGACGGGCAGCCGCCCCCACAGCAAGATGGTATCCGCGTCTCGAACGTTCCAGTATACAAATCGGTTCCCGAAACGGATCAGACTCTTCTGGCTGGCCTCATCGGCTGGCAATTGCAGCTTGAGGAAGAGCAGGGGAAAGGCGGCAATCTGATCGGCCAGGGGCGGGTGGTCGAGGTGCTGTTGAAACACACCCGTCACCAGATACTCGTAGGCCGAGGAGAGGTGGCTGCCCTCGTCAAAGGTCGCCGATTCTCGCATCAGACTGGGCACGGCCTGGATGGGGATAGCGGCCAGAAGCACTACAATAACCGCAGCGAACAGCGCTGAGTTGCGCATCTGCTGTCTGATCGGTGAAGCGCTGGACATTCTATCGCCCCTCGTCTGTTTGGATTCTGCTCAGCATGCACCCTGCCAACTTTCTATGCACCTATAACGTAAATGGACTTTGATTTTAATATTAACTTGGCAAGAAAATACACCAATAGAGGGCCCATAAAGGAAAGAACGAGGCTTACCAATCCAAGCCAAAAGGGCGGTTGTTGCCATAACAGAGGCGCAATATCTCTCAGCGCATAAACAAAAAAGATATGTGAGAGATATATAGAGTAACTTATTTTGCTGATGAAGTAGAATATTTTGTTCCTGACATCGAAAGTAAGCAAAAACAGAATCGTAGCCAATGAGTAGATGGTTCCAATGACCGAATCGTATCCACCTATGTTGCCAATCTTTATAGCATGCAGGAAGCTATAAAAGGCAACAACAAATATCCACGTGATTCTGATGAGAGCCTTGTTCTCGAGAATAGTCTTCTCTAGCTTAAGCGATCGGTAGTAGATCCCAAAGAAATAGAAGGGAAGCCATATTAGCAATGTTCGATAATAGTAATAATCCTTCCATTTATCTTTTATATCGAAAAACTCGAAAATCTGCCTAAAATATGAGGCGTGTAATAAATTGACCGTCAAGGATATTAGTAAAAGGAAAGTAAGGTGTTTTTCGAAGGCGCCCGATTTATCTAATAGAAAAACGGTGATATACGAGCATATTATTACAAAAACAAAAAAATATATATTAAAAGTTCCTCCCGTAAGAATCTTGAGCAGGACCACCTTTATGTCGCCAACAAGCTTAGGGAAGTTTGCCTGATAGCTATAGATTAAGGCAAATACCGAGAAAAACAAATAGGGATATAAAACCCTCTTTATTCTGTGCTTTAGATAAGGGACACCCTGATTCTGCTTAAATAAGGCCCCTGATACGAACAAGAAACTAGCGATGCAAGCTCTTGCGACTAGGGCAAACCACCCCCCAATCATGCTCTCAATTTCTGTATCGGCATATCTATCGGCTGAATGAATGACCAAGACACCAATGATGGCCAATGCTCTTAAGAAATCTAACTTAGGATCCCTTTCCATGCTTCTCCCTCAAGCAAGTTTACCAAGTCACAATTGTTGCACTACTCCCCCCGTGCGACTTCGAAGACATAGTAGAGTCCGTTGGTCATGATGATCCTTGTTCCAGGCAGGGAAGATTCAACTACGCGTACCGTAGATTGGTCCGCCCAGATATATCGAACGTCAAAGTCGTGAATCAATTTCTGAACTTCGTCTATCTCTCTACCACGTCCGCACACGAAGGGGAAACGATGCCAATATACAGTCTCGAATCCGCCATCCAGAGAATCGGAGTATCCGAGGACCACGCCCGACTCCAACTGCCCCAATTCTCTGGCTAATGGCAGCATTTTCTCATAATTGGCGGCATGCTCACCATCATTGGGATAGTACCTGGTTAGTGGCTGCTCGAAGAAACCTTGTGCGTTCCAAAGGATTGTGCCTGCAAGGCATATGAATCCGAACGATTTCCAGAAAGGTTGCCCATGATACAACTTCACAAAGCCAAAGGCTGTTGCCATGTATGTCACTGGCAAGACCGGAGCCAAAAGGCGGTATTTGAACTCAGGCCATAGAAAGATAGTGATTGTATAGAATGCAGATGTCAGAACCAATGCTCTTGCTCTGCGTTGATTGCTCCGAAACAATGCAAAGCAGCCGACCAACGCCAATATCAAGCAGAATGGGCCGAGTTCAAGTCCGTAGCTGCGCAAGAAAGCAAGACTGCTCTCGGCGATAAGAGATATGAACCGTTTCAGTAATTGAATATTCACTGAACCCGTAATGCGGGTCGTAATCGCATCACCGTATATCCCTGTCTCTGTTAAGTCTAATTTACCTAATAGGAAATAGGTGGAATACGAATAAACTTTAGTTTCCGGTAAATCTGAGTGGTCATTCGGCGAAGAATGTGGCAAAATAGGGGTACACCCAATTTGCCAGGAGATAAAGCCGAATGTCACTATCATCTACTGCGGTATCACACACGATGGA
>Ga0315308_1002379_pt1 | contig 10711 bp, 6 predicted proteins | sample TDP3_MG_FD_203078 | JGI IMG/M metagenome (GOLD analysis project Ga0315308, IMG submission 203078) | Freshwater sediment microbial communities from Lake Towuti, South Sulawesi, Indonesia - TDP3 | ecosystem: Environmental > Aquatic > Freshwater > Lake > Sediment | place: Indonesia: South Sulawesi...
GTTTTCTTCTCCGCCAAGTTTCGCGGTTAACTTTTTCATGGTTTGGGAAACCGTTACGCTTCCAACTTTGGTCCATACAATTTCTCCGTCATAAGCGTCAGCTACGTCCTTAACCAAAGTTGAGGAACTTACTGGCGTAACGATTTTTTCGCCTGGGTTATCCATTAGAAAGTATTTTTCAACCAAGGCGAAAGTTTTGTCCCCCCAGTAGATTTCTCCATTTTCATCGACAAAAAGTGAGCGATCAGCATCACCGTCAAATGCTACGCCAAAATCTGCACCTACAGCTTTCACCGTTAAAGCCAAATCCCTAAGGTTTTCTGGGCGAGGTTCAGGCGTCCTTCCAGGAAATGTTCCGTCAATATTTGCATTTATAGTAGTAACTTTGCATCCTAAATCCCGAAGCAAGTGTGGTGCGGCTAGATTTCCCACGCTATTTGCCGCATCAACCACAACATGATAATGTTTTTTCGCTATTTTTGCAATATCCACATGCTTTTTTATTGCTTCTATGTACTCATCAATTATTCTGGGTAAATCACTCGTTGTCCCTATTTTATTCCACTCCGCATAATCCATTCTCTCCTCGAAAAATATGTTTTCAATTTCGATTTCTTGCTCACGAGAAAGCTCTATTCCATCGTTCCATACAACTTTTATTCCGTTGTATTCGGGTGGGTTATGTGATGCTGTTATTATCACAGCACCGTCTACTTTATGGTTTTTTGCAGCATATTGTAACGTTGGTGTGGGCGACATCCCAGCGAAAAGCACATCACATCCTGTTGCATTTAAACCAGCAATAACAGCTTTTGCAAGCATAGGGCTGCTTGTTCTAGCGTCAAACCCAACTATGAGTTTTCCATGTTTAAAAAATGTCCCTATTGCATTTCCAATTTTAATAGCCATTTCTGGTGTTAATTCGTTGTTGACAACTCCACGGATTCCGTTCGTCCCAAATAGGCGCCTTGAGCCTAACATGCTATCATATTCTCCTTTCTAAACAATGCATTTAGATGTTAATACACTTTCAGAAACCTCTTTGGCTGGACAGATCGAAACTCCTTTGGCAAGTGACACGTTGTCCTTCATTTTTACATGGTCGCCGATTATACATCCCTTATCAATTTTGACTTTTCTTCCAATAATTACGTCGCCGCCAATTATGGCTCCGTTTATTGAGGAAAAATCAGATATTGTTGTTCCGGGAAAAATTATGGAGTCTTGTATGTGGACGTTGTTTCCAGCGGTAACGTTTTTTCCCAAAACTGCATAGGGTCCTATAACCGATTTTTCTCCCAGGGAAACTCCTTCGTCAAATGCCACAGGTTTCTTAACTTCTACTTTATTTCCAATCTTGCATTTTTGTTGACTGGCAAATGAATCGAGCAGAGCTTTGTTTATCTCCAAATAGTCTTCTGGTTCGCCTATATCCATCCATAAACCATCAAAAACATACCCGTAAAACGTGCCTTCTTCCGCGAGTTTTGGAAAAACTTCGCGTTCAAGGGAAAGTGTTAGTCCTTTTGGAATATATTTGAAGATTTTTGGGCTGAGAACGTAAACGCCAGCATTTATTAAATTTGTCGGGGCAGTATCTGGCGGTGGTTTCTCAATAAATTTTTTTATACGGTTTTCTTTTGTTAGTTCCGCGACTCCATATCTGCTGGGGTCTTCAACCCTGTGAAGCGCTATTGTTGCCGCTGCATTTTTTTCTTCATGCATTCTCAGAATCTCTGTGTAGCTTACATCGGCAAATATGTCTCCGTTCAAAACTAGAAAAGGTGCGTCATGGCCAATGAGTTTTTCAGCTTTTTTTATCGGACCGCCAGTTCCCAGCGGTGTTTTCAACGGGTCTCGCGAATAGGTGATGTGTACTCCGCATTTTGGGATTCTGTGCTGTTTTATGTAGACTTCGTTTTGATAGTTAACCGCCAGTATTGCTTCTTTGATGTTGTTTTTGGCGAGTCTTTCAAAAGTCCACTGCAACAAGGGCTTGTTAACTATTGGAAAAAGAATCTTCGGTCTCGTACAGCTTAGTGGTCTTAACCTTGTGGCGAAGCCCCCTGCGAGAATCAAAGCTTTCAAATGTTCTTCACCATCTAAACCGCAAATTTATATTCAATTTCCTCTTAATATAAACGATTCCGTAAGGTGAAAGCCGTGAAGGTTTTGCTTCATGAGATGAGCTGGACTGAAGCCAAAGAATATTTCATGAAGAATGATGTTGCAATTCTCCCGGTTGGCTCAAACGAGCAACATGGGCCGCAAAATCCGCTTGGAACAGACCATTTAATAGCTAAGGCTATAGCTGAAGAAACAGCCAAACGCTCAAGGGTTCTCTGCCTACAAGTGATTCCTTTCGGTGTGAGTTCTCATCATAAACAGTTTTGGGGAACCATCTACATATCGCCTAAAACCTTCAAAAACTACGTGAAAGAGGCATGCTTAGCATTAAATTACTATGGTGTCCGAAAAATTGTAATAGTTAATGGACACGGCGGCAACATAAATGCCCTCACGGAGTTAGCTAGAGAGCTGAGAGAAAAAGGAATTTTCATATCTATCTTCCAATGGTGGCCCGTGGCTGGCAAGCTTTTGCCAGACTTATTCAAATCAGAAGAAAGAGGACATGCTGGCGCGGAAGAAACCTCAGTAAATTTGGCTTTGCACCCGCATATTGTAGATATAAATAAGGCTGTGGATGAGGAACCCCGCGAGCATGTGTTGCAAACAGAGGGCACAACCCTTCCACTAGACACTGTGGATTACACGAGTTCCGGTGTCTTCGGCAAATCAACAACAGCCTCAGCAGAAAAGGGGAAAAAAGTTTTGGAAGCAGTTGTCAATGAACTAGTTAAGCATGTCAACATACTCAAAAAGGTGGATATTGAAGATTTAATACAGAAGCCTAAAGTTTAGAGCCTACTCATTCTTCACTCCCATTCGATCGTTGCTGGAGGCTTATGGGTTATGTCATAAACAACTCGAGTAACCTCTGGTATTTCATTAGTTATCCTTGTTGAGATTCTTTCTAACACTTCGTATGGGATTTTTGCAAAACTAGCGGTCATTGCCTCACGGCTTTCGACTATTCGGACGGCAACAACATAGCCGTAAGCTCTGGCGTCGCCTTTTACACCTGTGGCTTTGGTGTCTGTTAAAACGGCGAAATACTGCCATAAATTCTCTTCTAATCCGCTTTTTTCGATTTCTTCCCTAACAATTTTGTCCGCTTTCTTCAAGATTTCAACTTTTTCTTCAGTTAATTCGCCGACTATTCTCACAGCCAACCCTGGACCTGGAAAAGGCTGTCTAAAAACTATTTCTTTTGGAAGTCCAAGAATTTTGGCGACTTTTCTAACTTCGTCCTTATACAAGTCGCGAAGTGGTTCCACAATTTTCTTGAATTTAATTTTGGATGGTAAACCAGCCACGTTGTGATGTGTCTTTATTTTATCAGAAAACTTCCTAAAACCCGACTCGATTCTGTCAGGATATATCGTTCCTTGGATTAAATATTCTGCGCCTGTTTTCTCCGCAACTTCCTCGAAAACTCGTATGAACTCCTCGCCTATGATTTTCCTTTTCCTTTCTGGATCAACTACCGCCTTAAGTTTTTCCAAAAATCTCCTCTGTACATCCATGATTATCAAGTGTATTTTGAAATTTTGAAAGACATTTTTTACGAATTCTGGTTCGTTCTCCCGCATAAATCCGTGGTCAACGAAAACTGCTGTAAGCCTATTGCTTATCGCTTTAGTTGCAAGCGCCGTTGCTACACTGGAGTCTATGCCTCCGCTTAGAGCTATTATGGCTTTTCCTTCACTAACTTCCGTCCTTATTTCTTCTATCATTTTTTCTACTATGTCTTCCATTTTCCAGTTAGCTTCGCACTTACAAACTTCAAAGATGAAGTTGCGGAGCATCTGCGTACCATTTTCTGTGTGGATTACTTCTGGATGCCACTGCAAACCGTAAATAGGCTTATTTTTGTGTCTAAAAGCGGCAACTGGACAATTTTCCGTGTGAGCCAAAATCTCATGTTCGGATGGAATTGCGAAAACGGTGTCGCCGTGGCTCATCCAAACCTTTTCTTTCTTACTCAACCCCTTCAAAACACCAGCAGGTTTGTCAACTTTGACATAAGTTATTCCATATTCCCTCTGGTTGGTAGGCTCAACCTTTCCTCCAACTATTTGAGCTATTAGTTGATGTCCATAGCATAAGCCCAGAATCGGCAAGTTTAATTCTAGAATTTGTGGGTTAGGTCTCAGCGCGTTTGGTTCATAAACGCTTGCTGGTCCTCCTGAAAGAATTAGGCCCTTTATGTTGAATTTTTCGTTTAAAGTTTTGATTTCTTCTGGCTTTATGTCGTGAGGAACTATTTCCGAGTAAACTCCGTGTTCTCTGATTCTTCTTGCTATAAGGTGACAGTACTGCCCGCCAAAGTCAAGCACAAGTATAGTATCGTATTTCATTGTGCACATATCCCGCAACAGGAATAGATGCTTCGTATCTACCCTGATAATTTAAGGTTGCTAATGCTATGTGTAAAGATATTTTTGCAACTCCCACGGGGTCACTTCACTTTTATTGTTTGGTACATGTGGCTCGTACTCTTTCCACTCTTGCATTTTAAGCTCCATGTACTTCTCAGCGTTTTCCCTGCCCAAAGCTTGTATACAGATTTCATCATTTTGCCATTCCTCTAAGGCTTCTTTTAGTGAGGCTGGCAAAACTTTGATTCCAAGTTCTTCACGTTTGGCTTCGCTAAGATGATAAACGTTCACGTCTACAGGTTCTCCAGGGTCAATCTTTTTTCTGATACCATCCAATCCAGCCTCAAATACCGCCGTGTAAACAAGATAAGGATTACAAAGCGGGTCCGGGCATCTAAACTCTATTCTGGCCTCTTTTTCTTTTCCTGGGAAATATTCTGGCACCCTTATTAGGGCTGAGCGGTTTCTCTTACTCCATGTGACGTATACTGGGGCTTCATAGCCCGACACTAGTCTCTTGTAACTGTTAACTGTAGGTGCCGCAATGGCGCAGAGGGCTCTTGCATGCTCCAGAATACCACCTATGAAGTATCTGCATTTTTGCGAGATATTTGCGTAGCCTTTTGGGTCGTAGAAGTGGTTTTCGCCTGTTTTTGGGTTGAATAGCCCCGTGTGAACATGCATGCCGTTGCCAGCTTTGCCCAACCATGGTTTTGGCATGAATGTTGCTGTCCACCCATATTTTCTGTCTGCCACGGCTTTGGCTGCAAATTTGTAGCGTATGATGTTGTCAGAGGTTGTTCGTGGGTCTGAATATTTGAATGTGATTTCGTTTTGGGCTGAGCCTGCCTCATGATGTTGCCGCTCCACCGTGATTCCCATGGTGGATAAAGCGTTAGACAGATCCATTCGATAGGATTCTGTGATGTCTCGACCAGGGGCTATGTCAAAGTACCTTTGTTTGTCTATGAGGTGGTTTTCAACGGGGTAAACCTCGCCTTCTTCGCTTTTCTGTACAAGATAAAATTCTAATTCCGCAGCGGCTGTTGGTTCATATCCTTCCCTCAGTGTTTTTTCTATGGCTTTTTGGCAAATGTGTCTTGGGTCATTTTCAAATTGTTTGCCGTCAGGGCTGTATATATCGCAGATGAAGCTCACAACGCTTTTGTCATAAAAGTAGTAGGGGCAAACCGTAAATGTGGATGGGTCGGGTTTCATGACCATGTCGCTCTCTTCTATGCTGACTCCACCTATTATGGAGGAGCCGTCAAAGCCTACGCCTTCCATTAGAGCATTTTCCGCTTCTTCCACTGGGATGGTTCTACCTTTAAGGAATCCGAGCATGTCTGTGAAGTGTAGAAGGATGTAGTCTGCATTCTTCATAAGCTTCAGACATGTGTCAAAGTTTTGGATTGTTTTTGACCTATCGTATACCATGCTATTCCCCGTGAGCAAGTTTACAGTTGTAGGAATTGCTTCTGTAAATATAAAAACTTTGTTAGTAAAAATAGAGGCAAATGTTAAATAAAAGATATGTTTATTGAATAAGTGTGCAGTATGGTGGCGAAACGATGCATTTGGATGAAACAGATGTCAAAATCTTGAAGGCATTAACTCTTGACGCAAGGCTTTCATCGAGGCAAATGGCTAAGCAATGCGGCGTTTCCATAGGCACCGTTTTAACGCGGATAAAGAGAATGGAGAAGGAAGGAATAGTAAAGGGTTATTCGGCTCTGCCGGACCATGAAAAACTTGGATACGAACTGACGGTTGTTAGCGAAATAACTGTTTCTAAAGGTAGACTCCTAGAGATGGAAAATGAGATTGCACGCCTTCCAAACGTCTGCTGTGTATATGATGTAACAGGCTTGACAGACGCCTTCATAATCGCAAAATTCAAGAACCGAGAAGAACTAAGCAAGTTCACAAAACGCCTTCTAGCATTACCCTACGTGGAACGAACAAACACCCACGTTGTACTAACAACCATAAAAGAAGACTTCCGCCTAATCTAAACAAAATTGCCTTTTCTCTTTTTCTGCTTGACCAGCTAAAGCAAGATTTAATTTCAACCACAAATAGAAAATAGAAGGGCTAGACTCCAAGAGCGGGGGTTGCCAAGCATGGCCAAAGGCGCAGCCCTGAGGTGAGACAGAATGCTTCGCATGAAAGAACTAGCTGTGAAAAATGAAGACCTAGCGTATGCTGTAGTAGGGCAGGCTATACTCGATGAGGCGAAAATAGGTTCAGATATGATCAGAATATCTTACTGAATTTGGTTAGCACGCATGAGTTAGACATTCCGTCTCGCAGAGCGGCTGTCCCGTAGGGGTTCGTGGGTTCAAATCCCACCCCCCGCACTAAAAACCTGTGCAAGTTACGTTTAAATTCTCGGAACTCTGGACGAAGTTCGGCCATATGGCATTCTCAAAAGATCATTCATTAATATTATGATAAGTCTTAAGTGGTTGTATAGAATCTCTTAAACACTCTGCAGATGGCTAGACTAACCCAGAATATGAGTTCTTTGTCTTTTGTTCTTAATAGCATAACTTTCCAAAGACCGTTTTCTTGTTGTCTATCTCTGAGCCATTCGAGAGCTTCTTTCACGTGAGAGTCTTCGTGGGTAAATCCTAGTAGGGAAAGTGAATCAAGGGAGGATAACAAATCCGTGAACCAGAAAGGATAAGAAAACCTAGTCCAGAAACTCGCGGCTTTGCGATCTGGATATTTATCAGGTCGAAAGAAGCGGGATTTCAAGAGCTCTCCTGCCATCTTGGCTTCCTTTGCCTTGCAGTATTTTCCGTGGGCTGCAAACGTCCGTAGTACTACACCTGTGATACAATGGGAGAAAGGTTTTGTCTTGTCGGGTTTGCTTGGTTCTTCGTTCTTCATGGCCCGTAGAATTGTTCCAGAATCTTTCCTTTCGGTTGTCCTAAAAGGTATTGCCCATCCTCCATCATTTTGGCGGATAGACAGAAGCCAGCTGAATCCTTCTTCTATTCGGGAGTCTTTGTCGTAGCCCGCTTTTATTAGAAGTTCCATGATTGCAGCTGAGTAGTTTGGAGTGTATTGATTCCCGTAGATTCCTCTGAAATCGCCTTCTCTTGTTTGAAACCTAAATAGAAAATCAGCAGCTCCTTGTACTGCAACGTTTTCCTTATTGAGACCATATTTCTCTACAAGTATCCCCAGTACTCTGTATGTCTCGAGTTGATCATAATTCTCTTGTGAACGGATATCTACTTTCCCGCCATGATATTTCCATGAACCATCTTCTTGTTGCTTGCTAACTATCTTAGTAAATTCTTGAAGATTCCATAATGTTTTGGCTGATTCCACAGACTCTTCCAAAAGGTCGCGTTTCACGAAGTAAACCAGTGCCTCAATTCTGGTTTTGACCAGAATTGGAATGGGATCGAACTTCAGTTGTTGAAGCCACTTTAACATATTTTTCTCAACCAAATATACATTTCCAACATTTACTTTTCAATTTTGTTAGCGCATGAACAAATAGATCACAAAAACCGAGAATTTAAACCGAGATCTAAACCTAACTCCCCGCACCATCCATAACTAAGCTGACTTTAGGGTTTTTTGCCGAAAACGTTATGAGCTGTGACGTTATGTCCAGCACTGCACAGAGAGTTGTGGATTTATATATTTTTTCGATTATAATTGAGTATACTGCCACTAGATTTGTTTGGGATTGGCAATTGAGATGGAGGTGACAGAACATGAGTAGAGAACAGGATTCCCGTAGAAAAGCCAAGGAGAGCGCTCGTCGTGACAAAGCGAGAGGACAACAGACGAGAAGAGCTCGTGGGGGAAAGAAACAGAAGAGAAGGTAATATACTAGGCTTGACAAACAAAAACCTACCCGCGTGTGCGCTTAAAACGGGTTGGAGAGAATATATAAAAGGGCGTTACTTGGAAGGACCCAAATGAACAGTTGGCGTGTTTGACTTGGCTGAAGGGAATGTTAATCCTTCCAGAATCAGAAACTGTTAAGTGGCAGTCCAGAGGACTCGTAAACAGGGTGAATTTTATGCCCAGAAAGTACTATGAGCGTCGAGAAGATTGGTTAGTCACCTGTCCTGTATGCCATGGTACAGGCACGACAGGTGAAGGGGTTTCCAGAAACCGATGCCCAAAATGTGATGGAGCAGGAAAACTGAGACGCTAGCAAACGCAATAATTGGAAGTTCTGGTTTCAGCGCGCGCTAGATTATACTAAGCACTTGGTTTTATTTCTCCTTTGAAAACTCGGTAGCACCTTTCTGAGCAGAAGCCTTGAAAATTATCGTCTGGCATGAACAGTTTTCTACAACCTTTACACTTTCGCTTAGCCCTTTCCTGCATTCACTTCTTCCCTTAATCAGAATGTTATCTTGACTAGTTATATGTTTAACCATAGGTGAAGGTTAGCGCGCGCTAAGATCGACATTGCAAAGGTAACCGCATCAACTCAGCAGTAATCAGGTTCGATTAATAATTTAGGCATACGCTGAGAGATCCTTTTCTCTCAGTGAATGTTTTTTAGAATATTTTGGATTTAGCTTGCGCGTGAACGTAAAAGTTATATTACCCTTTCTATTTTGAGCCCTTTGATGATAGAGTTGGGAGCATGATTAAAGTTGACTGAGTCCAATCCTTCCGCGATCCCTGTTCTTGTGCTGAAGGAAGGGTCTGGTCGTTCACGAGGAAGAGACGCGCAACACGCGAATATTATGGCGGCCCAAATTGTAGCTGAGACTGTTAAGAGCGCGTTGGGTCCCAAAGGCATGGACAAGATGCTTGTAGATAGCTTAGGCGATGTCACTATAACCAGCGATGGACGAACGATACTTGACAAGATGGATGTTCAGCAGCCAGCAGCCAAGATGATGGTTGAAGTTGCCAAGACCCAAGACGCAGAAGTGGGGGATGGGACCACCACGGTGGTCATAGTGGCTGGCGAACTCTTAGGGAAGGCTGAAGACCTAATGAGCAAGGGCGTTCATCCAATCGTAATCATCGAGGGATACAGTAAAGCAGCAAGCAAAGCTCTTGAAACCCTTGAAAAGATTGCGATTCCAGTTAAGCCTACAGAAAAGGAGTTCTTGAAGAAGGTTGCTGCTACATCTATGGCCAGTAAGCTGGTGTCTGAGAACAAGGAGCAACTTGCCGAGATAGCTGTTGAAGCCGTTTTAAACGTGGCCCAAAAAGTTGGAGACGAGTACGTGGTAGATTTAGACGATATTCTGGTGGAAAAGAAGCCCGGTGAATCTGTAACTGAAACCAAACTCGTTGAAGGTTTAGTTCTGGATAAAGAAGTTGTGCATTCAGGCATGCCTAAACGGGTCGAGAAGGCAAAGATAGCATTGTTAGGAAGTGCGCTTGAAGTTAAAAAAACTGAGTTCGATGCTAAAATCAACATTGAAAGTCCGGAACAGATGGAATCTTTCCTACGCGAAGAGGAGAATATGCTCAAAGCAATGGTTGAAAAGATAGTTACCGCAGGAGCCAATGTCGTTATCTGCCAGAAGGGCATAGACGACATGACTCAACACTTTTTGGCTAGGAAAGGAATTTTGGCAGTGCAACGAGCTAAGGAGTCGGATATGAAGAAACTGGGAAAGGCGACAAGTGGAAAGATTGTCACTAACCTAGAAGGACTCACAAAAAGCGACTTGGGTTATGCAGAACTTGTTGAGGAACGAAAGATCGGCAACGACAAGATGATCTTCATCGAAGGATGCAAGAACCCACGCTCAGTAGCTATTCTAATACGAGGCGGAACAGAACGCTTCCTTGATGAAGCTGAACGATCAGTTCATGATGCACTATGCGTGGTCCGTGATGTGGTGCAAGAGCCCAAGATCCTTGCCGGTGGCGGATCTCCAGAGATAGAAATCGCCAGAACGCTAAGAGGCTATGCGGCATCTCTGCCAGGTAGAGAGCAACTTGCCGTCCAGAGCTTCGGCGAGGCCATAGAGAGTGTGGCATTGACGTTAGGTGAAAATGCAGGCCTTGACCCAATAGAAATTCTGACAGAACTTAGAGCCTGTCATGAAAAGGACGAAAAATGGGCAGGCGTCGATGTCTTCGCAGGAAAAATAAAAGACATGTGGAAACTAGGAGTCTACGAACCCCTCGCCGTTAAGAAACAGATAATCAAGTCTGCCACTGAAGCTGCCACAATGTTACTGAGAATCGATGATGTCATC
>Ga0315308_1002380_pt1 | contig 10706 bp, 10 predicted proteins | sample TDP3_MG_FD_203078 | JGI IMG/M metagenome (GOLD analysis project Ga0315308, IMG submission 203078) | Freshwater sediment microbial communities from Lake Towuti, South Sulawesi, Indonesia - TDP3 | ecosystem: Environmental > Aquatic > Freshwater > Lake > Sediment | place: Indonesia: South Sulawesi...
TAAAGAACTTGATGCGTAAGGGCGACATTTTAATTGTCATTAGCGTCCACGGGGGCGCTGGAGCCGAGAAGGCTGGCCCCTGGTCCCAAAACCTTCTGAAGGCGGCCAAGTTTGTCAAGGATAACGGTGGAAAGGTCGTGGGGCTAGCAGGCTTTGACGGCGGCGTCTTGAAGCAAATCGCCGATGCATGCATAGTCGTGCCCATAAATTCCACGCCACATGTGGAGGGGTTCCACTCGGTGCTGGCCCACCTCATTTGTGCGAGGCTCCGCGAGTTGATAGCTGAATCCTAGGAAGCGTTGCACGTGAGGGCCGTGTTTTTAGACAGAGATGGTGTGATAAACGAGATCGTTTATTTCCCAGAGCTCGGCGTGTTGGACTCTCCCCTTAACCCCAGACAGTTCAAGCTGCTGCCCAATGTTGCCAAGGCGATTAGAATTTTCAACAGGTTGGGTCTGAAAGTTGTCGTTGCATCAAACCAGCCGGGCATGGCAAAGGGCAAGATGACGAGGGAACTTTTTGAAAAAACTCGGTTGAAAATGAGAAGGGAGCTCAGGAAGGGTGGCGCGCATATAGATGCCGAATATTACTGTTTTCACCACCCGTCCGCGAAGTATGCAAAATATAGAGTCAGGTGCAGGTGCAGGAAGCCCAAACCCGGCCTTCTTTTAAGGGCAGCTAAGGATCTTGGGCTGGATCTCTCGAAAAGTTACCTCTTGGGCGACAGTTTGACAGATATCGAGGCGGGCAAGGCGGTCGGCTGCAAGACTTTCCTGATAGGTTATTTAAAGAGTTATCTAGCTAAGTTAATTGAGGATAAAGGTGTCAGACCAGACTTCATCGTGCCGAGCTTGCTGCACGCGGCGAAAATCATCAAAAAAGAGGTAAGTTAGTTGGAGATATTCCTCGACACAGCTAGCGTGAAAGAGATAAGGGAAATACTGCCGTGGGGCATCATAACCGGCGTGACAACCAATCAAAAAATCTTCCTAGCAGAGAAGGGCGTCAAGTTCGAGGATAGAGTTCGTGAGATATTGTCGCTCGTGGATGGCTCGATCAGTATAGAGCTAACAAAGACTAAGGGCTCCTTCGATGATCTTATCAACGAGGCTAGGGGGTACGCCAAGTGGAATCCCAAGAATGTCACCATCAAGGTTCCAATGTACCCCGATGGCATGGGGATGCGGATCGTCAGCAAGCTGAAGAAGGAGAACATCAAAACGAACATGACTGTTATGGTAAACACAAATCAAATTATGTTGGCAGCGAAGGCGGGGGCCACTTATGCGAGCATCTTCTTCGGCCGCTCGAGGGATGCTGGGATCGACCCGGTGAGGGTAATCCGGGAATCTAAACTTATAATCGAAGAAGGTGGGCTTGACACGAGAATCATCGTTGGTTCCATAAGGAAGCAGGAGGATGTGACGGAGGCTGCCGTGGCAGGGGCGCATGTAATCACCATCCCATACAAGATATTGATGCAAATGGTATACCACCCGAAGACCGAGGAAACGATAGCCGAATTCGACCGTTGTTGGGCGGAGTTTAAGCAGGCGGAAAAGGGTTCATCTAAAAAAATCAGATTTTGATTTGTCCGGAAGAAACTAGTCTTTTAAGCTCTTTTAGTCCCTTCTGGGATCCAACCTCATAAAATCGCTGTTGGGTTTCAAAAGCAAGCAATTCCCTTCGCCCAATCAACTCTTGATAAAACTCCTCCAAATCGATAACTTTTCCTTTCGGAACTAGGCCAAGAGCCTTTTTCCTTAAAACAGAAACTCCAAAATCGATATAGACCATGTCTGGCGCTCTCCTTCGCTTATCGTAAACTTTTATCAAATCCCCCTCAACGACGACATTACTTTTGTCATATCGGTTAAAATTTTTAAACACAACCATTAACCCAAGTTTGTTGAACTTTTTGAAATATCTCATAACCTCTCGATAGTCCAAAATAAGGTAAGCATCCCCATACGTGACAAAAAATGTATCGTCGAGCAAATCCCAAGCGTTTTTAAGGGCTCCGGCCGTGCCCAAGAGCTTTTCAGTTTCTTCGCTGTACTCGATTTTGACTCCAAATCCCTTTCCATCGCCAAAATAGTCTTTGATTTTCTCACCGAGATAACCGACACACAACACGATATCGGAAATTCCACCTTGTCTAAGCAGGTTTAGCTGATGTTCCAAAAATGGTTTGCCCTGAATCGGGACCATAGATTTTGGGATTTCCTTGGTTAACGGTTTTAGCCGTGTGCCCAGCCCTCCTGCGAGGATAACCGCCTGCATCATCTCGCCTCGACTTGCCTATACCAAATTTCCATTGGATTTTGGGTAGCCTTTCCTAAATACTGCGCTAATCGGCTTGGCAGCGCCATTCAAGTTTAAATATAAACATGTAGCGTGTTTGTATAGGTGATCATCTGAAGATATTAATTACTGGCGGGGCGGGGTTCGTCGGCTCGAACATAGCAAAGGAGGCCATTAAAAAAGGGTGGGAAGTCCGCGTCCTCGATAATTTTTTCCTTGGCTCGTCGGAAAACCTCACCGGCATAATCGACGAAATTGAGTTGATACGGGGCGACATCAGAAACGAAAAACTAGTGAAGAGGGCGACCCGGGGCATTGACTACATTTTTCATCAAGCCGCGGTTTCCTCATCGCAGATGTTCGTGCCAGATCCAAGCCTTGGGATCTCGGTGAACGTCCAAGGCTTCTCTAATCTATTGCGTTATGCCCACGAGAATGGTGTTCAAAGGGTAGTCCACGCATCGACCTCTACCATTTACGGTACCCTCCCAACCCCCCACAGGGAGGATATGCGCATAGAGCGAACCCCGAACTTCTATGCGATGACCAAGCTGGCCAGTGAATATTTAGCAAAAACATTTACCCTTGATCGCGGCCTTGAAACAGTCGGTCTCAGGTATTTCAGCATTTACGGCCCCGGGGAGAAACCCAAGGGAGAGTACGCAAACCTAATCACCCAATTTCTTTGGTGGATGAAAAAAGGAGAAAGACCGGTAATCTATGGTGATGGCTCTCAAACAAGGGATTTTACTTACGTGAAGGATGTCGTCAGGGCGAACTTTCTGGCGGCGAAGAGGAAAAACGCCTCTGGAGAAGTTTTTAACGTCGGAACTGGGGAGTCGGCCAGCGTGAACGCTGCGACCGCCCTGCTCAACAAATATCTAGGAACGGATATAAAGCCCAAGTACGCACGGAACCCTATAAAAGGTTACGTTTATCACACCAAGGCAGACATGACCAAGTCCAAAAAGCTCCTGGGGTTCAAAGCCGAGATACCGTTCGAAAAAGGCCTCAGGATGTTAGTAAGGTGTTACGAATAGAAATCCAGAAAAAGCTTTAACAAGTTAACCTTGTTCGGATGACCTTTTTATCCCGATAAACTTCCTCGCAACTCGAAGCAACCATTCCGGGAATGGCACGGTATTTTTTAACAGTAGGAGGTCGTCCCATGTCAAGGCTCTCGTGAGCAATACCCATGCCCCGTAAAAGAGCAAGCTCGGTATCATAACAATGAAAAGCTCAAGGAGAGGTGATAGGCTTATGATCAACTTTAACACTGAAACCATCAGCAGGGTAAGTAAACCCCCAATCAGTCCTTTGATGAGAGGCAATGAAGGAATTGTGAACTTGACGTATTTTCGCGTGAAATTAAGTGAGAGCGAGAGGCCGACCAGCATAGAGAGGAAAGTCGCTGCCGCTGCACCTTCGACGCCGTAAGGGAGAATCAAAAGGAGGTTCAACGCGAAATTTAAGCACCCCATGATGACCATGACCACAGTAATAATGGCCGGTTTTCCTATTCCCAAAATCATCCTATTTGAAATTGTGTAAATCGTTTGGACAATTGCTGTAAGCGCAAGAATTTGTAGGGCAGCAGCCGCGGCAAGGTACTCAGACCCAAAGAGCAGGGAAATTACCACGCTAGGAAAGGCTATGATGATAAGCGCGGCGGGAGCGATAAAGATGAAAGAAAACTTTATGAGCGCCTGCATCGCCTCCCCGATGAGCTCATGCTCCCGCCTGGCCCAAAGTTCAGAAATCATCGGGAAGAGAATAGCCCCCATAGCCGTTGGGAAATATAGCAATAGGTTCGCGGCTGGATACGCAACTTGATAAAAGGCTACTTCGGGAAGTGAACGGAACATCGCGAGCACCAGTGTACCCATATAGCCGATTATTGCGCCTGCTAGTGCGCCGATTAACACCGGCAATGCAAACGCGAATAATTCTTTAAGTAATTCCTTGGAAATTTCAAGTTTCGCCCTTATAATGCTGGCATGTCTCTTTATGAAAAGACCAGTCGCAATGATCACAGTTATCCCCAAACCTGTTAAATACGCAAGCGCAACATTTGCAACATTGGAACCCAAAATCCAAAGTAAAAGAAAAGCAAAAATTAAGGGAAGAAATATCTCAAAAAATCCCAGTAGTGAGTAAGGCACAATATCTTGAAGCCCTTGAAATGTCCCTTTTAACGTATAGAAAATAGCCTGGAATAAGAACCATCCACTTAGAACTTTAATTACCATTGATGCCTCGACCGTTCCGAAAACTGTGAGGGCTATTTGATCGGAAAAAACGATCAAAATAAAAGCTACGGAAATCGAAAAAAGTACTTGCACAAGCATTAGGGTAGTCATAGACGATTTTATCGGATTAAACTGTTTTTGAGCAACGAATTTTGGGATGGACCGTACAACAGCTTGACCAACGCCTAAATCGCGGAAGGCGCCAAACATTGAAACGAGCATAAACACACCAATGAATAGACCATAGCCCGCATCGCCCAGTGTGCGGGCGAGGAATACACGAAAGAGGAAGCCTGCCACGCCAGAAAAGACTAACGAAATGAAAACAACGGTACTTCCCTTAACAAAGCGCCTGGCATAGTTTTTCTTAGCTTCGGATGTAGCTTCAACCATAATTTTCCACCTCTCCCAGCAAGATGTGATAACCCTACCGACATTTAAAATCTCATTCAGGTTGCCGAGACAATCGTCCAACGAAGATTACGCCGTTCAATCCCTCACTGTGTCTTCCCATAAACATAGCCGCGGTCATTTGTCCAGATTTTCATTCCCTTCGATTTCAGATAGGAAGAGATTTTTTGAAGCTCTGAACTTCCGTCGGGCAATGGATGGTAGGCCGCAATTGCCAGTTTAACATTTGGCTTGCGCAATATTTTTTCGGCCCCTTTCAGGACATCCAATTCAGCTCCCTCAACATCGATTTTTATGAAATCCACCTTTGCAAGTCCCAACCCCGCAGCAATGTTATCCAAGGTATCCATATCAACATCAATGGAACTTGGCCGGATAGGCAAGAGAGAATGTCCCCGAGACCCAGGGCTCACGTAAAGTTTGACCTTCCCTTTGTGGTTTCCCGCGGCTTTCGTCACGACCACGACATTCTTGAACCCATGTTTCTTCACATTTTCAGATAGCAACGCCGCATTTTTAGGTTCGGGTTCTATTGCCACAACCAAACCGTCGTTCCCGACCGCTTTTCTGGCTTTCACTGTGAACAGCCCTACGTGAGCCCCGACATCTAGGACCACCTTGCTATTCTTGACGTTGAAAATCTCTTCGTAAATTTCATCGTGATAAATCTCAATAAAAACTCTCCAACCACCCTCGGGAACGAGCACCTCAGCCCCAAACCCGCTTGCGAGATATACACCTTTCCTTACACGTTTAAGATGAATTCCGTACATAAGCCGCAACCATGGGGGAATAAACGGGGATTCTTTATTCAAAATTGTTTTATCTAAGATGCTTATGAGAAAACGCCTCGGTCTAGGAGGCAGGGCTTTGTAAAATTCGATTAACACCATTTCACCATACCAATACTGTACCGCTACATTATAAGAGGTACGAGCGAAGGCTCAAGGATTGCGTTTGAAGCCAGATTTGATCAAAATTCTCGTTAGCAAGCATGTAGCGTTTAGCCCGTTAATGCAGAAATTCATTAAGAGGGTTAGGTTAACTGCCTCCAGAAATTTGATTATGGAGGTCGATGAAAAAATAAGGGTAGCTGCTGGATGGTGGGTGTTGGTATAAATTCTATTCGTGTTCTTTGCTCCACTTGTAAATATCAAAAACAATCTTCATTGCTGCTCGAGCGTCTTTGAGTGTACCCTCGGGCTCCTTGTTCCCTTTGATGGCAGCAATGAAATTTCTAAATTCCAATTCCCATGAAACATCTTCGCCCGGCCAATTGTAGACGAACTTATCCGGAACACCAAATTCTGGCTTCATTTTGTAGTACGTCAAGGTTTCTTCGCCGTAGCTTCCACCTAACCCGTTGATGTCCAGTTTACCGTGCTTGCAAAATATTTCAAATGAGAATAGGTTCTTCCATTCGGTCCAACTGGCATGCAGCGAAGCGATTTGCCCCCTTTTGTTTTTGAGTAGCGCAAAACAGTTGTCCTCAACCCTCATGTCCCAAAACATCGTCTTGCAGTATCCTATCGCCTCGTCAAAATCACCAGCGAACCATCTCGCGAGGTCTACCAGATGTATCCCCTGATCGAGCATTTCGCCTCCGCCAGCGATTTCTGATTTTGCCCTCCACTCTTTGTCATAATCTTTCCTGCCACCGTGGCCGTACCTTGCCCTGATAAACATAAGCTCACCGATTTCGCCGCTATCGAATATTTCCTTGGCCCTAAGTAAGGCAGGATGAAAACGGTGGTTGAATCCAACTTTTACCTTGACATCGCCCCGTCGCCTCGCTACCTCTATTACTTTTGAGAGTTCCTCCAGATTTCTCGCACCCGGCTTCTCGATTAGCGTGTGTTTGCCGTTTTTTATCGCTTCGATCGCTATCGGTGCGAGATAGTTGTTTGCGGTCGAAACAATTACGATATCAACAGAATCGTTGCCAACTACCTCCTCCCACCTTGTGGTGTAATCACAGTGATGTTCTTCCGCGAGTTTTTTTGCCCTATCTTCACGGATATCTGCCACCAATACGAGTTTGGCATCACCGAGGGCCCGGGCTCTTTTATTCCCAACAAGACCTGCGCCCACTATCCCCACGTTCATTTGCGAACCTCTTTGTACAGGAAATTATCGATTCTCTTTAAAGTGTAAATTGAGGTTCCCTTGATTTTATCTAACTCTTTGCCGAAATCCTTGTAATTATCCCATACGGCACTGATCAATTTGCCAGTTATGCCATCCGAGTCATCCGAAGCCAGATACAGTACAAGTTGTGCCGCTTTTTCGGGCGGGGTTCCACCAGTTTCCTTCTGCTTTTTTGCCTTCTCCAGGAATTTTTTGTTAACCCTGTCGGCCGCTTCCAACACTTGGTCTAGCAGTCTTGTATTAACGGCGCCAGGAGCTATCGAGTTTACTTGGATGTTGTAGTCCTTCACCTCTTCTGCGACAACTTCGGTGAGCCTAACAACCGCAACTTTGGTTGTGGCGTAGGCACTGATAGTTGGAGTAGGCGGCCCCCCAGAACCTCCGCCAGAGAAATTGATGATTTTACCTTTTCTCGCCTTCATCATGTACGGAAGGACAAATTTTGTACAGATGACCGTGCCCATTAGATTGATGTTAATGGTTTTAGCCCAGAGCTCAAGATCGTTGTCGATTATGGGGCCTAAAGGTCCGTAAACCCCGGCATTGTTCACCAAAATGTCTATTTTCCCAAAGCGATCTATGGTTTTTTTGACCATTTCCTTTACTTCAGCAGGATTCGAGACATCACATTTCAAAGGCAAAACGTCGACATTGTATTTTTTTAATTCCTCGGCTACTGCGCATATTTCCTCAAGATGCCTCGATACTATCGTCAAGTTACATCCCTCTCTTGCAAATGTTTCCGCAATGCATTTTCCGATCCCCTTGCTTGCGCCTGTGATGACAGCGACTTTGCCCTTAAGTTTCATAACTTCCACCAACGCCGATGTAGCTAAAGTTTAATTTCCTAAAATTTTTTTGGTCTAAAAAGTTCTTCGTATCAATAAAAATCGGTTTTTTCATGAGGGTTTTTATTTTTTCGAGGTGCAACTCTTTAAATTCCGGCCACTCAGTAATCAAAACGAGTACGTCACTTCCTCTAGCAACATCATCGATTTCTTTGCACACTTTTAGTTCTGGTAGTTCAGAAATTGTGGATTTAATTTTTGGATCATAAGCTTTCACGAATGCGCCATGTGAGAGGAGTTCCTTCGCGATTTCCAAGGATAACGATCTCCTCAGCGTGTCCGTCCCAGGTTTGTAAGTTAATCCAAGGATGCCTACTTGGAGGGATTTGACATCGCCGAACAATTTTTTAAGTTTGTTGAAAACGAAATGTTTCCTCTTTTCATTAGCTTCTATTACAGCGTCGAGGAATTTTGTATCGTAACCACTCATATCCCCATATTTTCTCAAAACTTGAACATCCCTTGCCAAGGTTCCACCAGAAAACCCCAGACCTGGATTAATCGGTGCATAAGGACCAACTCTTTTATCAGATTTTAGCGCTTTTACGACGTCCGACGCTGAAGCTTTGCTCAGCTCACAAATATCTGAAATCTCGTTAATAAAACTTATGCATGTAGCTAGATACGCGTTCAAAGCATGTTTGGTCATCTCAGCACTTTCGATGCTCATCGTAATTTTTTCGCATTTCAACGGTTCTAACAGTTTTTTCACTCTTTCTAGTGTATCTTCATTATTTGCGCCAATTACAATCCTATCTGGTTTGAGGAATGAGTTTATGGCATTACCTAACCTCAAGTTCTCAGGCAAGTAACAAATGTCAAATTTTAATGCCTTGTTTTTCTCGAGGATTGTTTCTTTCATATCAGAACACGTACCAACGGGCACTTGACTACTAACAATTACGATTGAGTCGTTTTTGATGTATCTTGCTATTTCATTCGCCGCTTGGTAGATATCACCTAAATCAACTTGATCTTGTTCGTCAACCTTTGTATCAAAAGTTATGAAGATGAAATCGGCGTCTTTGAGGGCAGCTTCCTTATCAAAGTAAAATGTCAGATTTTTATTTTTGATATGTTTCTTGAGAAGTACTTCCAATCTAGGCTCAAATATTGGCGGACGTCCATGAGTGAGATCTTCTACCACTTTCTCATCAAAATCTGTACCAACAACTTTGTAGCCCAGTTCGACCAAACAGGCTGCGGTCACGCATCCCAAATGCCACAAACCAAATATCGTTACCTTCTCGCCCATGGTATCCGTCTTAAATTCCCACTAAAACTTTTGAACCTTCAAAGTCAAAAATGAATTTCACCTCACGAAGGTTCTCTCTCGCCATCGCTTCCCTCAATTTGTCCCTGTCCTTGGCGTAAAACATCAAAAATCCGCCACCTCCGCCCCCTACTAATTTTCCACCAACGGCGCCATTTTTCAAGGCTATGTTGTACCACCTATCTATCTTGGGATTGGTCATCTGTTCCGACCTTTTTTTCTTGCTCTGCCAGTGAATATCCAGCAGTTCTCCAAAATGTAAGGTGTCCCCGGACTTCAACGCGTCCCTACACCTATAACCTATTTCTTTAATTTCATGCAAGCTTTTAGTCATCGATTCATCGGCGGTTTTAGTAAGTCTATCCTGTTGCTCTAGTACCTCATGCGACTTTCTCGAAAAACCTGTGAAGAATAACAATAGATTCTCCTCCAAATCGTTAATTGTGTTTCTCGACGGTCTCAGAGGTTCAACTAAAACCTTCCCATCCTTGTTGAAGGTAAGCGATGTTATTCCACCAAATGCAGCTATGTATTGATCCTGCTTTCCAATGGGCTCTTTCAGGAGATCTATCTCGATTTTACACGCCTCTTCTGCGAGATCTTGTTGGAGGATGTGCTCCCTCTTGTGGAAATGCAACGCCTTCAGCAACCCAACGGTAAAGCTTCCCGACGAGCCGAGCCCAGCCCTTGCAGGTATGTCGGCCATGCTCCCTACTTCTATTTTTTTAGTAACCCCGGTCAACTTCAGAGCTTCTCTTATTATGGGATGCTTGAGCTCGTTTACGTTATCGACCGTTTCGGATTTCGAGTAATGCGCGATAATTTTGTCTATGAAGATATCGTGAAGATTTATGTAAATGTACTTATCGATGGCCGCTGCTGTCACAAAACCTCCGTACCTTAAGCAATAGGAGGGTAAATCCGTTCCTCCCCCTCCAAAAGTTATTCTGGCTGGAGTTCTGGTTATTATCATGGCCAGCCCATTATCTAATTGGGTAAGAGTACGTATTTAGCTGTTGGGTAAATGGGGGCTGTAAGTCTCATTTTTTCAGGGGCAAGTTTCATCAAAGTTTAATACCCATAAGTCGAATCGCTTGTGCTAAGAACTCAAAAAGGGTTAGAGATGGGAGCACTGATCACAGGCATCAGCGGATTCATAGGAAGCTACCTTGCTGAATATCTGCTAGCCAAGGGGATAGATGTCCATGGGACAGTTCACCGTGAAAGCACTGGAAACATCGCGCATCTGAGGGATAAAATAACCTTAAGCAAATGCGATGTACGCAGCCAAGCCGCGGTGAAAAAAATAGTAAAAAAAAGTAATCCAGATCTTATTTTCCACCTGGCAGCGCAAAGCCGTCCAGACATCTCTTGGAAGAACCCGGTGGAAACGATGGATACCAATGTCATGGGCACAGTGTACGTTTTCGAGTCCGTCCGACAACTTGGATTGGATCCGAAGATACTTATAGC
>Ga0315308_1002381_pt1 | contig 10704 bp, 7 predicted proteins | sample TDP3_MG_FD_203078 | JGI IMG/M metagenome (GOLD analysis project Ga0315308, IMG submission 203078) | Freshwater sediment microbial communities from Lake Towuti, South Sulawesi, Indonesia - TDP3 | ecosystem: Environmental > Aquatic > Freshwater > Lake > Sediment | place: Indonesia: South Sulawesi...
AGTACAGCCACATTATTCATCCTAGCATCCAACAGTTTCTGGCGTACGAATTCGGTGGCTCTGACATCTAAACCTCTTAGAGGATAAGCAGCGATCAATAAATCACTTTTTCGCGTTAGTTCACGGGCGACGATCAGTTTTTGGAGGTTACCGCCAGACAAGACGTTTGTAGAAGAATCTATGCTAGGGGTCACAACATCGTAGCTAGTGACCAGTTCCTCAGCGTGTCTGTTTACTTCATCTGATTTGATGAGGCCTAAGCGAGAGAAAGCTTCATCATGCTGTTTTCCTAAGATACAATTCTCAGCAACCGTAAAGTCAAGTATAAGGCCTACATTCATGCGTTCCTCAGGAATGTAACTCACACCATTTTGTCTAAATTTGTTGGGAGACGTGTTTGTAAGATCTTTTTTATTGACAATCACCTCTCCCTTAACGCATTTGCGTAAACCCGCTAACACTTCGGAAAGTTCACTTTGACCGTTACCGGCAACCCCAGCTATCCCGAATATCTCTCCTCTACGTATGCTGAAGGAAACATCCTTTAACGCAACAAGGCCGTCGTCTCTGAGAGCTGTCAAATTTTTGACTTCTAGGATTGTTTCTGCAGGCTCATGCGGCACTTTCTCGACAGTAGCGAATTCTGCGCCTACCATCATCGCAGCTAGCTCTTTTCCGGTAGTGTTTTCTGGTTTTACACTTCCAACAAGTTTCCCCCGTCTTAAGACGGTTATTTCGTCGCAAATCTCCAAAGCTTCATTGAGTTTATGTGTAATGAATACTATAGAGCGCCCTTCAGCAGCAAACAACTTAAGAACTGAAAATAGACTTTCAACCTCTTGCGGGATGAGAACCGACGTCGGTTCATCAAATATGAAGATGTCAGCCTTTTTGTAGAGCGCCTTTATGATCTCAACTCTCTGTCGCTCACCCAAGTGGAGCTGCGATACTCTAGATCGAGGATCTACCTTAAGCCCATATTTTACGGAGAGTTCTTTGACTTTTTTCTCAACATTAGAGACCGGCTCCCCAGATCCTAAGGCAATATTTTCGGCCACCGTAAATACCGGAATAAGCATAAAATGTTGATGAACCATTCCAACTCCTAAATCGATGGCATCGAGCGGCGACTTCAATCCCACTTTTTTACCGTCGATATATGTTTCACCTTCATCTGGATGGTAAAGTCCAGATAGAATATTCATCAAAGTAGTCTTTCCAGCACCGTTTTCACCCAATAGTCCGCATATCTCTCCAGCTTCCACTGAAAAATCTACGTGATCGAGCGCGAGTACGCCTGGGAAACTCTTAGTAATGTTCTTCATTTCGACCTTGTGAACTTTTTGACTTGATTGAACCATCGTTAACGCAGCTCAGCAGTCTAAGAGTAGGTTACGAAGTTTTATATATTGTTGAGCCAACCTCTTTATCGCCAAGGTAAGGAGGTTCAAGAAACCGTAAGGAGGTGTAAAAATGTCTGAAAGTGTGAGTAGGCGATCGTACTTGAAGTATGGTGCCGGCGTGGTAACAGCAGTCGTTGCGGGTGTAGCAGGGTATTATGTGGGGATGAGCGCAGCACCTGCGCCAGGGCCAGGACCTGCAGTGACAACTACAGTTACTAGTACTATGACGCAAACCGTCACGAAGCCCGCCGAGAAGCCAAAAATAGATCCGAAAGATTTCTTGTTTGCAGGCATGACAGACTGCACTAGAGACGACAGTTCGTGGGGTAGTATGTGCTGGACAGCTCAACAAAAGATGGAAGAGCTGTACGGCTGTAAAACTTCGCTAAGCGAATCAGTAGCATGGGCTGACATAGAGAAGTTGTATAGGGACTATCTTGAGGAAGGCTATCATTTCGTTATGTGGTGGGGATTTCAAGGTGCTGAAGCAGCGCTGAAAATCTGCACTGAGTATCCGAAACAACAGACAGCCTATACTTGTGTCACTAAAAACGGCCCAACTGCCACTTCAGTTGTTTTAATGGAAGAAGCTCCTGGATATGTTACGGGAATGCTTGCAGGCTTTCTAACGAAGACCAATAAGGTGGGTGCATTCTGTGGCACGGAGTCCCCGTGCGGAAACGCGTACGTCAACGGTTTCGAGGTTGGCGCGAAACTAGTGAATCCTAAAGTCGAAGTTTTCAAGGCATATGCAGGTTCTTGGACAGACCCAGCTAAAGGGAAGACGACGGCTCTGATGATGATCGACGCTGGAGCAGACTTCATAGGAAAGTATGCCGCCATGACCGATAGCGGAGCTATGGCAGCTTGCAAGGAAAGAAATGTCGGCACTACCGGGATTTTCGTTCCACAGTCATGGATGGCGCCTGAACAGGACTACATTGATTTCATAATGGATTACATGCACGACTACGCGCCCGTAAGACTTATGATTGAAAATTCACTAGCCGGAGGCGCGCCTATAGGGAGGCAATTCCCAGCTGGACTGTGTCCGATGTTTGGCAGCGTTATCAAACCTGTATACAACGAGCCGTTCAATAAACTACCAGAAGACATACAAAAGAAGATTAAAGAAGTTTGCGATGAGGCTTTGGCGGGAAGATACGTTCCCGAGAGAAAAGAGAAGAAAACTTGGTAAACTCAAGTGCCCAGCGCTCGGGCACTCCTTTTCTATTTTTCATCTTTAAGAGTATGCTTGGCGTTACTCTTCTTAATCTACCCTGCAAGTTGTGGATAGGTCGTTTCAAAAGGGTAGGTCTGCTTCAACCCTTTTTAGCTCTGCAAACAAGGGTGAGGCACGGTTATCCGTCCATTCATCCTTGCAGGAAGCCATATTAGATTGATGCGCGTGTGCTTCCTCTGAACAACTTGCAACATGTATTCACTATGTAATCGGCAGAATTGAAATGGAAAGAATTGATTTCAAATCTATTTACAGTGCCATCATCGCAGTCTTGTTAGGTTTCACTATCGCTGCAATATTCCTGCAAACCTTCGGTCTTAATGCGTTGGAAGCCTACTCCGCCATGTTCCTCGGCGCATTCTCAACTCCATACAAAGTAGCGGAGACATTGCTTAGATCTTCATCTTTCATGTTGGCAGCCTTGGGCTTCGCCTTGGCCTTCAAAGCAGGCTACTGGAACCTTGGTATAGAGGGGCAGATGTACATGGGAATGTTTTTCACTCTCTTGGGAGGAATCTACTTCTCAAATCTGCCTCCCATTCTGCATATTGCCGTGGGATATCTGTTTGGGTTCTTAGGGGCAGGCGTATGGAGCCTCATCAGCGGCTTTCTAAAAGCGAAATATGGTGTTAACGAGATCCTTACAACCCTGATGATGAACTTCGTCGGGCACCTGATAGTGCACTATTTCGTGTATTATCCTTTTTCCGACATCGAACGTATACAAGTGGAGGGAAAATCAATCCCGATAGCTGCTTCAGCTGAGCTGCCCATCATAATATCTGGGACTAGGCTTCATTTCGGAATAGTAATCAGTTTGATATTGCCATTTATGATCTATATGTTTTTGAAGAAGAGTGTTCTGGGCTACAATATAAGAGCTGTCGGATCCGGTACAGATGCAGCTCGTTTCAGCGGAGTAAGTGTTGCCAATACTGTGATGATAGCCTCTTTCTTGAGCGGCGGTATCGCAGGGCTTGGGGCCGCAAATGAAGTGCTTGGCGTCTATCACTGCGTCCAGCATGGTGCGGTCGAAGGTTATGGTTTCATAGGGATTGCAGCGGCTATGCTAGCGTTAAACAATCCTTTAGGCATCATTTTGTCATCAATCTTCTTCGGATTCTTGTATTCAGGCTCAGTCTATATGACGCGCGGCGCAGGCTTAACGATAGGAGCTGTCCAATTTTTCGTTGGGATAATGATTCTCGTAACGTTGGTGTCCCCGCTAATAGAGAAGATCATAGAAAGGAAAAAGCCCAAACCGTTAATTGCCACGTCGACTAGCGTGCGCGGGTCTGACTGAAGCCGCTTTCTTCAGCTTGAACCTTTCATCTCTAAAAGATACGCCTGAACAACATGTCCCTTAGTTTTATGGAAAAGGTATGTGGCGCATGCAAGAATAAGGGATAGACTTCAGGCCGCTAATTAGCCGCACATATGCTTTTAAGCTTCGGATTCCCGGCCACCTGTACTGTATCCGTTCCTATTCTTGGTTCCTTACGCTGCGACGATTGCAGTGTTGGTTGTGAGGAGGAAGATGGCCTTCTAAAGGTACCCGTACGTGCACTACGTTAGAAAGAAGTAGACAGTATTTGGCTAGCATCGTAGTCTTAGAATTCACAATTCTTTGGAAAGACTCGATGTCAGCACCGATAAGCCAATAAGTTTACACTCTGACATAATGAACCACCATGCTAGGAGTTTGAGAATATGAGCAAGTCCAAGGTAGACATCTCGGCAGAGCTCGACGGAGTGGAGATGCGTTCCCCTTTCGGAGTGTCTCCTCACAATCTCGATAAAGCTTGGTTTCCGGGAGCTAAAGCAGCTGAACTGTACTTGAAGTATGTCAACGCGGGTGCTGGGTTTGTTTACATCCCAGCTATTGTGCCCGGAGATCCTACAGAGTGGGAGAAGAAGCTTGATTTCAAGAGCCTATTCAGCAATCAGCAGTACGTAGGTCGCTGGCTGAAGGTACGCGAAGGAAACATGGTCCTTGGACATATCTACACAGCGAAGAACCTCTTCAATTTCCTTCCTTGGGCCAAGGAACTGATTGAAGCTCTCAGATCAAAGCTGCCAGAGGACGTGCCGATAATCGCTCAAGCCCTTGTACATGAGTCCGATCCTGACAAATGGAGCGACCACGTGAAGAGGGTCACGGAGCTTGGTCCGGATATTATCGAATTGAATACCGGTTGCCCGGTGGGATTGATGGGCGTCGTTGACACTCGTAAGCTACCTCCAGAGGCGAAGTGGGGGATGGCGATGGGAGCTGCCCCTGAGGTCTTCTTCCCTGTACTAGAAGCTGCTGTGAAAGCCACGAAGCTTCCAGTCGGCTTCAAACTCACGCCGGAGAGCGGATACCCTAGGATGATGTACATTACAGAGGAAGCTGCCAAGATAGGGGCTCGACACGTTGTGACCACACACAAGTACTTCGCGATAGCCCCTCCAGACATTTGGAACAGAGGCAAGGGACCATTTCCAGCGCTCGATGCGAACTGCCCAGCAGACATGGGAGGCGCAGCTTTACGGTTCAGTATGTACAAGGCTACGGCTCTTATCTCAAAGAATATTCCTAACATAAACTGCTTTGCAGGAGGCGGAATTACCCGCCCCGAACATGTCGTTGAAGCGATAATGCTTGGAGCCTACGCGTGTCAAACGCTCACGGGGATCGTTCAGAACGGAATAAAACTGATAACGAAGACGAATGATTGGCTCAAGGAGTACATGGCCAAATGCAACTACGAGACTATAGATGATTTTAGAGGATTAGCCTTACAGTACATTAGATCTACGCAGGAGATGAACTTCCCATACTATGTGGCGAAAGTAGATGAGAAGAAGTGCACAGGCTGCGGAAGATGCGCTGAATCCTATTGCCCAGCAATAACGATGAAGCCCTTTAAAGGACGCAAAGTGAAGCAGCTTCCAGTGGTAGATCAGAAATACTGCAGTTGTTGCGGAATGTGCGGTTTCATCTGCCCCGTCGACGCTTTCAGCTATGTTCAGAGAAAGTGAGCTGATCCCAGCTCTCACTTCTATCCCAATTTGAAATCGACGAATGGAATTGGCCTAGAGTTTAGAGTATTGACAATAATTTCTTAAGGGTTGAAACGATTAACAGTAGACGCAGTCTACGGAGGGGTATGGATGAAGATAGGTGTCTTCACTGTAATGTTCAATGAAAGGCCGCTAGACGATGTTTTGAAGTACGTTTCAAGTCTGGGATATGAAGCGGTTGAGATCGCTGCTGACAAGGGAAGCAACCACATAAACATAGACAAGATTCTGAAGGGTGGAGCTACTGAATTCAAAGAGACAGTGAAGAAGTACGGCTTGACGATATCAGCTTTGAGCAACCATATTGAAGGGCAGCTCGTCGGAGGTCCGCATGGCGTGGACACTGATACCATCATGCGAGGAACTCCAGAGGAGAAATTGAAATTCGGTACTGAGAGGATGAAGAAGACCGCTGAAGCCGCGGCTGCGCTTGATGTCGAGGTTGTGAATGGATTCATTGGTTGCGAGAATTTTTCAAGATGGTTCGTTTGGCCCGGGGGTATCGACCTTTGGGAGAAAGGTTACAAGACGATAGTTGAAAAGTGGAATCCGATTCTCGACGTGTTCGCAGAGCATGGAGTAAGGTTTGCTCATGAACCGCACCCTCAAGAGCAAGCGTACAACATTGAGACTTGTGAGCAAATGGTCAAGGCGTTCGGAGGAAGGAAAGAATTTGGATTCAATCTGGACCCTGCGAATCTGCTCTGGTGCCTCGTAGACCCAGTTGTCTTCATTAAACGCCTAGGCGATAGAATCTACCACGTCCACGCAAAAGATGCTGAACTCGTTGAGGAGAATCTGGCCTACTCTGGGGTTGCTGCAACTGGAGATTGGCGTAGACCAGATAGAGGATTCAGATTTAGAGTTGTAGGATGGGGCGACGTAAAATGGAGGAGAGTACTCACTGCGCTAGCAATGGTTAGATATGATTATGTTCTAAGTTTCGAGCATGAGGATCCTGTAATCAATAGGACCGATGGATGCAAGAAAGCGATAGCTTACTTGAAGTCACTAGTGCTCGAACCACCCGAAGAGAAGTGGATAAGAGACAGATTGGATAAGGTCCAAGTCTAGCCAGCAATAAGTAAAGACTCGAAAGTCGACGGTATAGGTTTAAAGGATCTGCTGAAATTCCAATAAGAATACTGAAAAAATAGTCACCATTTACAGAGACTTCACGCGATCTTCGAGAGCCCTTTGTATTCAGGCGATGTCAGGATCTTTATAGCATCGTTCTCCCTCTTCTCCATCAGGCTTAGAGCCTTCGGAATCTGGTCCAACGAAGACTTATGCGTTAACAGCGGTCCAACCTTGAATTTCTCAGTTGAGATCAATGAGATAGCTCGAATCCAAGTGTCGTAAGTTCCTGCGAATGAACCGTGAAGTGTTAATTCCTTGTTAAACATATCGTCGAAAGGCCTCAACTCCATCTTCAATCCTGCTGCAGGAACACCCATTATCGCTAGATTACCTCCTCTTCTAACCATTTGGAATGCCTGCTGGTAAGTCTCGAGTCTGCCCACAGCCTCAATAACGACATCTGCGCCTCTACCATCGGTCATTTCATTTACCTTTTTCACAGGGTTCTCCTCAGCAGTGTTCACAGCTACATCAGCGCCGACCTCAAGCGCCTTCTTAAGTCGATACTCATGGTGACCGCAGTCTATGACCATTGAAGCCCCCTCCAATCGAGCTACTTGCACAAGCGCTAACCCGATAGGGCCGTCCCCTATTACCACGACTGAGTCACCTGTCGCTATTCCAGCTCGATCGACCGCCCGGATAGAGCATGCTAAGGGTTCGGTAAAAGCCGCGTACTCGTAAGAGATTTCTTTAGGTAGCCTGAAGACATTTTGCGCTGGCGCTCTTACGTATTCAGCAAACGCTCCATTTGAATGAATTCCAACTTGATAGAGGTGTGGACAGAGAAGCTTCTGCTGCCTCTTGCAGAAGTAGCATACCCAGCATGACACGTTTTCGTCTACAGTAACTCTATCCCCGACTCTTATAGTTCCAACAGATTCGCCTACCTTGACGACTTCTCCTGAAAACTCATGTCCTGGAATAACGGGTTTGACGGGAAGATACCGGCCTCTGAACATGGATACGTCGGTCCCGCATATGCCGCAGATCTTCGTTTTTACGAGGATTTCATCAGCTTTGATCTGAGGAATATCGACCTTCTCGACTTTCATGTCTCCTATATCGTGGATGACTGCTGCTTTCATCCGTTCCATCTTTCGATTCACCGTTCGGAAGATATTCTTGGCAGTATGATTTTAGCCTATCCATATCAACTTCTCAAGTTTTCACTCATACTTGAGATGAATCCGGTCGAATATGCCGACTGCTCTTACGAAATCTAAGAAAGTATATTCAACTTCCTTAGTGGATTCTATGCACCTGCATGTTCAGAATCGATGAGAATTCCAAGATTCGTCTTGGCGCAAAATAAAGTTATGACTTTCTTTCAGCTTACTATTCTGTAGGAGAGATCCATTGCCGCCTATGAAAGACAGAAGCCAAATAAGAAAAATCGCTGAGACTCTCAAGATTCCAATCACAGAGGCGATACTGCAATCCTTCAAGAACATATCACGAAGAGAGGGACGGAACTTCACACTGTTTGCAGCGTGTCCCAACTCTGAAGCGGTTTTGAAAGCTGCGCTTGTAGCAGCCAAAAAGGCGAACGCACCGATAAAATTTGCTGCTACATTGAATCAAGTCGACTTAGACGGTGGCTACACGAAATGGAATCAAGAGCGCTTCGTTCAGCGCGCTCAAGAGTTCGCGCAAGATATTGAGTACGATGGACCTGTAATAATAGCTCTTGATCATGGAGGCCCTTACGTCAAGGATCTCCATAGGATGCAGAACTGGCCCTTTGAGAGAGCTATGGCAGCTGCTAAGGACTCGCTTTCAGCATGTCTGCTGGCAGGATATGATCTTCTACATATCGACGCTACTGTAGATCCGGCTTTCAAAGGTAGAGCTTCTGTCCCGATGGAGATAGTTGTTGATAGAACAGTGGAGCTGATTGAGCATGTGGAGCACATCAGGTCCGAGCGGGAACTTCCGCCTGTTAGCTACGAGGTCGGCACAGAAGAGGTAGAGGGCGGCATGACTAACCCTGAAGATTTCAAAAAGTTCTTAGAGGTTCTCAAAGAACGACTGTTGAAGCATAACCTTCAAGATGTTTGGCCTTGCTTCATAGTCGGCAGAGTTGGAACCGACCTCCATACTACAACGTTCGATTCGAATATTGCGATGAAACTCGTGGAGATAGCCGCTACATATGGCTCTGTGATAAAGGGGCATTATACAGACTACGTAGTCAACCTAGAGGCCTACCCCGCCTCTGGCGTCGGGGGAGCAAACGTCGGCCCAGAATTCAGCGACGCTGAATACACAGCACTGATAAGTCTTGTTGAGATGGAAGAGAAACTTGCCTCTGAAGGCAAAGTAGCTTCTCTATCGAATTTGGACCGCGTTCTTAAGGATGCTGTAGTTGCGAGCCGTCGTTGGGAAAAATGGTTGCGAGGTGATGAATTGGGAAAATCATTCAACGAAATTTCTACTGAACGGCAGAGTTGGCTTATCCGAACAGGTTGCCGATATATCTGGACTGAAGATAGAGTAGTCGAAGCAAGAAGGAAACTCTATCGGAATCTGTCCGGAAGCGGCATCGAAGCTGATAAAGTTGTCGTCGAGAAAATCGTTGAGGTCATGATGAAGTATTTTCGGGCGTTCAATCTTACTGATACCTTACCGAAGATAAAGAGCGAACTCCTTCTTCGACAGATGAAACAATAGTTTCCTAATGTGGCGAGGCGCGATAGAATGCTTCTATGTCAATTGTAGGCGTCCGTAAAGACTGTCAGGTCTGCCTCCATCTTTCCAAAACTCTCAGCATCTTGCCTACATCTTCAAGAGGAAAGTCAGGTTGTGTTGTAGTCGCAAGATGCTTATTGCCAATCGGGAAGACGATCGTGTTTATCTTCTCATGCTTAAAGAAGATAAAGCTCGTAGGTCCAAAGTCCTCTGACCAAGTCTTGACCACGCCGGCCAAAACTCCGACTTGAAGATCTACTATTTGGCTGCGTTCAGGCGGCTCTATAGGCTTCACGCCAGGCCGCATTCCTCCAACCACGATTGAGCATTCTTCATCAAAAACAGTAGCGTATCTCACTCTCCTATCTACGGCAAACATTTGATCGCAGAGGAGCTTGTATCTCTCAACTTCCCGCATCTGCCTTTCACCGTCCAATCGTTCTCTCTTGCCCACGAGAGAGGCCTAGAAACGATTGATCAAACCGGGGTATGGCTCTATTCAACTTAAATAAATTACGTTTTGGCTTTAGTAGCACAAGCGAAGTAGCATGAGCGATAGTTCAAGGACATTCGTTCATCGCTGGACCAGCTAAACAGATGTGTCTATTCCTCTTAGTGTAGTCGCAAAGTAGGTGGCCTGCGTTCCTTGTCTAACCTAGCAGCATGATCTCGCAAAAGCGCCCAAGCGCGAGATACATGGGTCTCTGTTGTTCTGATGTTGCCGATGGCGAGTCGAATAACGAATTTTCCCCGAAGACGAGTGTGAGACATGAAGACCCGCCCTGTAGCATTCACCGCCTCGAGGAGCGCCTCGTTAAGTGAATCAAGATAACGCTCTATTTCATCGGCTGCGTTGGGAGATTCTTTAAGAAGATCGGCTAGATCTCTCGGTCGGGCTCTAAAGCAGACTGTACTGAAAGGTACTGGAGCGAGGCGTTCGAAATTTGGGTCGCTGTCGATCCAAGAGGCGAATTGACGAGCCAGCCTTAGATGCTCGCTGATTCTAGCTGCTATGCCTTTTTGGCCGAAGTATCGAAAGATCATCCACAGCTTAAGAGCGCGGAATCTTCGTCCCAACTGAATCCCGTAATCCATGTAGTTCCGTACCCTCTCGCCTTCACTTGTCCGCAAGTATTCAGGGATTAGGCTGAAGGCTCTTTG
>Ga0315308_1002382_pt1 | contig 10703 bp, 11 predicted proteins | sample TDP3_MG_FD_203078 | JGI IMG/M metagenome (GOLD analysis project Ga0315308, IMG submission 203078) | Freshwater sediment microbial communities from Lake Towuti, South Sulawesi, Indonesia - TDP3 | ecosystem: Environmental > Aquatic > Freshwater > Lake > Sediment | place: Indonesia: South Sulawesi...
ATCTTTCGACAAGAAAGCATTAACTGCATCAGCATAAAGATCTACAGCCCCGGTTCCTGTTGTAAACATAAGTGTTAATACATCCTTAGGTATTTCTTGTTGACTTTCACCTAACATTATCATGCGCCTCGCTATATCTGATGAATAATCGGCGGCATGCTCCACCCAGTAGACAAGAGTTTGGTGATCCATGCAATCTACTGGGTCTATTCCAAGCTCACTCGCCAAGACAGGATCTCGAGCTGCGTTACGAAGTAATCGAAGAATGAAAAAAGAAAAGTAATCTACCTCATCGTCAAGAGAAAAAACAGATTTGGCTAGCGTGACATCGCTAGTCTTCAGAGATTTTAGAGCATCATTGCACATGGAAAGACAGATTGTCTGAATCCTCTTCAGTGCTAACTGCAGTGACGTAGCTGACTCATCTTCGCCCAGTGTTTCAAGATACATAGTCTGGGCGTCTGAATCCATAATTCTCATGAAAAGCTTTCCAGCAACGTTTCGGACTGCGTCTCTTTGTGGAGCTGAAATAACCTGATCTGAAATAAGTCTAATGCCAAAATAGCCGTTCAAATAGCAAGCTATTATTCTTCGAACAAGGAGAGCAGCATCCTCACTTGTCCCAATCTTAACAGTGATCTCGTTACGTCTCTTCTTCTTTTCAGCGCCTGGAGAAATTACGAGAGAACGGTCACGTTGAATGGCAAAAGAAACTACATCGCCTTTATTCAGGCTGTTTAGCTGAATCCAATTTTTCGGGAGAGAAATTACCAGCGACGACCTGCCCAAAGACATAATCTTTCGTTCCATAACTCGTCCTCCAATGATGAGTCTAAAGGTTCTAGCGAATTAATACACATATTAAGTAATATATATTATGTACGCATAATTTTTAAGGTTGTAGAGGGAAGCGGAAGAGTCCACGACAAAAATGCTTCTTCACGTTTTTTCTGCGTAAACGCCGAGGCTGGCTCCACGCAGCCGCTTGTAAAGCTTCAGTCACAGCTCTCGCCTGCGGGAGAGGTTCACCTTCCAGCGGCTTTCTCAAGTACCATTTGTCATCAGGCCAATCGCTCGTAAGTATCAAACGATAGAGTGGGGATGGTTCAATAGTCTCATGCCAAAGAGACTGGCTGTTTAGGCTTCTGTTCTCTACCAAAATAGAAAAGGTTTCAAACTCGTTCATGCATATAGTAAATGACAATCTTTGGCAAAAATTCAGAGCCCCCAACACCCCTACTGATGACAAAATCTCCAGTGAAAATGAACACAAGAAGCGTTGTCGTTTGAGTCGCAACTAATCTCCAACATATTGCTTTTGGCAGACTTCGTGCAGGTTTCTCCACACTCACCACCCGAATCCAAAGTCAGAATCTGTTATAGATGTTGCATGAGCATAATTAGTTTTCCGCAACTCACAAGACGCCACTACGAAAGCCATTTTTCTTCATTAAAACCTAAGCTGTAAGTAGCAGAAACCAAAAAGTATATTGCGATTGACACAAACAAATAGTAGTAAATACTATTAAACGAGCGTGTTCTCTTGGAAAGTAGAAAAGTGCAGAAAGTAGGATACTCAACAATGACCGTGTCGCTACCGAGCAACTGGACAAGACAGCACAACATCAGCCCCGGGGACCTCGTCTTCATGGTGCCCGAAAAAGACGGCACCCTGAAAATAGTGCCTAGTCAAGTCGCGCAGAAAGAAGAAGTCAAAGAATACATAATAAACACTGACGCATGCGGAGAAAAAGGCATGTTGGAAAGAATAATCGTTGGAAGTTATATACTCGGTCGAGACGTTGTAAAAGTAACTTCTTCAGATAGAATAGAGAAGACACATGTTGATGAAATCCGAAGAATCATTCGCAAGCTGATTGGCTTGGGCATTCTGGAGGAAACATCTAGGAGCATCCTTTTGCAGTGTTCCGTTGACCCAACCAAATTCAAGTTTGACATGTTAATCAGGCGACTTTCACTTATAGCCTCGACGATTCTATCAGAAACAATGCAAGCCCTTCGAGAAAATAACGAATCTCTAGCGTATGAAGCAATTGACCGAGAAGACGAAGCAGACACTATTTATTATTTGGCGGTGCGTTTGCTTCTTTCGGCACAGACAAAACCAGACACAGCGGAACAAATAGGCATAACAGATTTCCTATTCATTCCTGCCAGCCGTTTGATACTACAATATCTAGAATTGATCGCAGACTACGCCGAAGATATAGCAAAGAAAATTATCGATCTTGGAATCTATAGGGACAAAGTTACTAAAGACGTAGTTGCGGAAATTTGTCATCTCGGCGAACTCTCCCAGTCAGTTTTTCAGAAAGCAGTGGACTGTGTTTTCACTGGGGACTTTAAGGTCGCAAATGAAGTGATTGAAATGGAGAGGCTACTTGAGACGCGATCGGACAGGCTTATGAGGGAAATGCCCGAAATTCCTTTTTTGGGAGCTATAATCTCGTTTTTGGGAAAGATTGCTGATGTCGGTGCCGGCATCGCGGATATCGCCATAAACAGGGCGTTGGAAAACCCAAGCAAGGATATGGAAAAATGTTTAAGAGTGGTTAAATATGTGAGAACTGTTCCTGTGCAATCTGGAGCGGAAACCTAGCGCCGTTTGCGCTGTATGTGCGTGAAGTTTAACAGTAGCAAGCTTAATATATATAGATGTAAATATTGTATATAGAAAAGATGGCGTAAAGCTATGGAAAATTTTGAAGAAGCTCTACGAAACATAGACGGTTTCTGCAAAATTTTAGTCAAAAAAATGCTGGGGAACTCGGCTGAACCAGAGAACAAGGCTGGCGTAGAACCTATTGAGAATCTTGTACTAACAACAGGCCATGCAAATGAACCTTTAGGAACAGACCCTTTAAACACCCACTTCATTCCACCATCACAAATCGAAGAACCGTTAATCGATGTCTTCGAAGAAGAAGACTACATCAGGATTCTGGTGCAATGCCGGTGCCAAGAACAACAAGTGACGCTCTACATGTGCATGGATGGCATAAAAATATGCAGAAAAGAATGCCACATAAATGCAGAGGGCACAGAAACATGTGTAGATAACTGTCAAAAGATAAATCTCCAAACAGACCACTTACAATTAGAAAACAGACTTTTTGTTGTTGCAAGCTGCAACAATAATCAAGTTCTCGATGCTATGATTCCAAAAACGAAAGCTACTTTGAGATAGAGTAACTCGACCATCATGTTTCGGCGCCTTTCTTTTTTATTCTAACCCTGCAGGTTTCTTCGTCAACGCATTTTGAGCAAGTGTAGACCGCATCAAACTCGTTTTCCCGAGGGTCCCTGGGATTAGCAACGAAAACAAAGCAAACTTCGTCTTTCTTAATTGTTACCCCGCAACAGTAGCAAGTGTGTTCTTCTAGCGCAATTACTTTCATTTTTAATCCAAGTTGTGTATTAACTCGAAATATTTAATGTTTTCAGATAGAATCCAGCAAAAAGGGAAATAGATAATCCGGTTATGCATGAACATTTATAGACAGCTTGAGAAAAAAGCTTCGCTGCTTGCCTTATTCCGCCAAATATGGAAACATTGAAGCATCACCATTTTTTGACCAAAAGATTCATTCCTCTCGTCGCTTGTGCGCACGAAATCGCCTAAATAGCTGTCAGACTGTCTGAAGAGGCCCGAGAAAATCTAAAATCAAAACTAAACTGATGTTTGAGCCGACTTTCGACGAGAAAATTCACGGAAAAGACACTTGCGATATTCCTTTAGCAAGTGCTTGATTACGTCTTCATAGCTGTAAAGTACTTTGAAATGATCGTTTGTGTTGTAGTTTGGTTTTGGTGCAATCTTTGTACTATCGGCCATGTGAGAGGCAAGGACTTCTTGAATTTGCTTTTTTTAAGTTTTCCAGATAATTTTTTTCACTGATTGTTTTCACTAGATTTTGGGCTGCGTTTACAAATTGTAAAGTGTGGTATAACGTTTCTTCCCCAGTTAGCTGTTCTTTAAAGTAGCATCCTTTCTTTACACCATTGGGTTTTAGGCTTTTTAAATTATTCAAAGCTATTGCACAATGCCCAACAATCTCGCATGACATACATTTAGACCAATCTTCTGGGTATACGCAAGGACCGCAAGTTAAATGACAAGCCCTCTTCCCAGGAGCAAGGTTAGCATTAACATCGTTTCCACATCTACAACAATCATTTTCCCACGATTCGAACTTGGACGTTTTTCTCACACCGTCTTTTCTATATACAATATTTACGTCTATATAAATAATTCCACTACCCCATGACCAAAAAGTCTGTAGGCGAACCCTCAGCATTAAACTCTCAGCATTAAATTTTAGATAAGCAAAGAACTCTCCACGAAAAACTCTCTTGATGCGAACATTCGCCGATCTTAAGACTTGAATTAAAATATGCCTTAAAATTAAATGTGCCTGAAAGAAAAATTCTTGACTCCGTGGAAGAACCCAAGCGAAATTTCTAAAAGGCGTCTTAAATATATAAATTGAACTTGCGTAGAACCAGTGTTTGAGGGTTGCGAGTTTGACGTTAATATCTATGACGAGTCTACTCCCTTGTAAATAGATTGAATTCGCTCGCAGAATGCAAATTCAGCACCAGCCTGTGCCTTTACTATTATCGGGAATTCTCAGTGCAAAAATCGTGACGATATGAAGACAAAACGTCTAACACTATCTAAACGTTAATTATCCTATCAGAAAGAGATATTACAAAAAATCCATAATGCGTTTGGGAGAACTCCTTCACATCTGTTTCTCAGTCTGCATTTGGAAAGAGCATGCTGCCTCTTTCTTTTTCTTCGAGAGTTTAATCAGTAGATTAAGCGCGTTTGTTCCCTCGTCTATGGTTTTAATATTCAAAAGTCCAGCTTTTTCTGCATTTGAGAATAGCTCTTCGCCTTTTTCTGTGCGAATAATCGTGAATGTCCAACCGTCTAATCCTAAACCGCCTACTGAAATATCCGCCAATTCGGAGCTGAAATCATCGCACACGCTGCAACTTTTTCGCGCGTATTGCTTTATTTCTGCGAGAGGAATTGCTGTAACTCCTGAATCTGTAGTGACTAGCATTCTTCCCTTGATGTTTATTTTCCTTATGTCGCCTAAATTGATGCCTAATTTTCCTCGAATGTGGTTTTCCATTAATCCCTCATATGTAAAGCATTCTGAACACATAAGTCCAATCAAAAAATTCAGAGGAGCGGTAAATCTCTTTAAACCAGCCATTTGCAGATTTCTGACTGCGTGGATTTGGCAGGGGGTTCCCACGAAAGCAACATTGACCTTCTTCTGCTTGAGCACATCAGTCAATGGAAGGAGATTGGGTGAGCATGAATATTTTGTGCCAGCGGCTTCTAAAAGGTCCGCCGAAGTTGTGGCTAACCTAGGGATAGGGTAAAAAGGTTTTTCTGAATCTGACCCAGCAACAATTGCGCCATCAATCAGCCCCTTTTCCAGAGCAAATGCCAACAGTGCAGTTGCAACGCCGCCGTCTTGGCGAACTTTCAGTATTCTGTCATCTGTCGCCTGGGCTATAGCAAGTCTACGGTGAATCCCAAACACTTCTTCCGGTTTTCTCTCTCTACCAAAAACAAAGTTTTCCGCTTTTGCCAACTCCCACTTGTATCTGGGACAGACCTGGGCACATATTCCGCATATTTGGCATTCCTTTACTAAGTGGGGTTTTTCTCCCGCGTACTCCAAGCAACTAAAAGGACAGACAACAACACATGCGCCGCAACCAGCACATTTCCCAGCATCAATGACCTCAGCTACTAAAGAATCTTCGAAACTAATTTTGTTGAAACTCATGCGAGTAGCATAAGCATATGATAATATATAAACTTGAGGCATAAGCCAAATTTGGCATAAATGATTAATAGTCTTGACGGTAAGCAAGCAGTCTACTGCAAATAATGGCTAGACGAAAAGCGCACTCATCCGTTTGCAGGCCTCTTCTATTCTTTCTTTCGGCTGAGTTAGAGAGAGTCGCACGTAGTTTTCTCCGTGCTTTCCAAAGCCTATGCCAGGCGTCACCGCCACTCCAACGCTGAGCAGCTTAGTTGCAAACTCCATCGAATTGGACTTGCAGTTTAGCCAAACGTAAAATGTAGCTTTTGGCTTGTCACATTTGAAGCTCATTGAACACAAGCGGCTAACCAGCACGTCGCGCCGTTCAGTGTAAATCTGATTAGTCTTCTTTAGGAAGTCGGGTTGGTCGTCGCCACTGTAGCTTGCTAAGGCTTCAGCGGCTACCTTTTGGATATAAACCGGCGGTCCCGAATCAATCTGCGACTTGACCTTTGCGAGTCCGCTTACTAGCTGCTTGTTCCCCACAGCGAAGCCTATGCGGTCTCCAGTCATGTTAAAGGTCTTTGAGCACGAGTGGAACTCGACCGCCACATCCATGGCACCGTCAACTTCAAGGATGCTGGGCGCCTTGTAACCGTCGAAGCTTATCTCCGAATAAGCGTTATCGTAACATAAGATAATGTTGGTGTCCTCTGCAAATTCGACAACTTGCTTAAGAAAATCCTTGTCCACTGTTGCACTCGTTGGGTTGTTGGGATAGTTCAGAAACATCATCTTGGCTTTTTCAGGGTTTATCGCTTCAAGGTCTGGTTTAAAGCCGTTTTCTTCAAGCAACGGCATTGCAACGGGGATGCCATCGTTTAGTATGGTGCTGCCGTTGGCGTAGACTGGATAACTCGGATCTGGCACGAGCACACGATCACCCGCATTTACAAAGGCTCTCGCGATGTTCGCTATGCCTTCCTTCGAGCCCAAAAGCGCAACAACTTCCTCTTGATCCAAGTCGACGTGGAACCTTTTTTTGTACCAGTCTGCGACGGCTTGCCGAAAGTCTGGTTCTCCTTGGCTAAAAGAGTAATTGTGGTTTTTCAAATTTGCCACTTCTTCCCGGAGAGAAGCAATTATGAAAGGAGGCGGTGGAAGGTCAGGGTCGCCTATGCTCAAGGAGATCAAGTCGACTCCTTGAGCCTTCTTTTCCTTTATCAGTTTTTCTAATTCAGCGAACAGGTACGGCGGAAGCCGCTTTACCCTGTCTGCAAACTCGACGTTCATACTGTTTCCACATCCTCAAAATAGCTGTCCCTCAAAAACTTTCTCTGCCGGGCCACTCAGGAACAGGCGTTCCGCATATTCCACTTCCAAATCGCCTCCAAGAAGGTGAACCCTAACTTCGTTGCCAACCTTTTGGAGCAAGTTTCCAGCGACCGCAGCGGCGCAGGCCCCAGTGCCACAAGCTAAAGTTTCTCCACAGCCCCTCTCCCAAACCCGCACTTTCAACTCATTCCTATTCAAGACTTGAACGAACTCCACGTTTGTTCTCTCAGGGAAAACACTGTGATTTTCAATCTTCGGACCGACATGCTCCACTGGAAAATCATCCAATGCATCAACGAAGATGACGCAATGGGGATTTCCCACCGAGAGGCAGGTCACTTTGTATTTTTCTCCATTAACCTGAAAGTCCTCATTTATGCATATGCCTGTGCCAAACATTGGAATCTCGCTCCTGTCCAGCATCGGCGTGCCCAAGTCAACCATTACAGACGTAACCGTGCTGTCTTCCACGGTCAACCACGTCCGTTTTTTTCCAGCCAGTGTTTCGACGGTTAACTCGTTCTTTTTGGCGATGTTGTTCTCGTAGCAGTATTTTGCAAAGCAACGTATACCGTTGCCGCACATTTCAGCTTCGCTTCCGTCAGCGTTGAAAATCCGCATCTTCACATCCGCCAAGGCTGAGTTGGACACGAGAAGAAGCCCGTCTGCGCCAACCGAGAATCTTCTTTTGCAGAGTTTTTGGGCTAACTCAGTTGCTTCCGCGTTGCCTATTTTCTCATCTCTGTTGTCGACTACGATGTAGTCGTTGCCTAAACCGTGCATCTTCCAAAACTTCATCTAATCCACCCCGCCACTCGCTGACCTGACAGCAAATCCTCAAACGTCTCCCGCTCTCTGATCAGAGTGTACTTGCCGTTCTTGACGAGGACTTCTGCGGCTCTCGGTCTAACATTATACTGTGAACTCATGGAGAACCCGTACGCTCCGGCGTTCAGCACCGCAAGCAAATCGCCTTCTTCAATTTTCGGTAAACGTCTGTCTCCGGCTAGCGTATCTCCTGACTCGCAGATCGGACCTACGACATCGTACTTTTCTTCTTCCAGAGAGCCTAACTTGTCAGCAACGAGAACAGGATGGTATGACCCATACATTGTGGGCCTTATCAGAGTGTTAAACCCAGCGTCAACCCCGGCAAACTTTTTGAGAGGCGTGGTTTTCACCGTGTTCACAGTGGTTAAGAGTACGCCTGCGTCGCAGACTAAGTATCGACCTGGTTCCACGCAGAAAAATGGGTCGCCAAGACCGTACTCGTCGATCCTGCGCTTGAACAGGGCAAGAACCTTGTCAGAGAAAAGTGTCAGGTCTAACTCTTTATCTTCTGGTTTGTACGGTACTCCAAGCCCGCCGCCCATGTCAATAAACTCGAATTCCACTCCAACTTGATCATGAACTTTCTTAGCTATGCTTAGAAGGTTTTCAAGAGCTAAAACGAAAGGTTCAACATCGAGCACGCCTGAGCCCACGTGCATCTGTATCCCGAAACGTTTAGCGCCCGCCCTTTTCGCTGTTTCATACGCCGTCAAAGCGTCTTCTGCCCACACGCCGAATTTTGAGTGCTTGCCCGCTGTGATCACGTGGCTGTGATAACCCGCACCTATTTCTGGATTGACTCTCACTGATAAAAGATTGGGCACCGCCATGCTAAGAAGCCTACCTAATTGTGACAGAGAATCCACGTTTACGGTCACGTCAGAGTCCACAAGGAACTTTAGTTCGTCGTTTCTGACGCTTGTTCCAGTGAACAGAATCCGTTCAGGAGAAAAGCCAGCCTTTAAAGCCATGGACACTTCGCCGGGGCTTACTGCGTCCAAATTTGAGCCTTCGGTCTCTAAGATTTTCAGCACAGATAAGTTAGAATTCGCCTTTGCAGCGTAATAGATTCTGATTTTCTTGTAGTTGCGGAGTAATGCTTTGCGAAGGCGACTATAATTTTCCCTTATCTGCTTCTCGCTGGTAACGTATAACGGCGTGTCGAACTTGGCGACTAATTCTCCTGCGGAGACGCCGTCAATGTAGAGTTTGCCGCTTCGATTCTCCAACGGTTCCCGGAGTATTTGCAATTGTTCTCACCATGATCGGCTCTATTTAAGGCACATTTACGGAGTTGTCTTAGGCTAATCCTTTTGCGATGAAGAGTTCGGCGCTGAGAATCCCTGCGCCCGCTGCGCCTCTGATGGTGTTGTGTCCCAAGCACATGTATTTGACTGTCATAATCGGGTCTCTTCGGATTCTTCCAACCACTATGCTCATGCCTTTGCCTTCGGCCCTATCGTATCTGGGTTGAGGTCTGTTTGGTTCCTTCTTCACGATTATGGGCTTTTCTGGAGCTGAGGGAAGCTTCAGCCTTTGCGGTTCTCCTTTGAAATTTCTGAAAGCCTCTTCAACTTCTTCCATTGTGGGGTTGCTGTCCAATTTCACAAAGACGGATTCTAAGTGGCCATCCTTGACGTTGACTCTATTGCAGCTTGCGCTGAGCTGGAAATTGGCATCCAGCACTTCTTTGCCATCGAAAGTGCCAAGTAGCTTCAAAGCTTCAGCCTCCATCTTCTCTTCCTCTTTAGGGATGAACGGAATGACATTGTCGAGAATGTCTAATGAAGGTACTCCTGGGTATCCGGCTCCACTTAACGCCTGCATCGTTGAAACCAAGACTTGTCTAACGCCGAAGACCATGAGAGGCTTGAGCGAAATGACAAGCTGTATAGTGCTGCAGTTCGGGTCCGTAGAGATGAATCCCTTCCAACCTCTTGCTTTTCTCTGAATTGGAATCAGCGCCACATGATCAGCGTTCACTTCGGGGATGATTAGAGGAACATCCTTCTCCATCCTGTGCGCGCTCGCCTTGCTAAACACAGGGTATTTCTCAGCAAATTCGGCTTCAACTGGCCCAGCCAAGTCCCCTGGCAGGGATGAGAAGACCAAGTCCACTTTGCCCGCTTTGTCTACCGATTCGATATCGGTATTCACGACAGAAATTTCAGCAACTTCCGGGGGCAAGGTTGATTCCATAAGCCAGTTGCAAGCATCTTTGTACCTTTTACCCGCCGACCTTTCCGAAGCTGCGAGCACTTCAATTTTAAACCACGGATGCCCCTGCAACAGCTGAATAAACCGTTGCCCAACGGCTCCCGTAGCGCCTAATATGGCCACCCTACGTTTCAAAGACATCACCTATCGCTTCCATTGCCTTCTTGAGTTGACTTTCCTCGATAAAAACGTTAATAGTCGCTTTGCTGGTCGTAACCTCGATAATGTTAATGCTCTCTCGGCTCAGGGCGGTGGAGATTCTCGCAACCCCGCCAGGCGAGTCGATGAACATGGGGTGATTGATCTGAAGCATCGCCACGTTTTCTCTGTGGCTTATAGCCTTGAAGTCCTCTATGCTGTGCAGTCTGCTTATAATCTCATTGACGTTGCCGCCTGAAGTAAAAACCGTGAGGGATTTTCTTCCAGAGCTAACTCCATAGATGGGATTTTGGCTAAGCACTGCGAAAATTTCTCTGAGGTTTTCCGCGTTAACCTCGCAGACCACAT
>Ga0315308_1002383_pt1 | contig 10698 bp, 10 predicted proteins | sample TDP3_MG_FD_203078 | JGI IMG/M metagenome (GOLD analysis project Ga0315308, IMG submission 203078) | Freshwater sediment microbial communities from Lake Towuti, South Sulawesi, Indonesia - TDP3 | ecosystem: Environmental > Aquatic > Freshwater > Lake > Sediment | place: Indonesia: South Sulawesi...
GGTTGCCTTTGTGCCTACTGATCTGAGTCCAGCCAGGGCTATGATGCTCTTCTCCGCGTCGTAGGGGTTGGGGATCTTGGCTATCAGGCCGCAGGTGTCAGAGGTGTAGATGTTCTTGAGGCCTATGATGCCTGCCCAGTAGTTCTTCTCGTTGAAGCGCAGGGGGAGCTGCTTGTTGATCTCGGCTGTGAGGATGTTTGTGCCAGGCCCCCCTATGAGGATGAGGTTGTTGGCTTCGTACTTCTCAGCCTTAACGTCCACGTCCAGTTTGGGGATGAAGCGTTCGGGGAGCTCCACGTACTGCCCGAGAAAGAGGCCCAGCTGTATTGCGTGATGTCCGTCTCTTCCTGTGGCCTTGAAGGGGCCGTGTGGGTCCGGTGAGCCTACGACGATCGTGGCGTCCAGTTGGCTGTCTCGGATGTGTGGCGTGAAGAAGGCTCTCACCTTCTCGTTCATGAGTTTTCGGGTTGGGACAGGGACGCTGGCCTTGGATATCTCGAAGCCGAAAGCCGGCACCGTTGGTGCGTAGTACTTCGCTATGGCTCCGCTTATCTCCTCCTCCTTGACGACGCTGATCAGCCCGGCTTGCTTGAGGTTTCTTATGTGGTAGTAGACCCTCTGCTCGTGTACCCTAAGCCTCTTGGCTATCTCGGCTGGGTAGAGGGCTTGCTCTGAGAGGAGTTTTAGGACGCGCCAGCTCTGCTCATTGACAACCCTCTTGAAACGGGCGGGGTCTTCGAAGATTCCTATCTCCTTGCCCCTGTTCTCTGCGTCTATCAGCAGCTTCCTTCGCACGTTCAAGTGGCTCAGGGGCGGCGACCATTATAAATATTGTGTAAGTGGTTCACGTCAACCTCTAGAGGATGGTTTCCGTTCGTCTATGCTTGTCAATAGATTGCGATCACCCTGCGCCAGCCCTTGGCGCCGCGGGACATATCGATCATGTCAGAAAGGGGGCATGGCAAGATATTTAGTGGGCCAGCGTTGCCCGTGTCTAGCTTCCTCTACCGGGGTTGAAGTTGCTGAGTGCTGCTGAAGCTGAGGATGGATCTGCATGTTCACACCGACTACTCTGACTCGAAGAACTCGGTCGAACAGGTGATCTGCGAGGCCAGGGCTGCTGGGGTGGACGGCTTGGCCATAACAGACCACAGGACAATCGAGGGCGCACTGCTGGGTTCGAGGCTAGCCGGGCAGAACCTACTCGTGATCGTGGGCCAGGAGATCAAGACGACTCGAGGGGAGATACTGGGCTACGGCCTCAGGTACCCTGTCCCCGACAAGCTCGATCTCGAGGAAGCGGTCTCCGAGGTCCACCATCAGGGCGGGGTTGTGGCTGTTCCCCACCCCACGCTCCCGCTCTTGGGAATGAAGTCATTGGGCGAGCTGGCGGTGGCGGGTGTGGACGCGGTCGAGGTGATCTCGGCTCTCACGCCGTTTCCTCGACACTACATGGAGAAGAATGAACGGTTGTCGACGAGGCTTGGCCTCCCCGTTGTGGCCGGCAGCGATTCCCATCATAGGGACACGGTTGGGCAGACCTACACGATTCTGGAGGTGAAGGACAGATCTTTGGAGGGCGTGTTGGCCTCGATCAAGAATGGGAGGACGTCCGTCGTGTTTCGCCCCAGCTCGAGGTCTCAGAAGTTGTGTACGGCCCTGGGGGTTCCTGTGGGCGTTGTCAAGCATGCGCTTGGACTTGAGGGCTAGGCGCGATCGATCGCTCCTGTATTGGTCAGTTGGATGAATTCTGTTTGGAGCCTCTGCGCTGCTACTCTGTGCGGCGGCCCTCCAGGGCGCCCTCGAGCAACCGCTTCTTATCCTCGAAGGTCTCTTGGTGCTTGCGGTAGTCTTTGAAGTCTCTCAGGTAAGCCATCCCGGTCTCGGTGGTCTTGTATTCACCTTCGCCGGTCTCGTTGTCAAGCAGATCTCTCCCTAGGAGGATGTTGAGGTACTTCTCCAGTTGTTCGAAGCTGAGGTTTGCGCCGTACATGATGTGGGTCTTCCTGGCGCCGGGCACAGCGACCTTAAGGATGTCCGCGACTATCTCCATCTTGTTCCTGTTTCTGCGTCTCCCGCCTTGCATGGACCTCGACCCACACGATCAACAGCTTTCCCACAGGGACGTGCGCGTGGATTTTCTTAACATTTTTCTATAATTGTGACCACAATTTTTGGACGCAATCGCAAATGCCCTGTGGCGCAGTTGCGGTTTTCACGGCAAGCCATGAAGCCGGGGGAAGGGGCGTTTCCAACTTCTGGTCATTTGTGGTCTGCCTCCGATTGGTTTTACGCGTTTTTCATCAAAATCTGTAGGGTGCAGACCTCTGCTTCTAGAAGCAGGTTTGCAGGTTCTACATCGCTGGCAGGCCAATCCTAGCTTGGGGCGTTAGCTCTGTTCGTTCGATCGATCAAGACCCGCTCCGCAGACGCGGCTGTTACGCGAGTTGCTTCAGCTCAACCTCATGCTTTGTCGGCAGAGCAACGGCGTGGCCTGCGGCTTCACGGCATTTGTCCCAGTACTCTTTGTTGAAGATGCATCCCACGTCTGGGGCATTCAGATCTCTGAAGTACGCCCATGCTCTTGCCCTGCATCCGCCACAGACTTGCTTGTAGCTGCAGACGGCACAGTGTCCCCACAGCTTGTCTCTGCTCCTGAGCGCGTGCATCACGGGTGACTTGCGCCAGATGTCGATGAACTTGTCGTTTTTGACGTTGCCAACGGGTATGGGGATGAAGACGCATGGAGTGACCGTTCCGTCCGGCTGCAATGCGCAGTACATCCTTCCCGCCCCGCATCCGCCAACGTATTGCGCAAGGGCTCTGATCCTCCCGCTCGCGCCGGGAACGGATCCGACGTGGGCGAGGCTTATGGGCCCCGTCTCCGACTCCATTATGCAGACTCGGGCGAACTGAGGGGCTGTGGTCATGACCTCGAAGCCCTTGGAGAGCCCGCTGAACTCCTGCCTCATCAGCTCCTCTCTGTCCTCGGGGGGTATGTCGAGCCTCATGATCTCTTCTCCCCTGCCGGTGGGGATGAAGTTGTAGATTAGGAGGCGTCTGACCTTCAGCTTCTTGCTCAGCTCCAACATGTTGCGGAACTCGGAGTAGTTGTCCCTCGTTATCGTTGTGGCTATGCTCGTGTAGAACCTCCCGTCCTCCACCGCGTTCTTTATTCCTTGGACCGTCTTGGCCCAGCATCCCGGGGCGCCCCTGAAGGCGTCGTGCACCTTCGGGTCTGCAGCATCCAGGCTTATCTGGAGGTACCCGGCGCCAGCGTCCGCCAGCCTGTTCAGGTTCCTCTTGGTCAGGAGGGTTCCGTTGGTGGCTATGGAGACAAATATCTCGCGTTCGGTCGCATACCTGGCCACCTCGTAGAAGTCCTTCCTCAGAAGAGGCTCCCCGCCCGAGAAGGCTATCGTCACCACGTAGTTGTCATGGAACTGATCTACTAGGTCCAGGCACTCATCTGTTGTGAGCTCGTTTGGCGTGGGCTTTCCCGCGCTCTGGTAGCAGTGCTTGCACCTCAGGTTGCAGGCATTGGTGTAGTTCCAGACGACAAGGAATGGAGCGCCGAGTACCTGGGGGCGTGTCACGCCATATTCGGTCATGCCACTGAGCACGTTCACGATTCCCCTCCTACTCGTCGTGTCTTTCAGGAAGTCCTTGAACTCCTTCCTGCCGACGCCGAAGGTGAACCTTCCCAGCTCGAGCAGGGCCTGCAGAGGCATGGTCCGCGTCTTCTCTCCAAGTGAAAGGTTCCCATCCTCTCCGCAGTAGCTGAGGAACGTGTTCTCCAGCATGCTCCTTCCCCCTGACTTCTTCCTGACATAGCTGCGCATCAGAGCTCTGGAGAGACCGTTCCCTAGGAGGCTTCTCGCTAATCCAAGAGCCAGAGTACTCTGATCAGGCATGCTTTGGACCCCACCCATCTACTGGGCGACGGGAGAACGTGCGCAGTCGAGTACTGCGCTGCGGCCCCCTCTCCCGCTCTGCCCTGATCGCTCTCTCAAAACTCATTGGTTTTTATCTCTTTCCGAAGTCAGTCCTCGACAGAAAAGGATCCTCGAGATGATGCATGAAAAGGCTTAAGAGCGCTTTTTCAAGTGCTTGTGCCGGTGTCCGGATGGTATACTGCACCAGATGCGGGGCCAAGAACACGGAAAGCGCCGTCGATTGCACGAACTGCGGAGCGCCGCTCAACCCGCCGCCGACCTCAGCGAGTGCGCGCGGAAGATCTCGGTCGGAGGAGGAGATGTGCTTCGGAGCTGAGGGATGCTTCAGGCCATGGTTCGGCAAAGCAGCGCCCATCGTCGTCGGGGTCGTCATCATTTTGATCGGCCTGCTCACTTTTGCCTCAAGCTACCTCAAAGTGGAGACGTGGCCACTCGTACTGATCGCCATCGGTGTAATAGTGGTAGTCGGTGGCTACCTCTCGTACAGCCGTAGGTCATGATCGCCGCCCCCTATGGTCTGAACTCGCAAGAGACGCTGCATGAAGAGCAGATCCTCTCATGATCCCAGTTTGAGAGCGAGATTCTGGTGTACAGCCAGAAGACGCTGAACGAGACAGCCAGCAGATCCAGAGTCAAGCTGTGGAGAAGCAAGTCGATGCCGACGAGGATGAGGAGGGTCGCCACGACGAAGAATGCGTTGATCAAGAGGCGTACCGCAGCGTGCTGGGTGTTGATGACGTGGAACTGGAGAAGAGCCAGGAGAACCCCCAGGATCCCCGCAGCGATGAAGAGTGGGTGGGCCGATCGATCGATCGGCAAGCCAGCGAAAAAATAGACCACAGTCCCGATCAACACAGCAATAGCGCCAATCAACAGGCCGATGCAGCCGGCGCAGAAGGTCTTTCCAGACAGATGAAACTCGTGAGCGTCGAAGACGTGGCAGGGAGGGTGGTGTCCGTGGACCAGCCTAACCCCCATCAGGTAGGATACGCTGATCTCACCTCCTTTCGTCTCGAGTATTCGAGTAGCAGCGGATTTGACGCGACCGTGTCCGATCGCTCGAGAACACTCTGTCGGGAAGAAGACAGCGGTCATTCCCAGGACACAGACCAGTGCAAACATCGATCCAACCAAGGTCTTTCCCCATGGAGGGCTTTCCTGGATAGTCGGAGGGAAGATCGTGAACAATGCTATGAGAGACAGCGCAAAGAACGATATCCCCATCAGAAAGGAGACCTGCTCTGTGGTCTTTCGTGACATGGCTTCACCGGGTTAGAAGAGGTCTCTCATCTGCTTGAGGAGGCTCTGGCTCGCCAGGTACCTGTAGGTGCTTCTCTTGAGTTCGTTCCGGGAGAAAATGCCTGCTAGCCTTCGGTTCAGCGATCCGTAGAAGCTCCTGTAGCAGCGGTAGAGCTCCTCCTGGACCTCATCCCTTGAAAGGGTCTCCGTCGGCATGATGGCGTGGATCATGTCGTAGTTCGCCCAGTTGGTGTCCTCTATCCATCCGTTGCGCCTGGCTGCCTGATGGATGTCCGTGCCTGGGAACGGTGTGAGGACCATAAAGATAGCCAGGTCCGGGTCTAGGTCGTTCGCGAACTGTCGCAGGCTCTCTATCGACTGAGCTGTGTCTCCTCGTTCGCCGATGATGAAGGTTCCTTGGGCAAATATGTCGTTTTGCTTCAGAAGCCTGATGGCTCTGCTCGCGGATTCCGGGCTCAAGTCCTTGTTGTAGCGTTCGAGTGTGAGCCCGCTGTTGCTCTCTATCCCGAGCAGTATCCACCGCACGCCAGCCCTCCTCATCTTGGGGAGGAGATCTTCGTGTCCCACAATGTTGTCGCACCTAGCCTGCAGGAACCACATCACGTCGTCGGCGAACTCTCTCCGCACGATCTCTTCGCACAGGTCGCTGGCGGTCTTGCCGAGGAGGAAGTTGTCGTCCGTCAGCCAGAGGAACCTGGTGCCGTAGTTTGTGTAGCAGAACTCCATCTCATCCGCAATCCGCTTCGCAGACCTAGTCCTCCAAGTCCCCTGCCAATGCCTCCACTGGGAACAGAAGCTGCACCTGTGCGGGCAGCCCCTCGAGCCCTCTATCAACGCATACCTGGTGCTGGAGCCGGCCATCATCTTGAAGTGGTATCTATGAACCAGTTTCTCTATGAAGTGGTAGCCTGGAAGCGGCAGCTCATCCAAGTTCTGTATCAATGATCGCGAATCGTTATGAATGACTTCGCCGTTGTGTCTGAAGGAGATTCCCTGGACCTGTGAGAATGGTGTTCTTTCTCGGTGGGCGCGGACGAGTTGTACAAGAGTCTGCTCTCCTTCGCCCCGAACGATGACGTCGACTTCGGGGTATGTCTCGAGTGTTTCTTGAGCCGTAGCGGTGAAGTGTTGTCCTCCGGTGACGGTGAGTGCCTCGGGCTTGACGTTCTTGGCGATGGCTAGGGCTCTCACGGTTGTGTAGGCGTTGCAGGTGCCGAAGCCGCTTGAGGCAACGATGTCTGGGTCAAGGGATTCCATCCGCTTCTCAAAGGCCCTCCAGTCCAACCCCTCCGCCTGGCAGTCTACCACCTCGATCTCCGCTTCCTTGTCCATCTTCTCCAAGAAGGACGCGAGCTGGAGCAGGCCGAGAGGAGGCGGTAAGTACTCCCCCATCACGAACCAGAAGTCCTTGGGCGGCTCGACGAAGAGCACTCGCATGAAGTCCACCCACCCGGTACCCCGCGATCGATCGAAGAGCTCTTAATAGCTCTCACCAGGCGTGATCGTAGGGGATTTAACTTGACCTATGGCAAGGCGGCCAAGTTCTACGACCTGTTCGGCGAGAAGCCCGACGTGGAGTTCTACAAGGGGCAGGCGCTTCTCTCCCGCGGCAGGGTTCTGGAGCTGGGGGTGGGCACTGCCAGGCTGGCCCTTGAGCTGGCGAGATCCGGCATAACGGTTGTGGGGATCGATAACTCGCCAGACATGCTGAGGGTTGCGAAGCGAAAGCTGGCTCGGGAGCCGAGGGAAGTACTCAGACGTATGATGCTGAAGAGAGGTGACATGAGGAACCTTGGACTTCGAGGGAAGTTCTCGATGATCTACATCCCAGCCTCGACGTTCGATCACCACATCCGGGTTGAGGATCAGAGGAAGGTGCTGAGATGCGTTCGAAGAAATCTTGAGGACGGCGGCAGGTTCGTCTTTGACGTTGAGCAGTTTTCTCCTGGCAAGCCGCATTGTTCGTGGTGGATAGAAAGGAAGGAGATTGAGAAGGGAAGGACGGTGGTGAGGTCAGGCTTCATTAGGCCAAACCTTCTCTCGAAGGTTTGCACGCTGCACCTCTTCTTCGATCTCTATGGGAACGGGAAGCTCATCGAGAGATACTATGAACACGGTCAGGTTGCGATCTTCACCAAGCGGGAGCTCGTAAGACTTCTGAAGGAGACTGGCTTCAAGGTTGAGGCCGTCTATGGAGACTTCGACAAGTCAAAGCACACCGTGAGAAGTCCGCGAATGGTGTTTGTGGCTCGAAGGGCTGAACGAGGATCGCAATGAAAGATATTGATCGAAAGATTGAGCGCTGGGCGTCAAGAAGCTGTGACCATCAGTATGAGCACGAGCATGCCCGCGAGGCCCAGCGCTCTGTGCCACTTGGCCTTGAGCACCAGCTTGATCATGATGGTGCCTACAGCGATCAAGACGACCGTCCAGAGTACCTCAATCATGAGAAAGCGAGCGGGGACCTCCTCAACCACAAACGTGACGTAGTAGAACGGGCCTGTAACGGGAAAGATGACGTAGAACAGAGAGAACAAGAATGTAAGCACGGCTGAGATCAGGAAGCTGACGATTAACTCCGCCCTCTCATGCAGTGCGAGCTTTGCGGATAGATGAATTATGATGGCGGAGGGCGAGACCTGGCCCAGGGTGAGGAGAATCATGGGGAAGAAGAAGAGCGGCCCAGCAGCCCCCTTGTAGTCAAGCCCTCCCAATGCCACGTTGAAGTAGTTGAGGTATACCCAGAAGGTGCCCGCTATCAATAACAGGAGAAGCAAAAGCAGAGCGCGCCTTCTTCCTCTTGACAAGGTAAGTCACTCGCGAATTCTAGCCGCACGCGGTTGTGATCTGTTGCGGGGTCATTCAGTAATAAGCCTACTGACCGTCACGACGTGCTGACATTCCTGAACCCGCGAGGCTCTAAGGTCTGCTCTTCCGTTTCCTCGTTACCCTTCGTCCAGCGGATTTCCGCTTGGGAGCGGGTTTCCCGGCGATGAATTTCTCAACCATGGCCCTCGCCACATCGTCCGGATACTGGATGGGTGGGGACTTCATGAAGTATGCTGAGGGCTCGACGAGGGCTCCCTTCAACCCTCTGTCCAGACCTATCTTCTCGCAGCGCACGGCGTCGATCACCACTCCGGCGGAGTTCGGGGCATCCCAAACCTCGAGCTTTAGCTCCAGGTTGAGCGGCGCGTTCCCGAACGCCCTCCCCTCAAGTCGGACGTAGGCCCACTTCCTTCCCTCCAACCAGGGTACGAAGTCGCTTGGCCCTATGTGCACGTTCTCCTTTCCGATGTCGTACGGGATTAGAGACGTTACAGCCTGGGTCTTGGAGATCTTCTTCGAGGCAAGCCGCTCACGTTCAAGCATGTTAAGGAAGTCCGTGTCTCCTCCGACGTTGAGCTGCATGGTGCGCTCCAGCTTGACGCCTCTGTCCAGAAACAGCCTGGTAAGAACCCTGTGTACGATGGTGGATCCTACCAGCGACTTCACGTCGTCTCCTATGACCGGGAGGCCGCGCCTCTCGAAGACTCGCTGCCACCTCTTCTCGCGGGCTATGAATACTGGTATGCAATTCACAAAACCGCACCTGGCCTCGAGAGCCTGCTCCACATACCACTTTGTGGCGAACTCGCTTCCAACAGGCAGGTAGTTCACCACGACATCGACTTGGTTGGACTTGAGGACGTCGACGACGTCGACCGTCGGCGACGGGTGTTTGTGAACCACGTTTGCCAGGTATTTTCCTATGCTGTCGTGTGTCATGCCGCGCATCACCTGAACACCCAGCCTCGGCACGTTGGCGAACCTGAGCGTGTTGTTGGGCTTCGTGAAGATCGCTTCGCTCAGGTCTTTGCCGACCTTGTTCCTGTCCACGTCGAACGCGGCGGCGAACTCGATGTCGCTGACGTGGTACTTGCCCAGGCGCACGTGCATAAGCCCCGGCACGAACTCTTCTTCCGGGGAGTTCTGATAGAAGCTAACTCCCTGCACAAGCGCGGAGGCGGAGTTCCCAACGCCCACAACTGCAACTCTTATCTTCGGCACCGCGAAACACCCTTCCCCGATGCTCTACCACGGCCAGCTAGACGCAGATATAAGTATTCTATGGCCGTAGACTAGCTACAGTGCCCGGCCCAGCTCGTTCAGGTAGTGCTTCGCCTTGTCCAGCATCTCGCTGCCCTTCGCCGTGATCTCGTAGTACTTCCTCGGAGGTCCCTCGCCGCCTCTCTCGGTCCTTTCCATCGCCACGTATCCTGCCTGCCGGAGCCTCAAGAGGACAGCGTAGCATGTGACCCTCGATGGGTTGAAACCGAATTTCTCGCGTATCGAGTCTCTTACCTCGTATCCGTAGAGAGGACTCTCCCGCAGTAGGCTCAGGATGTACAGCCAGAGGTTCTCCTTGGTCAGCTTCCTGACCAGACGCTGGTACGCCACGCCGTTACGCCAAAAGGGTGAAGCTCGGGGCATTTATCAAGCTTCCATCATCTGTCGTCGATCGATCGAGCGCGCGTCTTCCTAAAATACTGCTCTTCCCGGCTTGGTCTTCTGAGTGATGCAAGTGGTTCGAGTGAGGAGAGGGCTGTTGGGAATTGCGGCTGACTCCAAAGAACTTTCGCCGACGGAGATCGAGAGGTATTCCAGACAGATAGCGCTGAGAGAGATAGGTCTTCGAGGACAGGTCCGAATAAAGAGGGCCAAGGTCTGCGTCGTCGGGCTGGGTGGCTTGGGGAACCTCATCTCCATGAAGCTTGCATCCATGGGGGTTGGGCTCCTTCGCTTGATCGACAGGGACGTGGTGTCGCTGTCCGATCTCCACCGGCAGCCGCTCTACGACATGAGATCCATCGGCTACGCAAAGGCCGAGGCAGCCGCCAAGAGGCTGCACAAGCTGAACCCGGAAGTCGTTCTGGAGCCAAAGCCCCTGGCCCTCACGTGGGCAAATGCGGATGAGCTCCTGAGCGGTGTGGACGTGGTGACCGACGGTCTGGACAGCATCGAGACCAGGTACATGGTGAACAGGTCTTGCGTCAGGTCCGGTACACCCTACGTCTTCGGAGGTGCGATCGAGTCCCTGGGGCTCACCTCGACGATCCTGCCCCATCGATCACCGTGCCTGGAGTGTTTCGTTCCTGACCTGACCGATGAGTCCCTTGAAAAATGCGCGGTGGTGGGTGTGCACCCCTCGATCGTCGGCTTGGTCAGCGACATTGAGGTTGCAGAGGCAATCCGCATCATAACGGGGGAAGAGCCGAATCTTCTCGGTAGGATGCTCTACATTGACCTGGCAAACCTGTCGTTCGACGTCATCAAGGTTGCCCGTTCGGATTCGTGTCCCGCCTGCGGGAGCCGCCCTGCACCGCTGCCGGAAACTGGGGAGGCCGCTTCGATAAGTTTGACCTGTGGCAGAGATGGCAGAGGGATCTTCGTCATCACGCCCAGGAAAGCCTTGAATCTCGACATCAGAAGACTAACCCTC
>Ga0315308_1002384_pt1 | contig 10694 bp, 10 predicted proteins | sample TDP3_MG_FD_203078 | JGI IMG/M metagenome (GOLD analysis project Ga0315308, IMG submission 203078) | Freshwater sediment microbial communities from Lake Towuti, South Sulawesi, Indonesia - TDP3 | ecosystem: Environmental > Aquatic > Freshwater > Lake > Sediment | place: Indonesia: South Sulawesi...
AGCAAGGATATCCCAGTCATGATTACCGTTGACATGCCGCAACTGAAGTATCTTGAGCTGCCAGAGCAAGCACACTTTGGCGGACACTGCGTTGTTGTTGCTGGCTTAGACGAAGACAAGGGCATAGCTTACATAGCCGACACAATGTTCAAAGATTTGCAGACAGCCACGTTGAAGGAACTGGAAGAGGCAAGGTCATCAACCTTCAAACCATTCCCACCAGAAAACAAGTGGGTCACATTCGAGTTTCCATCTCACTTGGCGCCCGTTGAAGAGGCTATAAGAAATGCAATAATCAAAACTGCGAGGTCGATGCTTTACCCACCCATAAAGAACCTCGGAGTCAAGGGCATAAACCACTTCGCAAACGAAATAGTCAAGTGGCCCCAGCTGTTTCCACCAGAAAATGAAACGCTTAGGCAGCTTTACGAAATGAGCTACATTATGATGGAGGAAGACGGCACAGGCGGCGGACTCTTCCGATACCTCTACTCCAGATTCCTAAAAGAAGCGAGTGAACTGCTAAACAACAAGGAACTCGCAGACCTGAGTCAACGTTATCATCTGATAGGACAAAAATGGACAACCATCGCCAAACTCATAAGAGAAACGCCCAAAAACCCAATCAATGTACACGAAGCGAGGAAAAATCTCCTGGAAGTCGCGAACGAAGAAACAGAAGTTTTTTCTTTGCTCGCCAGAATATTCGAGTAGCCTACTTTTTCCCAAGCCTCTCTAATACTGCAGCAACTATCAACGGAAAGGCTATGGTTGCATCGCAAACGACTGTAACTGCTCTTCCTTTTGGTTTGACTTTGCCCCAGCTTATGGCCTCTTCCAAAGAGGCGCCGCTCAAGCCGCCTGGTTCGGGTCTGTCCATGGTGATTTGAACAGCCAGGTCTACGCCTTCTCTGAATGTATTAGCGAACAAGGCGAAGTGTTTAGGTACGCCTCCGCCTAGCATGATTATGCCGACTTTCTTGGCTTCGTAAACCTTGTCCATGAGCGCACTTATGTCTAGAAGTGGGTCTATCCGCAGGATTTTGTCTTGTCCGAAGGTCCAGAGTTGAAAGCCAGCTATGGAGTCTACTAGGGCTGGGCAGATTATTGGCACATTTTTACGTGAGGCTATGGCTAAAATCGACTCCTTGTCACTGACTCGTTTTCCAATCTCGTTCAAGAGTTCAGCCGCTGAGATTCGCCGACGTTTCTCTTCGGGTATGGCTTCAAGAGTCTTGAGTAGCCACTTTTCTAAGCCTTGGAAAGCCTTTTGTTCGATGTAGATGTCGCCTATTCGCCCAATGTTTTCTTTTCTTAGCCTCTTATCCTCAGCTGCAAAGGTGCCTACCATGTGCTTATAGCCCAAAGCCTCTACCATGTCGTGGACCATGTTGGCGCCCGTTGTGACCAATACGTTCACGCATTCATTTTCAATTAGGTCGCCGATGATTCTTCTGAACCCAGCAGGCACCAGGGGACCAGCCAACGTCAAGAACACTGTGTAGTCAGGATTAATGAACATCTCCGAAACCAATTGAGCTGCTTCTCCAACCTTGCCTGCGCCCAACACTCCGGCGGCATTCATTTGCTTTACGAGTTGGTTGACGCCCATTCCTTTGCGCAGTTTCATCTGCTCGACACGTCTCAACCTGTAAACACGCCTCCTAAGATATAGAAGACTGCACAAACACAAGCAATAGGCTAATCTAAAAGGTTATGTCCTTTAACCCTTGGTCCGCATGACTTTTGTTCTTCCTAAGATGCGCCAGTATTCAACCTCGACGCCCGACGAAAGCCTACTCTTCAAGTCTTCGTCTTCGGGATAGGGCGATTCAAAAACTTCGTAGGTTTCCAAGTCCATTAGCTGCACTGCAGATGGCATCAATGCAAGGACTTGACCGCTACGTTTCTCAATAATTGGCATCTCAACCTGCGAATCCACAGGCTTTACAAAAGTTCTTTTGACACCATCAAAAACGCCGATGGCCACAACCCGTGCCTTGGCTGAACCGTGTTTGCCAGGTTTAGACTTGGCGTAGTCAACTATGCGGCAGGGTTCACCCTCGACCATAACGTAGCTGCCAACTTTAATAGACCCAAGTTCGACAGGCTTACTCAACATTGACGCCTCATGTTCAATTGTAACAACTTTTACAACAGTGATTCGGTAGTTTAAAGGGTTTTTGGACGTCAACCGATATTTTCTCTTTTTTCTCGACTAACTTACAAAAGAATTATGCGCTATGAAACCATGTCAAGATCCAATTGTTAGTAAAGACAAAGGCAGAACCTATTAACTCAAGCCAGAGACAAAGCCCTGCAATGAACGAAAACTCAGTCAACGCATAGGTTATGCAGACAATCAAGATGGAGAGCAGGAAAAAAACTACATGAGTTGGAAGAAGCCCGCATCGTCGAATTGCCAGTCTGGCTAGAGGGTTTGATTCACGCATGATCTGAGGCGCGTTGGCTTGCAGGTGGTAAGAAACCATCTTTTCCAAGCCGCTGAGCAGTATTGTTGCTAATGCTATTGCTATGGATTCGTTCACTGCTCCTTTCTCCAAGCGTTATGTTGGTGACTCAGTGAATTAACTAGTATTTCAGGCAGTGCAATATGTCGAACTGAATTTCTTTTTACAAACGAAAACAAGTTATAGTTAATTATTTCTATCGCTAAGAGTGTGGCGCTGGTGAAGCAAGCTTGACTAAAAAGGTGGGCATCGTCAGTCGCGTCGACCAAAAGAAGGCACTGATATTAGTTGACAAAATGATTCGCCATTTAGAAGCCAAAGGAATGTCAGTCATGCTCGACCCAAGGTTGACCAAGCATATCAAAAGGCTAAACTTGTCTACACCGTTGGAAAAGATGCGAGCTGACCTAGTGATTACAATTGGAGGAGACGGCACCATTCTGCGAACATGCCTTCAACTGCCCAAGCCCGAACCGCCAATTCTAGCCATCAACATGGGTGTGCGGGGCTTTCTAGCTGAAGTGCGACCAGAAGATGCGTCAAAAGCTGTGAACAGGTTTTTGGCAGGCGAGTTTAAGCTTGAGCGTTACATGAAACTTGCGACCCGCATTGGAGATGTTCGACTGCCAGATGCCCTGAACGAAGTTGTCTTCACGTCGCGGGCGCCAGCTAAACTGCTTCATATGCGCATATGGAAGGGTAACGTGCCAGTGGCTGAGTGCCGCTCGGACGGCGCCGTAATCGCCTCTCAAGTGGGCTCAACTGCTTATTCTCTGTCTGCTGGTGGACCCGTTATAGACCCAGATATTGCGGCTTTTGTTTTCACTCCCATCGCGCCTTTAACGGTTTTTCATCCAATCGTGTTCTCGGCAGAGTCAACCCTCAAAGTGGAACTCCTCAGCCCAAAGAGAGCTGTGGTGGTCATCGACGGACACTACCAGACTGAGACTGGCCCCGAAAAGTCGCGGATAACCGTGACCAAGTCAGAGCATGTGTCGTCATTTGTTCGTTTTAGGGAAGACTTCTATCACCGATTGAAGGGTAGGCTTCTTTTTTCAAGAGGAGAGCGAGGTTGACACAGTCAAGTAGGAGAGCCATCGTTCTCGATACGTCTGCGTTTATAGCGGGTTTCGACCCTCTCTCAGTTGCCGACGAGGTTTATTCTGTTCCAAGTGTTGAGCGTGAATTGGCTTCGAACTCGTTGCCGTGGACTCGCTTCAAGACAGCTATAGAGAGTGGGAAGTTGAGAGTGAAGGCTCCCACCCGCACTTTTTTGGAAAGGGTTAAAGAATCCTCTAAAACTGTTGGCGACGTGCTCTTTCTTTCTGAAGTCGACTTGTATGTGTTGGCTTTAGCGTTGGAACTGAAGAGCACTGGGCATAGTCCACTAATCGTTACAGATGACTATTCCATTCAGAACGTTGCCAACCAAATAGGCGTGGAGTTTGCGTCGCTTATGACTTTTGGAATACGCTTCCGTCACCATTGGATAATGTACTGCCCCGCCTGCTACCGTAAGTACCCGTCTGACTACAAGGGCGACAGCTGCGAAGTATGTGGCACAAAACTCAAGAGGAAACCCTTAAGAAAAACCCTTGTACGATAACAACAGAAAAGTTTGGAGGCTTAAAAATGAGCGTAGTTGAGCGCAAGACTCTCTATTTCACTTCGCCGGGAAAAGCCAACACAGACGCCTTGCTGAAGTTTGTTAAGGAATACGCAGAGGAAGCTGGCGTAAACCACATTATCGTAGCCTCAACCACAGGCGAGACAGGGGTTAAAGTCTCAGAGGTTTTCAAGGGCTTCAACGTTGTGGTTGTCACACATCACGCTGGGTTCACAGAACCTGGCACGCAGGAGTTGACTGAAGAGAACCGCTTAAAAGTCCTAGAGAACGGAGCCCACATACTGACAGCTACTCACGCTCTGAGTAGCGTGGAGAGAGCCATCCGCAAAGAGTTCGGAACCCTTCAGCCTCTCGAACTCATCGCTCACGCGCTCAGAAGGTTGAGTGAAGGCACTAAGGTCTGTGTGGAAATCACATTGATGGCAGCTGATGCCGGCCTCATCCCAATGGACAGAGACATCATAGCTGTGGCGGGAAGCAGTAAAGGAGCCGACACAGCGCTGCTCATAAAACCAGCAAACGCTTCTAGATTCTTCGACCTGAAAATAAGGGAGATAATAGCCAAGCCTAGAGAGTTTGAGTGAAAACGAGCTATGTTGCCACTAAGTTGCTCCTTCGCTCAGTGTTTCTCCTCTCTCGATTTCATCGAACCATAGTCCGCCAACGCCTATCTTCTTGTACCATTTCTTCTGCCTCGGCATGGCAAGAATTTCCAGCACTTGAAACCTTTTGGTTGAGTCGCTGCTGAACATCCAGGTGGAGAAGGTGGATCTAGCTACGATGGCTGTGTCTGCGCCTTTGTCGGTGCCTGCAACTGCGATAACATCTACTAATGGAGGTAGTATGCTGCAATCGGTTGCCATCAGCAAGACTTCGACTGCTGTCTTCAAGCCGTAGCCGCCCAAAGCCTGTAACGTTTCAGATGCAACCCAACTCGGCGGAATGTAGCCGTATCTCGCTAGCCCGTAATCAATTGTGTCGCCACTAAAGGCGGAGGGCGTTCTATCGACAATTGCAACTTTTAGCCTTTCAAGTTTCTCTCTAACCTCGCCCTTTATGAACGGGTATTCAACCCCGTGTTGAGTGAGCCAGCCTGCGTAACCAGAGACGCAAACAAGTGAGACCCTCATGCCATTGAGTTCTTCTGCAACCTTTAGGGCGGTTCGCCCAGTGATAGAGGCAACAACTACATGCTTAATGTCACCTTCTTTTAGCCTTGCTTTTACAGCCTCCAAAACTTTGTCGGTGTTGTGCGGACCAGGCGTTTCAAAGTAGATGATTTTCTTCATTTCATGAGTGGACGTGCCTATCCCCCCTAATTAGTCAACGATTTATTCCTTAAAGATTTGCAAGTTAGAAAAGTGCAGCTCTTGCGATGCGAAAAAAGTTTTTCTGTTGGCGCCGGGGAAGGGATTTGAACCCTTGAGGCGCAAAGCGCCACCGGCTGTCTTCTGGTCCCCTTTCGTGTTCATCTCGAGGCCGGCACAATGGGCGGCATTGCCTTTACCACTCTGTCACCCCGGCTGCCATACCCGCAAACTGTGAAAAGGGCATGTCTGTGTCTAAAAGCGTTTTGTTAACCCAGAGCCTATTTGACCCAAGACAGTTGGTCTCTAGACGACCTCCTCACTGTCTCAACCTCTCTCAATAGACATATTTGAAGCCTATTTGAATCATATTAGAGGGCGGTCTAGGCTCGTGCGCACACACACGTACAGAATTTGTTTCAAATTTAACCCATTTTAGGCATAACCAAGTCCGCTATGTCGAGACTATGATCAAATATGCGACTAATTGATGAAGCAGCAGCCAAAATCTGAGGCGCCATGTCAACATACTGCGCTTGCACAACCGACTCAATCTCACCATAAAGACTTGAAACATTTTTATGCTCATTTCGCACAGACTCAGCTAAAGCGATGTCACGCGTGAACAACGCCCTCAACGCATTCTCATGCGCATCAAATGACACCTTGTGCAACTTAAGCATAAGCTGCGCCAATTCTTTGGCAACCTCAGCATTCTCTAATTTGACAGCCAACTCAGCCACTTGAACCGACTGATCACCAATAGACTCAACCAAGCTGGCAGTCAGACGATAGTCAAGACAATCGATTGGCATAATTCCAAGTTTTTCACTTAGCCCAGGGTTCTGAATGACCGTTCGCAGAATACGCACCAAGAGAAAGTAGAGCCTATTAACTTCGTTGTCCCTTGAAATAACGTTCTTAGCCATATGAACGTCGCTCTCAATCAGAGCCGTAACAGCGTCCCTGTGCATGCTAGATGCAATCGAATGCTCCCTCTGAAGAATCTTCTCAGGTGGGTAAGCAGAAGGCTCCAACAAACACTGCAACACAATCTTGGAGTAGTCTTCCTCAACAATCTCCAACCCAATCAACCGACTAGAAGCCCTCTTGACACGCTCACGGTCCTCAGTGCCCATTCGATCCTTAGCCTCAACACGGATAATGTCATAGCCAAGCAAATATTTGCCCACAATCTCACGATCAAGAAGAGGAGTCGGCTTAACAACCACAACCCGAGGCGCTCTCTCCACACTGTACTTAGCATCAATAACAAGCCTGCCGTCAGCCGTCTCAGCCAAAGAAACCACAGAACTGCGGGCAAGCCCAGCCCGTGTAGCCCAATCCTTTGGCAGACAAACAAAAAAGGTTCCGCCGCTCGTTCGCTGAACTCTACGAAGTTCCATACATAATCCCAACACAACATATGTACTCATATAAATAAAGCTATACAGTTAAGAACTTCTCAAGAAAAACATAAGGAAAATAAACACACGCTTGACATTTATGAGAAAAGCAACTATGCAAAAGGACCGTACTAATAAGAGAGAAGGCAGAAGGCTATATCTTGGTTCCGACAGAAGTAACCGGAGGCGTCAAAAAACGTGAGCGAGCGACTCCAAAAAGCCATTTCGAACACCGTTGGAGCAGGATACCAACTCAATAGGGAAGCGTTCACTCTTCTAGAAACTCTGTCAAAAACTGAGGACCCAGTTTTATTGATGGAAAAAGCCATCAAGAAGGCGGAAGCGCTCGCTCAAAAACCGCTCTTCATTGGGCGTAGTTTCTTAGAAGAACTCATGTCTGAAGAAACTCAAAAACTGGAAGTCGAATTCAAACCCTCAATCTCTCCACCGTCACAACCGCAACCCCCCCAAGAATCGAGAAAAGAAGCCTTCAAACCATACGCAAAAGAGGTTGACGCGCAAATCAAAGTTTTTGACGACCCAACAGGCGAAGTGCGCACAACAGGAACCATGAAAGAGTACTTAGAGTACTTCCAAGACCGCTTCAGAAGACTACAAAAAATCCTCAGACAGAGAATAGACGCCAGAGAAGCCACTACAATATCAGAAGCGCTTAGAGCCTCCCCTAACTCAAAACTCAAAATAATTGGCATGGTAACCGACAAAAGAGAATCCAAACAAAGAACCTTCATACGAATGGAGGACACCGAAGCAAGCGTCACCGTTCTCGTGCCGTCCAACATGGAAAAATCCGTTCTCGAGAAAACACAAGCATTGTTGCTAGACCAAGTTATCTGCATAAGTGCAATCAAAGCAAGAGACAACCTTCTCATCTTGGAAGACATCTTCTTGCCAGAAATACCCCAGAAGACTCCAAAGAAAGCGTCCGAACCAGTATATGCCGTCTTAACATCGGACCTACACGTAGGCAGCAAAAAGTTCATGCGCGAGGCATTCAACCACTTCTTGCTGTGGCTGAACGGAAAGCTCGGTAACCCATATCTGCGAGAGGTAGCCAGTCACGTGAAGTATTTAGTCATAGCAGGAGACCTCGTAGACGGAGTAGGTATATACCCAGGACAGGCGAAGGAGCTTGCCATAGGAGACATTCATCGACAGTACAACCTTGTGTCAAAATACTTCGAGCATATACCAGACTACATAGAATTGATAGTTATACCCGGCAACCACGACGCCTCTCGCAAGGCATTGCCACAACCAGCCCTACCAAAAGACTTTGCTCAACCCGTTTACGAAGCGAGAAAATTCCATTCTTTAGGGAACCCAAGTACAGTCAGCCTTCACGACGTAGAATTTCTTCTCTATCATGGTCGAAGTATAGATGACATTGTCGCAGTTGTCCCAGGTATACACCACAGCACACCAGACAAGGCGATGAGGCTTCTCCTTCAATGTAGGCACCTAGCGCCAATCTATGGTCAGAGAACGCCCATCGCACCTGAAAAACGAGACTACATGGTGATTGAAAGAGTCCCCGACATATTTCATGCCGGTCACGTGCATGTGGTTAAATGTGACGCATACCGAGGAACACAAATAGTGAATTCGGGCGCCTGGCAAGAACAAACCGAATACATGCTGAAAATGGGGTTCGTTCCTGTTCCAGGAATCGTGCCCATCGTAAATCTCCAGACGTTGCAAGTCAACACTGTAAACTTTACCACTCATGAAGGTGGGGTGTGACAAACTTCCTCTATGTTGTGGGTGTGAGAAAACAAATTTCGTTTATGTGTGTGCGCACACACATAGCCTAGCCCCTTATTAGTATCCAAATAAATAATTTCCATGAATAAATACCATGAAATGAGGAATATAACCTATCACACATATGCAAAGCTAGGCAATCAGGTTTGTTCCTAAACTCTATTCTACAATCAGCTGGTTTCTACGGGTCATCATGACCCCCCTCTCCCCTAGGCGTCTCTGTCTGTCTCTCCCTATCTGCGCCTATTTGGATACAATTAAATGCTTGGGGAAGTAGTTAAGTAAACGTCCAAATCTGTCGTCGTCGATGAAGACGTTTTTGATTAAGCTTGGAGGGATGCTGAGCCTAATCTTTTTCGTGCGTCCGTAGCGTCCCATGCTAACAACTTGGGTGTTCAACAATCCTAGAGAATCAAGCTCATTGATTAAGTCGCTCACGCGCCTCTGTGTCAAAGGCGCCAGACTTATCTGTTCACAGAGTTCACAGTACATTTCATAGATTTCACCCGTTACAATCTGTCTAACACCCGATTTACTTAGCAAATAGACGCTACACAAAACCGATTTAGAGTGCGCAGGGAGATTCCTTATGGCTTCAAAAACGCGGTCATGCTCAATCCTTTTTTCAGCTGAGCGGATGTGCTCTTCGTTTATATTGCTTTTACGTTCCCGTTCAGCAAGTTCACCAGCGACTCGGAGAAGATCCAATGCTCTCCTGGCATCGCCGTGTTCAGCAGCAGCTAAAGCCGAGCACAAACCGATGGCGCCTTCCTGTAGCACTCCATCATTGAACGCAAGTTTTGCTCTCTCACGAAGTATGTCTAATAATTCTTGGGCGTTGTAGGGTTGAAACACAATTTCTTCTTCGCTCAAGGAACTCACGACTCGGGGGTCAAGAAATTCTTTGAAGCGTAGGTCGTTAGAGATGCCTACTACAGAGGTTTTGCTGCCGTGCAGCGCCTCGTTTATTCTCATTAATTCGTAAAGCAGAATGTCTCCCCTATCTTTAACAAGAGCGTCTATTTCATCTAAAACCGCTACCAAAATGACCTTACGTGCTTCAAGCCCATTTCTGAAGCGGTCGAAAACTTCACCCAGTGCAAGGCCCGTAAACGGAATGCTCACATTGATGGCGTCGCACATACTGAAGAAGACACGATACTCTGTGCCCGATAGGCGGCAGTTTATATAGCACACTTTTAGAGGGATTCCTAAATCAAAGGCTTTTTGGCCTAACTTTTTGAGCACGTATTTGGAGACAGCTGTCTTGCCGGTGCCTGTTTTGCCGTAGATGAAAATGTTAGAACACCGCGCGCCTTTAAGAACAGGCGCAACCATTTCACCTAGATGCCGAATCTGTGTCTCTCGGTGAGGCAAGGAGTCGGGAATATAGTCATGCCTTAAGACCTCTCTGTCCTTGAACACGCCTGTGTTCCCTAAGAATTGGTTGAAAACCCCCTCCAACACAGTCACGTTATCCATGAAGGCTTCTCCTTGGTTCTCTCCCACTAAGACCTCACACTCAACGACAGATTAGAAGAATAAGGAGTGCCGTACAAAAAACTAAACACGACGCTAAAATCTTGAGAATCTAAATAGCATTCAGGAACACTTTACCTGTGAGAATGAATCGAGAAACCCACACCCCTGCATTTCTACTGGAAAATATCCCTTCCTAATGAACTAAAATCAAGCTATCGTGATGCAGAAGACCTCAGTTTTGCATGCTTTGTGATGAATAGTTGCTTTTGTGTACTTTAGTGCAAAAAGGCTTCAATTCGAATTGAAGGTGCATCCAGTGGAAACTTAAGGGTGGGGGTTCACTTCTTCTTTACAAGCTTTCACCCTCGCACGATGCGCACCGTTCACACGAGTGAATCGGAATGAAGCTTTTGTGATACATACACTTCACTCCTCTGTAAATACATGCGAAGTTGCGTTGTTGAAAGTTCTTCAAAATAGCGCTTCTAAGAAAAATTAACTGAATTTTGTCCTATGCGATTGAAAGAGCAACCCCTTGGCTTCCTGTGGAAAACTGAGAAAAAACAGTGCCTTGTTCTTTCCGAAAAGAGGTTTCTTAAGTGAAGTTTGTGAAACA
>Ga0315308_1002387_pt1 | contig 10686 bp, 6 predicted proteins | sample TDP3_MG_FD_203078 | JGI IMG/M metagenome (GOLD analysis project Ga0315308, IMG submission 203078) | Freshwater sediment microbial communities from Lake Towuti, South Sulawesi, Indonesia - TDP3 | ecosystem: Environmental > Aquatic > Freshwater > Lake > Sediment | place: Indonesia: South Sulawesi...
GCAACAAACGCCCTACACAAAATGAAAACAGGCGACACAATCGGCGTACGCGGACCCCTCGGAAACAACTACACACTCACAAACACACCAAAAGCCATGATAGTAGGCGGCGGCACAGGACTAGCCTCACTAACCCCCCTGGCAGAAGAACTCGCCCGCAGAAAAACCAAAATCACATTCATAATGGGAGCCAAAACAAAAAACAACCTGCTATTTCAGACACGCATGACGCAGCTTCTATCCAAAACCAAAGGACAACTAATAGTCACCACAGAAGACGGCACCCTCGGACAAAAAGGCGTAGCAACCACACCAGCACAAAAACTGCTGAAACAAGGCGAAAAATTCAACATAATCTATACTTGCGGACCAGAAAAAATGATGCACAAAACGCTTCTCATAGCCCAAAACTGCCGCGTGCCATTCGAAGCCAGCTTAGAGCGCTTCATGCGCTGCGCCATAGGCATATGCGGAACATGCGTCATCGGCAAATACCGAGTCTGCCAAGACGGACCAGTTTTCTCAGATCGACAACTGCTCGAAGTCAAGAACGAATTTGGACATTGGCGCAGAGGCTTCAATGGCAGAAGAACCACAGTTTAATCTTTCCTCTAAAAGCCGTTGTTGCTGAGCCCCAGAGCCGTTCAGAAGTGACCAAGTAGACTCTTCAGCGTCTACCATCCTAAAGTTTCAATACTACCTCAACAGCTAAAACTTGTTATCCCTTAGTGATCAAGATAAAAAGTGTATTATGCTTAATCTCTCTTTAGTTGTCAACATCTAGAGGAAAGAACTTGCTTCCATGGCTTGTAAACGATCTTCTGCAGTGTCTGAAACGCACAACGCCATACCGGTTCAAGGTTGTAGTTATGCCTGACTTTTTGCTGGATCGGTTAGTTACGTATCAGGGCGACATCAAACAGCTTTCCAAGGTTCTCACTGAGATCGCTAAACATAAGGGTGGAACCGTCCACGGAGTCAAGCAGATAGAGTTAAGGGGAGGAAACGCCGCTAACACAGCTTCAGCTCTAGCAGCTTTGGGCGCCAAGGTCTATCCCATAATCAGCACTAGCCCCCTGGGACTTCACATATTAAAGTTCTACCTTGAGCCCTTTGGAATAGATCTTTCCCACATGAAAACAGATGGAGCCTTGGCACTCACCACAGCTCTTGAATTCACTTACAAAACAGAAAAGATAAATGTGATGATGAGCGAACTCGGGTCTCTACCTAAATTCAGCCTAAACGATCTCACACCAAATGACTTTCAACTATTGCGAGAAGCCGACTATGTCTCTGTATTCCATTGGTCAGGAACCCTGCGTTGGGGAACTAAGCTGGCTGAAGGTGTCTTCCGCCACGTCAAGGAGAACGGAAGGGGCAAGACATACTTTGACTCTGCAGACCCAACTCCAAAGAAAGAAGACATTCCCACCCTTCTAAGAAAAGTCTTCCTCAAGAACCTTGTTGACATTTTCAGTGTTAACGAGAACGAAGCTTTCTGGTTTGCTTCCTGTTTAAGCAGAAAGACAAGCTCCCTTCGGAAAACTTTGAAACCCGAAGAGCTGGCGAAGGAGTGTGCAAGGATTCTAGCCAAGAACCTTCCCATGCGAATTGATCTTCACACCTCAACGTTTGCCGGATCGTTTACAAACAAGTCTGAAGTCATCGTGCCTGCCTTTAGCGTTCCTGTTTTAAGGGCTACTGGAGCCGGAGATGCTTGGAACGCCGGAAACATTGTTGGCGATGCTCTTGCACTTCCAGATGCCTGCAGGCTAACCTTTGCGAATGCAGTTGCCGCTTACTATATTTCGAATCCTACAGGAGAGCACCCGACGTTGCCTAAGCTCATAGAATTTTGCTCCAAACAATCCGAGACTGATAACAACTAATGTGTGTCTATGCGTGAGTGCTTTGTGCACTATACGCCTGTCATATTAACTTCTCTTTTGAAAAAGATATCCGAACAACAGAAACGCTCCTACTACTAGGATTATAGCGCCAAGTATTAGCGCTATCACATATAGTTCGCTAGTCAGAATCGACACATTCGCCTTGAATCCGCAGGAACATCAAAGAAGCTGCTTAGAAAATCTTAACTACTATAAGCATGTCATCGGATTCTCGACGACTAACAAGTGTGGATAGGATAAGCATGCCAAGATTTGAAGGTGTAGTCGAGAAAGTGACCCTCAAGGCAGAGGATATGGAAAGACTGCTGACGTTGCCGGCGGAAAAAATCGATAGTTGGAGCCCCCTGAGGGCAGTAATACTCCCTGATACAGACACGCTTTATCGCACATTTGCGAGGTCAATTGCTGACAAAATAAAAAAGAACAACGAGGCTGGCAGACCCACGAGAATAATTCTGCCTGTTGGCCCTACTCCTCAATATCCACTTCTTGCGTCCCTTTCAAACAAAGAGAGAATAAGCTGGAAAAACGTCTGGACGTTCAACATGGATGAATACCTAGACTGGCAGGGAAGACCGGTACCTGAAAAACATCCCATGAGCTTCAAAGGATACATGAGAAGAAACCTCTTTAACCTCTTAAAAAAAGCGATTAGAATACCAGAAGAGCAAACTTGGTTCCCTGATCCATTCGACCCAGATGCGATTGATAAAAAGATAGGGGAGCTGGGAGGAATAGACACTGCTTACGGCGGAATCGGATATCATGGACATATTGCATTCAACGAGCCTGTAAGCACGTTTTATGTTAGATTAACGCCTGAAGAATTCAAGAAGTCCAGAACGAGAGTTATCGACCTTAATTCGGATACCTTTGTGATCAACAGTTTTTGTGGAATCGGCGGAAATCCTTACGGACTGCCGCCTAAGGCTGTGACCCTAGGAATGAGACCCATATTAGAAGCGAGAACAATAGAGCTTTACTGCGATGGTGGAAGCTGGCAACAGACCAGCTTTAGAATCGCTTGCATGCACCCGCCCACGCTGGATCGTCCAGCAACGTATGTTCAGGAGCACCCTAATCCAAAAAAGACTGTTACGATTTTCGCGGATAAGATAACAGCTGCCCCAGTGAGAGCGGCGCCAAAGTAGGTGGTTCATCGAAAAGCTGGCATAACCTTGTCAGCGAACAGCTCGAGCGGTTCATTTTTCATCATGTCTGGAAATCGCATCATGATGTAAGTGACTCCAACATCGATGAACTCTTCTATTCTGCTTATGATCTCTACAGGTGTGCCAACAAGGTTTCCTTCGACAAACTGAGCCTTTGAAACGCCGTTTGGTTTGAATTTCCTGATTTTCTCATTGAGAGCAGCTCTGTTCTTCGCGATCACTGTGTAATCGACGATAAGGGTCTTCTGAATCTTATCTATTTTTCTACCTACCGCCCTGCAGTGTTCATCTAGAACTTCTCGCAATTCCTTGTAGCGCTGAGGGGTGATTGGGCCGCCAAAATTGCATCTGTCAGCCAATTCAGCCACTACTCTGAGTGTGAGTCTCTTTCCTTCGCCGCCAATCAGAATTGGTGGGTGAGGCTTTTGAATGGGTTTTGGGCTGTTGATCGCATTGTCTATTGTGTAGTATCGCCCATGGAAGCTAGATTCATCCTCTGTCCACATCTTCTTTATTATCTGAACGGCTTCTCGCAGTTGGGCTATCCGCACAGAGTCCTTGGGATAAGGTATACCATATGCATCGTACTCAAGTTTGTACCAGCCAGCGCCTATCCCCAATTCCAATCTGCCGTTGCTTATCACGTCCAAAGTTGCGCCCATTTTCGCCAAGACCGACGGATACCGATAAGAGTTACACGTGACAAGCTGTCCTAAGCCAAGATTCCTAGTTATTGCAGCCAGTGCACTTAGGGTGGTCCAGCTTTCAAAACACGCCGCAGTTGTAGCTGGAAGAGTTATGAAGTGATCATACATCCATATGGAATCAAAGCCGAGTCTTTCGCACTGAAGCGCAACATTTCTGATCGCCTCAAACTCCCTTCCATGAGCACAGCCTTTTAGCTCGCCCAGCCAACCCTGAGGAATAAAACTTCCAAATCTGATCATGCAGCATCAAGGTTTTCTTGATTCCACGGATAAAAAGGATATGGTAGAGCTTGCAAGATGGTGAGACGAAGACATTGAGTGCAAGCCATTCGTACGCGCGTTTCTGAGAAGTGTGTTAAATGTCGTTGTTCTTTAGGAATTTTCTTACAACGACATTTGAAAGAGCCACATATTGCGGTCTATTTCTATTTTAGAGCCTTTTTCTGTCAATTTCAAATGTCGACAGGGTCTCGAATTCACAATTGTGTACGGTTTAGCGCGCGCCTTTTTCTGCACAGCGTGAAAAAAATATTTACATGATTCGACTTCTAAAGAAAGTAACTGCAGGGGTGTTTTTTCGTGAATCCTAAGGTGGTCGCTATAGGAGAAGTGTTAGTTGATTTTGTGTCGACGAAGCCAGGTCCATGCATCAAAGTCCCAGCATTTGAGAAGTGCTTTGGCGGCGCACCCATGAATACGATCGTTGGAGTTTCGAGGCTCGGGATAAAAGCTGGGGCAATAGCTGCCGTTGGAGACGACCCATTTGGCCAATTTCTTATAAAAGAACTTGAACGAAATAAGGTTGATGTTTCGCAAGTTAAGGTGAAGAGAGTCAAGCGCACCACAATCGCCTTTGTGGCTAACGATCCGAAGTCGGGAGAGCGGACTTTCTTCTTTTATCGAAAACCTTGGACTGGCGAAACTTCGGACAGCTCGCTTGAGCCAAGTGACATTGATCTGAACTATATAACAAAGGCCGAAATTCTTCATGTCTCCGGATTTGCTCTTTCGCAAGACCCGTGCAGAGAAGCCGTTTTCAAAGCTATTGCCCATGCTAGAAAAAGCGGAGTTAAAGTATCGTTTGACCCGACACTGAGGATTGATGTTTGGGATTCCGAAGCAGCTCTTCGAGAAACGTACAGTCGCGCGCTAAGGTTGTCTGATATCGCTGTCTTTTCGAGGGAGGAAGCTGAATTTATATTTGGAACGGGTGAGGCTGAGGTAGCGGCTCGAAAGGCGTTGAGATATGGTGTTGCATTTGTTGGAATCAAACTCGGAGAGAACGGCTCCTACATAGTGAGCAAAGATGGGAAGAGCGTTCGGAGGCCTGCTTTCGGGGTTAAAGCTGTTGACACCACAGGAGCTGGTGACGGGTGGAACGCTGGTCTTCTCGTTGGATTGTGCAGGGGCTGGGATCTTGAGAAATGCGCCACAGTGGCGAATGCGATAGGAGCTTTAGTTGTAACAAGACGAGGAGCGATAACTGCTCTGCCCTATAAACAAGAGCTAAGAGCATTCTTGAAGCGTACTCATACTAAGATCGAAATCTGATGCCAATTGCTGCCGATAAACATGATCGATAATGTCTTCTGACGGCTCTTGAAAATGATATAGGCTTTGCTAGCGATTTCTCAGGGTTTCTTTGGCTGTGAACATAAAGAGCAGAGCTGGCATAAGCGAAAACAAGGTCATAAATCGATACATGTTAATCAGACCATAGCTGTCTGCGATAACACCTGCAAGTGCTGATCCAGCTGCTGACCCAGCAGACGATGCGGTACTGTACAAGCCTAATGCGGTTCCCCTGCTTTCTGACGTTATGTCAGATACTAGGGCTATAGAGGTGACATAGAATAAACCGAATGTCAGACCGTGCAGAAGCTGTATTGGCAAGATTAGATTGGGCGCAATCACGATTGTATAGAGGAATAGCCTAAGGGGGTAGGAGAAAAGAGCGGTAACAAGTAGAGGTTTCCTTCCAATTTTGTCCGAAAGCCCTCCTAAGTATATCATGCAGGGAACTTCTGCTATTGCCGCTATTGAAAAAGCCCAGCCAATGACTATATCGGAACCACCAAGTTTGCTTGCATATAATGAAAGAAAAGATAGAAAGGTCACTGCTGAAATATTTGCCATAAAAATGGTTGCGAGAAAAATCGCAAAATTCTTGTTTCTGATCAATTGGTGAAAGCTACTATCTGTGCTGCCCTCATTTTTTCTCGATGGCCGACCCCTTGCAGAGATTTGAATAGAAACAACTGATGCCATATACAAGATGGCCGCCAAGTAGAATACAGTTTTGATGCCTAGACTTTCGGTAACAAACCCGCTTGTTGCAGCGCTTGTGATCCACCCTATTGAGCCGGATATTCTGTATGTTCCAAAGCGTCTTCCCACAGTGACTGGCCCCGCTATGTCCATAGCCAACGCAGGAGTGACCGTTGTTGCTGCAGCTAGGAAAGTGTACCATAACAGCCCAAGCAGTAAGAACTGAATAAAACTTGAAGCGTGGGGATATAGTCCGGAAATGATGGCGGAAGCCATGGTTGCTGACACAATTATCGTTTTTCTCCCAATTCTATCGGCAAGGGCTCCCCATAGAGTTTGAAGGAAAACAGGAAAGATTAGACCAATCATGTAGACTATGCCAATTTCTGCATAGGTCAAGCCTGACGTTTGCAAAAGCAAGGGCAAGAATGGGAGAACGAAGCCGAGTGCCGCGAAATAGCAGAAACCCGAGGCCCATAGACCTAGAAAGGCGTGGTTGTCACTTGTCATTTTGAATGTTTGGGGGCTGGAAGAATCCACCTGCATTGAATTGTAGCCCTCGGTTTTCTGTTGTAGAGTGAGCTGGGCTTTTAAAGGTGAACGCTTTTTCAAAGTCTGAGATTATGACTGGGTTAAGCGATTTTTGTCGTGGTTGTCTTAGAGGCTATGGCAATATTTTGGGAGCTTTTGTTTTCTTTAAGAGGTGGGCAGGATGGGAGACAAGGAGGGGATGAGATATTTGATCTTAAGGCTTTTTCCTTATCAGATAATAGGCAACGACAGCGACAACGATAATGATTACGGCGCCTACAGCTGCTATGAGGTAGAGGAAAGTGTTTCCTGGCGATTCATTTACTGTAACTGTGGCTTCTTGCATGTTATTTGTTGTGTCCTCTTCGTCTGGGACTATGCTTGCGCTTGCTCTTATCGTGTAGGTTCCTGGGCTCACGCCTGTCGTGTTCCAAGTGAAGGTGACAGTTTCGGATTGTTCTTTTGTTAGGTTGTTTACGTTTATGGGTGTTCCTATGGGGTTTTCGCCGTATTTTGCGGTGACAGAGAACGATTCGTTGAAACTGCCTTGATTCTTAACAACAACCGTAACAACGACAGACTCTCCAACTGCAACTTCGTCTTTAGATGCTGTGACGCTGACCACAGCAATATCGTGTATTGCCATGGTTACTTGGGTGGTTTTCGTGTTGTCGGTTGTGTCTAAGTCTTCTAGAATCTGAGCTTCAGCCTTTATTGTGTAGGTTTTCAAGGCGATGTCTGCTGGTGTGTTCCATGTGAAGCTTTGGGTTTTGTTTTCTCCTACGGTTAGTGTTATACCAGTTTCTGTTTCTATGAGGGTTGTGTCGTAGTATACGCTTGCGTTGACAGTCTCATCCACATTGCCTAGGTTCTGTATGGTTACGTTGATGTTGACTGTTTTTCCTCTGATAACTGTGATTGGATTTGCTGTGACACTCGTGACTGCTATGTTGTGCACCTTTGGAACAAGAGAGACTCCTTGGAAGCGCTCGTTTTCGGTCACAACGAGTTCGCCTTCAAGTTGAGGTACCTTAACCTTGATGATGCGGTAGCCTGTGGCTACACCTGTGGTGTCCCAAAGGACCGTTAGACTTGTTGTGGCGGATGGAGTCAACTTCTCAACAGTTTGATTTGTAATCCATGTGTTATCGTAGTAGAAGGAGGCTGTGAACGTTGCGTTTTGTCTTCCTTCATTCTTAATAGCAGTTTGGATTCTTGCCTCGGTGCCAACCACTGCTGATGTAGGAGCGCTTAGGCTGAGGACGTTTATGTTGTGGAGAGCAACTCCAACTGTTCCATCGGTCAAGTTGTTATTGGCTGTATTGATTTCATCCACAACTTCGCTGACGTTTGCTTTTATTGAGTAATATGCTCCCCAAGGCACGCCTGTTGTGTCCCATGTGAATGTCAGTGTCTGACTTGTTAATTCGGGCACTGTAATGTCGGTTCTTTCTTCTATGAGGTTTGCGTCATAATATATGCTTGCGTTGAAGGTTTCCTGTTGGAAACCTTGGTTTGCTACTATTACATCGATGCTTACGTTGTCGCCCACGAACACCAAGCTTGGTGTAGGAGTTACTTTGATTACAGCTATGTCGTGAACTGGAGTCAGGACCACTGTTACTGTGCCGTCGGCTGAGAGGGAATTGTCGCGAAGGATGGTTTCAACATCTTCAGGGTCGTATGGCTCTGGCCAATGGGTTACGTTTGCGCTTATTGTATATGTTCCCGCTGCTACGCTTGAGGTGTTCCAAAAGAAAGTCAAGGTTTTGTTATATTTGGGAGCTAGGAGTTGAGTCTGCAGAGGGGCCACAGGGGTGGCGTTGTAGTAGGCGGTTACGTTGAAGTGTTCGCTGTATGAACCTTTGTTCTTAACTGTGACGCTAATGGAAATCGTGCGGTTTTGCATTACGTATGTTTGATTGGGCTGTACGTTGATGACTGCTAGGTTGTGTCCTGAAAGTGGCACGGTTTCTGTGGCAGTGCTTTCTAATCCTTCGTCATCGATGACGGTTAGGGTTACGGTCACTGCGTGGATTCCGATTTTGGTTCCAGCCTCTGTGTATACATGCTCCACTATTTCCTCGCTGCTAGTGGCACCATCGCCCAACTCCCATTCCCAACTGACTATGATTCCGTCAATGTCGTAGCTGCCACTGATGAAGGTTACTGGTTCTCCTAGAATTGGACTGGATGGATAGAAGGTGAACTCGGCTACGGGATTGGCATAACCTGTGTTGCTAAAGTAGCCATCGAATGTTTCATGGGTGATATCATTTGGATCAGGATCGATGAGACTGTCTTCGCATAGGTTTAGAGGGATGGCACCCACGTCTTCAACGACAAACTCGATGGTTGCCAATATTCCGCTTCCATCAATCCCAGTCGCAAAGTAGTTTGAATCGGTGCCTAGGCTGACAGCATACCAAGCAAAGCCTAAGGCGTTGTTTATTTCTTTGTGCCACTCTATTACAGGACCTCCGGGTTGGTTGCCGATTGACTCTGCGAAGAAGTCTCCTTTGTCAATTGCAGTTGCGTCTAGAATGGTTGTGTCGAATCTTAGCTTAAACTCAAAGCCAAAGAGACCGGCGACTTCTATCACGTTTATGTTGATATTGAAGGTCTTGCCAGGCGTCTTGCTTATGTCAATGATTGGAAAGGGATCAACGCGAAGGTCGGTTGGGCTGGCATAGGCGGGACTCAAATTCACTGTGGCTGTAAAAATGAGCGAAACAATAAGAACGAGGTGCAACCAAAATTGGCATTTTCCACTCATCTTTCTCCTCTTCTCCGCTCTTCTTTACAATTATTCAATATCGTTTCAATGAATTAAAAGGTTCCTAAATAACCTTACATTATGTCTCTTTCTAATATTATCATCGGAAGTAGAAATAGATAGGAGGTTAGCGATTTCGCCGATTTTCTCCATTATTCTTTGCTTAGTCACATTAGATATTGCTGAAGTAGCCATCATATGCGTAGGCTTGGCCGTAGTTCTTGCTCTGGGCGAACAGGTCGAGAACGTCAACCTGTGAGTCAGCGTTGAAGTTGCATCTTCCGTCATTCCAGTTAGGATCTCCAGACTTAGATCCATAGTCGTTGCGTAATATAGACAAATCGTAGACATCGATTTTTCGATCACGTTCGACGTCTCCTAGAATCGTGTAGATCTCAGGATACCCGCCTACAAACCTGTAGAATTCTGGGACGCGCAAATCTAGGGTGGTTGCACCTGTGGAGTCGACGAGGAAGATGATGGTTGCCAATGTTCCGCTTCCACTCTTCTCCGTACTGCCGTACATCTGGGAATCGAACCATACGTAGCCTAATGCGTCGTTTACTTCCTCCCGCAGTATAGTTTGTTCAGGTGGGAAGAATGTGTTGTTAAAGATTATTGCGGTGGCGGTTGTGACGGCTGTGTTGTATTTTAGCTTGATGCTATAGCCATAGAGGTTGGCAACGTTTTCGACATCAATACTTACCATGAACCGTGGACCTGCGATTTCAACGTACAGTTGAGTGACTCTTATCTCACCTTTCCACTCAGTGCCAACCTGTTTTGATGCCACGCCGGCCTCCAACGAATTCACAGCTGTCCAGTTCCAAGGTATGTTGAACCTGGGGTTCTTTCCCCAATCAGCGATGTATGTTGTATAAGTTGTAGTCAGGGATTTTGCTTCCGTTGCATACGCAGTTCCTCCAATGACAAGCACCAGTGCCACTTGTTCATCAGTAGTTATGTTGGTTCGCGCGACTATAGCTACTCTAACTCTTCCTATCTCCCATGCTGGAGGGCTAGTGACATCTTCGAGTTGCGAACTTTCTTCCATAGCTGTCATAGTTGCGGAAAAGTAGTCATTGTCACCGTTTGCACTTGCTTCATCCCAGTTCTCGTAAGTTCCATCCCTGCCAACTATAACGTAGAGTTGTGTAACTCTTATTTCACCTTTCCACACAGTGCCAGTCTGCACTGAAAGCACGCCTGCCTCCTTCCCATTCATACCTACCCAACTCCAAGCCCCACCAGCAGGATCACTTGTCCACACAGATGTGTAAGTTGCATAGGAAGTTGTCAGAGTAAAAGAAGTTGACCCA
>Ga0315308_1002389_pt1 | contig 10685 bp, 7 predicted proteins | sample TDP3_MG_FD_203078 | JGI IMG/M metagenome (GOLD analysis project Ga0315308, IMG submission 203078) | Freshwater sediment microbial communities from Lake Towuti, South Sulawesi, Indonesia - TDP3 | ecosystem: Environmental > Aquatic > Freshwater > Lake > Sediment | place: Indonesia: South Sulawesi...
GTTCTCGAAGATCGTGATCCTGTCTCTGGACTTGATCTAGCTTATGAGGTCGTAGAAGTTATTTATGCGGCGTATCTCTCCGCCGAAACAGGAAAGAGAGTAGAACTCCCAAGAGAATGATCCGATAAACTGAGGAAGTGAATAGTTGAAGAGCGAAGCTCGAGCGATTGTCCTTGAGAAGTTCAGTGAGCCTCTCGTGGTGAAGACCTTCCCTTTACCAAAACTCGGAGAGGGTGAAGTCCTCGTCAAAATCGAGGCAGCAGGAGTCTGTGGCTCAGATGTCCATATGTGGGAAGGAAGAGACCCCCGTATCCGGCTTCCCATGATTCTTGGCCATGAGGGAGTGGGAGAGATTGCGGAGATGAAAGGGGAGAAGAAAGATATTGATGGAATTCCTCTCAAAATAGGGGACAAAGTTCTTTGGAACCGATCCGTGACCTGCGGTCATTGCTACTTCTGCAAGGTGAAAATGGAGCCTTCCCTCTGCCCCAATAGAAAGGTCTATGGCATTCATACCTCTTGTGCAGAGCCTCCTTACCTTACTGGAAATTATGCGGAATATCTTCTCCTAGCAAGGGAGATTGATATTTTTAAGATCGAGTCGGGGGTCGATCCTCAGATCTTAGTTCCTGCTTCCTGTTCAGGCGCCACAACAGCTCATGCCTTTGATCTATCCCAAATGGAACCCGGAGATTCGGTTCTGGTCCAAGGCGTGGGGCCCCTTGGAATATTTGCCGTCGCCCTTGCGAGATCCTTCGGAGCCTCTCAGATTATAGCCATCGGGGGTACGGAAGAGAGGCTAAAGATGTGTAAAACCTTTGGGGCTTCTCTTCTTCTCAATCGCCATCACCTATCCAAAGAAGAAAGAAAGGAAGCCGTGATGGAAGTAACCCATGGCCTTGGAGTCGACGTGGCTTTTGAGATGGCTGGGGAACCGGAGGCATTAAAGGAATGTATCTCCTTAGTGAGACCAGGCGGTGCCTGTATCTCGGCAGGTTTTGGAGCCCCCCATGGAATAGTGGAGATCGATTGTTATCATGACCTCGACCGGAAGAACCTTCGACTCCAGGGAGTGTGGGCGAGTGAGGTTCGACATACCCATATGGCCCTTAAACTGACTTTGAATCGTATCCAAGATTTCACAAAGCTCATCACTCACCGTTTCCCTCTGGATCAAGCCAATGATGCTATTCGTGTAATGAAGACCAAGGAGGCTGTGAAGGCGGTATTGCTGCCGCATGGGTAAAATTCATTGTGTAATCCCCCCTCGCCCCCCTTTACCAAAGGGGGGTTGGGGGATTAGGAAATACGATGGAATTTATTGACTGCGACGCGCTAATTATTGGGGGTGGAGGCGCCGGTCTAAGGGCAGCCATTGAAGCCAAAGAGACCTTCGAAAAAGGGAAAATCATCCTTGTCTCAAAAGGGATTGTAGGAACGTCAGGCGTCACAGCAACCGCCTGCTCTGACCGCATGGCCTTTCACGCCACACTCCCTTATACGGAACCTGGAGGGCCTGATAACTGGATGTATCACGCCGAGGATATCTATCGAATTGGGGGCTATGTCTCAGATGGCAACTTGGCTGCTATTTTGGCAAAAGGCTCAGGAGAGGCCTTTGAATATCTGGATCATCTAGGTGTCCCTTTCGTAAAGAGGGAAGATGGTCGGGTAGACCAGTTCATCACTGATGGTTCTGAATATCCTCGGGCTTGTTATACAGGGCCGAGGACTGCCAATCATATTGAAGAGACCCTGCTTAAGAAAGTCTCTTCGATGGATATTAGGATAATCAATCATTGCATGGTGACAGAGCTTATTAGATACCGGGAGAGGGTGATCGGTGCCTTTGGGGTGGATGAAGGGGAAGATGGGATTGATAAGAGGCTTAAGGTCTTTTCGAGCAAAACTACCATTTTGGCAACAGGAGGAGCAGGAGAGGTTTACAGGGTCCATGTCTTTCCAATTTGTATGACTGGAGATGGTTATGCCATGGCCTTTCGGGCAGGAGCAGAATTGGTCAATATGGAGTTCATCCAGATTGGTCTCTCATCGACCAAGACAAAACTAGCCTGCTCAGGGAGTATGATGAGGGCGGTGCCCAGATTTGTAAACGATAGGGGAGAAGAGTTTTTACCCAATTATTTCCCACGAGATGCATCTCTCAACGAGATCTACAATCTCGTCTTTGAAAAAGGTGCGAGCTGGCCTGTTTCCATGGAGAAAAAGGCCCATCTCATCGATACTGCCGTTTTCAAAGACATCGAAAAAGGGCATCGAATATTTCTCGATTACTCCGAAAATCCAAAGGCGTTTAAATTTGAGGAATTACAGACGAAATGGCAAGAGAGGTATAAGAGGGAGATCAAGAGAGAAAGCGGTGATGAGAAGAGAAATAAGTCTCCGCTCCATCGACTGAGTGAGATCAATCCCGAATCCATCGAATGGCTTAAAGAGTATGGGATTGATCTCGCTGCTGGGGAGGCAATCGAGATTGCCCCTTGCATTCAGCATTTTCAGGGTGGTGTGAAAATCAGACAAAGAGGAAACACCTCCCTCAAAGGCCTGTATGCGGCTGGGGAATGTGCAGGAGGACAGCACGGCGCAAATCGTCCAGGAGGAAATGCCTTATTGGACGGTCAGGTTTTTGGGAAAATTGCCGGCAGAGAAGCGGCCTTAGAGGCAAAGTCGTTCAATAAAAAAATAGAGGTGAGTTCCAGTCGAATCGGGGAGTATCTTGCAAAGTTGAAGAAGATGGAGCAAGGGAAGAAGGCTTCAGAGGCAAGAAGAGAAGCTCAATCTCTCACCTCCCAATTTGCGAGTGTCGTCAGGACTGAAGAGGGGTTGAAAAAGGGATTGAGGATTTTGGAGGGACTGAGAAAAGAAAAGATAGCTTTAGATGAGAACGGCCTTGTCTATGCCCTCGAGACAGACAATATATTGGATGTGGCAGAGATGGTCCTAAAGTCATGCCTTTTCCGGAAAGAGTCAAGAGGACCTCATTTATTTTTCAACCATCTGGAAGATCCGTCTCCCCTACCCTCTCAAAATCCGTTGTGGAGAAAATATATCGTGATCCAGAACCAGAAGAGTAAGATAGTTCTCAAAAAGAAGATCCCTGTTAAGCTAAGTTTTAATCAGGTGGGCTAGCGATTTTGATGTAGGGGCTGTTCGGGGAACAGCCCGGAAAAAATAGGTTCACTCGGGGAGTGAACCCTACATAATTTTGTTCCAATAGATTTTCTCGTGATAGGGTAACATAATGGATTCAGAAATCCTTTCTTCCCCCATTAAGATTGGGAAGAGAATTGTCCCTAATCGCATCGTGAACCAGCCCATGGAGTGTAATGATGGGGACGCCTCGGGAAAACCCACAGAACTCACCTTCCGCCGGTACCAAAGTCTGGCAGAGGGTGGAGCAGGGGTCATTACTGTCGAATCCCTCACCTTCACCTATGAGAGCCGGGCGAGAAAGAACCAGTTAAAGATCTCGGAGGAAACAGCACCTGTCTTAGAGAGATTGGTCAAGGTCATGAGGGAAATGAACTCAGAATCCCTGATCCTCTTTCAGATCAATCACTCCGGACGACATAGCCAGGGCGGCTTTTCAAAGGTTGTCTCCCTTTATCCAGCTAGCGATCCAAGTGTTCACCTGCTTACAGAAAGAGAGATTGAGGAGATCGGAGACAAATTCGCAAAAGCCTCCGCCATCGCCAAGCAGGTCGGGGCGGACGGGATCGACTTTAAACATTGCCACGGTTATCTCTGTGGAGAGATGCTTCGTCCGGCCAACACAAGAGAGGACGGGTTTGGAGGAAGCTTTGAGAACCGAACACGATTCTTCAGAGAAACGACAAAGAAGATAAAGAAAGCAGTGGGCAGGGATGGGTTTCTCATCGGTGTGAGATATTCAGTCTATGAGGGAATCCCTGGAGGCCTTGGCACATCGGGGCCTGAAGAGGTAGCTGAAGATCTCAGAGAATCCCTCGCCTTCGCAAAGATGGTTGAAGAGATGGGAATGGATTATATCAATGTCTCGGCAGGAATACCGGCCATCACCCCGGAGATCGTGAGGCCCACAAAGAATTACCCGGAGGGAGTCTATCGACATTTTGGATGGGCGAAGGCAGTGAAGGGTGTGGTGAAGATGCCGGTGATCGGGTCAGGATATAGTTATCTGCGGGATGGGAAAAACGATTTGAAGGAGCCCGATCCATTGAAAAAAAGTTTTCTATATTATGCAGAGAAGAATCTGAAAGATGGCCATGTGGATCTCGTAGGCATCGGGAGACAATCCCTTGCAGATCCTCTCTTTGCGAAGAAAATATTGTCCGGGGAAATCGATAAGATCAATTTCTGCACCGCCTGTGGTGGATGTAGTGTTCTTCTGAGGTCTCAAAAAGAAGTTGGGTGTACGGTCTATAATGACTATTACAAGGGACTTTTGAAACAAACAGTTAAAAGTTATGAGTTATAAACAAATTTGGAATTTCCGAAAGGGGGAATCTCTATGTACGATGTGGTGACTTTTGGAGAGGCGATGGTCAGGCTTTCCCCTCCTAATTTTCAGAGGTTGGAGCAGGCCAAGAGTTTGGACTTAAATGTCGGTGGAGCGGAATTGAATGTTGCCGTCGGTGTGACCCGTTTTGGTTTGAAGAGCGCATGGGTCTCGAAACTTCCGAAGAACCCTCTCGGCTATCTCATCCGCGATCGTGCCCAGGAGTCTGGGGTCGACTGCTCACATATCGTCTGGTCTGATAAAGGGAGAGCAGGAATCTACTTCGTGGAATTTGGGGCATCACCCAGGGCCTCAAGCGTCCTCTACGATCGGGCAAACTCTGCAATCAGCATGGTTCAATCCGGTGACGTTGACTGGGCAAAGGTTTTAAATGGGACAAAACATTTTCATATGAGCGGTATTACCCCTGCATTGAGCGCATCGGCAGCACAGGTGACCGTGGAGGCCATGAAGGCTGCGAAGAAGGCCGGCTGTACGGTCTCCTATGACCTCAATTATCGAAAGAAGCTCTGGACACCGGCAGATGCCAAAAAGATTCAGGAGCCCATGATGGCAGATGTGGACATCCTTATTACAACCGAGGAAGATACCAATGTCGTCTTTGGCATCAAGGAAAAAGATTATGAGGCTGTTGCAGAAAGGCTGGCCCAGACCTTCAAATTTAAAATCGTCGCCATCACCCTAAGGGAGGACCTCTCCGTCTTGAGAAATAACTGGACAGCCATCGCTTATCAGGACGGGAAGATATTTAGAGATAGAAAGTATGAGGTGGAGATTGTAGACCGGGTGGGTGCCGGCGATTCTTTCACTGCAGGCTTCCTCTATGGTTGGCTCAGGGAAAAGGATGTGCAAAAAGGGGTTCAGTATGGAAACGCCTTTGCTGCCCTAAAACATACTGTTCCAGGAGATTTCAATTGGAATACGTTGGAGGAGGTAGAGGCCCAGTTAAAAGGGGCGGGATTAAGAATCTCAAGATAGTACCAAAATGTGCTGCGGTTCTGCGGTGCTGCAGTTGAAAAAACAACAGCAGAACGGCAACACGGCAGTACAACAGCACTTAAAAAATGAGGAGGATGCTATGGAAAAAAGAGATGTTTTTAATCGGATGATCGCTGAAGGGCTCATCCCTGTGATCAGGGTGACCTCTGCCAATGAGGCCATCGACGTGGCCGATGCCATCAAAGAAGGGGGAGTGAGCCTCATCGAGATTACCATGAGTGTCCAAGGGGCTATTGATGTAATCAAAGAGCTGACCCAGAAATACAAAGACGAGATCATCATGGGCGCGGGAACTGTTCTTGATCCCGAAACCGGGAGGGCCGCATTGCTGGCAGGGGCACAATTCATCGTGAGCCCGACTCTCAATCTCGATCTCATCCAACTTGCACATCGCTATAGCGCTGTGGTTATTCCCGGCGCAGCAACACCCACGGAAATCTTGACCGCATGGAATGCTGGCGCCGACATGGTGAAGGTCTTTCCTGCTGCCCAATTAGGAGGTCCGGAATATCTGAAGGCCCTCAGGGGTCCGCTTCCACAAATTCTTCTCGTGCCCACCGGCGGGGTAAACCTCCAGAATGCAGGAGCCTTCATCAAGGCCGGTGCCATTGCCCTCGGAGTAGGGGGCGAACTCGTCGACAAGAAGGCGGTCAAGGAGAAGAAATTTCATATCATCACAGAGAACACCCGTGCCTTCCTCAAGGCAGTCCGTGAGGCACGCGCAGGATAATCAGGCTCACGTCCATTGCAAATTGAAAATTGCAAATTGCAAAATTGAAAATTAAGATTAAAAAAATTTTACATTTTGCATTTTTCATTTTGCACTTTGCACTGAAACGGAGTCCGTTGTGTATATTTCTTTTCCCTATCCTGGGATAAAGTCCTTGGATGTTCCGGAGAAAAACCTTCTCGGAGTCTTCTCTCCCTCCACGCTGGAGATTGAAAAGAGTGAAGAGGAGATCATCGAGGACGCTTTTTCAAATCCGATCGCGTCTTCCCCTTTACCTGAGACTCTCGAATGGTGTCAGGATGTCTTGATCCTTGTGGACGATTATACTCGGACCACACCCACACAGAAAATCCTTCCCAGACTGATAGAGGAATTGGAGCGCGGCGGAATCAAACCAGAGGGTATTCGATTCTTGGTCGCCTCGGGGACTCACCGACTGATGACCAAAGAGGAGAGATTGAAGAAGTTTGGCGAGGAGATTCCTACACGGTTTACCATCCTCAGTCATCGGTGGTGGGATCCATCCCAGCTCGTCTACTTCGGAGAAACGGAAGGAGGGACTCCCATCTACGTGAACCGGGTGGTCGAGGAAGTCGATCTCATCATCGGCATAGGTCAGATCGTTCCTCATCGGGTGACAGGCTTCAGCGGAGGAGGAAATATTATTCAACCTGGAATCTGTGGTGAAGAGACGACAGGAAGGACTCATTGGCTCAGCGCCGAATTCAAAGGTCGGGAGATCTTAGGGAAGATTGAAAATCCAGTCAAACAGGAGATTGAACGGGTTGCCGAAAAAGTTGGATTGGAATGGGTCATCAATACCATCCAAGATGGCTCCGGAAGGCTCGTTGAAGTCGTGGCAGGAGAACCAGTCCAGGCTTATCGAAGGGGTGCAAGGCGGTCCCTTGAAGTTTATCGAGCCGAACTCCCTCACGAGGCTGAGATTGTCATTGCTGATTCTCATCCTTACGATTCGGATCTCTGGGTAGCTGCCAAAGGGATTTATGCGGCAGAACTGGCAGTGAAACAGGGAGGTATTGTGATCCTTGTCAGCCCTTGCCCGGAAGGAATCTCTCCGAGCCATCCAGAAGTTCTCAAACAAGGGTATCAAACTTTTGAAGAGGTGAACCAAAAGGTTCGTCAGGAAAAGATTAAAAAATTGACGGCAGCCGCACATCTGGTCCATGTGGGCAGAGTGATCAAAGAGAGAGCAAAGGGAATCTTGGTTTCAACTGGAATATCGAAGGAGGAGGCAGAACGACTGGGATTTATCCACGCGCATGAGCCACAGGAGGCACTCGAAATCGCATTCTCTCTGGTGGGACGCGATGCAAAGCTTGCTGTCCTCCAGAGAGGCGGCGAGATTCTGCCTGTGATTAAATAAACCACTCCCCCTTTTTAACCTGCGCAAGAATGTCCAGAAAATTAACTTCTTCCTGAAATTCTTAAGACCAAATCTATATAAAAGTGGGAAAGCTCCAATCATAATCAATAATCTCACAGGATAAAAACAGGAGCGATTTTCGATCCTCCTAGTAGCTGGGAATTGAACAATGCTACGGCCAACCGAAATGGGCACGAAAATGGAAATGGTAGACACGGCCAAGGGAATACCTATGATAACTCGCTATTCCTTGACCTTACGATGACCTGATTGGTGTATTCGATATCTCAAATCTAAAACTTTTATTGACTTTCTTGAATCAATTTTAATACACTTTAGTTGACTTTTCCGTCTCCCACCAAAACCTTTGGCCCAAAAAGAATTTTATCAAAAAGGAGGAAAGAACATGCTACTCCGCCGCAAATCGCAGAAGATCGATCTTCTTAAGAAGGTACCTTTATTCAGCAACCTTAGTCAACGACATCTTGGAAAGATCTCTAAACATGTAGACCAGGTACACGTGGAGCGGGGATGGGTCTTAGCTCAGGAAGGCAAAATAGGGTGGGAGTTCATCTATGTCCTGGATGGCAAGGCCCGTGTGGAGAAGAACGGGAAACTCATCAGGCAACTGTCCAGAGGTGATTTTTTCGGGGAGATCTCCCTCATTGATGGAGAACCACGAACAGCAACAGTTATTGCTGAAACCGATATGACCATATTGACTGTACACAGAAGATCCTTCGACCATTTGCTTGATACAATTCCGGGCCTTCAGAAAAAAATGTTGTTCTCCCTCTGCAAATACCTTCGAAGAGCTGAGAAGGCCACTGATTAAGTGGCGAAATCAGCGGCTTATTAATTGGCCGGCAAGTGCCCCGCAAGCCCCGCGTTGCAGGCGGGATCCCTGCCTGCCGGCAGGCAGGAAGGGGCACAACATAAACGAAATGTCCTTTCCGGGAAGCCCCGCCCTGTGGGCGGGGAGCTTCACGTCATTACCTTTGGAGCCTCAAGGCATGTGTCAAATGAGGAAAACCCTCAAAATGTGCCTACCTAATTCCTGACAGAACGAACTGTTCTGTTAGGTGCCTCATCATGATTAACCTAAACCAGTCATAAATTCATCCATATGGTATAGAAAATGAGATGCCCGAAATGCCAGTCTGAAAATCCTGAAAACTTGAAGTTTTGCGGGGAGTGCGGCGCCAAATTAGAAAAGATCTGCTCGCATTGCAATTCTCCGAACCCTCTCCAATTCAAATTTTGTGGCGAGTGCGGCCACGACTTAAGCCTTCCCTCAAGGCCGATTCCCAAGGAACTTTCCTTTGATGAAAAGCTTGCCAAGATTCAGCGATACCTCCCAGAAGACCTTACTCAGAAGATCCTGGCACAAAGAGATAAGATTGAAGGTGAGCGCAAGCAGGTCACAGTGATGTTCTGCGACATGGAGGGGTTTACCACACTTACCGAAAAGCTTGGCTCTGAAGAAACCTACGCCCTGATGGATCAGGTTTACGAGATTCTCATTCACAAGGTCCATGATTACGAGGGAACAGTCAATGAATTGACGGGTGACGGCATTATAGCCCTTTTTGGGGCACCTATTGCATTGGAGGATGCTCCCCAACGAGCTATTCGATCCGCTTTAGCCATCCATCGTGAGATTAACAAGTTTAGTGAGGAGATCAAGGGCAAAAGCCGAATACCTGGAGTCAAGATGCGGATTGGAATACATACAGGTCCGGTGATTGTTGGTACCCTGGGCAATGACCTACGGGTTGAATTTAAGGCTGTGGGGGATACGGTGAACCTGGCCTCGAGGATGGAGTCTTTGGCAGAGCCTGGGGCGACCTATGTAACCGAGGAGACCTTTAAGCTCACGGAAGGATTCTTCCGGTTTGAGGCTTTGGGAGAGAAGCAGATTAAGGGTAAAAAAGAGCCAGTCAGGGTCTACCGAGTGATCGCCCCCAGTACAAGAAGAACTCGATTTGATGTCAGTGCAGAGCGAGGCCTAACCCCCTTTATCGGAAGGGAGCGTGAGCTTGAACTTTTACTTGATGGCTTCGAGAGGGTCAAGGCAGGGAAGGGTCAGGCATTTTCTATTGTATCTGAAGCAGGGGTTGGCAAATCCAGGCTCTTGTATGAATTCAGAAAGGCCGTCGTTAATGAGAATGTGACCTTTCTGGAGGGGAGGTGTTTCTCCTACAGCAGAGGTGTAGCCTATCATCCATTTATAGAGATCTTGAAGTCAAACTTCGATGTGGAGGAGGAAGAAGGGGATCAGGAAATCAAAGAAAAAATCAAAAGGGGCTTAAGAGTAATAGGACTCGATGAAACTTCCACCCTCCCTTATTTTCTGGAACTTCTATCGGTGAAAGAGAGTGGTATTGATCAGATTCCTATGAGTCCTGAAGCAAGAAAGGATAGAATCATTGAGGCGTTGAAAAAGATTACTCTTAAAGGTTCAGAGATGCGGCCTCTTATCATAGCCTTTGAAGATTTACACTGGTTAGATAAGAGTTCAGAGGATGCAGTAAAAAGCCATTTAGAAAGTATACCGGGATCAAGGGTTTTGTTGATATTTACCTACCGACCAGAATTTGTGCACACCTGGGGTGCAAAATCCTATCACAATCAGCTAACTTTGCATCGGCTTTCCAACCGGGAAAGCCTTGAGATGGTAACCCACATTTTAGGCACAAAAGAGATTGAAAAGACTCTTGAAGAGTTGATCCTTGAGAAGACAGAAGGTGTCCCATTTTTCATAGAGGAGTTTATAAAATCTCTTCAAGATATCAAGGCAATAGAGAGAGAGGATAGCAGATATCGTCTCGCAAAAGATATCCATGATGTGACCATTCCTTCTACAATCCAGGATGTCATCATGGCCAGGGTTGATTCGCTTTCTGAGGGTGCGAAAGGCGTTCTTCAGATAGGCTCAGTTATAGGCCGTGAGTTCAGTCAAGATTTAATTCAAAAGGTGACGGGCCTATCTGAACGAGAATTGTTGTCTCATCTTTCAGCATTAAGGGATTCTGAGCTTCTGTACGAGAGAG
>Ga0315308_1002390_pt1 | contig 10683 bp, 11 predicted proteins | sample TDP3_MG_FD_203078 | JGI IMG/M metagenome (GOLD analysis project Ga0315308, IMG submission 203078) | Freshwater sediment microbial communities from Lake Towuti, South Sulawesi, Indonesia - TDP3 | ecosystem: Environmental > Aquatic > Freshwater > Lake > Sediment | place: Indonesia: South Sulawesi...
CGGGTTCGAGGCGGACGTTGAGCAGTGATAGACATTTAACGTCGAGTTCCGTGCCGGGTTCGTTGAAAGGCCGATCCAACGGGGGCATATTGGGCAGCGGCCTGATGCTCATGGCCGTTGTCTGCTGGGGAGCCTCATTCACCTGGATAAAGATGGCCCTGGAAACGCTGCCGCCCGGCGGGCTCGCAGCCGTTAGATTCGGGATAGCCGCGCTGGTCCTGCTATGCATCGTGCTGCCCATCCGCAGGCTTAGGCACCAGATCCTCCGCCGGGCTCTCTGGGGCAGGTTCATCCTCATCGGTTTTGTGGGGACCTTCCTCCCGAACATCTTCCAGAACTACGGCATGCTGCACCTGAGCGCAAGCCTGTCGGGAGTCGTCCAAGGGGCGGGGCCGATCTACACCGCTATCCTCGCCTCCCTCTTTCTGCACGAGAGCTTCGGGCAAAGGCGGATCATCGGGTCGATCGCCGCCTTCTCAGGCACAATCCTGCTATCGCTTGGCTCAGACGGTTCGCGCAACACATCTGCCCTAGGCCTCGCGCTGATCGTTGGGAGCAGCATCGCCTATGCGTTCTATACAGTTGCCCTGAGGAGATCCATACTAGACAAGGTACACCCCATGGCCCTGCTCACCGGGACTGCCGTGGCCGGCACGATTCCTCTTCTGGGCTTCGCCGGGGCGACTGAGCCACTGCGGTGGGTCGCAGGCCTGTCCGGATCGGAAGCCGGGCTGCTCCTGATATTGGCCTTGGTGCCCACGGTCCTTGCCTACTCGTGCTACGTCGGGGCTCTGAGTCGCATGGAAGCTTCCAGGGCTGCGGCCTTCATCTTCCTTGTCCCCGTTGTCGCCCTGATACTTGGAGGGATCTACTTGGGCGATTCGCTGTCGTCCATCCAGCTTGCCTGTTGCGCAGCGATAATCGGCGGGGTCATTGTGGCCGAATCCGAGCGGGCGCGGAATCCGTGAGTGGACATCGCATGTGTCCCGTCGAGGCCCTCGACAAGATTTAAGAAGATTACTCGCCCTTGCGGCATCCCGCTGGTGTTGAATTGAGGATAGACTCTTCCGGCTTGCTGACGGCATCGTCATTGGAGGGCCAGGGTGACCTCCTCATGCTCAGGGCCTACAAGGACTCCTCGAACCCGGGTGGCAGGATCGAATGCATAAAGAAGGCCATCGTCTGCTATGACGAGAGCTGTTCACTTTACCAGAAGTCATCCATGCCTTTGTCCTCAAAGGCGGTGAGGAAGAAGACTCGCGAGACCGCCGTGGCCCTTGAATACGAGACGAAGCATCGCGGCGGCGAGAACCCCATATTGAATGATATCGTGGGCAAGCTCGTGCGGAACAAGGATATGAGGGCCCGCCTCGGCATGGCGAAGGCGAGGAAGTAGCTACTGGATCTGTCGGGGATCCGAAGCGCAGGACCTGCCTCAGGTCTGAGCTATCGTCACGTTGCCCGTGGTCGTCCTTGCGTAGACCGTGGTGATCAGCTTCTTCTCCTCGATGTCCCGGCTTCTGACGGAGATGAACCCGCTCTTCTGTTTCGTGAGAACCACGTTGGTCAGGTTCACCTGGATGGATCCCCCGATATTGTCGGCCTCGACCCGGTAGCCGACTTCATCCGAGAAGTTCAGGCGGGCCTCTATCTTCCCGTTTACGCTTTCGGCCGAAAGCTCCGTTTCCGGTCGCAGCGAGATCACGCGGATGTCCCCGATTATCGTCTGAAGCCGCAGCTGTCTGGCCGCGACCTCGATGTCGATCGGCCCGTTGTCCACCGACATCTCGCAGGTCCATGCATCAAGCGAGCGCGCGTCGATCCTGCCCACCTTTATCCAGGCCCCTATCCTTCCGCATGCCAGTCCGGTGAGGTTAAGCGATCCCCTGGTCAGACTGACTACCACGTTCGCCGAAACATTGCCCGGCACCTGTATGATTAGGCGTGGCCTGACCCTGATCTGAAGGCGCTTCGGGCCGGTCAGGCGGACGCTGATGTTGCCGCCGACATCTTGGACCTGGAGCTTGCACCTCTCCAAGACCCTGGCAGCCGCCTTCCTCGTCAGGCCCCTGGCCGTGATCTCGGACACGATTCTGTAGCCTGACAGGTTCGAGCTCTCGAAAAAGATCTCCGAGTCCACCATCTCCATATCGATGACAACCCTGGGACTGGTCAGGTTTCCCTGCAAGACGTCCGCGCCGATGGCCTTCTGGCCCGAGACCAGCGAAAGCACTGATATCGGGAAGGGCAGCGAGAACACCACCAGCGCGGCGACTAGGAGCGTGGCAAACATGGCCACGGCTTCAGCACCCAGCTCGGCAATCCCTCCATGCCTTGCAGAGATGGATGCGGCGAAGAACAGCGCCCCGCACGTGAGTGCAAGGTATGCCTTGTCCGCCTCCGCCGCCAGGGAGAGGTCGAGGAGGGAGATGGTCAGCAGGAAGACCCCGAGGGCGATCGCAAGTGGCAGGGGATCGATCTTCAAGACAACGACCTTCCGGCTCGCTCCCTGGTCAGCCCGATTGCGACCATCTCAATTCCGAAGGCCATGCAGAATACGGCGATGAAGGGCGCCGGGCGGAATTGCACAAGCTGCTTTGCCGCCGCCAGCCACATGAGGCCGAGGGTGGTCGCGAAGAAGCCCCTGACCAGATACCTGCCGCGGCTACTGGCTCGACTCACGCGTCTCGCTTCCTCTGCTCAGCCCGAAGGCGATCAAGAGCGAACCAACCAACACGAATGCTATCTGCCATCCGAACTCGGGGACGTAGGACCTTATGAGGTAGTACAGGCCGAAACCGAACAGTCCGATGCCGATGAGTATTGTCCCGGTCTCCTTCTCTTCCCGCTTCGGAAGGAAGGGCACGGGACCTCTTATGGATCGGGCGTAGACCGTCAGCGTCAGGATTCCGAGCAGGATGAAGCACACCACATGGAAGAGGCCGGCGAGAACTATCAGGGAGATGAGCACAACCTTGCTCTTCAGATTCCTCTCGAGAACCTCGCCGATCTCTTCGATGAAGCTTGTCAGCCCCATGCAGCCATCAGCACCGGAGTGTGGGGATCCGGGTCTAGCCGACACCGAACGGCCTTAAAGATTTTTGGTAGGGTTAATTCGAGCACAATCCGGCCTGAAGTAGGGCATTTCCGGCCTGCTTCAGTCCGGCACGTGGTGCGATTGTGTGTGCGACGGGCTATCCTCTCTTGCTCACCATGATGACTATCCTATCGCTCACATCCTCGGCCGTGTCGGATATGCTCCCGATCCTCTCGACCAGATCGTTGAGCAGAAGCTTCTCGTATCCGTCTATGGGCATCTTGTACAGGGCGGCCCTAAGGTCAAACTCGTCCTGGTCTATGGACTCCTCCAGCCCCTCCACCTGCGCGGCTACCTCGGCAGCCTTCCTTCTGTCCTGCAAGCAGATCGACACGCAGTGCTGCAAGGCGTCGACGCACTGGATGGTTTTCCCGATCAAAGCGGCGATCCTGTCGGTCGCCTCGTTGGGTATTCTGACCCTTGTGAGCGACAGGAGATTCACTGCCGATAGACAGTCATCGGCCACCCCGTCGATGAGTTCCGCCAGCGAAAGGTAGTCCTCCCTATAGATCGGCATGAAGGCGCCCGAGTAGATGGTAAGCTCCACTTCCCTTCTGGCCCTGTCGGCCTCACGCTCCAGCTCCCGCATCCGTGTCGCTTCTTCCTGGAAGTCACCGGCCGACCCCTTGGTGTAGAGCTGGTATGCCCTCGCAAGCTCCCTGCAGCAGTCGGCAACCAGTCTCATGTGCGCGTTGATGCCTTCCATTGCCCGCTTCTCTTTCGCCCCTACCAACTGACCACGTCTCCTTCCGCATTCCCAATCAGGTGAAGAATCTTTTGCCTCATGCTAGCCCACCACGAAGTGCATGAGCAGGTATGTCACCACAAGGGTACCCAACGGGATCATGATCCAGAAGAGCGCTATCTTCGTGACCTGGCGGGTGTTGATGGCGGTCCCGCCCTGGGCCAGGCCGACGCCCACCGCCGCAGCGACTATGCTTTGGGAGCTTGATACCGGGATGCCCAGGATCGAGCATATGTTGAGGCCTATGGACGCGGACAGCTGCATCGCGAAAGCCGACGTTGGGCTCAGCGCGGTGATTCCCTCCGCCACCGTCTTGATGACCCTTCCGCTCAGCAGAAGAAGGCCCACCGCAATGGAGATGGAGCCGAGAAGCGTTGCCTGGAAGCGGCCCATGATCCCTGCTCCCTCGAGCAAACCTCCCGCAAGTCCAGCGTGGCTTGCCCCGAGGGCGAAGGAGGCGTAGATTCCGCTGGCGACGAGCATGTACTTCAAGGTGATCTCAAGGCCTGCCAGAGAGCCGACGCGCGAAAGAACCGATTTCAGCGCGACGGTCAGGAGAAACGAAAGGAGGATCATGACCAAGGGAAGAAGGGCCCACGCGGATGCCACCGTGAACACACCCTCCGTTTCAATCGCGGCCCCGATGCCGAGGCCCGCGCCGATAATCCCCAGCACAATGCCATGTGACGTTGAAACGGGAATGCCAAAGAAGGTTGCTGCAGCGACGACCGAGCCCGTGACGAGGAGGCATGTGGCGGCGACCGTCGAGGTCAAGTCACGGGGCAGCAGCACGTTCTGGGATATCGTCCTGGTAACTTCGCCTCCAAAGAGCCCGCCAACAAAGGCAAAGACCGCTGCCACCAGCATGGCTCTTCGGAAGCCGAGGGCGCCGCCTCCGACACAGGCCCCCATGCAGTAGCCCGCGTCATTGGCGCCTATGTTGAGTCCGACCCATCCGGCGCCTGCGAAGACCATGAGTTCCGTGATCATCTTGCGCCGGGTGAGACGCTATCTGCGTGAATAAAACCCTTTTCGGGCGACGACATGCCCCACCTGCCCTGGTTGATATCCATGGTCCGAGCTTCTCCCGGATTTGAGCCTCAAGGACGGTCAGCCCACCTTGGAGGCAGGCGCATGCAGCAGAATCATGGGCGGATCATTATCTTCACGGTTTCCTCTTTCCTCGTCTCGAAGGTCTCCATGGCTTCGTTGATCCTGGACAGGGGGAATCTGTGGGTGATGAGGGACTTGACATCCACCCTGCCGTTGGCAAGCAGTTGTATGGCCCTGTCAAAGGTGAAGGGATCCCTGTAAGATGCGGAGATCTTCAGCTCCTTATCATAGAGCATGAAGGGCTTGATGGTGACCTCGGAGGCTTGGGGCGCGACGCCGAAGAGGTTGACCCTTGAGCCGCGGCCCGCAAGCTGCAGGGCCAATGAGATGGTCTTGGGCGAGCCGACGGCCTCGAAAACGACCTCCGGCCCGTTGCCCTCGGTCTCCTCTGCGACGACCTTGGCCAGATCCTCGGTGGAGGGGTCTATCGTGCGATGTGCCCCCAGTCTCTTTGCCAGTCTCCTCCGGCCTTCGATGAGCTCGATCGTGAGGACCTTTGCTGCGCCTTGAAGCAGAGCCAACTGTTGGAGGATCAGGCCTATCGGCCCCGCCCCGATGACCACGACCGTATCGCCTAGCCCGGCCTTCGTGTTGTCGAACCCCCTGACGCAGCATCCCACGGGCTCCGTCATGGCGCCCTCCTCGAAGTCGATCTTTGGGGGAAGGTGGTACACAACCTCCCGGGGGGCCTTGACGTACTCGGCAAAGGCACCATCAACATCCACGCCGATCGCCCTTATGTTCGAGCAAAGGTGGCTCCTTTCGGTCCTGCGGCAGTTCTTGCACACCCCGCAGACGACGTTGGGATCGATCGAAACCCTGTCGCCCACGGACACGGTGGCGACATCCTTGCCCACCTCCGCGATCTCGCCCGAGAACTCATGCCCGGGGACCAGCGGCATCTTCACCGCCCATTCGCCATGCAGGAAATGCACGTCGGTCCCACACACCCCGCATGCCTTGACCCTCAGCAGCACTTCGTTGTCCCGGATCTTCGGAGTCGGGATCTCCTCGAACCTGATGTCGCCAACGGCGTGAAGCACAGCAGCCTTCATCTACGCACCGTCTTGGGGCGGGACCGGCGGATGAAAAAGGTTATCGGCTCAAAGCAGACGCCACCTCCCCGGTTCGCACTGTGGGACGCCTCTGCGGCGGCATCGTGGAGCTTCCCGAGCCCTCGGTAACATCTATGAAACCCAAGACGATCCGATGTGGGGATGGGAACGAAGGGGCCTAGGCTACTGGGAATGGCAACTCCCCCCGTGATAGCGCCCTACATGGTGCTCCTGTTCCTCATGGCCATGTTCCTGTTTGTGGTCATCATCACCACGGCGGCGGGGGACGCGTTCCGACAACTTGGACTCCCACCCGAGTACGCGATGTTGGCCCTGCTGCTCTCGCTGGGCGGCAGTTGGATTAACATCCCGGTGGCGAGGGTCGCGTCGCGGGTACAGATGCTCACAATGCGACCGGCTTTCTTCGGGTTCCTGTACCCGGTCCCATCCGTTGAGACGGTCATCCAGGAGACAAGGATAGCCGTGAACCTCGGTGGATGCGTCGTACCAGTCGCCATCTCCCTTTACCTTCTGTTCATGGTGCCTGAGGCCTTCGCCGGCTTCTTGGCCGCCACGATGATGGTGACGGTGATCTGCCACTCGCTGGCCAGACCGGTGCCTGGCTTCGGCATCTCGGTACCTGTCCTCATCCCGCCGTTGTCAGCGGCCATCTCGGCCTACGTCGTTACGCGCATACTGGAGTTGCCAATTCACCAGGCCGCGGGGATCGCCTATGTCTCGGGCGTCCTGGGCGTCCTGATCGGCGCGGATCTGCTGAACCTGGGGAGAATACGTTCCCTCGGGTCGCCCATGGTCAGCATCGGGGGGGCGGGGACCTTTGATGGAATATTCCTGACGGGCATACTCTCCGTGATGCTCTTCCCTGCGGCCGCCTAAGTAGCTGGAGACCGGGCTGGGAGGCATTGACGTCTCGCCACCCTCCAGCGGGTTGAAGGCATTGTCCAAGCCATGCTGAGAAGTCCACACAGGCCAGCGCAAGGCCTCCGACCCGCTAGGTGCGAATGCCTATGGCGGACCTTTGAAAGGAAAGCTTCAAGAAAGGCCCAATCCTGCAAGGGCCCGTGGCGAGAGGAATTCCGGGCGAACCTGCCCCGGGGATGAGGAACGTTGTGCTCCTCGGCCTGGTGAGCTTCCTCACCGATGTGAGCTCCGAGATGATCTATCCCATCCTTCCCCTCTACATGAGCCTGAAGCTTGGGGTGGGCCCCGCGATCATCGGGCTGGTGGAGGGGATTGCCGAGAGCGTCGCAAGCTTCGTCAAGGTCGCCTCGGGCTATGTCTCGGACAGAATGAACAGAAGAAAGCCCGTGGCTTTCGCGGGTTACTCTCTCTCTTCGATCAGCAGGATCCTCTTCTACCTCTCCAGGTCCTGGGCGTGGGTCCTGTCAGGTCGCGTAGCGGACAGGTTTGGGAAGGGCATCCGTACCGCGCCGCGGGATGCCCTGATTGCCGAGTCAGCCTCGGCCGATGCAAGGGGCCGGGCGTTCGGGCTCCACCGCGCGCTGGATACCTTCGGTGCCGTGGTCGGCGCTTCCCTTGCCGTGGTGCTGCTTCTCGGCTATCACGGAGACTACCGGAGGGTCTTCCTCGTCTCGCTCGTTCCTGCCTTCCTGGGCGTTGCAGTCCTTCTCCTAGTCAAGGAAGCCAGAAAGCCCCAAGGAACCACCAGGGGGCTGAGGTTCGGCTGGAGCACGATCGACAGGCGGCTCAAGATCTTCCTGCTCATCATGTTCCTTTTCTCACTGGGCAACTCCTCAAAGCAGTTCCTCATCCTGAGGGCAAAGGGAATGGGCTTCTCGGACACCGTCAGCATCCTGCTCTACGTCACGTTCAACGTCGTTCAGGCGGTGAGCTCGTATCCCTTAGGGACCCTCTCAGACAGGGTGGGCAGGAGAAGGCTTCTGGTCTTTGGGTACGCAGCGTATGGGGCGGTCTATCTGGGATTTGCCCTGGCTCCATCCAAGGCCCATCTCTGGGCGCTGTTTGCAGCCTATGGGCTCTACCTCGGAGCCACCGAGGGCGTCGAGAAAGCCTTCGTCTCCGACCTTGCCTCGCCCGGGCTGAGGGCAACTTTGATGGGTGTGCATGCCACGCTGGTTGGCGTCGGGCTGTTGCCGGCCTCGATCCTCGGCGGGGTTTTGTGGGATGCCCTCGGACCGTGGGCAACCTTCCTCTTCGGCAGTGCGGCGGGATTCGCGGCTGCGCTTGGGTTGTACCTGATGGGGCCCAGCTCAAAGCGTTGAACGCGCGATCTCGCCGTATATCTCGGGCCTTCTTGTAAGGAGGTTAAAGCATCTGGAACTGCGCCTTTTCTCGTAGAGGGAGGACTCCAGCCGGGCGACCACCATCTCCTCCTCGATGACCTTGGTCTTGGATTCCGCCACCACGTCACCCTGCGGATCCAATATCATCGTGCCCCCTGCATGATTGGTGTCCTCGCCCGCCTGTCCCGCCTGGTTCACGATGATGTAGTAGACCCCGTTATCATACGCTCTTGATGCATAGACCTTGCGGTAGAACTTCTTCTGGTCCGCCACGATCCTGCGCTGTCCTCTGGCCTTCCACTTCCCAAACCTCGCGGCATGCGGGCTCAACACGAGCTCCGCGCCCTTGAGGGCCAGGATGCGCGGCACCTCGGGGAACACGTTGTCGTAGCATATGACCGTGCCGATCCTGCACTTGCCGATATCGAAGACGGGCATCTCCGTCCCAGTTCTGAAGTAGAAGTACTCGTCGCTGGACATGTGCAGCTTCCTCTGCTTCCCGATGTAGCCCTTGGGCCCGACGAGGACCTGGGTGTTGTACTGCACGCCGTGTTCCTTCTCGCCGATGCCGATGGAGATGTGGAGCTTGTGCCTTCTGGCGAGCTTCTCCACCTCAACGACGGCCGGACCGCCAGGAACAGCCTGGGACGCTTTCCAAGAATCGCTGCTGCACCAGTGTCCCGTGATCGCAAGCTCCGGGAAGACCACTAGTTCAGCGCCTGACTTGGAGGCCTTGCCCGTCCATGCTCGGACCTTGCGGAGGTTTTTCTCGGCCCGCCCGAGCTCGGCGTTCATCTGGACCGCGGCCACGGTGAGGTCTTGCATGGCACCACGATTGCTGCTACGGCTTGACGACCTTGCCCGTCTCGTTGGACTTTATCGCGGCCTCGATTATGCGCTGCGCCGCAAGCCCGTCCGCCCCGGAGGCCTCCATCTCCTCCGGCTTGCACCCTGAGTCGACCTGCTCCACAAAGCGGTTGATCCTGTTCCTGAAGGTGTCCCTGAAGCTCCCGACGCCGCCGAAGATGTTGTTCTGGTAGACTATCCTCTCGGGCTTTCGCCTTGGCATGAACGTGAGGCTCTCGAAGACGTTCTCGATTATGAACCTGCCCTCGGTGCCGGCGACCTCGCATCTCTCGATCGGGTGGTTCCCTGACATGTCGTAACTGCCAGTGAGATGCCCGACGCAGCCGTTGGCGAACAGCATGTTGATCTGGGCGTTGGACCAGATCTTGCGGTATGTGGGCTTGGTGAAGAATGCGTGGACCTTCGTGACGTCCCCGCAGAAGTACCTCATCACATCGATCGAGTGCGGGTGGAGGGCCCGTAGGTGGAAGTACGGGGAGGATTCGTTGGGGTTGTCTATCCAAAGCGCCATGTTGACGAAGAGAAGCTCGCCGAGCTCCTTGTCGTCTATGTACTTCCTCGCCCTCGCCGCCGGGGGCACGAACCGGTGGTTGAGGTCGGTGCCCAGGCACAGCCCCTTCTCCTTGGCCTTCTCCACCATCCTCTCGGCCTTGACAACGTCGTTGCACAGGGGCTTCTCGCAGAGGACGTGGAGGCCAGCCTCGAGGGCCTGCATCGTGGGCTCGAAGTGGTCGGAGCCGTTCTCGACTCCCGCGGTTGCCACGCTTGCCATGTCCAAGTCCTCGGCAGCCAGCATCTCAGGGGCGGTGTAGTAGGCCTTCGCGCCCAGGCGGGCTGATGCTTTGTCGGCCCTTTCCTTGATCAGATCGCACACGGCGATGAGCTGCACGCGCTGGTTCTGCTTGTACATGTCGGCGTGGGTGTTGCCGATCCCCCCCATGCCGATGATGCCGACCTTGAGCACTTCACCATGCCCCCGGGAACCCTAGGTCCTCCGTGCGGCCCAGAGCACGCCGTTGTAGAGGACCTTCTGGACGTTTGGGTCCATCATGACCGGGTAGGTTTCATGCCCCGGCCTGAAGTAGAATACCCGTCCCTTGCCGAAGGTGAAGGTGACCCCCGACCGGAACCACTCGCCGCCCTCGAAGGTGGACTGGAAGATGAGCGCCTCGGGCTCCGGTATGACGAAGGGCTCCTTGTACATCTCGTCGTGTGGGATCGTGAAGTCCGAGATCCCCTTCGCGATCGGGTGCTTCGGTGCCATGACCTTGACCCTCTCCCATTCGCCCTTCTCTCGCCAGCCCCCGAGGTCGCAGGGCTTCCCCGTGAGCACCTTGAAGGGCTTGGAGTAGTGGGCCGAGTGTACCGGGATGAAACCCATCCCATCGTTCCTCACGCGCTTGACGACGCGCTCGACCAGATCGTCCCTGACCTCTCCGTGCTTTGCGTGTCCCCACCAGATCAGTACGTCGGCGTCCTTGAGGGCGGCTACGGCCAATCCCTGCTCGGGACCCGTAATTG
>Ga0315308_1002391_pt1 | contig 10682 bp, 17 predicted proteins | sample TDP3_MG_FD_203078 | JGI IMG/M metagenome (GOLD analysis project Ga0315308, IMG submission 203078) | Freshwater sediment microbial communities from Lake Towuti, South Sulawesi, Indonesia - TDP3 | ecosystem: Environmental > Aquatic > Freshwater > Lake > Sediment | place: Indonesia: South Sulawesi...
GAGGCAATGGCGGCAGCCGAGAAGGCGTACCGTGAGGCAGTGGCGGCAGCCGGGAAGGCGTTCCAGGAGGCTGAGAAGGGTGAGGCGTAGGTTTCTGGTTGAAGTTGAGGCGAATCCGGATTGGCCGGGAGCCATGCTCGAGATCTTGAGCCGCGTCGCGTACGCCCTAGAGCAAATGAAGACTGAGAAGTTGCTGGTCGACTATGGAGTCGGCCTCGAGACGGATGTGTCCTGGTTCGTGAAGTTGACGGCTAAGATGCCGGAACCTGAGGAGCCGGCTGAGAAGGTGAAGGTTCTCAGGAACGCGGCCAGGTCCTATAAGAAGATCCCAAATGAGGAGCCTGGCCACGGCGCAGCCGACGAGGTCTAGGAAGTGAAGTGTCCAAACTGCGGATCAGACGAGATCCTGATCCATGCGGTCGACACCTTCCAGGAGGATGGGCTGATCTGCATGAACTGCGGCCATATCTTCCCTGGGAAACCTGATGAGACGGTTCCGCGCAGGGTCAAGATTAAGGGCTGGCGACGAGCATGGTGGGAGGTCACAGAATGAGCCGGATATCTGAAGAGGAGTTTCTACCGGTCCTTGTGGCGATCCGGAATCTTAGAGCCTGGGCCGTCAGGGAGAACGTGGATCCCTGGACCCTACGTCAAGGCCTCATCATAGCGCTTGAGCTAGATACTGCGGCAGCACTTCGGAGAGGGATCCCCAAGGTTACGCTGGATGCCTTCGACGCTGAGGCTAAGGAGGACGCGCAGAGGTGGATATCCACCCAGACTTAACGAGCCGGCAGGGTGATCACCCTGGATCCTCGAGGCCCTGGACCCACAAGCCATTCAGCCCCACATTTTTTACATCGACCCTGGAGCAGGTTCGAGAGTTCAGGCTGCCACTCGTAGACGTCCAAGGACCCACAGAGCCGACAGCCGGGATTTGAACCCGGGACCCCCGGGACCTGAACCTTACGGGATCCCCGGGGGAGTCCGAGAAAATTATGCGTCAGGTTGATGACAATCGGGTTAGGAGACGCGATCTTAGCCAGATCCACAACCCCAACCTTCTCACCCTCGACGACGGCCTCAATCAAAGCGTTCAAGACATGGCAGCTCGTAGTCTTATGAGACTCACAAACCTGGTTAAACCGCTCCCACAAGTCACGCCTAGCAAAGATCGACGTCCTCAAATACGCCTTCTTATGCACCTTCATGTGAGCCCTAAGGCTCTGTTTCTTCACAAAAGCCGCCGGACACACCACACATTGAAAAAGCCGCTCAACCTTAGCCACGGCCCCAATCCTCCCTTACGCTGGCAATTCAATTGCCTTAACATAATCGTTTGCACTTTTAAGGTTTTGTAGTCGTTATTACATTTTCCTAGATGGAGTGGAAACCCAGGTCCGTCATCTCGAGGGGATCTTCATAACCGGCTTAAGGAGGGCCGGCTCATCCTGGGGTATGGACGAAGAAATAGCGGCCGAGATCCTCAACAGTCTATACACGGTATGCCAGAGGATGACCCTTGCAGATGCGGAGAAGTGGATCCGCGAGGTCTGGTGTCCTATGGCCGACCGGTTTCTCTCTTCTCACCCTGACGTTTCGGAGCCTTCAGAGCCTCAGCTAGACGCTTAACGTCCTCTTCAGCCTCAGCCTTCTTCTTCTCTTCAGCCATAACCTAGACCGCCTTGGGTTTCTGATACTTCCGAGTGTATGCAGCTTGAAGGTAGAGGTTGACGGCCTCCGGGTCCGCTAGGATCTCCCGGGCTCGGGCCTCCAGGTCCTCGTCTGTGATGAGGTCCTTCAGGTATCCGTCCCTGTACACGGTTAAGAGCTCCTTCTTGTACTCGCGCTCCCGACGTTTCCTAGCGTAGGTGGAATAGAACTCGATCCGGGTCTCAGATATGTTGAGGGCTGCCAGGTTCGCGCGGAGCGTCTCCTCCAGGATGTAGCCTTCGATGAAGTCTCGGATCCATTCCTCCCGGACCTTGGTGAGCTCGTCACCGAGGGCCCTAGCCATCTGGATCTCAGCCATCAAGGGCGCGTCCTCTTCATACCCAAGCAGCTCGTACCACCTCACCAGGTCCTCGTCTGAGAGCCGGCCATACTCCCAGGCATATCGGAGGTCAACCCTTGGGATTAGCGATTTGAGGGTTGACTTCATAACGTCGACGTCGCTCTTGCTGATCCCGGGACGCGGCTCAGGGCTGTAATCGTGGAGGACCAGGTACGTCTCGAGATCTTCGACTGGGATGGCCTTGCGGTGGTATGCGTCGAACACGACGGTGGCAGCAGGGAGAACCCAATGAGCAGCCCAATAGGCCTTAGCCCAGTATTCGCTGAACCCTTGCATAGGCATCCATTTGTAGAAGTCTTCGGTGGGGATGACTTCTCGAACCACGAAATTGATTAGGTCGCTGGGTCCAGGGATGAGGCTGGCGAGGTCGACGTAGCCCTCTATGGCCCACTCGGGAAGGCCGGCCCGAGCTAGGGTTTCCCGGTAAGTGTTGAGGTCAGCCTTCCCGCGCCACATCATGGCCTTGACGTCGTCTTCCGGGGGAAGGGTGGTCCTGAACAGCCGCGCGTAATACTGCCTCAGGGGAGTCGTGAGGCCGACGGTTAATAGGGTACCGATCACGGCTCCGGTGAACATCTGAGGGTTGATGAGGTCCTTGATGTAGGACCCGATCTCTCCCACCTCGATCCCTGAGCCGAGGACCTTGATGCCGGCCACGCTCGTTATGCCGGTAGCAGCTAAGCCGATGCCGGCTACGGATGCAAGGACCAAGGGCGCCAGGTTGAAGGCCTCCTCCGGAGTGATGGGGCTGTGGCCAGCGAAGAGATCCATGATGGCCTTGAGGGCTCCTCGAGCCTGGTTCGAGATCCAATCCCAGAGCCAGGTGAGACCTCCCCAGATCGGCAGCAAAACCGTTTCTTTCAGGAACCCGGCCACCTGGCTCAGGGCCGGGACTAGGCTGGACCAGAACCAGTCGATGACGCCCTTAACCGCATCCCCGAAGGCTGAGGGGATCCCGGCCAGCGCTGAGGATATCCCGTCTTGGATCGAGGAGACGGCTCCATCGAAGGCCGTCTGCACGCTGCTAGCGATCCAGGATCCCATGTCGGAGACTTCATCTCGGAGCCAGACCAGGCTATCGCTGACCCACTTGAGGGAACCTTGGATCCATCCGGAGGCGACATCGCGCAGCCACCCGAGGCCGGAGCTCACGGTTTCCCAGACGAAGGCGCCAAAGCCGGCGAGAGCCGAACCTAAGCCGGTGATCTGATCCCAGAGCCAGCCGAGGAATCCTCCCACGAACCGGCCTCGGAGTACGTCATACCAGCCGATGAGGTCACGGATCCCCGTGAACAATGCGTCGAAGGCAGCCTTCACGCTGCCCACCGGATCCTTGAAGAACGCGATCATCTTGTCCCAGACGTCTCGACCGAGATCCCTGAGGTATCCCATCACCTTCCAAAACGGTTCTGGGAGGGCGTCCATGACTGCCTTAGCCGCGCCGTCGGCGATGCCGGAGACTGTGGTCCAGAGGCCTTCAAACCAGTCTTGGACCGCGTCGAGGGGCCAAGGCCACCCGCTGTGGTGCATAACCTCGTAGGCTGACATTTCAGATCCGGATCACGCTGGGCTTAACCTTTCTCCTCCCGTCGACGTCGGCCCTGATCCTCTTAATCTCCTCCTCCAGGGTCCATTCAGCCTTAGAGATCGTGACCAATCCGGGAGGCAGATCCTTCGTCATGTACGTGATGTAGACCACGGTTTCAGGCTCAGCTCCAGGCCGGGGGATCTGAAGTTCTGTACGCCTGACCTGGACCTCTTCAGCCTCCGGCGTTTTCTCAGCCACCCTAGGATCCTCCCTTAGCCGTGAACTCGGCCGTCATGCGATCCGCGATCGACCTCAAGATCTCGGCCGCCTTCGCGTCTTCTCCCTGGCAGGCTGCCAGGAGAGCGGCAAAGAAGGCGCGGCTCTCCCAAGCGCCCGTCTGAGGGGGAAGGCTGGGCTCCGGCAAACTGGTTTTCTTACTCACATCCATCACCCTCCTCAACTATGATCGTTCAGACTCTAAACCTTTAACCCTACTATTTCCTGATCTTCCGCTTGGCTATCAGGATCCCTAGAAACTCGACCATCGCAGCGCAGGCTACGACGCCGACACCGTTCACGGTGAGGGCTCCCTGGCTGAAGAGGGCTCCTAGCCCCGTAAAGAAGTTCACGCCGGCAAATACCGCAGCATCGATCAAGGCATCGGACCAGTCGAATGAGCCGTCTGGGTCGTTTGATCCGCGTATCGTGAGCATGGTCCCGATCACGCTGCCTTAGTTTTTAGCTTGTAGGTCACGGCCAAGGTATCCCCATCGGCCACAGAGACGGGAGTGATGACGTCTCGAGCGATCATAACCTTCGTGGAGTTGTTGATCCACCCGTAGAGACAGATCTCCTGGATGCTCTTGGTGGCGTAGATCTCGATGCCTCCCGTGACGATCCAGTAGCCGGTTGAGTCGGCCTCGGTGTACGCGTCGAAGCTGAGGCTGAGGACCTCCCTGTACTTCGTGATGAGCTCGTACTGGTCGATGCTCCAGGCCGTGTTTGACTCGCCGCAGCCGACCCCATAACACCACTTGAAGTGGGCGATATAGTAGGTTGTCGTGCTGCTGAAGAGAGCCGTCACCGCTGCGTTAGCCGTGTTCTTTAAGCTGACGTCGAGGGCGCTGAGCTGACCGTAGAGGTATCTGAGGGCGTTCCGGACCAGGCTGTGACTGGGCCCCTTCACGACGGCCTTAACCTTCCCATCCGGGCCAATCACCCGGACCAGGTACTCGGCTGAGATCAGGATCCCGTGTTCCTTCTTAGCAGATCTTCTCTCACCCATAAAGATCCCACCTCTCTAGTAACCCTTTAAGGGTCAATCTTCTTTTAAGTCATCTGGAGGGTCAAGCGTATTCAAGGTAGAGCTCAGGCTTGTAGTCTCCTCCATTCTCAACGTCGTGGAAGATAGCCCACAGGGTCCCGATCTTTACGCATAGGCTAGCCTTGCCGTCTAGGGTTCTCTCAGCCTCGATGTAGCTGGTCACATCGATCTCAACCCATCCGCCCCCGGCCTTCTGAGCCGACGCGATCGCGTCTCCCACAGCCGGCTTATTATTCCAGGTGATCGTCTCCTCTTCCCAGGTGTCAGAGCTCACCTTGTAGGCTGTGTAGGTATGCGTCACCCCGAACCCGTAGTCGCTCCAGACGTAGAGCCGCAGCTTAGCCAGACTGATCTGAGTGTAACCTGAGACGTCAAACCTGAGGTAGGACCACCTGTTCCCGGACGGGGGACTATTCACGCTTAGTTGCCGGCCAGGATCCCCGTCATAGTTCGTGTCAGGGAAGTCATCACAGACGCAGCAATCATCTGTAGGCCTCAGATGATGAGTGCGGACGAAGACGCTGACCTCAGGCTTGTCGACGCCACAGTCGACGACGTCGGCCGCACCCTGAGGTTCCTTCGCCTCTTTCCCGTAGACGTAGAGATCTCCGACACAGTCGAGATCCTGGCTCACGTCAGACTCGACGGCCCTCAATGAGTAGGGCTCATAGGTCCAGAGCTCTATGAGGACCTCCGGCTCACGGCCGAGAGCCGAGGGCAAGTCGAGAGCGTCGAACTCTCCGGATGATGGTTTCCGGCCCAACGCTGCAGGTAGATCCAAGACCCAGAAGGATCCCAGTTGAGGCTTACGACCCAGGGCATAATCTAGCTCAGCGGTGGGACCCTCACCGGCCTTGGGTTTACCGCCCAAGGCATCCGGGAGATCTAGGACCCAGGCCTCACCTTTCCCGGCCAGCCGAGCCTTAGCCTCATATTCGACCAGGTTAACCTCAGCCGACGGCTCCTCTTCAGACCCCCAGGATCCATGAGAGGGCTCAGGATCCACACATTTACGGACCACAACCCAGTCGACCTTCATGCTCGCGCTGTACACCTCGAAGTTCGAGCAAGGCTGATTCGTGTCAGGTATGGAGGTGGCCACCGTGCAGTTGTAATAGGAGGCGTCATTTTTCAGGTATTTGACTAGGCTGGCGCTGATCCAGCGGACCTCGAAGATGTTATAGTTTGTGTCCTTCGTACCGCTGATGTAATCCGTCTCGGTCCCCGTGGCCCTCCTAGACTGACTGTGAAGGTTCCCGGATGTATCGCTGAAGAAGAGCAGCCAGTCGTTAACCGTGTTATATTTGGAAAATGAGACGTACCAGGCATAGTTGCCGGAGACGATCTTAGACCTGGCGCGAACCGCGTACCCGGATCCCAGGGATACCTTGGCTCTTATCCCCCTCACGGCCGCGGTGGCCGAGGTTATGGTGACCTCTCCGCTGCTCACCGATATGGTAGGGTTGTTGATGAGGTCCCATTTCGTGGCGTCTAAGCTCGTGCCCAGGAAGTCGTCGAAGAATGTGGGGAAGGTGTTTCCCATGCTGGATGTGGTGGATGCGTCTGATTTTCCGTAGTAGATGTAGATCGTGCGGTCGACTGTGCTGAGGTCCTGAGCTACCTCAACCCAGAAGGTCGCGTAATCACCGTCTACCTTCGACTCGATCCAGTAGTCGAGGAGGGTGGCCTTGTCGGATCCTGTGAACCTGACGTCTCCGAAGTCGGTTCTGGAGTGGCTGTTAAGGTAGACGTCTCCTCCGCTGTCTGAGCCGGCTCCATAGTGAACCGTGAGCTTAACCTGATAGAGCGTGCCGGCTCCGGCTGCATGGACCACGACGTGGCTCTTTCGATATCCCCATCCTTCGAGGCCGTCTCCCCAGCCGGCCGCGATCCCTGGCAGCTCCTTAACCGTGGGTTTACGGCCTAGAGCCGACGGAAGATCTAGGACCCAGAAGTCGACGAGGGCCGGAGGCAGCCTAGCGAGGTATTCAGCCTCAAGGTCGATGAGGCGCTCGGTCGGAGTGAGGACGATCGTCCTGGGAAACCTGGCTGACTCTCCGCTGGTGCTGCGGACCCACCACCACCAATGAGACATTTAGGATCCTCAGAGAGTCTAGGCAGCTTCGAGGTAATATAGGACGAACCCGCTCCACTTGCCTGTGCCGGCTGCTACGAGCCGGAACCTCTTATTTGAGCCGTCTCCCACGTCCTGGGTCGGTTTCCAACAGGGGAAACAGAGGACGAAGTGGCCGTTAGCCCTCAGGTAGATCGGGGGAACGATGTCCTTCCAGGTTCCTCCCTGAAAGGTCTGAGCCTTGAAGTTGTCCCCGTCCGATTGGGCTGAGCCGGCTATGACCAGGAGAACGATCTTGTAGCCGCTGGGGGGAGTGATCTCACAGAAGACTCCGGCCGCGGCCAGCTCTTCGGCGAGGTGGCTCTTCTCCTGGATCTCGGCCAAGGTGGGCTGATACCGTTCAGGATCCGGGATCTCCACGTTCACGCTGACGTACTTGGTGTAGTCGGGGATGTCTGAAGGCATCTACCTCACTCCCATGCGGCTTAAGAGCGCGGTGAGCAGCTCGATAACCGGGATCATGCTGGCCACAGACTTGGGCAAAACGGTTACGCGGACCGTGACCTTGTGAGCGTATCCGGAGCCCGGGCTGCATCCTAGAAACTTGAGTTGAGCCGGCGTCTGCTCGAGGTCGTAAAAGGTTTCTGTGGGGATCGTCTCGTCGTCCCCTGTCACCCATTCGCCCTTACTCAGGGGGACAAGCTGAAACTCAGATCTGAGGATCCGCACCTTGACTAGGCCAGCGCAGCCGGAGGGAAACTTGATCCAGAGGCCCGTGATGACTCCCTTGCTCAGCTTAAGGGTCTGGGTCACGGGATTCGTCTCAAGCGTGCCGGCCGGGATCTCGACATCCCACGCAAAAAACATCAGGAAGTGGCCTCGATCTTGGTGACCTTGTAGCCGGTGACCTCAACCTTGACCCGTTTCCCGACCAGGTCCAAGAGGCTCTCTAGGCTGTCCCAGATCTCCCCGGTAGTTTCCATGATGCTGCCGTAGAGGTCTTTACGCTCCGACTCAAAGAGGATCCTCAAGGTCCACCCTGGACCGAACCCTTCAAGGATGCCATACTTCTCTTTCAAAGGTAGACGCCTCGAGCGAAGAAACGGCACTCATCACTCGCGGTGGCCGATTCCACGCGGCAGATAGGTTTCTCGCCTTCCCCAAGGATGAGGGGCTCAACCATGCCGAGGCCGTAGACTGTGGCTCCTGGAGCCTCACGTCGAACCCAATACTTGACTCCAGCCCTCTCGTAACCCAGCCTCATCGTCTTGTTCGCGGTGGTGAGATCCACCACGTACATCGTTTCGATCTTGACGAGGCAGCCGGTCGGGACCGGGACACCCTCCATGTCGACGTCCCCAGCCGGGGCCTTCAGGACCTCCGCCTCGGCCCTATAAACATCTCCTGCCTTAAGGCTCATTTTTATCCTTCCTGGTGATGCCTGCCAGCATAAAAAAGAGGGGAGATTTCGACCTACTGAGGTCTGACCTGCTCGATGACGATCTCACAGGTGGCTGCGGCTACGGCCTGCGTCAGGACCAGCTCAAACTTCTTCCACGTCGTCGGGTTGAACCAGTCTTCCGGAACGTCATAGCGGCCGAAGAGAACCGGGACCGTGGCGTGGAGCGCGTGCCCTCGCTCCGTCAGGGTGATGTTCCTGGCTGTGCCGTCGTTTCCTCCCGTATTGGCTACGAAGAGGTTGAGGTAGAACTGGCTCGACCACTCCCAAGATATCGGCATGATGTCGTTCACGCCGGTCTTGAGCTGTGGAGTGACGTGGGGCTCCTTGTTACAGAGCAGCCTCACCGTGGCGCCGTGAGCCCTCAGGATATCGTGTTTGATCTCCACAAGGCCGAAATTCCTCAGGGCTGCAGCGTCGAGCTGCTTTACCTTCCGGTTGAACGGGATGAACTTGTCGGTGTCGCATGTCAGCTTAGCATCCGTGATGATCTCGTCGACGTCGGATCCCTGTTTCCAGAGCCGCATAAGGATGCTGCGATAGGTGTAGTCGGTGGGGAGATCTACCCTCTTCTCTCCGGATGCCACGCTTGTGAAGGACTCGATCTGTTTGGCCATCAGGAACTTCGTGGGCCTTGCGATCTCATCCATCACCTTGGCAACCACGGTTAAGAGGATGTTGTCTCCAGCGGCGAACCCGTCAGCGGCCGCGGCCCTGATCGCTGCCTTGTTGAACGTCACCTTCAGCTGTGGATTCTTGTACTTCGCTGGGTCCAGCCCGAACAGGGGATCCCACAGGTATCGCCCGAAGAGCAGCTGCACGTTATGGCGCTGTACTCCACCGGCCCACTCGCTGGGGAAGAGGCAAGGGGCCTTTCCGGTCTTGTAGAAGTACAGAGCCTCGAGCTGGCTCATGTTGAGGCTGTGGAGGACGTCGGATCCGTCGACGACCTCGATCTTGGTCACGATGTCGCTGATGTAGTTGTCGAGGTTCGATGTGGCGCCATTGGTACATTCAACTTCGAGCTCGAAGGCTGAGATGACCTCGCTGAGGTCCAGGTCCATAGTTACGGTTTCAGTGTCCTTGCTCGTCCGCTGGTAATGGATCGTTGCGTCTCTCAACTTCGTGGACAGTCACCTCTAAGCCTTACCCTTCAAGGCCTTCAATCCGCGGAGGTTCTCGAGCACCTTGTTCTCACGGTCGGAATCGGTGACATCTGAGAGCCCGTCGATCTTGCTGAGGTGAGTTCCCAGCATGGGCTGCCAGCTCGTTACGAACTTGGCCACCTTGTCAGCCCTCTTCACCACGGAGTCGACCAGCTTGTCAGCCCCGATATCCTTGGCGTACTTGAACCACTCAGCCATGCTCGTCTTCTCCAGAGACGTCTTCCTACGCATGAGGACCTCAGACTTCTTCATCTGATCCTCATACCGGCCCTGAGCAGCTATGCCTTGAGCGATGGGATCACCCTTCGGAGAAGAAATCCCCACAAGATAGTTCCCGCGCCCAACTGACCGCAGCGTGTCGATCTGTCGATTCTTCCATTCCTCAGGAGTCAAAAGTCTCTTTACGCTAGCCATACGTTCACCGGGAGCTAGGTCACACCGAACGCATTTAAGGCTTAGAGTAGAATTATCAAGCTCAGATCCGCGGGGATCCCTAGATGAGTCTGGGAGAAAAACGCGCGTGGCAGCCGAGGGAGATGCAGATGCTATCTGAATGGCTCGTCAAGACACAGAAGAATAAACGGTGGATGACCAGGGTACGGCTGGGCTCCCCTCGAAGTGAGATCCCGAGGCCGGAGATGAGCCCCGAAGAACGCGCGATGATAGGATCCTGGCGCAGATGGGCCGACGCAATAATTCTCGAAGACGACGCTGTCACGATCGTCGAGGCAGCCATCCGGCCGAACCCTGGGAAAATCAGCCAGCTCGAACTCTACAAGATGCTCTTCCCTCACACTCCAGAGTTCAGAGCGTGGAGCGGTCTACCCATCCACCTGATTCTCCTCTACGCGATCGAAGACGCTGCCACGGTCCTCTTAGCCAGGCAGAAAGAGATCCGCTGCATCCAATACTCCCCTCCCTGGCTCCCAGCCTACATGAACATACTCATGCCAAGGGAAAGACGCGGCTCAAGACTGTGAAGGTTTCAAAAGATGTTTACGAATTTCGGACAGCAGCGCTACGAAAACCGTAACCATGACACCGCCCCACCCGCGAATTT
>Ga0315308_1002393_pt1 | contig 10674 bp, 7 predicted proteins | sample TDP3_MG_FD_203078 | JGI IMG/M metagenome (GOLD analysis project Ga0315308, IMG submission 203078) | Freshwater sediment microbial communities from Lake Towuti, South Sulawesi, Indonesia - TDP3 | ecosystem: Environmental > Aquatic > Freshwater > Lake > Sediment | place: Indonesia: South Sulawesi...
CCCAATAGTGATCTCGTGCAATTTTGGAAAGAGATCTTTTTTCTTGGTCAGAAGGTAAGCCAGATGGATTTTTAAAGTTGCAGCAGCGCTTTCTTCAGGAAATGTGACCGGATGAAGTGGAGCATTAGGCAATATGGCCTCAGTCTTTTCAGCCGGCTGAAAGAGGGTCATTTGTTTTGATAAACGGAGAAAAAGACTGGAATAGACCTTAAAGGCAGGAATCCAAAAGTAAACCTCCTGCCCTTCCCATTCTGAATGGATCATTTTGGGAAGGTTGGCAACCCGCGCAAGGTCGGCATACGATTTCAGTGTGATGCCCTTGACGGCCACCCGCATCCTCCAGAAGGGAAGGTAAACTGAAGATTCTCTTTTTTCTGGGACGACCTCAAATTCACTGGCCACCAACCTGCCCGATGAGGGATTCCATGCAACCTGACAACTCGTGCAAAAAAGGAGGATGCTTTCTCGCCCTCCTCTCAGTGCGTTTCCACAGTTGGGACACAGTGTCGATATAGGTTTGATTTGCCAATGTTCAGGTATCCCCGACGGGGCTTCGTCAAGTACCAAATCTTTTTCTGGACCGATCACCTTTCCAAGTATCCCATCAACAATGGCCCCGTTACGTACGAAAACTGGAAAGAAAATCAAGCTTCCAAGTTCGCCGATGAATTCACGATGAAATGGAGGTTGACTCAGAAGACTCCCTTCAACCATTTGAAACTGTTTCTGGATCAACACGACTGCCTCTTGGAGGGACATTTGAGGCTTGATGAACGTTCCCTGGATTTCCCCAGAGGCGAAGCGAAGCTTCAATGCCTGAGGCTTGATTCCTAATGTCGCAGGGAGCATCCGGTGAGAAGAGGCAAGAAGGGTGGCGTCGAGGACTCGTTGTCGAACTTCATAAGGGATGATGGAATAAGCAACCCCTTTAAAGCGCCAGTAAGGGATAAAAATGAGATTCTCTGATGAGGCTTTGAGTGCGGGAAGGCAGTAACAGAATTGGTTGGGAGTCCAAAGGTAAAGTCTTACATGGCAATAAGAGCAGGTGAGAAGTCGGTCAGTTTCTTCCAGCAAAATGGGGGCTCCGCACTGCGAGCACTGGAGTTCTATGTCCCAGGAAAATCTATTCATAAGGAACCGATCATGAATCGCAAACAGCCTGCCTGTTAACCGTCATCATGCACGGCGTAGGGCATATGGGGCACGCAACTGATCATCTATCACGCAGGCTGAAGCCCCTGCCTACCGGCAGGCCCTGAACCGCACTGCTACAGGGCAGGCAGGTGCGGCTACGTTTTGTCTTGGTGTCTCTGGTACTGATGAAATCATCCAAGTTTTTCGCCGCAACCATTGCAGTACTCGGAGTTAGGGAGGTTCTCAACCCCGCAGTGAGAACACTTCTTTGGAGGGGCTTTGGCTTCAACCGACTGCCCGCACCTTGGGCAGAATTGGGCTGTAGGCGGAAGGTTCTTGTTGCATTTTGAACATTTGTCAAAGACAAGCAAATGAGAGCCACAGTAGGGACAAAAGACCGCTTGTTTGGGCACCACGTGCTGGCACTGGGGACAGCGGTTTCCTTTTGGCGAGGGTGTTGATGTAGCGCCGCTGTAAAGGTTGGCCAACATTGCAGGCATCATCAAGCCTACGCCCATTCCCATTGCCGCTCCGGCTTCACCCTGTGATTCGGATGCTTTCTCCAGGGCCATGGCAGCCTTCATCTGGAGGAGACGATTCAGATCGTCAAAGGCATTGAGCCGGCTCTTATCATCGATCGCTTTTTGAACGTCGAGGGGGGGCGTGATCGAATTGATATAGAGATTGGAAAGCCCGAGCCCGAACCGACGGAAATCATCTCCGAGCGTCTTCATTAACTCCCCAGCCAGCTCTTCATACCGACCCGGGAGATTAAAGATGGTATCGAGTTTTCCCCCTAAGAGATCATTGATTCGTGAAACGATCACCTGGCTCAGGTAATCCTCAATGGCTTCCGTTGTGTAGATTCCTTGAGTCCCGACGAGTGTGTTAATGAGCAACACCGGTTGAAGAACTTGGACATTGAAAACGCCGAAGGCACGGAGTCGGATAAGTCCTAGTTCCGAGTCACGAAAGGCCACTGGATCTTTAGTCCCCCATTTGAGATTGGGAAAGACTTTCATGTTGACGAAATAGACTTCCGCCCGGAGTGGACTCGTCATTCCCCAGGGGGCACTGAGAACACGAGTAAGAATTGGAAGATTTGCAGTCTTCAGCGTGTGGCGACCTGCGCCAAAGGCGTCATAGGCTTTGCCATTATAGAAAAAAACAGCCGATTGACTCTCCCGTACGACCATCTGGGCACCATACTTGATGTCTCCTGATCCCTTTTCCGGAATACGGTGGACGATTTCCCTCCCGGATTCATCAAACCATTCAATGATCTCAAGAAAAATAATATTGCTTGTTCCCATGTCGTCCTCCTCAGGATGGTGTGAAATCTATAGGGACAGATTGCAAAAGTCAAGCCAAAATAGGGGCATTGAGGCCAAGACCTTATAATCTCAATAAAATTAGCGTTTCTCATTCACCGTCTGCCATTTAGAAGAAGAGGAGAAGTCATGATGATGGCAGCCAAATCTGGATTTCTTTTTTCCAGGAAATGACAAAAATGGACACTCCAAATATAAGCAAGGAAAATCTTTTGAATACCATTGAGGATAGAACTTAGGTTCGACTTCTCAAGTATGTCTTTGAGCTGCAGGAGTGAAAAGAATTCCTCCTCACCATTTCGAGGAGGTGATTCTCTTGAAATCCTCCCAGAAATCCGCTTCAGCCTTCTGCCAGTATTCTCCCCACCGGGCTTTGAAGTACCCTTCCAATTTCTTCATCAGCCGTTTCCATCCGGGTAAGTATTCATATTTCAAAACATCCTCGAGGAAGGGAACAATTTCTCCCAGCTTTTCCTTGGGAAGGTAGGCCCGCGCCTTCATTTCGAAAGAACGTTTTAAGGCCTCGGGGGTGAGGGCATGAGCCGTCAGCATTGCCACTCGCAAATTTTTCCTCACAGCCAAGTCCAATAGGTCGAAACCGCGAACCCCCATGATGTCGAGAATGACCATATCATAGGTTTGGGACTCTAACTTCTTGGCCGCTTCCTCGTAGGTGGTGACTTTTTCGAATTTGCATTTCGGGGCCGCCCTTAGAATCTCCTCCTCCAGAACTGCCAGGACATCTGGTTCGTCATCTATGGTTAAAATCGTCTTGCCATTTAAAATTGATTTCGACATAGATTAGACCTCCTTTAGCTACTAGATTTCAAATCCCCTAATATCTTATCAAACCATATGGATATTATTTGTCAATGTCAAAAATAAAATTGTGAAAATTATCTTTTTCATTCCTCGGGCTGCTCGGTGAAAGATAGAACAGTGTTGGATGAGTTTGGGACAAAAACAGTGCATGTTTTCAAGCCTGATCCTAATCCCTAAGGCAATCTAGGGGGCGTTTCTATTTCTTCTGAATTAAATTAATTGCGGATTATGTACAGAAGGCTATGATTGACAAGAACCATTCAGGAATGTAGATTACGATACGAAGTGGAGTATCGATAGAGCATTGAGAATGACGATTTCGAGAGGCCCCTCTTGAGCTTGTTTAATTTCATTTTATACTTGCAAAGTCTTCAGCTCCCGGTGCGGAAGGTGTTAACAAGAATCATAAGGAGACAAAGATGCACGAGTTTCGATATTCGAATATAGAGCGCGAGATGGAGGTATACGGGTACGATTCGTTTGTAAAGAGCCACTGCCGCATGTGCCACGGCGGGTGTGGAGTAATCGTCTATGTGAAAGACGATAAAGTAGCAAGAATTGCCGGTGATCCCGATTGCCCAATCAATCACGGCACGCTATGCACCAAGGGGCTTGCCTCAGCACAACTGGCCTATCACCCGGACAGACTTACCTACCCTGTCAAAAGGGTTGGTCCCAAGGCCAGCGGCAATTGGGAACGGATCTCATGGGATGAAGCCCTGGACACCATCGCAGAGCGCATCCTTAAATATAAAGAAAAGTACGGGCCTGAATCTATCGTATTCGGGTATGGGACGGGCCGGGAAAATGAGGCAGTCATCTACCGCATTGCCAACTGTCTTGGTTCCCCGAATGTCCTGACAGCAGGTCATTTCTGCTATGGCCCCCGTATCTCTACAAGCATTATTACCTGCGGCACGAATCCCATCGTCGACTACGAGAACTTTCCCAAGTGCATCATCATGTGGGGAAACAATGTGACGATCAGTAACCCTGACGAATACAAGGGGGAACCCTTTTCAGTAGCTCTCGACCATGGTGCCAAGCTCATCGTCGTTGATCCCAGGCTCACCCGTCCGGCAGCACGGGCAGATGTCTGGCTCCAGCTCAGACCCGGCACGGATGCTGCCCTCGCCCTCGGGATACTCAATGTGATCGTCAACGAGGAACTCTATGACAAAGAATTTGTGGAAAATTATACGCATGGATGGGAGCCATTCGTCAAAAGGGTGAATGAGTACCCTCTCGACAAGGTTGAAGAGATTACCTGGGTTCCCAAAGCGAAGATCAGAGAGGCAGCAAGGCTGTTTGCAACGACAAAACCGGCTGCCATTCAGTGGGGTGTAGCCATCGAGCAGCAGATCAACTGCGCAGACAATGACCGGCTCCTCATGTTCCTCATGGGGATAACCGGCAACATTGATGCCCCTGGTGGTCAGGTCCTCAACCGGACGCCAAATGTCGTTAACGTAGGTCAGTTTGGTGCTCATGGCCAGCTCTCCAGGGACCAGTTCGCAAAACGGCTGGGAGGGGAGCGTTTCCGCCTTGCCTCACGGTTTGCCATTATTCAACCGAAATGCGTCTGGGATGCAATCCTCGACGAAAAGCCATACCCGGTAAAAATGCTCTTTCTCATCAGTTCCAACCCTGTGATCACCCGTGCCAATGCAAAAGAGGTCTATCGTGCCCTTGAGAAGGTCGAATTCATGGCCGTGGCCGACTTCTTCTTGACTCCCACGGCAGAACTTGCAGACATCGTTCTGCCTGCTGCGACGTGGCTCGAGATGGATTACATCGGCGATTTCTGGAAGCGTCATGGCTATATCCTGCCACGACGCAAGATCATCCAGGTTGGGGAATGCCGTTCGGATCATGAAATACTTAACGACCTTGCCCACCGGATCGGCCAGGGCGAATACTGGTGGGATAACTTCGAGCAGGCCCTCGATTACATTCTCAAACCCATGGGCATCACGTGGAAGGATTTCAAGAAGGTGAATTATATCAGGGGAGAGGTAAAATATTACAAGTATAAAGAGGGAGGGTTCTCCACTCCTACAAGGAAGTTTGAGCTCTACTCCACGGCCCTCGAAAAGATGGGATACGATCCGCTCCCTCAGCACAGGGAACCCCCCGAAAGTCCGGTGAGCACACCTGAACTCTTTAAGGAATATCCCTATATCCTGATTACGGGTGCGCGGCCGCCCGGGTTCTTTCACACAGAGAACAGACAGATGCCACGGCTTAGAGAGCTTCACAGGGACCCAATCGTTGAGATCCATCCTGATGCGGCTGCAAAGGAAGGTATCAGAGAGGGCGATTGGGTCATCATTGAATCCTGCCGGGGAAGGGTAAGGCAGCGGGCGAAGCTCGCCCTTGGCCGCGATCCCCGGATCGTTGCAGCTCAGCACGCGTGGTGGTTCCCGGAGAAAAAAGATCCAGGTCATGGCTGGGATGAGTCAAATATTAACATCCTCACAGATAATGCCTTAGAGGGCTGTGACCCCGCAATGGGTGCCTCAAACATAAGGACACTCCTGTGCAGGATATATCCCGAGAAGAAGGAAGGAGGCCAGCCATGAACAGATATGCACTGATTATCGAAGAATATGCCTGCTGGGGATGTAAGACCTGCGAAGTAGCCTGCAAACAGGAGTACAACCCAATCGACGCAAACAATGGTGTCAAGTACCTCTCTATCTGGCCGGATGGCCCGAAACCCATGAATGGGAAGCTCGATTTCATGTGGCGCGTGGACGTCTGCAAGCACTGCGATGAACCCATCTGTGCAACGGCCTGTCCCGAAGATGCCATCAGCAGGGATCCCAAGAGTGGCATCGTCCTCCTCGACGAAGAGAAGTGTAACGGCTGCAATGCGGTGGTTGCCAAGTCCGCAACTGAAAAGCAGGAAACGTCTTCGTGTAAGGTGGGCTGCCCCGCACACATCGACGTCCAGGGATATGTGAGCCTCGCTGCCAAAGGGAAATATCAGGAAGCCCTGCAACTTATCAAGCAAGCAAACCCCTTTCCCTCCATCTGCGGGAGGGTCTGTGATCACCCCTGTGAATCGGACTGTAACCGGAAACAGATTGATGAACCTGTGGCAATACACTCGATTGAGCGTCTTATAGCGGATCTGGATTTGAAGGCAAAGAGGCGTTATATGCCAGAAATCAAAGCCAAGAAAGCGGACAAAGTTGCCATTATTGGGTCCGGTCCTGCAGGTCTGACTTGTGCTTACTATCTTGCTCAAGAAGGCTATCAGGTAACGATCTTCGAAAAGGCCCCTATATTGGGGGGCATGCTCACAACAGGCATTCCATCCTATCGTCTTCCTCGTAAAATTGTCGAGGCTGAGATTCAGCTCATTCGCGACCTAGGCGTAACCATGAAAACAGGTGTGGAGGTGGGCAAGGACATGACCATTGCTCAACTACGTAAAGCGGGATTTAGGGCATTTTTCATTGCCATCGGCGCGCGGGAAAGCATCCGACTGGGCATTGAGGGAGAGGAGTTGGAGGGTGTTTATAGCGGAATAGATTACCTTCGCGAACTTAACCTGGGAAAACCAGTGAAATTGGGGAAACGTGTTGCAGTGATCGGCGGAGGCAATGCGGCAATGGATGCTGTCCGCTCAGCTCGCAGGTTGGGGTCTGAAAAGGCCTTTATTATTTACCGACGGGGTTTGGAGGAGATGCCTTCAAGACCTGAAGAAATCAGAGAGTGTCGGGAAGAAAAGATTCCTATCAAGACATTGATTCAAGCTGTTCGATTTATCGGTAAGAATGGGCAAGTGAAAGCGATTGAATGCATCAAAATGCGTCTGACAGAACCAGATGAGAGCGGCCGGAGGAAGCCCGAACCGATTCCCGGTTCGGAGTTTAAGATCAATGTTGACGCCGTGATCACCGCCTTGGGACAGGATTCAGATTGGTGCTGTTTGACGCCCGAGTGTGCCTGTACCTTAACTGATTGGGGAACGATGAAGATCGATCCCTTGACACTTCAAAGTGATGATCCCGATATTTTTGCAGGAGGAGATGCAGTAAGAGGTCCGCAAAGCGTTGTGGAAGCCATTGCAGATGGAAGACAGGCAGCCATATCCATTGACCGCTATATAAGAGGCGAGGATCTTCGATTAGGTAGAGATGTAGAGTTAAAGGCAATCACAAACCCTCAGAAAGAGAGGTACGACCCGGCTGCTCGGGCTCAGATGCCTCAATTAGAACCTGAGAAGCGATTAAAGAATTTTAGAGAAGTCCAAAAGGGGTTTACAAAGAGAGTGGCTGTTCAGGAGGCAAAAAGGTGTATCTCGTGCGGGAGCTGCTGCATCCAAGCGTGTCCTTATGATGCAATCACCTTCGATGAAAAAATCGGGAAAGCCAGGAAGTGTAACCTCTGTTACGACAGGGTTACGAACGGACTCTATCCAGCCTGTGCCGATAATGTCTGCCTCGCCCACTGCATCTACTTCGGTGATCCCGGTGAGATTGAACAAAACATTCTGGAGAAGAGAAAGATGAGAGGGGGTTGGGGGGACATTATCCCTAAGGCAATCACGATTTCAAGGAGGTAAGAGATGGGAGAGGTATGCGTCCATATCGGTGAAATGCTTGCACGAAATGCCAGGATGTATCCTGACAAGATTGCGCTTGTTGAAAGAATACCTGCAGAAAAAAAACGGTTTACCATAACCTGGCGTGAGTTCGACGAGCGGGCAAACAAGTTCTCACAGGTTCTCCGGGCAAAAGGCATAAGAAAGGGTGATAAGGTCATGCACCTTATGAACAACTCCATAGACTGGCTTGTGGCCTACTTTGGGGTCGTGCGAACCGGCGCATGGGTTGTACCACTCAATTTTCGTTTCACGGCTGATGACATCGAGTACTGCGCCTCTGTCGCAGAACCGCAACTCTTCATATTCGGTGAAGAATTTACAGACAGGTTAACTGGCATAAGAGGTGAGATTCCCACCGTGCAGCATTATATCTGTGTAGGCAAGAATATCCCAACTTATGCGGAGTCCTTTGCCGCACTTCTCTCCGGCGCGCCATCAGAGCCGCTCAATACCGATATTGGCTATGACGATCCCTGCGGACTCTATTTCACGTCGGGCACAACTGGCCAGCCAAAGCCGATCCTTCTGACTCACAAGAACATGGTCAATGCGTGTATCACGGAGAACATACACCACTTCCAGACGAAGTACGATAATTTCATCCTCATTCCGCCTCTGTATCATACGGGTGCGAAAATGCACTGGTTTGGAAGTCTCATCGTCGGCGGACCTGCAGTGATCCTGAAAGGAGTTTCGCCAGAATCGATCCTGGAGGCCGTGAGCGAAGAGAAAGGGACCATTGTATGGCTTCTGGTGCCATGGGCACAGGATATTCTGGTAAAGCTCGATAGCGGGGAACTGAAGCTCGTAGACTATGAACTTTCGCAGTGGAGGCTCATGCATATTGGCGCGCAGCCTGTGCCACCCTCTCTCATAAAGCACTGGAGGGACTATTTCCCCAATATGGCCTACGACACGACGTATGGATTGAGCGAGAGCACCGGACCGAACTGCATTCATCTCGGTATTGAAAATACCCATAAGGTCGGTGCCATCGGACGGCCGGGCTTCAACTGGGAAGCGCGTATCGTCGATGAAGAGGGAAACAACGTTGAACGCGGAAACCCGGGAGAGCTTGTCATCCGCGGAAATGGTGTCATGAGGGAATACTACAAAAACCCCGAAGCAACGGCAAAAGCGTTAAAAGACGGGTGGCTCTATACAGGGGATATCGTGCGAGAAGATGAGGATGGCTTCATCTATATTGTGGACAGAAAAAAAGACGTGATTATCACCGGCGGCGAAAATGTTTTCCCCGTTGAGGTTGAGAACTTTCTCCATGCCCACCCGTCCGTAAAGGACGTCGCGGCCATCGGTGTTCCTGATGAGCGTCTCGGTGAGGTCGTTGCGGTCGTCATTCACGTCATACCGGGCAAGGAATTGACCGAAAAGGAAGTCCTCGAATACTGCGAGAAGCTCCCAAGATACAAGCGGCCGAGAAAGGTCTTCTTCGGCGAGGTCCCGAGGAATCCAACCGGTAAGATCGAAAAACCAAAATTAAGAAAACGCTATACGGGTGTAGCAGAAGCTTTTAAAATCTGAGCCCCCCTGCAAGCGGTTGAAAAACTCATGTCCCTTATCACACCAACAGAATTTCCCTACCCGCGAACGCAGCGGACGCGGTAAAGGTTGCTCTTGTAATAGCTGGGCAGGTAGGTACCGTCGAACATCAAAACCCACGCATTCTTCGTGTCACGCTCAAAGGTTGTGGATGACCAATAGGACAATTCATACCCTCTTCATATTTGTTCTGTATGCAGAACTTCGTTCTAAAAAAGAATTGAATCGTATGAGACCAATTTCATCTTGTCGACTATTTTTTATCGAATTTCTTATCCTCGCTCCCCTTTCGGTGGAACAGGTGGTAGGGATCTTTTTGAAAAGAAGCTTACAACCTATCTAATTTTTATTTGACAATTATCAGACAATTTGCTATACAATAGAGTGATAAACATCTGAGGAGGTGGAAATGCGTTTCATATCCGTAAGAGAGTTAAGCACAAAACCTAAAGAAATTTGGAGTAAGATTAAGGACGAGGAAATGGTCATCACCTCGAATGGGAAACCCATCGCAATACTTTCCGGTGTGACAGAGGAAACCCTTGAGAAGAAACTACGGGCAATCCGGCGCAGCCTTGCCCTCATGGCCTTGGAGGAAATGCAGAAGAAGTCACTCGAATTGGGATTAGACAAGCTGACAGATTCTGAAATTGAATCAGAGATCCAGGCTGTCCGGAAGGCGCGAAGGCGATGATCGATGATCATTGTTCTCGACACCAATGTCATCGTCTCTGGAGTTCTCAGACCTTATAGTAAAGCAGCATCTATTCTACGCCTCGTTGCAGCCGGGGCGATTACGTTGGTCTATGATCTTCGGATCTTTTCTGAATATAGAGATGTCTTGAATCGTCCTAAATTCACCTTTGCGAAGGAGGATATTAATGCCTTCCTCGATCAGGTGGAGAAGGAAGGGGTTCTTGTTTCGGTCATGCCGTTAAAGTTTAGCCTTCCAGACCCAGAAGATGAGTCCTTCCTAGAGGTCGCCATAGCAGGCAAGGCAACGGCCATTGTCACAGGAAACAAACGGCATTTCCCCAAGAAGGAATACGAAGGAACCAGAATATTATCACCTGCAGAATTTCTTGAAGCATTTGGAAATTCAATTTAGAAGTTCGTCGACATCATAACTCATCTCAACCTTGACTGAAAAGATATGCTTTACCTTCCTTGACCACCCCGGAATTGAGCCTACCGACCCTGCCAAGCACA
>Ga0315308_1002395_pt1 | contig 10663 bp, 8 predicted proteins | sample TDP3_MG_FD_203078 | JGI IMG/M metagenome (GOLD analysis project Ga0315308, IMG submission 203078) | Freshwater sediment microbial communities from Lake Towuti, South Sulawesi, Indonesia - TDP3 | ecosystem: Environmental > Aquatic > Freshwater > Lake > Sediment | place: Indonesia: South Sulawesi...
AAGAGAACTGAGGAAACAGGCCACTTGAAGGCTTTCACTACAGCAATTCATCAGTCTAATATCAGGTAATGTGAGTAGATGCATAGAGAGGGGAAACAGAAGACAGTGCGTCCTTTATCTCATCGAGATTCGAGTTTTCTAGGAGAATGTATCGTGTGCGGTACAAAGAAATTGCTATCCAAGAGACTAGGCGTTTGCGGCGAATGCCTAAGACATGGTTCAGAGGAAGCTTTGCAGAGAGCCCTCGAAGTGCATAAGGAGGGCAGACAAGTTTTCAGCCTACCTGTGGAGCCCCCACGATCAGTGACCGGTCTTAAATGCGGAGTCTGCGCCAATGAATGTGTGATTGGCCCAAGTGAACGCGGTTACTGTGGACTAGTTGAGAATAAGGAAGGAAAACTTAAGCGGTTAGCCGGAACACCCGAACGTGGACTGCTCGAATGGTACTATGATCCTTTACCGACCAATTGTGTCGCAGAGTGGTGTTGCCCCGCAGGTACCGGCGTCGGGTTCCCGAGATTCGCTCTCCGAAGTGGACCTGAATACGGTTACTTCAACTTGGCAGTATTCTATGGAGCATGCTCATTTGACTGCCTGTTTTGCCAGAATAGTCATTTCAAGCATAACACGAAAGACATGAAACCAGTTCTATCAGCTGAATCTCTGGCAAGCAAAGTCAACGATAAGGTATCCTGTATCTGTTATTTTGGCGGAGACCCTGCACCTCAATTCCCTCATTCAATAAAGACATCCGAAATTGCCATTGAAGAATCCAAGGGAAGAATACTCAGAATGTGCTGGGAAACGAATGGAACCGAGAATTGGGCCCTGCTCAAGCGCGCTGCGGTCCTCTCACTGACATCTGGAGGATGCATTAAGTTCGACCTCAAGGCATTTACTGAATCGGTCAACACAGCGCTATGCGGGGTTTCAAATGTGAGAACACTTGAAAATTTCAGACGCCTAGCTGCGCTCATTCAGGAAAGACCTGAGCCTCCATTCCTCATCGCAAGTACTCTACTCGTTCCAGGATACATTGAAGTGGAAGAAGTTGAGAAGATAGCCAGTTTCATTGCCCAAATCGATCCCGAGATACCATACTCATTATTAGCTTTCTCTCCCCATTACTTCATGGACGACCTTCCCACAACCAGTCTCGGAACAGCAAATGAATGCATGAACGCAGCGAAGTCAATTGGCTTAAAACGTGTGAGGATAGGAAACATACAGCTCCTATCATGATATTCAATGAGGCTATTTTCAAGTCAATAAGAAGCTCTTACTGAATATCGCTGGTCTCAAGGATCTTTGAGAAGAAGCTCTAGAAAAGGGTTCTGTTAACTCTTCGGGTGATGAGTTAACTGGGTAGCGCCTGCTCGGAGGATTACCTTTTTCGCGTTCAGGGTTCCCATTCACTGCTTCATGTGTTACTCCCTTCAGGCTGAACCGCAGCCCTGCGCCGACAATATTCAAAGCCGCGTTCTCATCCCTGTCCATGCGTGTGTTGCAACGTGGACAATAGACTTTCCTCTCTGCGCATTCAGCCATGCTACAGCCACACATTACGCACATTGAGGAAGTCTTGGATGGTTGAACATAAAACACGGGGATACCTTCCCAACGTGCCTTGCACCCTATTTGCCGTTCCAGTTCAGCGTAGCTCCAGCCGTTCAATCTTGCCCTGTAATCTTTGCCTTGCCAATTTCCCTTCCTGTAGAGTTTGCGGATTCCCTTAATGTTTTCCATGACTATGCCGAACTGTTTCTCTTTTGCCTGCTTCACTATACTTGCCGAAGTATTGTGCAGTATCCAATTTACCTTGTTTTTCTGGATTCTTCCATACTTGGAGTAGAGCCGTCTCATGATGCGGTAGTCATTTCTTCTGAAGCCCTGCCTAGCCTGCCTACAATTCTCTTTGATTTCAGTTGCCTTTGACAAGTCGTACCTTTTCACAGCCCCGTCTGAGGACGCAGTAGTCACATTATCGAGGTTGCTGTCGATCCCGAGTAGTCCTGTGGGTTCAATCTCAGCAGCCTCTTTCGAGAAAGTCAGTGACACAGTGCAACTAGTCAAACAGACTGAATGCACGGCATAACTCACAAATGACCGCAATACGTAAGTGTTCAATGGGATGTAAACGTATTCTCTTGCCCTGATCGGCAGCCTGAGCTTGCCGTCGGTTATTCTGAAACCGTAGCAGTCGGTGAGCATTAGCTTGGTCGCATATGGCCTCTTCGCTCTTGGATACTTCCTTAGCGCGTGCCTGTAATTCCGAAGGATCCCAGCAGCTTTACTAATCGCAGTCAAACGGTAGTAGGTTGGCACATCATATCCTGCAAGTTCATGATAAGCCTTCCTTGAAAGCGCCTTCATGGACGTAACATTCTCAGCCAAGCCAACCCGTATACAATCATTCACCATCTTCCTAAACTCGTCTAGCAAGACGACTAATTCGGGAGATGGCACGTAGCTTTGCTTAACCGCTTTGACTGCTTGCATACTTAAAACAGACTGTTTTCAAGTTAAAAAGCTGCCACCCGAAGAGTTAACAGAAATTGGAAAAGCAAAATTTAAATAGATCTCAGTGTAGTTCTAACCATTACTTTCAAAACCTCGTGTTTGGGCGGAAATGCTTCTTTCAAAGCGTCGTCTAAGAGTGAAGAGGCTAGACGCCGATCATGAGACGAAACAAGACACACTGCTGAATCTTCTGAGGTCGTTTGGGGGTTAAGGTTGAGGTGCCGTATCACGTTTTGACATTTCCTGCGGCGTCGTTGTCATCTTCTGCTTTCTACTACTCAACTCCCTATCACTCTAAGAACATTACATGTGAGAGAGACTCAGAGAGCGAGCAGTGACATTGTAGTCATACGAGATCCAGTCCATGTCTCAGAAAGGTTGCTGGAGGCGAAAAATGGGGTGGAGGGCGATACAAAGTCGGGAAACGAAGGGAAAGGACGTGAAGCTGAGGAGTCAGCCACTCCAGCCGTTACGGAAGGCAAGATTAGCTCTGCTGAGACCTCCGGCGAGGTTTCAAGACTTGAGTCTGTCTCATCTGCGACCATACCATTAACCAAGTACGAGAAGTCCAGAATTGTGGGAGCAAGGGCTCTGCAGATCTCATTAGGCGCACCAGTACCTGTGCAACTTCCCGCGGGTGTGGTAGACCCACTGACGATAGCTGAGGTTGAACTGAAAATGAACGTCCTACCGATCACAGTACGCAGGAAATTACCTGGGAATAGATACCTGAACATCTCATTATCGAAACTTGCTAAAGAATGGTTGTGATCATTTTAGACGGAGACCAAGAATGGTAGCAACCACTTCAGGGGTCCCTCTCCACAGCTTGGGTGTTGGGTAGTTTTGTTCAAGATTCGCTACTTAACCAGGCTCAGTCAAGAGCTCATAGTAAGGGAAGCAGAAGAAAAGGATTTTCCCCAGATCTGGGCCATCTATCAGAAAGTCTTGAGCGAAGGAACGTATACCTCTGCCATTCGCGGACAGAGCGCCTTGGACAAATATGAACATCTGCCACAAGATGAAGTTGATAAAAGAAGAGCATTGACTCTGCTGGCCGAGGTTGACGGGAAACTCGTCGGTTACGTTACTATTGATGAGTCAATATGGGATCTTTCTCGACATGTTGGCGAATTAGGAATTGCGGTACTTCCTGAGTCTCGAGGACTCGGAGTGGGATCAGCCCTACTGAATTCAGCTCTTCACTTGGCTTCTGAAAAAGGATTCAAGAAGATAGGCCTAAGTGTCTTCCAAACCAATAAGCGGGCAATCAATCTATACTTGAAATTCCACTTCAAGAAAGTGGGCAGAAGGAGAAAGCAGTTCAACCTAAATGAGGAATACATCGACGAAATCATGATGGAGAAATTCATCCACTGAATCATCAACCAGCATACTTTACCGTGGTATTGTGAAATTGGCAACGTTCTCGCTTGATGCTGATAAATACAACATAAAAATATATTAGGGGTTCTTCATTATAAGTACGTCAGACTTGAATTTAAGGAAGACAACAAAGCTCTGAACCGTCGCCTGAGGTGTCCGGCTGAGGATCTCTTTAATTTGGAATGTACAGGCAGCTGGATCAGTGCACTCTTCCTCGTATTGTTCATGCGCGAGGAAAAGCTTGGTTCTCTTATCTGGGGCTTTGCATCGTCCAAAAAGGTGGAAGCTCAAAATGAGAATGTTAGAGGTCTCGGAAGACGGCGAGCTCAAGGAATCTCCATTCAGGAAAGAGGACGTCGACAGCAAGAAAGTCTACATTCTTGTCAACGACGATGACAAGCAGATCATTCTGTGGAGCGGGAAAGAAGCAAGAACCCGCATTAAATTCATAGGTGCACGGTTGGCTTCAAGTTTACGACTCGAGCACGGTTTATCATACAAACTCGTCCAAGTTGATGAAGCTGTAGACCAGGATTTCATTAAAAATATGGGCAAGCCTGGCGAAAAGCCTTCACCCCCATCCCCACCAGTTGCACCTGCTGAACGCGAACCTCCTCCTCCTGCGCCACATGTTTCACATCCTGCACCTCAGTTGCAGCCACCACGTGTAACGGTACCTGGGCGTGGTCCCCCCATAACCTACGGGCAGGCCCCATCTCCGAGATCTGAACTGGATCAGAGCAAAATAGTTGAGCGATTGAATACGATTGAGATTCCAAAGGGATTTGAAAGAGAGCTGATTGTTATCGGTCATGACATATTTGCGGTTTCTGTTTCCAAGACAAGAGTGTTTGGAAAGGAGAAAACTGAGTACAAGGTTGGAAAAGTGACCAACCCACTTGAGGACGGCATTTTTCTGGCAGAAGGATATACACCTCGCGTAATCATTGAGAATGGGCGCGTCTTGGCGGTAGAATTCCTTAAGACATCAGCTCAGCCCAAGGGAAAAGTCGAGTACGAGAAGCCTGCCGTTAAAGGCACTCCAACTGAGGAACCCCTTGAGTCACTAATGGAGAAACATCTAAGTGAAATAGCTAACATATTCAAGGGTGGACTAAGGAAGGGAGAAAAGCGCGAGGAAGAATAGCTAGCCTGTGCGAGGATAGCGAGGACACCCTTGTTACTGAGAAGCTACCGTTCAAGTTTCTTGAGTTTTGAAAGTCGTGCTGAGACAAAGGGAACCAGTATCTCATTTAGCGTTGTGGAACCGTGTGAGCCTAGGAATTGTTCGTCCCAATTGGCTTGAGATTTATCCTTTTGGATCTCAATATTCACGCTCTTTTTTAGCAGTACAATAATGTCTCCCAGCCTTAGTCTGCTCATTTCAGGGTTCACTGTTTTACCGATGAATTCCCTAGTAGCTTCCTCGAATGTGATCATGTACGCTTTTTCTCTTATCTTATCACGCAGTGCCCTCTGCAGTTCTTCTTCACAGCCTCCCTTTACATAGAAATGCAAAACTCTTCCAGACTTCCCCATGGGTGCCCTTAGCAACTTACTGAATTCGTCGATCTCATTCTTTGTGAAAACAATGTTAAGTTTGGGGTCAATCGAGTCCTGCCCATGATCTGAAAAGAAGATGAATGCCGTTTTCTCCGCAACGCTATCACTAATGCTCCTAACTAGCCTTCTAATATTCTCCTCCAAGAACCTTGCGCCTAGTTCGTATTCCTCACTCAGGGGACCATACTTGTGGCTGATTGTGTCGAGTATCCCGGTATATAGGTTTATAATCATTTTCTTGTCGCGTTGTTGTTCCAATACAGATTTTGCTGTGGAGAACGCATCAATTAAGTTGCTGAATCCATGTGCGACCTGTCTGCTATAGATCATGTTAGATAACCCTGTTCCAGCTATCTCATCCTCAAGTAACTCCACATGTTCAATTCCCTTTTGGTCAACGAGATCATAAGGGGAGCCGCAGTAGCTCAATACTCGTACATCGACTCCGACTCGTACAAGAGCATCTCTGGCTTTGAAAGACATTGTACTCATCTTCAAGGTATCAACAACGGCACCGAGTTCCTTAAAGTAGATCTTGTGGCCAAGAACCCCATGGATGCCGGGAGTGACCGCTAGGTGTATTGAGGATAGCGCGGTGGATGTTATGGTAGGAAAGACTGATGAAAGCTCGAATCCACCCAGCTCCTTGTGAACTCCAGAGAGATAACTGAACTTCTGGAACTGCTCCACACCAACGGAGTCAGCGACTATCATAATCACCCTGTCTACGTCAAAGCAGGAGTTATCCTCCATAATCTTTCTAAGGGTCTTAATATCAGACAGAAGGGAGTACTGTTTTTCTGGAAGCCTAAGCCCCAAGAAGGATAACGCCGTTGGGAGCGCCATGTGAATGCAACGCTTGTAGTTAGGTCTGAAGAGCCCAGGAGTCAGCTCAGATTCCTTCACCAGCGACTTATTGTACTCCGCTATTTTATCAGTCATTTCCAACCAACACCTTTGAGAAGTATTGAACAAACGATGCTCGTCCACTAGTCAAAGAATAGCAAAACTTTTTCATAGGCAGAATACTTTATGAAGTCTGATCCTTTATTAATTAAACCTAAGAATCTATGGTGTTGGAAACGTGCATAATAGTTGGAGTGGTCAGCAAGATCGATGGCGATGCGTCTAAAGAGATCATTAAGATGCTCCGGGCTGTGGAGCTTGAGTTTCCTACAAAGATGTTTACGCTTCACTTACAGCAAGAGTTTCTTGAGTCAAGTTCCATCACGGAACTTGAGAGATCTTTTCACGCCCCCTCGTCTGTTGCTTTCGCTACCGCATCTCTACTGACAAGCCAAAAGCGCTGTGTGGCCGTTGGAGACACACGACTTAGCTCTGCAGCTATGACTGGGAAGATATTTAACTTGCCTGACACCCCGGCTTCAATAATCAGGCGATTCGAGAAAGACATAAACGAAACCAACAGCATTGTATTGCACGCCAAGAGATTTCTGGAATCACTGGATGGACAATATAGTCTTGTGCTAAGGCGGGGCGATACATTTCTTCTGGCAAGGGATCCCATTGGAGTAAAGCCCCTCTACTTCGCTGAAAACGATCGGATGATTGCTTTCTCCACTCGGCGCAGACCACTGTGGGCACTAGGGCTAACAGATTGTGCGAGCTTACCCCAACCAATTCTCATATCCAATAAAGAGCTAAGAAGAATCAGCCCAGGCATGAAGATGGAGGTGCTAAATTCAGTTGAGAAGTCATCCATTGAAATACTCACTCTCCTGCTCACGGACGTTATTAAGAAAATCAGTGCATGTACGGGTGGAAAGATTGCCGTGCTCTTTTCTGGGGGACTAGACAGTTCCATTATTGCAAAGCTCACAAGGGACCTAGGCATCCATTCCACCCTATACTGCGCTGGGACAGCCTCCTCCCGAGACATGATTGATGCGCGAAGGATGTCATCAGCTCTAGACCTTCCATTAGTAGAAAAAGAGGTAACATATGATGATGTCGCGGGTAACATACTCCCCATAGTCAGACTCATTGAAAGTTTCGAAATGGTGGCAGTTAGTACTTCTTTACCAATTTACTTCGCAATAAGAGAAGCTGCGGCTAAAGGAGAGAAGACAATATTATACGGTCAAGGCGCAGATGAAATCTTTTGTGGATATGAGAGATACGAAGACATATTATCTTCCAATGGGCACAGTGCCTTATGCAATGAGATGCTCGGTGACATAGTGAGACTCGGAACCAGCGCTCCAATGTACGACCAAATTGGGATAATGAACCTGACAGAATTGTTCGCTCCATTCCTTGACTCCGCGATAGTCAAGTTCTCACTGGGGATTCCGCTCCGGCTGAAGCTCTTCAGGGAAGACTCGAGAGTCTCGCGCAAGTACATTCTACGAAAGGTCGCCCAAAGAATCGGAGTTCCAGTAAACCTGCTTCCAGAAAAAAAGGTCGCCATGCAATTCGGATCTGGTGTCGCTAGAATCCTAGACAAAATAGCAAGAGATGCAGGCTACACGAAAAGCGTAGCGAGGCGCAGCGGATTCCCTCTCCCTGTCAAAGCCTATCTCAGAGAAGTTGGAAAACTAGCAGAAGTTCCATCTTGATAATGCTCGAAAACAAGAAGGAAAAGTGGGGCAAGAACATGGCGAGGTTAATACTGAGCCTGCCAAAAAAACGGTGATTCATTTCTTAGCTATACTCTTCTCTACCTTTACTGTACATCCATCTTTCTCACGGGTGTTTTCGAACTGGAACCCCATTGCCTTGCAAGTACCCTTCCACGTTGATTCACATAACATGCAAGGAAGATCTTGCGAGAGACGACCACTTGACTTGCCCAGCTCATCGATGGTCAGTTTCAATCCACACCTCTTAACTCGTCCGACAAATCTGTCCTCGCAGAACTCGACGACTTGATATTCAACTCCGAGGACACTGTCTTCTTCCGCTCTTCTTCTTATGAAATCTTCAAAACTCTCATTTCTCCTCTTCATCTGCGTCAGTTCAGCCATATCAGCGAAGTGTTCCCATAGCCTAGCTGCAGATTTTTCCCCGTAGTTGTTGTAGATATATGCGATTGCAAGCCGCAACTGTTGCATCAATGTCGAGAAGGTTCTCTCAAGCAACTCCTCAGGCTTAACAGGTTTCAGGTCAAGTTTCTTTGTAACCCTCGGCTTCTCTGGAGGCTCCAGTTTCAATTGCAGCACATTCTCAAGGGTTACTCCTGTCGCTACCGATTGTATCGGCTTTGAAGGTGCTGTCACCGACGGACCCAGAGCTTCTTTAACTCGCTCACCAATTATCTGGGATAGAAGGGTCGAACCTTGATCCTCCGTCGCTTCATTTGATTGAACTGGTTCAACGGGTCGGACTGGCTGGGCTTGTTGAGCTTGTCGGGTCGGTGGAACTGGTTGAACTGGAGTCCCTAGAACTGTTCGAGCTGGATTCTCTTCAGGAGGAGGAATATAGCCAGTCTTAGCTTCTCTTATGAGCGGAGACACAGCTCTGACAATATGGTAAGGAGAATATGATGGAAGCGAGATAGCACCTTGGGCAACGGTCACTATGATGTTAGGATCCAATTCACCAATGACTTCCGTCGTGAGGATCTCTCGACCTCTGTATACCCTGATAGCCCACTGGCCGCCGACCTTTCCTATCCTAAGACTGTAGGAGCTCCCAGGTATAGGTGCCAAAGAACTTGCTGGAACGAAGTCATCAGCCACTTTATACACCCCAATCCGCTTGACTTCGGCGACAAGATTAGTTGTACTTTTCGGACACTTATCCTTTTTCATTTTCAGGACAAGAAAACGATCCTGAGTTGCGAACTTCATTCGCGTAAACCTTAAGAAGAAGGGGATGAGATTCTCTATACTGATGAACTGACGTACTCCCTGAAGGAGAACCGAGGAATTGGTGAAGTGTCTTTTTTGCGGCAAGGAAATACATCTACCGTTCAAGTGCCAATTTTGTGAGGGAGGTTTCTGCGTAGAACACAGGCTTCCAGAAAACCACAAGTGTAGGAACATCTGGAAAGCCAAGGTGTCCCCCAAGGAAAAAGAGCCTTCCGCCCCACCTGTGACCTCCCCTGCAGGTGAGGAGGACGAGTCTTCCCCCTTATGACCTATTGAACAACGAGTTCTGGATCTCCTCGATGGTGAGTTATCCTGAATCTCCCTATCTTACGAACAGGTAGTTTATAATGATTCCCGAAAAGTTATCTAATATCATCTCGGAATCAAGGGGAGCGCTGATAAACTTCCTAAAGAGCTTGGTGGAAGTGCCGACGGTGGTTCCACCAGGCGACAACTACAAAGAAGCCATAGCCATCGTCCAACACAAGTTGAATGACATTGGATTCAAAGGTAAAGTAGTTGAAACCCCATCAAACCTCTTGCAGAGATATGCCACCCACCCCGGCTCGTTGAGGGGCCCTAGACCAAACCTAATTGCAACTAAAGAATGGGGTTCTGGCGGACCCAATATTCTCCTAAACGGTCATATAGATGTAGTTCCGCCCGGGGACGGTTGGAAGTTTCCTCCCTTCTCAGCAACCGTCAAGGATAATTTAATGTTCGGTCGCGGTACAGCCGACATGAAAGGATCGATAGCGTCGATGGTATTCGCCTTATCTGCGCTATCACAACTCGAATCAGATCTGCGGGGCACAGTGACCCTTACCGTCACAGTCGATGAGGAAATCGGAGGAGCAACGGGCCTCTATTATCTAGTAAAGAAGAACCTAGTTCGAGGAGACTGCTGCCTAGTTGCTGACAGCACAATAGAGAGCATAAAGTATGCATCAAATGGATGTCTGCGCTTCAAGATTATCACGTATGGTAGAGCTGCGCACTCATCACGCCCATGGATGGGCGTAAACGCGATAGACAAGATGTCAAAAGTGATCAATGTCCTCAACAACTTTTCGTCGCAACTATCGAGTGTCAAGTCCAGAATACCTGCCCACCCATCTTTCGAAGTAGACCATCTCCGACCCTCGTTGTCAGTATGCGTAATCTCGGGCGGAACAAAAGTGAATATGATTCCAGATCGATGTGAAATTCTTGTTGATAGGAGACTGATCCCCGAAGAAGATGTGAGAGAAGAAGCTAGGAGAATAATAGCGGCAATAAACGACCTCAAGAAGACTGACCCGAACCTCTTGGCGACCGCCGAGTATAACTACTTCCATGAATCATTTGAATCTGACCCGAGT
>Ga0315308_1002398_pt1 | contig 10655 bp, 11 predicted proteins | sample TDP3_MG_FD_203078 | JGI IMG/M metagenome (GOLD analysis project Ga0315308, IMG submission 203078) | Freshwater sediment microbial communities from Lake Towuti, South Sulawesi, Indonesia - TDP3 | ecosystem: Environmental > Aquatic > Freshwater > Lake > Sediment | place: Indonesia: South Sulawesi...
GCCGTTAAAAGGCAATGCAGCTTTTGAGAAGGTATAGGCTGTTGAATAGTTTCCAAGTGTGACAATGAACTTTGGCTGAATAACCTCGATTTGTCTATCCAAATAGGGCGTGCATGTTTGAATCTCATTGGGCAAGGGTTCACGGTTTCCCGGAGGTCTGCACTTCAAAACATTACAAATGAAAACATTCTCTCTTGAAAATCCGATTTCGGAGAGTAATGTGTCGAGAAATTTTCCAGCAGCACCAACGAAGGGCTTTCCCTTAACGTCCTCCCAGTAGCCAGGCGCCTCCCCAATAAACATGATTTGGCTTTCTGGGTTGCCTTCGCCTGGAACAGCGTTTTTGCGGGTTTTCCAAAGTGGACATTTTATGCAAACTATGACTTCTGCAGCAACAGCATCCAAAAGCTCCTTCTTAAACAAGGCGACATCCCCTCCACTCAAATTTTCTTTCTTTGCTCTGCTTATAAGCCTCGATGGTTATTATGCACTTTGACGGTTTGAACATATTTGGAGCCTATTGGAAACGCATTGCAGAAACCTAGGGGGTCTATCTGTATTGGTGATTCTTGCACCAAAAATATAGAGGGATATCAAATTTAGGTTGCGTGGCAAGCCTAAAAATGACTTCAAGTATGTTTAAAACATATGCTTTAACGCATCGACGCCCTTCATTCCTACACTAACACCCAAAGCCTTAGCTTTCGAAGTTACTGCTTTAACCTGTGCGTTAAGCACATCTTCAAAGCTTTTCACTCCACTAACAACTGCAGCAACGACACCTAGCCTTCCAGCAGTCTCCACATTCAAAAGACCACACATAACAAAGCCTTTCTCGGCAACTACCAAAAGCAGCGGCGGCGAATCAGGAAGCTCAACCCTCACTCCCAAACAAGCTTTATCATCAACCTTTAGGGACGTGATGCTAATCATGCTAAACACCTTTTACAGCAAACTTATCTGTACATAGTCCAGTTTAAATAAGAATTGCGAACACAGAATCGGAGAAGCCTCAATGCTGACGAAACTGAAGGAAAAAGTTCAAGCGATGCTGGTTGCCGAAGCGAAAGCAGCCCACAAAATAGGGTTAACACCAAACATGATAAGCGTTATAGGCATAGCATTGGCTTTTCTCTCAGCCCTAGCATATGCAGAATGGCACATCAATAGGCTCTACCTTCTGCTCGCAACAGTTCTACTTCTACTTTCGGGATTCTGCGACGCCTTAGACGGCGCATTGGCTAGGCTATATCAAGAGGCAACGGCCTTCGGAGGTTTTCTGGATTCTTTGCTGGATAGGTATGCGGACGCTGTTGTTTACATGGGCATAATTTTGGGCGGATTGTGCGACGCCCTATGGGGTTTAATAGCCTTAACCGGCTCTTTGCTGGTAAGCTATAGCCGTGCCAGAGCCGAAGCCGCTGGAATAAAAATGGAGTCCATCGGATTAGCAGAAAGAGCTGAACGCATAACCATACTGGCTATAGCAAGCCTCGTAGCATTGTTTTGGCAACCAGAAACAGCGATAAACACTGGTATAATCTTACTTGCAGTACTTTCAAACCTAACAGTTCTGCAGAGAAGCGTATATGTCTATAAAAAACTAAAGAAACAGGGAAACTAGCTAAAAGCTAAAATCTTCTTCTCGGACGCATACGCCTTTCGTCTCGAGCCCTAACCTTCACAATACCCCTGTGCACAGCACATGAAACACAATAATACTTTGTATCAACCCAAGAAGCCAGGTACGTACCTTTCTGACGAAGCTCCTTAGCTAACTGCGGATCAACAAGAGACTTCCTACTAGTAACCTTCTTAGCCTTATCCCGAGGCACCAACTGTCCACACATAGCACACTGAACAACACCACTACTGCCCTTACCACCCTTAGACCTGCCACGACTTTTCCGCTTAAACGGCAATACAGTTTACCTCTTTGACTCTCAACACCAAACAGTGCAATCGCTACCTTATATATCTGTCCTCAACTTGAGGATTGAAGCAATATTTGCTTTCGCATCAATTTTTGGAACAATTTTTCCAGTAGATGATGTGAAGAGGGATGTAACCCCTGGTCCGTGGCCAGACGTTACACAGTTCGTGTGCACAACTATGCCAACGGATATGGCGCCTTGCTTGTATATTCTTCCATAAGAGTGGTCTGCGTCAAGTATGGCTACCAAGTCGCCGAGCCTTAAATCGTCAAGTCCATACTCTTTTCGAGCGCCCTCATCGAAAAGCTGAATGTCATAATCCCCAGAATACGTCTGGTTAGCGCCTAAGCCTGAACCCATTATCGCCGCTGGAACAATATGCGCCACTGGAATCTCCAGTTTGTCACCATTCGGTTTCGGGTCTAAAGCCTCAAGAAAGCGTGGGTCCATATTCATAACCTTTATTTCCGGATAATCCAGAAGTTTCAAGCCTACACCGAAGGCTCTCACAAGCACCTTGTCGCCGAGCATGAGTTTTTCAAGAGTTTCAAGCGGAAAATCCACCAGTACATGTTCTATTCCGCCGTGTTTTCCGGTTACAACTCCTTTTGCGCCCTTTGCGTCGCCTGTAACAACAACTGCTTCATTTCCAACACATGAAAGCACATTTAAGCCTGTGTTTGCGCCCTGCCCAAAGCGTGGGTCGTTCTCCTTGTTTTCTATGCTTACGCCTGGTTCAACATGGTCTGCTTCCCATCCGCATGCTGGATCGCCAACCCTAACATTATAGGTGATTCCGCCAACACCTGGCAAAACCATTGGAACGCCATGAGCCGAAATATCATAGACATTTCTGTAAACTGGACTGACTACTTCGCCGAAAACCGAGATTTTCACCAATTTATTAACATTTGTTCCTACCATTTTATTTTCCTCACACTAGATTAAGTGCATTAACCAGTAGATGCTAATAAAATTTCACCTAGCCAAAAGTATTGTATCTTCATGAAACATAACAAGTTTTAAATGTGGGATATTTATTTTGAGTTGAATGAAGTTAAGCCTAATGAGGCAATCATCATTCACGTGGCTGAAGACAATGTCAGACATCGGATTAAGGTCTAGAATGCTGGTTAAAGATGTTATGAGCAGCCCAGTAGTAACCATTGGAGAAGATGCACCAGCAAACAAGGTTGCAGAACTCATGGACAAGCATGGTTTAGGCTGTATAATAGTAACAAGCAAAGAGGGAAAACCCCTTGGAATTATCACAGAAAGGGACTTAGTTGGAAGGGTTTTAACTAAAAATGTCAAACCAGACTCCATTAAAGCCAAAGAAGTTATGACCTCGCCTCTAATGACAATAGAGCCTGATGAAACAATAAGTGAAGCAGCCAGAAGAATGAGTAGATTAAACATCAGAAGGTTAGGAGTCGTATATAAGGGGCAACTGATTGGATTAATCTCAAGCAAAGACGTTCTTGCAGTCATGCCCGAACTTATAGAAACCATCCAAGAGCGAGCGCTCATAGAGGGTGAAAACAGGGCTCAAGAGGCAGAGGAAGAATCGGCGCCTCTTGCAGGGTATTGTGACGGTTGCGGAGGCTGGTCTGACGACTTGAAAGAGATTAACGGAGAATTCCTCTGCGAAGATTGCAGAGCCGAATTAGAAGAAGAAAGTGAAGAATGAGAGGCTATTGTTTGCGTGCTGGAGAAATTACAAATGAAAGACACCCGTTTATTTACAAAGATGAGCTCGCAACTAAAGCGCGGGCAATAATGCGAGATTTCGCCTTAAGAATTCTCCCTGTAACAGACAAAAACAAAAAACTTTTTGGCATAGTTTCACGAGGCAATATAATGACTATTTCCTCTTCTGTCTCGCCAATAAGAGTTAAAGGCATAATGGCAAACCCAAAACATGTAGCAACAATAGAAGATGATGCCGCTTCAACAGTCAAAGAGATGATTAGACTGGACGAATGGTACATACCAGTTGTAAACTCGGCTCAGGACAAAACTTACCGAGGAGTTTTAGGCTTAGAAAGCTTCATTGAAGCCATACTTAAAATGAGCCCAGAAAAACTTTCGAAAACAGTTGCAGAAATAATGTCTAAAAACGTTGTGGCTTGCTCTCCAGAGGATGAGGTTGATAACATTTGGCGTCTAATGCAGACTAAATCCTTCGCCGGATTGCCAGTCGTAAAGAAGAATAGGCTAGTGGGCATTGTCACGCAGAAAGACCTTCTTGAAAGCGGAGCACTGTTGCCAACATTTGAGTCTACGAAGGGACGTTTTCGGGCTTCTCCAAAAATTTCTTCAATAATGAAAACGCAAGTAATAGCCGTGGAACCCTCAATAAAAGTAATCAGAGTTGCAGAAATCATGATTTCAAAAGACATTGGAAGGGTTCCCGTAATGGATGAAAAAGGCAGTTTGATTGGTATAGTTGACCGGGAAGACGTCGCCAGATTGCTTGTTAAATGAGAGGGAAATAGTTGAGTAGAGAAACTTTTAGAAGAACATTGAGGGAAAAAGGTCAGCTCTCTTTAAAGGCTCATCCTTCGAAAAAACGTGAAGGCGAAATCATGCATGTTGCAAAAAGCCCCGTTGTCGCAATGGCTCCTACCACACCAATTTACGATGCAATCCAAATAATGGCTAAAGAGGGCTTCCGCCGAATACCAATTGCTAATCCCGGAACAAAAGCCCTCGAAGGAATCGTAACAGCCACGGACATAATAGATTACCTTGGCGGCGGGGAAAAATTCGAAATAATCCAGCAAAGATTCGGTGGAAACTTTTTCAAAGCCATAAACGAGCCTATAAAATTCATAATGACCAAAAATGTCGTTTCAGTTAAAACATCTGCAAGAATAAGCGAAGCAATAGAGTTGATGAAAGAGGAAAATCTCGGTGGTTTGCCGGTTGTTGACGATGAAAACCATGTAAGAGCAATAATCACGGAGAGGGACATCGCAAACTTGTTTGCCGACAGAATAAGCGGCATAAAAGTTGCTCAGCTAATGTCGAAAAAAGTGGTTACAGCATTACCTAAAACAACAATATTTGAAGCTGAAAAAACAATGGCAGCTCAGGGGTTCAGAAGACTGCCAATAATTTCTGATGGTAAAGTAATAGGCATAATAACAGCCATGGACATTATACGGTTTTTCGGCTCCGGAGAGGTCTTCAAATATCTAAGGTCTGGAACCATAATACAAGTTTTAAACACGCCTGCGCTTGAAATAGCAACAAAAGAAGTTTCAACCATTGAACCAAATGCGGATATTGGTCAAGCTGCAAAAATAATGCAGGACAAAAACATAGGCGCCCTACCCGTTGTTGAAAACAAAAAACTCGTGGGTATAATAACGGAAAGAGATTTCTTCAAAATAATAGAATAAACTTTTAACATACCATTATACGTTATTCAAAATGACAAGAGAGCGGCTAACTTGATTGTTGACTTGATCCTACGCAACACGAAAGCATACATAAACAAAGAAATAGTGGACTGCACCCTAGCAATAAACAAAGGCAAAATTTTCAAAATAGGCAAAGAAACAAACTTGCCCAAAGCAGAGACAAAAATCGATTTAAAAAACCTCCTAGTTTTGCCGGGTTTAATAGACGCCCACGTACATCTTCGAGACGAAGGAAAAGCGTACAAAGAGGATTTTTACAGCGGAACAGCCGCCGCCGCCGCAGGTGGAATAACAACAGTTTTGGACATGCCCAACAATGACCCAGTAACGATGAGCGCGGAAACTTTGAGAAACCGAATGGAAAATGCTGAAAATAAGATTTTTGTTAACGTTGGCTTTTACTCTGAATTTCCAAGAAATATGAAAGAAATAGAGAAAATAGTTGAAAAAGATGCTGTAGCTTTCAAACTGTATATGGTTGAGCAAGTTGGCGGATTAAACATTGATAATGATCATGCTTTGTTGGAAGCATTCAAGATTGTCAGTGGATTGAAGGTTCTAGTGGCTGTTCACGCAGAAGACAAAGCAACATTAAAAAAAGCTGAAGATGAGTTTAAGCGTGCCAACTGCAACGATATTGAAGCATTCATTAAGGCACATTCAGAAAGTGTTGAAGTGAAAGCCATAAAACGCCTACTGAGCATCGTCAAACAAACCAACGTGCAGATGCATTTTTGTCACATAAGCACAGAAAATGGATTAAAAGAAATAATTGATGGAAAAAAATCCGAAATGGCAATAACTTGTGAAGCGACACCGCATCACCTATTCCTATCTGCTGACGATTTAAAGCAGACAGGAACATTAGCGTTAACTATGCCGCCTGTTAGAGAAAAACATCACGCTGCAGCCCTTTGGGATGGAGTTAAAAACGGGTGGATTGACATTTTGGCTTCAGACCACGCACCACACACCTTAGGGGAAAAGAAAGCGAAGTTAGTTTGGGATGTTAAAGTTGGCATACCAAGCTTAGAAACAACGCTTCCACTCTTGCTCACGGAAGTGAAACATGGACGATTATCAATAGCAGATGTGGTTAGACTGATGGCGGAAAAGCCTGCTGAAATTTTCAAATTGAAGGGCAGAGGCTACTTGAAAGAGGGAAATAACGCAGACCTAACTATTGTGGATTTAAATAGAAAATACAAAATTGAGGCATCAAAATTCCACTCAAAAGCGAAATACTCCCCATTTGACCAGTGGATAGTTGAAGGAAAGCCCGTTAAAACATTCGTTAACGGTCAATTAATCATGGATGAAGGAGAAATAGTCGCTAAAGCTGGAAGCGGAGAAATAATTCGGAGAGAATAAACTTTGAAATTTGTTGCCGATGGGATGCTTGGAAAACTGACACGTTGGCTTCGAATGTTAGGGCACGATGTGGAATATTCAAGCAAACTGGACGACGACCAACTACTCACAATAGCCAAAAAAGAAAGAAGAATCTTGCTTACGAGGGATTTAGAGCTTTATCAGCAAGCAACAGCAAAAGGAATTGATGCCTTTTACCTAGAGGGAAAAACAGAAGCAGAAAAACTCGCACAACTCGCACAAAGATTCAGTATTCAACTGGAAATAGACATGACAACATCAAGATGCCCAAAATGCAACACCCGTGTAAAGCTAATCTCTAAAGAGAAGGTGGCCAATAAAGTTGAGAAAAGCACCTTTTCATATTACAACGAGTTTTGGGAATGCACCAAATGTGGACAAATCTACTGGCAAGGAGCACACTGGACAAGAATCAGAAAAACGCTTGAAAAAGCAAAAGAAAACTTAGAAAAGTTTCGAAACAAGAAGTAGCCCACCAGCCTAGAAGGAACAGCAGAGGTTTCCTCCGCCGCCACCCCCACCTTTTTAAAAGCGTAAACAGAGCATGTTTAGAAAATTTTATCCTTCTTCTAGAAGCCATTTCAGCGGAATATCCTGGTAAGTGCCGTCGGGCAATGTCCTTCTGATAGTTATTGGTAGGATGTCTGCCTTAAGTTCCTTTAACGCTATGTCTATTGGACTTGAAAAGCCTTCCGAGACCTCAACAAGTATTGGAGCGCCCATGGATATTTGGAGAGCCCTAGCCCCCACTATCCTTGCCTTTTCGAAACGAGTAAGTTTCGGGGGACCTATCCAAATTTTCTTCTCTTTTTTAGACGTATTCTAATACTCCCCAGCGCCTGGATACCCAGCGCCTGCAGGTGGGCCTCCCGGCGGTGTTGGAGGAGCTTTCATCTTTCCAGCAGCGATTACGTCGTCGATTTTCAGTATCATTGAGGCAGCTTCTGTTGCTGATTTGATTATTTGTTTTTTGACAGCCAGTGGTTCAAAGACTCCTGCTTCAGTCATGTCCTGAACTTTTCCGGAGTGAACCTCTATTCCAGCCCATGTTTCACCTTTTTCGTGTTGTGCCCTTAGTTCGGATAATATGTCGATTGGGTCTAAACCTGCATTTTCAGTCAGCGTTATTGGAACGGCTTCAAAGGCTTCTGCAAAACTCTTAACTGCAAGTTGTTCTCTTCCTGGAAGGGTTTCCGCATATTTTCTAAGCATTCGTGAAACCTCAAGCTCGGGTGCTCCGCCTCCGGCAAGGATTTTCGGTTCTTCAACTACGTCTCGAACCACACATAAAGCGTCGTGCACCGATCTCTCTGCTTCGTCTACTATACGTTCTGTTCCACCCCTTATCAGAATCGTGACGGCCCGGGGGTGTTTGCATCCTTCCACAAAAGTCATTTTGTCCTCGCCTATTTTGCGTTCTTCAACAAGACTTGCGTAGCCCAAGTCCGCAGAGTCTATGGCATCCAAGTTAGTTATTATTTTTCCACCAGTAGCCTTTGCAAGCTTCTCCATATCTGACTTTTTGATTCTTCGAGTTGCCAGTATCCCTTTCCTTGCTAGGAAGTGTTGAGCCATATCGTCAATGCCCTTCTGGCATAAGACAACATTTGCGCCGACTGTAGCTATCTTTTCAACCATTTCTTTTAGCATTCCTTCTTCTTGTTTTAGGAAGGCTTCCATTTGTTCTGGGCTTTCGATGTTAATTTTTGCATCGAACTCCGTTTTTTCAATTTCAAGTGCAGCGTCGAGTAATGCTATTTTCGCTTTTTCTACGCGTTTAGGCATCCCGGAATGCGCAACTTCCTTGTCCAAAACTATACCCTGAATAAGCTTCGTGTCATTCAACGACTCGCCGGGTTTCTTTTCAACTTTGACGTCGTCCACGTCCGCCTTGTATTTACCGTCTTCCTTTTCGGCGACTTCGAGGATTGCTTTAACCGCTAACTCAGCTAGGTGTTCTCTATGCTCAGCCACTAGCTTGCTTGCCATGGATGTCATTGCAGTTTTTTTCATGTATTCTTCAGCCTTTGATCCAGTTGGTATTGCTATTTTCTCCAAGAGTTCCAGCGCTTTTTCTGAGGCTTTTTTGTATCCGTCAATTATTATTGTTGGATGAACGTTTTTTCCGATCAGTTCTTCTGCTTTGTTTAACAATTCGCCTGCTAAGACTACGGCTGTTGTTGTTCCGTCGCCAGCTTCATTGTCCTGTGTTTTTGCAACTTCAACCATCATTTTAGCTGCTGGGTGCTGAATATCCATTTCATCTAGGATTGTGCGTCCATCACTTGTTATTGTCGCATCGCCGAAGTTGTCCACGAGCATTTTATCCATGCCTTTTGGTCCTAAGGAACTTTTTACGGTTTCAGCCACTATTCTTGCGGCCATTATGTTTGCGTGTTGGGCTTCCCTTCCTCTGCTCCGGCTTGAACCTTCTCTTAAGACTAAAACGGGAACCCCACCAGCCGATGTAGATGATGACAAACCTAATAACCTCCTTAATGCGTCTCAAAAAGAAACAGCATTACAATATAAATTTTTCTAAAGAGAAACCTGTAAAGATAGATTTTCGGATGTAAAACATTGTTAATTTGGTTTAAGCATAGTTTTCAAGCCCATTCCGGTTAAGATTATCACCGCCCTATCATCTTTTGATACCTCTTCATTCTTAAGCTGTTTCTCGTAAGCTGCGTAAGCAACAGCTGAACTTGGTTCAACGAAGAAGCCTTGTCTGGCAAGCTCCATGAAAGCATTAAATATTTCGTTTTCCTCGACCATAACAGCGTCGCCATTCGCTTCCCTTAAGTTTTTAACCATAAGATCTAATAGTGGAGGGTTTACACTCACTAAAGCATCCGCGATGGAGGTTATTCTTTCAGGTGGAGTGTAGCTCAGGTTTTTAAAGCGATGGTATAGGGGTGAAACTTGTCGGGTTTGACAAGCAATTATTTTTGGCATGGCTTCCATCACGTTAGACTCAGCCAAATGCTTAACCCCGCTTATCACGCCTAAAAGCAGAGTCCCAGCAGAAACTGGCAAGTAAATGCGTTCTGGAGCATGCCAGTCAAGCTGTTCAGCTATTTCGTAAGCAAGGCTTCTTATTCCATCCCTAAATAAAGGATGAAGTATATGCCCAACATAGAACCTCCCCCTTTCACTTTTTTGCGCTTCCTCCGCAACTTTGCTTCGATTACCTGAAACCTTAACAACTTCTGCGCCATAAAACTGGATTTGGTTAAACTTCGGTCCAGAAACATTTTCTGGAACATAAATTTTCGCCTTTAAACCCGCACGAGCAGCATAGGCAGCTATAGAGGCACCTGCATTACCAGAAGAATCTTCAGAAAGGTAACCTCCAGCCTTTTTCACCGGTTTATGCAAAGTGGAGACCAATATTGTTGAGCCCCTATCTTTGAAGGAGCCCGTTGGATTCAAGTTTTCAAGTTTAAAGTAAACATTGCTTGAAAACTTGATTAAAGGCGTCCAGCCCTCACCTAAAGTTATGATTTCCGTTTCTTTTACATAGGGGAAAAATTTTGCATACCGCCAAACAGTATAATCTCCCCTTCGAATTTCTTTAGTCTCGAAATCAATGTGAAGTTGAACATTCAATGGTTTACCGCAAGAAGGACATTTAAATGTAAGTGGGCTAGGAGAAGATTGGGTGCATGCTGAACATTTAATTTCATAACTCATAAAGACACCACTGATACATCTCCTGTATGATGCGTGAATTGTTTTTCAAACTTTCTCTATCAAACAACAGTTCCTAAGCATTTGACACAATTAGGAGTCTAGCATTATCGAAGCCTTCCATGGTTAGGTAGAAGCTTTTGACTTGAAAACATTTATTAAACTGTTGAAAAGCGAGTAGAGATATTATTGAGGAGACTTTGAAATGGTT
>Ga0315308_1002400_pt1 | contig 10654 bp, 13 predicted proteins | sample TDP3_MG_FD_203078 | JGI IMG/M metagenome (GOLD analysis project Ga0315308, IMG submission 203078) | Freshwater sediment microbial communities from Lake Towuti, South Sulawesi, Indonesia - TDP3 | ecosystem: Environmental > Aquatic > Freshwater > Lake > Sediment | place: Indonesia: South Sulawesi...
CGTCATATTCTTCGATGAGGTTGACTCTCTTGTTCCAAGGAGGGGGCTGGGTTACGGCGACAGCGGCGTAACTGAACGCGTCATCAGCCAGCTTTTAACAGAAATGGATGGAATAATACCCTTAGAAGACATCATAGTTATAGCTGCAACAAATAGGCCCGACATCGTCGACCCAGCTGCATTAAGACCAGGCAGATTTGATCGGCTGATCTATGTTCCAGAACCCGACGAAGCTGCCAGGCTTGAAATCTTTAAGATTCACACGAAGAATATGCCACTATCAAAGGATGTGGACATAAAGGAGCATCGCATACCGAAAGGTTATTCCGGCGCAGATATATCATCCGTATGCAGAGAAGCCGCCATCACCGCCTTGAGAAGAGACATCAACGCAAAAGAGGTTACCTTCAGCGATTTTGAGAAAGCTATCGAGAAGGTTCCGCCAAGCATATCGCCAGAAATTGAGAATTGGTACAGGAGCTTCATGAAGCAGGTTCGAAGGCTGCAGAAGCCTACGCCTCTTGTAGTCTAATCCCGGTAGCAACAGATAAACGTCAATTCACGCCTCTCTCTAGCAACCTTTTTGATTCCTTCAAGGACATGAAAGTCTTCAGAAGGCTATATTGTTGGCAGTTTAGCGTTTTACTTTGAATTCTTTCTTTTCTAGCCTGGCAAACGCGCTAGGGCTTCTAGGGTTACTATTGGAACGTGTATGACATCGATTCAGCCTTATCAGGGCTTGAAGGACGGCTTCTCGATTCCTTGAAAGAAGAGTAAGCCTGAAAACTTCAAGAATGCTATGGACTTACTGGTAGCGGATGGAGGAGGCATTTGAAATAACATAATTGCCGCTTGCCATGGTATCGTTTTCATCCTGCCCAGAAAGCCGATTTTTCACATTTTTCTATCTGATTGCCAACAAAAATCTGAGACCCAAACGATCTTTTTCTAAAAAAAGAAAAGCACGCAATAATTGCGTCCTTAAGTATAACAACTGCCAAGCCAGTATAGCGAACCCTGTTTCGCCTATAAGATAGCTTAATTTAGATTCCTCACTACGCTTTTATATCAATGCTATGATTGCTGATAAAAGGCAAGAGTGAAAGGCATTTGATGATGAACAACATACTGAAAAATGGCAGGGACATATTCGTATGTTTCATTGCTCTGTATTAAACACTTTTTGATTAATCTGTTCCACATTTTTTTACATACAATAAACGCATACATTTTGTTTCTCTATGTAAATTCAGTTTTAATTTAAGAACAAGAAAAGGTTTTCTCTCAAATAAAAGTTACAAATAAAAGCAATTTTTCAAAAGGAGTTTTTTTGGTTTGTCTGGACTCTAAGAAAAGTTACGTTTTCATTTTCATGAGAAATCTTTATCTGATTCTCATAATGCAATGATGTTTACGGTGATAGACATGTCGAGAAGAAAACAACCAGCAAAGAAGAAAGAGGAACCTGAGGGAGAAGAGAAGGAAGAGGAATAGGAGTAAGCAGAGGAAGCAGAAGCAGAAGAGGCTTCGGAGAAGAAGTGGAAGAGGAGGAGTGGTAGCGCCCTCAACATGAACTGCTGAAAGAACCCTCTCTTTAAGTCCTTATTTTACTCTAGTGCAGAAAGATAATAAAGTGAACAATCTCCAAGTTTCATGTACGGGTTAAATATGAGGCTTCCATTAACAAAAGTGAACCTGCAAGCCCCAAATATATTATATTGTATCAAAGAAAAGACAGTTACAAAGAGCCTTCTATAGCGATTGAATTGAAAATCGAAGTTTTAAATCGGATTATTCTGAAGGTAAAGTTAGGTCTTGAAATCACGCCAAGAAGAAGACCATTGAAACGTTAATTAATGAAGAAGCATTGCTGTTGGCGAAGTTTCTAAGAGATGAACAGGAAACTTGGACACCGAGAATTGCGGTTCTGTAGCTAAGACGAAAATATCCTCTTCGTGGTACTATTCTATTTTTGATTACTAACCAACTATTTCCATGAGGCTCCCTAGAGCATTTCCCGGTAGTCCCTTTTTAAATCGAGCTTTTAGAAGGTTCCACGCTGGAGAGAAGGGCTTCGCCGATCCTGAACGGCTGGTACAAAACCAATTTCAAAAATCCTCTCACCATAATTGATGTTACTGCGGAAACTTTTTTCCAGAATGTCGGTATAGACAAGTTTTCGATTTTTAAGTGTCCTAATATCTCTAAGATAGTTTCTTTTTCAATCGGTGAGAAAGTCAGAGGGCAATCATGGGAAGACATTGTTGCTGAAGTATGGAGTAAACGAGAAAAAGAACTTCCCGGTTGGGTCTGGACCTGCAAGGCAGATTATGTTGTCTACGCTTTTTGTTCAAAAAAACGAACTCATTGAGCCGCGTCGATTCATTCCAACGATTGATTTTGTTTCAGCTATAAAAACAAAAGATTATCCCGTCTACAAGGCGAAAAACCTAGGGGTGGAATACGATCTTCAAAACAATTCCGAAAGAAGAGATGCCTTCTAAACCTCCGGGAGAGGTCAGATTGGAGGATTTCATATAAACATGAAAAAAGAAAGTTATCTATCTATATCTACTTCTACTTCCTTTTCGAAAATAAGAGGATTCACTGTAGAATTACTTTTCCAGCTTAAAAACTGCAGTCTAAGGACAGCGGACCTAGTTGAATCAACAGGAAAATGCCATCAATATGTTAACAGATATCTTCAAAACATGCGAATTTATGGTTTAGTCGAGAAAAACAGTCTGGACTTGTTATCGACCACAATACCAGTACGGTAAGAAACGCAAGAGATGGAATGATAAAACGTTTGTTATTCCATTTCTTCAGGCGTCCCCAAAGTTTCTTAAGCTTATCCAATGAACACTGAACGCTCCTATAACATGTCTAATAATATGGGATTAACTGAAGAAGAACTAGAAGAGACGACTAAAAAGACTTTATTGGGTTTTCAGTATCTTCTTCTTTGATAATCGCCGCCTCGTCTTTCGCCGTATCCGCGTCGCTCGCCTCCGTAACCGCCACCTCTACCACCACCATATCTTCCGCCGAAGCGTCTTTCTTGTTCATACTGTTTATTACTGAGGTTGTTTTCAGTGTTTACTTCTTTTATTTGGGATTCTGCGACGATTTCGAAGCTTCCGTACCGGCCTATGTTTAGCCGCATATTGCCTCTGAACAGGTTTACGTAGCCGTTCTTGATATTAAGGGTGTCACCTTCATTGACTTTCCCGATGTTGTCGTCCCAAAGGTTCAGGTAGATACAGCCGGTTTCGTCCCCAACTAACGCGTCTACAACTCTATGCGCCGTATAATCGCGTCCGCTTGTGGTGCTTCTCACTTCGCCCTTAGACACGACCTTTACAGTTACGTTTACCGCTTTGGAATCTGGAGTCAATTCGCTGACCTTGACATCAACAGGTTGAGGCCGAGGTCTTTCAATAACATCTTCACTCAAACTACACACGCTCTTTATGAAACATCGTCAAATCTAGTAGATAAGCGTTTAGGATTGCGTGTGGAGGTACTAGGTAATACAGGTTTTAGGGTTTCTAGACTTTGCATAGGTACTGATTACGCTGGCAGTTTCGGCCATGATCTGTAGCTTCCTTCTACCTAAATTCTATGATATCCTTGTATGATCCTTCCGAAGACCATATTATATTGGCTCTCATTATTCAAAACTTTGTTGTTTATGTCAGAGTGATGATTAGTGAAACTCCTGACTAATCTGCAGATAAGCAAGTCCTTTGCCAACGCGTGAACAGTTTGTCTTACTGAATATAATGTTCCCTTGTAGGAAATGAGCCTTCGCTTGGCGTCGTGATGCTCTAAATATCAGAATTATGCAGTAATCTGGTTCACCTAAGAGAGCGAATGATGTATTTCAAATGTAAGAAAGTGCTAGATTACTTATTGAAAAACGGAGTAGTATTCACAGTCAGGAAACATCGCTACAAGGTTGGTAGGGATTGGATAACTGATGCTCGTGGAAACAAGATGGCCGATGTAAACATAACTGAAATAGGACAAATTTATGACTACAACAGCTTAGCAGGACTGTATCTAAGCAATAGCGGATTTGATACTGTTGAGGATTGGATAGCTGAGATTCACAAGTTACACAGGTCAGATTCACAAAGACCTTTCTATCTATACAAAGTAGAATCCACGAAGGAAGGATTAAACTAGGTGAAACAACTGGATCTTGTAGACCAGTTGCGGTAAAGCCTGTCAAAACATATGTGATCACAGATGTGGTTAATGCAAGTAAGATCGACAGTGGCAGTGTTCTTGTTGGGTTCTTTACCTCTTCGCCAAGTGTTGCTATTCTTCCGAAACCTAGATATGCGAAGAAAATGAAGCGCTCAGTGTTTTGAAGGGGATGGTGGCTCTTATCTCAGGTAGCTTTGCACTTCTCGCTGACTCCATCCACTCTCTCGCTGATATTTCTCTTCATTTGGGTTTGGGATTAAAATTTAATCTACACACACAGAGATTACATATTCTCTCTCGTATGTACTCTCTTTCTTTTTCACGTACACTTTTAGTTTATGTAACACAACATAATATCAAAAAAATTAATTGGATTAGCTGACTGTATTAATTTAATAGTGATATATACAAAGAGTTGAGGGGAAGAATTTGAGCAAATCGCTCCACCAGTCAATATATAATCTGTGCGGATACCTTTGAAGAGGAAGACGCAAATATGACAACTCTTGGCACGCGTAAAGCAAAACGTGGCAAGACAAGCTTGGGAAAACCTACAATATGGATCGGGAAGAAAGGTTCAACTGATCTGATTATGAAAGAGATATCCAAGTATCTTGACGCGAGAAAATCTGTGAAAGTAAAAATATTGAAATCCGCACTTTTGAGTGAAAAAGCTGAGGAAATAGCTCAGAAAGCCGCAAAGGCGACGGGGTCCATGATTGTTCAAGTGCGCGGCCACACATTTACTCTTTATAAGCCGAAAAAATTAAATCCCAAAACCCAAACCCCAAAAAAATTGGCAGTTAAATTTTAATCCTTTTTTTGAAACTGAACTTAGACATGTTTCTCTTTAAAAACCTTTCTTATATGCTGAAGGCAAAAGCGAGTCAACCATAGGGAACGTGAAGAAACTTCTTTTCAAACTACTTTGATGTTCATCTTCTTTCTTGGCATAGCTGTTTATTCAGCATTAGCCATGATGGTTCAATTTGACTTGATTAAATGCTGAAAGAACTAGATCAATATTTAGCAAGATAATAAGTGACTTACCAGACACAGAAAATCTTAGAATCAAGGGAATTTATCTATCGAATGACCAAAAAACTACTGCTAAGAAATGCGAGTTATTTTGATGAAGCTTAATGATCGGCGAAACAAGGAATGTTTCAACAACAGAAATTACCTTAACCACAGAAGCCCAAGCAAAAAGAAGAGGCGAAAGCAACGCTGGAAACCTAAGCACATACAACTGAAGCAATCAAAGAACTAGTATAAAATACGGAACACTTAATGTCTTGAAGTGAGCATTATTATCATAAATGTGAAAGGAGGAAGATGCTCTATGAGTTATGGGAGAAGACGTGGTTATGGTGGGGGCTTTAGGATTCTGAAATCGAATCTATCAATAGGTAATGCTATGTCTCTCGCATGTTCGCATTGTTTTACGAGTTTTTTCATAAAATCTAAACCGTTCTACCCAGCTGAAAAACAAAAAGAATACGAATATCTAAAACAAAAAATAAAAAAGTTGTGCGGGAGAAATCTCCGCCTCTTGAATCTAAGGCTTTATAAAAGATGTTTAAACACTTCATTATAAGAAGTGGTGTTTAATGCCGAAAACTAAAGCCATAATAAACATTGAAAACGTTGTTGCTTCTGCCACTTTAAACCAGAAGGTTGACTTAAACGCGGTTGTGAAGGGTTATCCAGGCGTAGAATACAGTCCGGAACAGTTTCCGGGACTTGTGTTTAGGCTTAAGAGACCGAAGACGGCTACGTTGATTTTTAGCTCTGGTAAAATGATTTGTACAGGAGCAAAATCGGAAAAGGAATCCCGCAGAGCTGTTATGACAGTTGTTAAAGAACTGGAAAAGTACGGAATAATCATCATCAGCAAGCCGAACTTGAAGGTTGTGAACATCGTTGCTTCTGCAAGGTTAGGCGGAACGATAGATTTGGAGAAGGCGGTTTCCACGCTTGAAAAAACGATGTATGAGCCAGAGCAGTTTCCAGGCTTAATCTACAGGATGGACGAACCTAAAGTGGTCATACTGATATTCGCAAGCGGGAACCTTGTTTGCACTGGAGCCAAGAGAGAACAGGACGTCTATGACGCCGTGCACAAGCTTCACAAGATACTCGAAGAACAGCAACTCATATTCTACGAATAATCTCTGCCCGTCAGATATGCAAAAGATTATGGGAAGTCCTCTTGGCTTAGCACTTACATACTGTTACTTCGCCGTCCTTACGAGCAGAAGACAGCTAGAATAGTGTGCGATTCTCCTTTTCATTGCAGCAGAGCGCTCTCTGAGCACAATCCCTGCAAATATGAGATCTCATGGTTCTTCACTCAAATTCACCTACTCCTTCTCCTGCTTAATCACAGCCTGTGCGCGATACACGTTTCACTCTGACATTTTTCAAGCAACAGATAGGGCAAGGCGGCTACTAATAGAGACTTGCGATCACAGGGTCACTATTGTCCTAGGGAGGAGAAGAGAGATGAAAATAGGGTTCTATTTTACACCTTCTTTCACTATCCATCTTTTTCGAGAGTTTATCAAGGATTTTTGCTTTCGTTCTCAATTCTTGTTCTGAAATCGTTTGACCCATTGGACATAATTCACTAACCATGGCACCCTTATTTACCAGATACACGACGGGATAGAGATAATATAAGAAATAAGGTAACTCCTTGAACATTCTTCAATTGAGTCCTCCAAATGAAGGGCCTTGCATGGTTGTGGGAAGAACGATGCTGAAACCGTCGTTCGTGTAGGAATAGGTTTAAAAGGGTGTGGCTGATTAGAGAGAGTGTGCAAAAAAGCAGTTTTTGCATTAGATAGTACAAGGAGTTGAAATATTCAATGTATGGAAGAGAGATGCACAAGGCAGTCTGTGCCGACTGTGGAAAGGAATGCGAAGTTCCCTTCAAACCCGACGGAAGCAGACCGGTATACTGCCGAGAATGCTATTCTAAACGAAGACCACCAAGGAGATATTAAACTCACAAGCGGAAGTCTATACTTCGTTCACCGCGCTTTTTCCTTTTTTATCCGTTTCTGGACATTTTTATCAATAACAATAATAGACAGAAAGCACACTTTAAATTCACTAATAAATGAGGTTGATAAAAGGATTATGCCTACAGATCCAGTTTGCGGCGCGATTCTAGATGAAAGGTCATCAAAGTTTAAGATCACTTACGAAGGAGAAACGTACTATTTCTGTAGTGTGACTTGCAAGAAGAAATTCAAAAGACACCCAATGAAGTTTGTGAAGTAAGCAGAATTATTTATATGACTTGTTGCTGGAGTATCGCGCGCAACGAATGTGCGAATTCCATTGCCTATGACATATAATTGCATGTGTTGGGCTAACCGATTCTCAATTGCCTTATTAAGGAAGGCTGCACATTACCTAGCAGTAACGTTCAATCGTTGATAGACGAGCAAACACGATAACGTTACGCACAACAATCAACAATGAAAGGAGTGAGAAGGGTGACAGAAAATAGAGATGTTATTTTCATTGGAAACAAACCACCAATGAGTTATGTTCTGGCAATCATTACTAGTCTTTCCGCAAGCAATGCCAAGGAAATAACATTGAAAGCGCGCGGACAAGCAATCACAACAGCTGTTGACGCAGCCGAAATAACCAGAAGACGATTCCTAAAAGACCTACAAATAAGCAAAGTATCCATAGGCACAGCAGAAATGCCACCGAGGGAAGGCGAAAACAGGTCAAGAATGGTTTCAACAATGGAAATAACACTTACAAAAGAGTAGAAGAGCGATGCGAAACAAGGCATCACCTGGCGAATACCTCGCCTTTCTTTCAATAAAATATGAAGTTGACCCCGACAAACTTTTCTATGCATTAATTTCAGCAGAAGAAAACCAGAAATCCACGTGTGGAAACCTTTCAATCGAATGCCGTGGCAAACAGCAAAACAAGATAGTTCTTCTAATAACACAGGGTCCAAAAGTTGTTGCACAATTCCCGATACCTAAAGAATTTCTCTTGGAACAAAGTAATCCAATCAAAGGGGTCAGAAGAGCCGACATGCTCGGCAGACATCTGATTAAGAAGGATAGCGGGCCGTATTCCTTTCAGATTAGCGATTTGCGAACCGGAATGAAAAAGATTAATCTGAAGGCTAAGGTTCTGGAAATTGCAAGACCAACGCTTGTCTTTACAAGGTTTGGAAACTACGCTAGCGTGACCAACGCTTTGATAGCGGACAAAACTGGAAAGATCAAACTGTGCTTGTGGAACGAACAGATAAACTCCATATCTACAGGAGACACAGTTCAGATTGAAAATGCTAGCACATTCATGTTCAGAGGCGAAAGACAATTAAGAATTGGAAAAAAGGGGGTTCTCCGCAACGTGGGAGGCTTGGACTGCCACCTAGAAGAAGCCCATAACTCGTAGGGCATGCTCGTTCTCGGTTTGACAAATTTCAACAAAGGATTATTTTGAGGGTGGGAAGAATGGAGCTGAAGGTTGGAGACATCTTCGAATGCCCCGAGCGTCATAAGGCCAAGATAGTGTGGATCAGCGAAGACAAGAAGGTTGTAGCGGTTAGATGTCCTCATGAACACTTAAGAAAAGTAGTGAAAGTTGTTAGCCACACAAAACCTAACCTATCATACAGAGACCAACCTAGGGAGGAAAGAAAAATCTATGCTAAGAACGTGGTTTTTCTCATCAAAATCTAGAAAGGCGAGGTCGAGGATTCTATAACCCTGCGATTATACAGAAGTATACTTCTCTATTTGATATCCAACCCATCATTTTTTATTCCTGAAATTTCAACGACTAATAACTGTCTCAGCTCTAGCGATAAAATTCAAGATTGTTATGCCTTCATCCCTAAGAAGATTGCTGGTCTACACATTATTGCAAAAACATAAAAGTCGATGCTCCACATTAACTAGGTTAATGGAGGTCCAGTTGAAATGAAATGTCCAGAATGTGGAAAAGAGGTTAAAACTCCTGTGAAGGAATGGGACCTAGGCAAAATCCACGTTAAGCAGTACGAACACTGTGGCAAGAAGTTTCGTGAGTACATAAAGAAATAAACCAAACAAAAAGGGGAACCATAGACCAGATCATAATAGTCAAATAAAGCTCGTCATCCAATTTCGATTAACGCCATGACTTCGCTAAAGTATCTAATTACCCTTTTCTTTTTTGAGTAACTTCATACGGAGTACGGCCTTTTTTCTGTCCATTTATGAAGCCTTGATCTAGCAGAGATTCAAGTCTCTTAGAAAAACAAGAAATGATTGAATTATGTGGAGCCGATAAGAAGTGGTTGAGCTAAGTGTTCAGATCAATCCTATAGTGGATCTCTTCAGGTGTAGATGAACCGACAGTTGCAACAAGAAACCAGTACACCGTTGCGTAAACTAAGAACTCGGGCATGGGAGTGTCCTTGAACCCCGCAAAAAACCAGATTGGATTTGGCGTGTCCATGGAGCAATCAACATCCCTGGAATGGCAGTAATAATGTTCGCTATAACCAAGCCCGTAGCCGCATAAAGTAGCGTTTCATTAGAATTCTTAAGCCTTCTAAGACCAAGTCACCCCATCTCCAACCTTCATATTTCCTTCTAAGAACATAAGCAGAGAAGAAGAGGGCAAATACGCCAGGCGGAACCCACACAATGGGCAGAGACAGAATCCGCCACAGCATGTCTACTGCAGTCGAGGGCATTAGCACTGCCATTATCTCAAGAACAGGAGCAAGTCTGACGAAGAACTTCCACATGTTTCCAGCCGCCTCTTTCTTCCTAATAAGCGTTAATATGAAGGCACTTACAAAGGGTTAAAAATCTATCGGCTGATCTCTTCGACCCCTTTTGACCAACCCCCTGAGAACCTTTAATGTACGTATCTCTCCCAGCAAACGAATGAAGCGAGAGCCAAAAGTGGACTGGGGTTGTCCAAATCCTAATTCGACAGTGCCTATAATTTTTCTAATCTTTCTTCTATCCTTTTGAGCCTTTCGAATAGGACATTTGCTATGCTACAAAAGCCGCCGGATAACAGCCAAAGCCCTCCAACTAAGGGCAGAGCGATGCCTGGAGAATAGAACCATATTGCAAGACTAATGCAGATTAGACCTGAAACAAAAAATGCGTGGCTAAACGCCCACTCACCTTTAGTTAAGACTTCGGCACATTCTTCACCTCCTTGAAAAATGACATCCCTTGAAAGTCAAAGGTTTTTACCACAGAAATAGTGGATCTCAGACAGACAAATTCAGCGAGATTGGGGAGACTACGACCTTGGATGAGAACCGAACCCCGCAACCTTCGTGACCTTAAAGCACGAAACCTTGAGTTGCAGTGAAATCTCAAAGCCCAAACGGTATGCATCCGAAGCTCGCTTTCGAAAAACTACGGGGGGGGGGGCGAGGGGT
>Ga0315308_1002401_pt1 | contig 10650 bp, 10 predicted proteins | sample TDP3_MG_FD_203078 | JGI IMG/M metagenome (GOLD analysis project Ga0315308, IMG submission 203078) | Freshwater sediment microbial communities from Lake Towuti, South Sulawesi, Indonesia - TDP3 | ecosystem: Environmental > Aquatic > Freshwater > Lake > Sediment | place: Indonesia: South Sulawesi...
AGACGCCCACAACATGGCCGGCGACAAGCACGACAGGCGAAAGCCATCCCGCCTTACGGTAAACCCGTTTGTAATCGGCCTCATCGACCAGGTGTTTCTTGTCGCGATGGCCGAGCATGTAAGGATCGAAGCTGGGCAATAGACGGACGTCGTGGTCCTTGGCTTTTGCGGACTGCAATGCTGCCAAGTCCCGACGATTGATTAAGGCAGGTGTATCCCCTATGGCCATCTCCATCAAATCACCCCCAAGGCGCTCACGAATCGGTAAAACATCGTTGACCGCCATCCCCGCCCACGCGGCGAAGTCCTGTAATGTGGCTGGGCCGTAACCATGCAAATAGAGCCGCAATAGCTCATTCTCCGCATCTTCTATCGGGAGATCGACCAGATCCGGCAGCCACTGGTCCAGTCGCACGAACGTTATCTCCTGTCCCTGGTTCGGACCGAAGCAGGTCGAGCCCTGCAGGCAGGCCTGTTTGACAACGCCCCCCCAATAATGTTGTACCCACCTCTTCGCCTTGGCTCCTAAACGAGCGGTAACTTTCTTGGACAGCTGCTTGCGGGTTAGGGAACCTGGGGCAAGGGCGTCAACGATGGCTTCCGTCATGACATCGGCCTCTCTTGGTTCAAGTCCATATCGAGCCATCCAGCGTTGTTCCTCGCGAATCCTTCGCTTGAGGGCGCCCACGTAGATGGGGAGATCCTTGACGGATATGAGGTGGGTTGCGCCCCGCATGCACCACGTCTTGACGAGCGCACGCTCCTTCCAAAGGGCACGTTCCACATCATCCCGCCTTAGGTGCTGGACTCTTGCCCATAGGGCGATCTCGGCGGCTGACATCAATTGGGCTTGAACGCCGCAAATGTCCCCGACTACGGTTGCCAACGACCTGAGCGGAGCACGACGATCGAGATGGTGACGGTGTATACGAAAGGCTGAAACCTGCGACCATGACAGAGTAGGGAGGGAGTAGTTTTTGGATTTCAGCTCTATCGCTTTATCAGCGCTTTAGTGTCTTATAAGTGATTTGACAAGTCTCATCCTTGGTTTTGTAAAAACAAGGCGCAATGGGGCCATTTCGTTTTGAGTTCATTCGTCCACTTATATATCAACTCCTCTCGATTAACGCCTGAGATCTTCATCAATTCTTCCTTCATTGTCGGATTATCGAAATTCGTGCATTTACTGATTTGGTCGCATTGACTGCAGTCGACAATTTTTTTACTCGATGCACAGACTTTGATCCGACATTCGGGAGATCCCCCACCTTTATGGCATCCTGGACACACTGACATGGTTTGGATAGAGGACAGCCCTTTCGTAAACTCTCTGAAGTCAAAGTCCTTTGGCACCCACTTTTCAAGTTCATATTTTCGTACTAATTCGTCAAAACCCCTTGCCAGTTCAATTATGGCTCCGTTACCTGCAGCGCAACTTCCGCACCATATACCGCAATAGCCAATTTGCCCCTTCACATCCTCAAAATAGAGGGCCTTCAAGTCAGACGCCTCGGTATAGAGTATAGGACGTCTCGGGAGTATATAAGGTTGAAGGATTTCATAGAGTGATGTTGTAATTATCGCCGCTAATGATCATGTCATAATGAAGTGAAAACGTAATGATGATGCATTGGCCATACAAATGGGAGCTGAAACGAAAGACTTAATATGGCTAAACACAATTTCCCAGTTGTGAAGGTGTCTGCTTAATGGTCGAAGCATACATCCTCGTGAAGATCGCCACTCAGACTGAGAGTTATGGTTACAATCGATCCGTTGTGGAAAAGATATGCAGGATGAAGGGGGTCGAAAACGCGCAGCTCCTTTTTGGGGACTATGATGCCATAGTGAAGCTGAGCGTTCCTAAAATCCATGACGTTGAGAACTTGGTGATCGAGGAGATCTCGATGATACCGGGTGTCGAATCGACTGTAACGCTCTTGGCAATAGATGAGAGGATTATAAAGGAGGTGTAAATGATGGAAACCGGATACGTGCTCTTCAACCTTAAGCCAGGTATGAAGAAGGATTTTTTAGAGAAGTTAAGGAAGGTAAAGGCCGTCAAAGAGGTGAGGTTAGTGATCGGCAACTTCGATGCCATCGCCAAGATCGAGACAGAGAGTATAGAAGAACTTGAGAGGATTTATCTTAACGATATCGAGAGCATATCCAATATTACAAACGCTAGGCTACACTTCGTCGCATGCCCAAGGACGAGAAAATGAAAGGCTTTATCCATTGTATAATGAGGACGAGTAATTTACTACTACCAATAGGCCTTATGCATTTCTAAAGTCTCGATGTTATCCCCGTTCATCAGTTTATTCCATTACGCCATTACTTTCAAGGCATATATATGCGTCCTGCAGCTATCCCCCAACAGGAGAGTGTTATCATTCGTCATACGTTTATGATGAGAGGGATTTGGATAACCTGAGGAAGGTCTTGGGTAGCAAACAGCTATGGGCTCACGACACTGGCTTCGTTGGCGAATTGGAGAGGGACTTCGCCAAGCGCATCGGTGTAAGACATTCGATCGCCGCTAACGCGGCGATGTCCCTATTGGATGCGGCCATATTTGCGGCAGGGGTTGGCGCAGGGGATGAGGTCATCTGCGACCCAATAGTCCAATTTCACGCGATAGCGACTCTCTATAACAACGCTCATCCCGTCTTCGCAGATGTAGATCCGAAGACGTGGCTGATCGATCCAGCTTCCGTTGAGAAGCGGATAACGAAATTCACCAAAGCCATCGTCTGCACTCACCTTTGGGGGCTACCATGCAAGCTTGATGCCTTGCGTCGAATAGCTGACGAACACGACATAACTTTGATAGAGGATTGCGCCCATGTCCTCTTCGCCAAGTATAAGGGGAGAAATGTCGGCACTTGGGGTCACATTGGGATATTCAGCCTGTGTGGCGGTAAACACGTCTCAACGGGGGACGGAGGCTTGGCCACGACCAATGACGAGGAGCTGGAGAAGAGGATGCGTTCCATGGTCATCTTTGGGGAAAGCCCACCGGAGCTGGCGCACAATTACCGCATGACAGAGCTCGTCGCAGCAATAGCCCTGGCCCAGTTGGATAAGGCTGATGGTTATCTAAAATTGCGCAGTGAGAATTATGGGGTCTACGACGAGGCCGTGAAGGACTGCCATTGGCTGGAAAGGCGGACCGTACCGACCGACAGGACCATCGAAGGCTACATCTGGGGGTGCCTCTTCAGGGGTGAAGAATATGGGGTCGGATATGCCGCATTTAAGGACGCGGCAGAAGAGGTCGGGGCCAAGGTCGATTTCGGCTTTACCCAAGTTCCCGCCTACCAATACGAGCTCTTCCAAGTGCCAATGGCGTATGGGAACAAGGGATGCCCATTGAGGCGATGCCCATACTACGAGGGTGACCACACGCCATACGATGCGGACAAGGTTCGCGGATTATGTCCCGTTGCGGAGGATCTGATCCCAAGGACGGTCTCGACGGGGGTCTTCGCCCCCAAGGAGGTCGTTGTGAAGAACGCAGGCCTGTTGAGAAATGCGATTAAAAGGGCGGAGAGGGGTTGAAGGGGACGCTGACATACAAGACACTTGAGATCAAAGACAAGGTATTCGAAGTCGTCAGGAAGATGCAACCCGTTACCGCCAATGAGGTATGCAAGGCCTTAAGGAAGACCTATGGCCTACGAATGGCCGAGGAAGAGATGCACGAGCACTTGGAAAGGCTGCGGTCGAGCTTTCCGACGAGATTAGTCCACGCCGGACCAGACAGATACTATGTGATTGATCTTAAATGATGACCACTGGGAGGTCTTGATCTTCCTCTTCGTTTTCTCCAATGACGACGCCGGAAGCGGCGATGTAGGGAGGTTCCTCGAACTCCTCACCTTCTTGAGGGGTCATGGCGTGTGTGGCAACTTCTTCGTAGTTCCTATGCCCGAAGGCAAACCGATGACTGACGAGTGGAGACGGGCCTTGGGCTTGGCCCTCGATGATGGCCATATGCTGGAGATGCACGGGCTCACGCATAACTCACCTGCTGGATGTGAGTTCGGAATCACTCCCCCCTTCGTATTGGACGTCATGAAGGACGGAAGGAAAACCGTCCGAGATAGGAGGGCTCAGATCGAGGAGGAATTAACCGTCGTTAAAATCGGTGAGAGGCTGAGAAAGGGACTGGACGCCCTTAAAAGGTCTCTGGGCATCGTGGCGAAGGGATTCAGATCCCCTTGCCTAGCGGTTCACGATAATATGTTCTTAGCGCTCAAGGGGAACGGCTTCGTCTTCGACTCATCGATCGCCATCGATACGGGCGGATGGAGGTACATCTCCAAGCATCAGGGACTCAAATACCTGAACCGAGAGTATGCCGAACTCAATGGATGGGAGGAGGGAATACGGCCTAAACCCTACCTGCACGGGTGTGGCCTTGTGGAGATTCCCATCTTGAGCGAGTATACGTGGTACCTCCATGAAAATGATATCCGGAGGCAGCTTGATGTCGCCATCGATGATTTTGAGAGGGTGTGCAAAGCCAAAGGAATCTTCGTAGCCCTATCACACTATTATGCCATGACCGGCGAATATTCAGCGGGATTGATGGTTTACGAGAAGCTCTTCAACCTTGCTAAGCAAAAAGGCGCTGAATTCGTGACCATGGAGGAAGCCCTGAAACGAATGAAACCCCATAAGTGATTCCACCATAGGCGATCCCCCCATTGATCCGATTCAGTTCTCACATTTCCCTGAAGTCTGGAACCGTTAGGGGTTTTCCTCCCTGCCTTATGGACTCCTCCGATATGAGTCCGGGGACAGTGAAATCGAGGGCCTTGTAGATATCGATGGGCGGCGTCGCATCTGATATTATGCTATCGAGGAAATCCCTTACCAACCAGTAGTCCCTATCGGCCTTTACGGCCCCGTCGGGTGATTTCAACCGTTCCTCAGGCAAGTATCGCCCTTCGTAATCCCTCAGTGGCCTCCAATCGTATTTTTGGGAATCGGACATGAGCCAGACTTTATGGGCATCACCCAATCCGCGAGGTGCCTCATAACAGCCCTTCGTCCCCTGCAACGAGTAATAGGCCACATTGGGAGGGCGATTTGAGAGCATGTCCAACCTGATCTTTATCAGGGAGCCGCTTTTGACCTTACATAACATCAAGACAGTATCTTCCAGCATGTGCTCAGGATCCGTGTGAACACCCGTGCCCAAACAGGAGGCCTTGACGACCCTTTCATTGAACCACTCCAGGGGGGGCCCAAGGCTATGCGTCCCATAGGTCACTCCATTTCGACCGACCTGCCAATAATATCTCCAGGTGGGCTTGCCACGGCCATCGTGATGTATGCTCTTACAGTCATGCACGTATTCCCCTTCGGCGAAGTAGATGTCGCCGAAGAGGCCTTGGCGAACCATGTTCTTGATCAGAACGTTCTCCTTTATGTAGCAATAATTCTCCGCCATCATATACTTGGCCTTGCTCTTCCTAACAGCGTTAAGTAGCATGTGACATTCATCCAGGGTGAACGCGGCTGGGACCTCGCTTAAGACGTGAACGTTCGACTTTAGTGCCGATACTGCCTGGGGGACATGCATCGGCGTAGCGATGACAGCGATGTCCACGCCATCTTCAAGCATCGCCTCATAATCTAGATGTCGATCCTTTATCCCAAGGGATTCACCAGTCTTGTCCAGGATATCCTGGTTAATGTCGCATATCGCAGTAACTTCCACCCCCTCAATCGCATTGAATATCCTTATGTATGATGTCCCTCTGTTTAATCCTACAATACCGATTCTGAGCTTTTCCATTGCGAAGGCCCCAGCTATCGGGGGGATGAGATAGGCTTTAAATCCTTGGAATGGGGATCGGGGGAAACAGCAAGATGTCTCCGAAGATTTGGATAGCCAGGGACTACAATAAATGCAGTGGTTGCAGGAGATGCGAAATAGCCTGTTCAATTAGGCACGAAGGCAAGATCTGGCCAGAGGCCTCGAGGATTAGGGTCTTCATGCTCGTGCCCGGGGCTGAAATCCCCCACTTCTGTGCCCAGTGTCATGACCACCCATGTCTCGAATCATGTCCTACCCAAGCGATATCCGTGAGCGATGATACCGGGGCCCTGCTCGTGGAAAGGGAGAAGTGCACTGCCTGTGGAAATTGCATAGACGCATGTCCGGGCAATATACCGCATCTCCATCCGACTGAAAATTATTCCTTGATCTGTGATCTATGTAGAGGTGACCCTCAATGCGTCAAGGTTTGCCACGAAGGAGGGTGGAATGCCCTCTGGATCGCGCCTGCACCCGAGAGCTATAGTTACAGACTCTACGCGAGGAGACCAGAGGAACTGACGAAGGAGCTTCTGATAGATCTCCTAGGGGAAAAGGGCTTCGAGGTGATATGACGTGAGGGGATATGCGGGCAAGATCCTGGAAGTTGATCTATCCAACCAGTTAAGCAGGGATACGGTCATCCCCGACGATGTGTTGAGGACTTACCTCGGCGGCAGGGGGCTAGGCGCTAAAATCCTCTGGGACAAGCTGGGTTCGAGATGGGCCTCCATCGACCCCCTCGGCCCTGAAAATCCCCTGCTCTTCCTAACTGGCCCACTTACGGGCTATTACCCCGGGGGCAGGATCTGTATCACGGGCAAGAGCCCGCAGAGCAACGGGATGGTCGGATCGACTGTTGCCGGTGAATTTGGGATTGAGCTCAGATGCGCGGGATATGACGGGATCATCTTCTCGGGGGTTTCTGAGAAGCCCGTGTACGTCCTCGTCTTCGATGGACAGGTCCTCTACAGGGACGCCTCCCACATCTGGGGGATGAATGGCCAGGACGCCCTGAAGACAATTACGGGCGAGACCAGAAGGGCCGTTCATGATTCAAGGCCCGGCCTGGGCGAGTTGATAGAGCCCTCAACTCTATACATCGGCCCAGCGGGCGAAAGGAAGGTAAGGATCGCTGCCGTCATGGCCAAGTGGTCCCACGCGGCCGGCTATGGTGGATATGGGGCCGTGATGGGAAGTAAGAACCTCAAGGCCGTCGTGGCCAAGGGAACGGGCCCACTCCCTGAAGCTGCGAATATGCCCTCGGCCTTCGCCCTGATCGAGAGGATCTGCCAGGCATGCTACAAGAATGACAAGTTCAGAAGGTGGGGCACGGGATATCTCGGATACGAGGTCGGGGCTCAGACGAGCAGCGAGCCCGTCAGGAACTGGCAGGAGGAGTGGCATGACGAGAGGAGCTTCGGAGTGGACAGGTTTGAGCAGAGGGTTTGGGTCAAGAGGTACTGGGGTGACTTTGGTTGTCCGACGACGTGCCTCAAGCTCGCAACGCCCAAGACGGGTCCCTACAAGGGAGCGGTGACGGACAACCCTGACTATGAGATACAGGCGTATCAGGGCACAAATCTCGGGATATACGAGCCTGAGGGGAACGTCTACCTATCCTCGCTCGTGGACGACCTCGGGGTCTGCGGGATCCAGGGTGGGAACGTCATGGGATTCGCTGCCGAACTTTTCCAGAGGGAAATATTGACAACGAAGGATATCGGCTTCGACCTAAAGTGGGGTGACGTTAACGCATTCGCCGCCTTATCGAAGATGATCGCTTACAGGGAGGGAATCGGCGACATTCTTGCCGAAGGGGTCTATAGGGCTGCCAGGAAAATTGGCGAAATGAAGGGCGTTGATGCATCGAAGTACGCTGTGCAATCAAAGGGCATCGCCATAGGCGCACACGGCGTAAGGAGCAAGCTCGATTATACCATCGATATCTCATATGCCTGTTCGACGCAGGGAGGCGACCACACCTCGGCCGCCCTCATCCCAATAGACGCTGGAAATAGCGAGCTAACGTTGGCACTCCACGACTCCGGCGTATACTGCTGGTTCAATGTGTTCGAGACACCTGATCCGCTCATCTGGGAGATCCTGAGGGCGGTTACGGGCTGGGACATCACTCGGGAGGAATGGTACGGGGTCTCCTCGAGGAAGATACTCGCAATCCAGAGGGCCATGCTCCTCCTTGGAGGGCCGGACCTGACTTGGAGCCCAGAATTAGACGATGACAATCCGAAGCGGTTCTACGATCCACTTCCAACGGGACCGAAGGCCGGCATGAAGGTTGAGAGGGAGGATTTCATAAAAGCGAAGAAGGAGTATTATGAAACATTGGGTTGGGACGAAAGAGGCATTCCCAAATCTGAAACCCTAACGAAACTCGGACTCGAGGAAATCGGCAAAGCGCTAAGTCACCTGAAGTAGGCTTCGTCCTCAAAGCCTTCTATTGAACGTCTGTTGGATTTGAGTTGAGTTCATGTATACGATATAGTAATAAATAAGGGTCAACGAATTCATCCACAGTGGTAATGCATTGACGAGGAGATTAATTAGTAAAATCGTCAGATGTCCGAGTTGCGTGCTCTCCTATATAGGTACGATGACTGGATGCCTAAAAACGCTGGGCGTTGACTGCGACATCGTCGACGTTGGGGGTTACTCCGGATACGCGTTCATCGTCAACGTCACCAAAGGCCAAACACATGTCTCTGGCCCCACTGCCCTGCCAAAGACATCTGAGTCCAGTGAGGGGGACTTCGTTTGGAACGAGATCATCAAGGGAACCGAGAGCCTCGGATGGACCATCGAGAAGTATCATGATCCAGGGGATTGTGAGATCCTTGGTAGGGAACCCAAGCCCGAGGAGCGCGCGCGGATGAGGAGGCTCTTCGAGAAAGTCAAGGTGGAGGTGGACGGGAGGGATAGGCCTGTCGTTGTATGGGGTTTGCCAGTGCCCGATTACGGCGTCGCCGAAGGTTACGATGATGACTCCTACCTCGTGACCACTGAATATGGTGATGGGAGGATCGAGGATCCAGTTCCTTATGATCGCTTGCAGGCACCAGGTAGGATCCAGGCGCTCTTCTTCAGAGATAGGGTGTGGCCCAAGGCCGAGGAGATCGAGCGGAAGGCCATTGAAAGGGCGGTAATGTTCGCATCGATGACGAGGTCGGATCGGACTTGGGTCATGGGGCCAACGGCTTGGGACGCCTGGGCCGATGCACTACAAAACCTACCGGGTATAGCTGATTACTGGAGCGGCTATGGTGGGAATGGTTACGTGGCACAATGCATCCGGGAGAGCCGCCACATCGCTGCGGAGTTCCTGAAACGCCTTCCCGCTGCAACTCGGATGAAAAACCTAAGGACAGCGGCTAAGTGCTATGAGAAGGAACTAGCATTAATGGACAGTTACACGCGCATCTTCCCATACAAATGGCCCATCCCCGATAATTGGCGCACGGCGAATACAAGGGACGACCTGAAGAAGGGGGAGGAGATACTGAGGGGCATCAGGCCACTCGAGGAAGAGGCCTTAATTAGTTTGAAGAGAGCCATTGAAGAATGGTGAGTCATGTCTCATCACGCTAAATTAAGAACAGGATCGCCCAAAAAATAGCCCGCTTATATCGTCGGGGAGGTGTGCGCCCAGGGCGATCCTTGACACAAGAGGTGGCCCTCTAGCTCTTAAGCCTTGGAGGCACTTCTTGACCCTGAGAGAGGGGTCAGTGAAAATGGAAATCGGGCGATTTTGAGAGATCTAATAACATATGTCTGGGGGTATACATAACATTGGCGATATTTCCTGACTTAACTATGAGGGCATGATGTTCTAGCTTTCCCCCTTAATCGAAGAGAACTCCCATCCACATCCAGGCGGACGGATGGATGCGAACTTAAATACAGTCGGAACTTTGAGTTTGATGGGAGAAGATTGGGTAAGCAAGGGATGGCACCTCCGTTCGGCCCTTGGCGGGGCTTTAACATTCTGGAAAAATTCACCGTCGATGGAAATTCACCTTTCGTAGAGCTCGACTTCAAGCGCATGTCTGAATGGGGCTTCGACTTTGTAAGATTGCCGATGGATTATAGGTGTTGGATCGTCGATAACGACCTATATGGGATAAATGATAAGGTGATGAGGGAGATCGACCAAGCCGTTGAATTCGGTAGGACATATGGCATACACGTAGACATGTGTTTCCACCGTGCTCCCGGATATTGCATAAACCCCCCGGAAGAACGGTTGAACTTGTGGAGGGACAAGGAGGCGATGGAAGCGTGCGAATATCATTGGGGATACTTCGCCAAAAGGTACAAAGGCATTCGACGCTCGGAGGTCAGCTTCAACCTCGTGAACGAGCCCTTGGGGGATGACCTTAGCGGAGAGATCGGCACAAGCATCTCGACGTACGGGCAGTTCGTGAATAGGATGCTGCGAGCCATAAAAGAGATAGATCCGGGGAGATTGGTCATAGCCGATGGCTTGATAACGAAGGGCCATTATGAACCAGTGCCGGGCATCCATGACCCGTTGTTCGGGCAAAGCTTCCACATGTACGAGCCAGGATGGCTTACACATCTTGGTGCGGAGTGGGCACACGCATGGTACGTTTATGGGGAGAAGGAGCAACCTACTTATCCCGGGGTCGCGCCTAATCTCGATAAGTATGCGGAGGAGTTGCCACCTAATTCGCCAGATCGTAGGGCCTACTTGGCCTACGGAGGCGTACGCATTGATAAAGCCTGGCTTGAGAACTGGATGAAGAACTACTTCGATTTGAGTAAAAAGGGTACTTTTA
>Ga0315308_1002402_pt1 | contig 10647 bp, 8 predicted proteins | sample TDP3_MG_FD_203078 | JGI IMG/M metagenome (GOLD analysis project Ga0315308, IMG submission 203078) | Freshwater sediment microbial communities from Lake Towuti, South Sulawesi, Indonesia - TDP3 | ecosystem: Environmental > Aquatic > Freshwater > Lake > Sediment | place: Indonesia: South Sulawesi...
ACATATGGCCATTCGGAGTTATTGACGCTGACATGTGTCACCAGTAAATCAAAACCCTTATAGTCAGCCAATCTCCTGAGGATAGCGTAATGGCCTTCGCCGGATGCTATATTTGTAATGTCAAAGGGATTGCTTAGGATCATTCCAGCGTCGGTCTTAACGAAATTCCTAATCTCTTGGCTAATCTCTTTTTGAAGTTGCTGAGGTAACGGTGGTAGGATAAAGCCAGCCTCAGCATGCCCGTCAGTAGCCAAGACGTTGAATCCACCACCACCTCCACATGTAGCCACCCTCCTTCCTTTGGGGAGAGATAGGTATGAGAAGGTGACCATCATATCAACCAGCTCCTCTAAGTCGTAAACCCGTATTGCTCCAGCTTGCTGCAGAAGTCTGTCCCATACTTCGTTGGACCCAGCTAAAGCGCCGGTATGGGAGGCAACTGCCCTTGCTCCAGCTGGGGTGTAACCAGCCTTGAGGATTATGACTGGCTTTGTAGCTGACAGCTCCTTCAGAACTCGATGAAACCGCTGGCCATCTTTTACGCCCTCAATATAGGAGGCGATTATCTTAGTCTCGACATCTTTGGTGAAGTACTCAAGTAATTCGCTTTCATCGATATCGCAGGCATTTCCATAAGAGATAGCCTTACTGAAGCGAACCCCCCTCAGGGCAGCGGCTCGAATCAAATAGATAATGCTGCCACCACTCTGGCAGATAAGAGCTACCTCTCCCCTCTCCTTGGGAAAATCGGAGGCATAGGATAATCCCACCTCGGGGTGATACACACCTAAGCAGTTAGGACCAAGTATTCGGATTCCACTAGCTTGAGCCAAATGGCAGACCTCTATTTCCAGTTGTTTGCCCTCGCGGCTTCCGCTTTCAGAGAAGCCGGCGGTATAAATGGAGACCACCTTTACTCCTTTAGCGGCACAGTCTTTAATCAGTTGGGGCACCGCAGGAGCTGGTATACAGCAGATGACATAGTCAACTGGCTCGGGGACGTCTTTGATGTTGGCGTAGACCTTTATGCCTGAAACATCCCCACCTTTAGGGTTAAGTGGATAGACTCTACCCTGGAAGCCAGAATCGAGCAGACTATCAAGGAACGCCTGTCCCAAATTGCCTGGAGCAACCCCGGCAATAGCTACTGAGGTAGGGTTAAAGATTGATTCTAGGTTTTCCTTTCTATTCATGTCGTCAAGTTGAACTAGAAGGCACCAGACTGGGAGGTGAGAGCTTGACCACTGCATTATACTCAGGAGGACAGACTTCCATGCAGGTCCCGCACTTAACACACTTCGTCTGGTCAATGACCTTTATTTTGCCTTTTTCACCGCTAATTGCCTCGGCAGGGCAAGTTAGCACGCAGTGCTCACACCCCCTATCACACTTATCAGGGAGAATATAGTAAGCGATAAGCTCTTTACACACCAGTGCCGGGCAGCGGTGTTCCATAATGTGGGCTTTATACTCACTGCGAAAATAGCGGATGGTGGTAAGAACAGGATTGGGTGCTGTTTGCCCTAAGCCGCAAAGGGAGCCTTGCTTAATATCCTCAGCTAACTCAACAAGTAAATCGATATCCTCTGTCTTACCCTGGCCCTTTACGATGTCCGTCATTATATCCAGCATCTGCTTTGTCCCTAGCCGGCACATGGTGCACTTGCCACAGGACTCCTTTTGAGTGAAGTCAAGGAAATAGTGGGCAGCATCTACCATGCAGTTGTCCTCGTCCATCACTATCATGCCTCCAGAACCCATCATTGCCCCAACCTCAGTGAGGGAGTCAAAGTCAATAGGGGTGTCAATTAGGCTTTCGGGGAGGCATCCTCCTGACGGTCCGCCGATCTGCACCCCCTTAAATTTCTTATCCTTTGGCACCCCACCCCCAACCTCATAAATAAGCTGGCGCAAGGTTGTGCCCATAGGCACCTCTACTAGCCCGGTGTGAGCTATCTTGCCTGCCAGGGCAAAGACGGCTGTGCCCTTACTACCCTCCGTCCCCATGCCAGTATACCAATCCGCACCGTGAGCAATAATCAGGGGAACACTGGCAAAGCTCTTTACATTATCCACTATGGTTGGTTTCCCCCATAAACCAGACACAGCGGGGAAAGGAGGTCGATGTCGAGGCATACCCCTTTTGCCTTCAATAGAAGCTATCATCGCTGTCTCCTCCCCGCAGACGAAAGCACCAGCGCCTTGCACCACTTCAATTTGAAAGCGGAAACCACTGTCTAGAATATCCTTACCCAATAGCCCTAATGCTTTTGCCTGCTCTACAGCGATTCTAAAGCGTCTCACTGCCAGGGGATATTCCGCCCGAACATAGATATAGCCATATGGGCTGCCCAGGGCGTAACCAGCGATAATCATTCCCTCTATGACTGAGTGTGGGTCGCTCTCCAAAAGAGCGCGATCCATAAAAGCGCCTGGGTCACCTTCATCGGCATTACAGAGGACATACTTTGGTTTTCCCGATGCGTTGTAGCATATTTCCCACTTCTCACCCACCGGGAAGCCAGCCCCTCCCAGCCCTCTCAGTCCAGATAGTTTGATCCCGGCAATTATTTCCTCTGGGGGCATCCCTAGTGCCTTGACTAAGCCACTATAGCCATCGTTGGCAATATATTGATTTATATTCTCAGGGTCGATATAGCCACAGTGACGCAGAATGAGGCGCAACTCGCTTTCAAACCGAGGTAACTCTGGGATGAAAGGAACCCCTCCCTTGCCTATCTCGAAAGTACCTAGGGCAAGCTCAAGACAAGGGTCATCACCTAGAATGTAGCCTGCCACAAGTCGGGGGACAATCTCTGGGGTTATATTAGCGTAGCAGACGCTGAAGTTGGCTCGTTTAATGATGACCACTAAAGGTTCGGCATAGCAAAGCCCTATGCAGCCAACTTGGGTGATGAGAGCCTCGGCCTTTTGGCGTTTTATCTCTGCCTCGAAAGCCTTGAGCACACCGATGACCCCAGCTGCTCTGCCACAAGTAGCCGTGCCAATGAGAATACGGGGTTTTTCGCTCTGTTGAAGAGCTTCCCACTCCGAGTTTGCCTGACGCTGAATTTCATCGAAAGTCATTTATCTCAGGTATCTGATTGAGTCTTTTCCTTAAACCCAGTCAAAACCTCCTCTACCTTGAAAGACGTCATCTTAGGATGAATATCTTCACCAATTACAGTCACTGGACCGAGGACACAGCAACCAATACAGGCTACCCTATTGAGGCTGAATTCTTCATCTGGGGTGGTTTCCCCCACCTTAATTTCCAGTTCCCTTTCCAATGCTTCCAAAACAAGCCTCCCTCCTTTCATATGGCAAGCAGTCCCCAGACATACCTTAATCGGATGTCTCCCCATTGGTGTAAAGCGAAACTGATTGTAGAAGGTGGCTACACCGTAGATAGTACTCGCCGCGATTGGCATAAAATTGGCAATTTCTAGCATTGCCTCTCGAGGCAGGTAGCCGAACTTCTCCTGCACTTCTTGTAAGATGGTGATCAGGGAAGCTCTCCCTCGTCTATGGCGGGCTAAGATTGGCCTTAGTTGGTCTCCCATCTCCTTGGTGGTAAGCGTTTTCATACTCTGGTGCAGATCTCGGGGGGGTCTTTGACGGTCTCCTTTACATACCGAAGCATGTGGTTGACACAGGCAATGGTAAGCTCGGCTAAGTCCTCCCCGCGGATCTTTTTTATCCTTTGGCCAGAATAAAGAACTCTGAGACTGCTGGGGAACTCCTCATCAGCGCGATTATAAATGAAGAGGATTTCAATTCCGGGAAAAATCTCCTTCTTCATTGCCCAATCTTCACCCAACCCCAGAGATACTATCTCACCCCCTATATACTCCGCTAGCCGGGAGACATCGTCTACATAGCCCAAAGCCTCTTTCCTTTTGTCTATCTCATGCTTGACAAAACCATCGTGGGGGCTTATCGGCCCCTCAATTTCCTTTAAACTTATTAGCTTCTTATCTCTAAGGCTCATTTCCTGCGCTCTATTCTAAAGCCCAACTTTACTGACTAGCTCCCTTACTCCGATTCGCAGAGGAGAATCTGGGGGAAGCTCTGTGATTGGTAATCCCTTCACCTCTAGATTAGCCATCCCTGGGTCCTGGGGTATAGTAGCCACCAGTTCGAAACCATGCCTATCAATCGTCTGCGTTATCTCAGGAGGCAGCCCATTCAGGGAGCGATTAATCACCAGACAAATCTTGCCAACCTGGGTCCTCAATTCCTTCATTAGTTCTTTCATGGCGGCTGCGGTGTTGATGCCTCGCTGGGTAACGTCAGAAATAATGAGCAGGATATCTATATCCCTGGTTGTCTGACGGCTGATGTGCTCCATCCCAGCTTCACTATCAATAATAACATAGCGGTAATTTTGGCCCAACCGATCGATGGAAAGACGCAGCATATTGTTGGCGGCGCAATAGCACCCCGGTCCTTCAGGGCGCCCCATGGCCAAAAGATCGAACCCCTTCGATTCCACCAGGGCTGACATTATCTTATAGTCCAGGTAGTCTTGTTTAGGCGTCGTGGGGCTGAGGCTGCCGAGTTTTATGGCCTCTGTCATTTCCTCTCGTATTCTGCCCACTGTATTGCCCAGCGACACACCGAGAGCCTGATGGAGGTTGGTGGCAGGGTCTGCATCAATAGCCAATACAACTCCTTTCTGAGAAAGGAGTTGTATAAGCAGAGTAGCAATGGTAGTCTTGCCGGTTCCTCCCTTGCCGGCAACGACAATAGTGGTAGTCATATCTCCCCTAGGTTTTCAGCTTGGCTGCAAAACCTGGCAGGAAAGCGGGGATTTCACTAGCCTCCCTGGGGCCAACTACGATCTCCCAGTCTGGCAGAGCTTCTCCCAACTCGCCTTTAATTCGAGCTACTTTCCCTGGGATAACCAGCTTCCTATGCTTCACCTTGTCTGCAATACCGCATTTCTTAATAAACGGAGCAACTGAATCACCGGTGAACTTGCCCGCTGCCCAACCAGTGAGGACGCCAAGCCCTTCGGTATCCTTCACACAAAGAAAGGACGGGACTTTGCTTCCTTCGATTTCTGAGGATACGATGAAGTAAGTCAACGCCCAATTCGAGGTGACCAGAACGGGAGATTGTTCGTTGGGCTCGCCTATCTTATAATACTTTTCCTCTACTGACATAGGCATTCGAGGGTCGGTATAAATATTGAGCCTTTGAACCAGTAGGGGAAGCAGGGAGTGTTTATCTACGTTGGAAAGGACAATAATCCCGGCGTATTTAATTAAGAAAAGAGAAGCAGCCAGGATTTCCTTCAAGCCATCCTTGGCCAGAAAACAGGGGAAGGCAATGGTCGGGTAACCAAGGGGTCTGAAGGTCTGCTTTATGGCTGCCCGGCGAATAAAAGTCTGGTCTTTTATTTCCTCCATCAAGTTCTTGGAACCGGGGTCCAGGACCAGTTCATCCAGCTTCTCCTCCTTCAATCTAGTGGTCAGGGGGATAAGTTCCTCAATGCTCCCAGCGCGAACACCCAAGGGTGTAGGAGACTGCTTGATCTTGGGGATGGCCTTTTCCAAATTCTCCTTTGTTATGGGGTAAAGAAGAGGCCTCCTATCGGCGCAAATATCCCTGGCTGAGAAGAGGGCATCCATGTTCTCCGAGATTAGAACCATCCCCAGGTCTGTGCTTTCATAGACCCTCTTTACCAGAGCTTCGAATTTAGACCTATCCCCCGATTCAAAATGGAGGGCGAGAAGATTCGCTTTAAGGGTCAGCCCAATCCAAGGGAACTCCAGTTCCTTTATCTTCCTTATTTTCCCTTCGATTTCCCTTTCACTTTCCTTGTCAGAGATAAGCAAAGCAATACCAGGTTGATGGACGAAGGTCTTTTCGTGCCTGTATATCACCTCTTCATTCCCGATTTTCAGGGCCTTCTCGCCGGAACCTATGGTAACCAGTTTTATTGCTGGGGCTAAGGCATCTTCGAGCTCTGCTTTTACCTCCAGGGAAAGATAGGGGCATTTTGCCAGTGTCGTTCCCCCCGAGGCTAACTTCATGGCGAAGGCGAAACAGGTGGGGAAACCACACTCCTTGCAATTCTTCTTGCCTGATTCAGGGAGCTTCTTAACAATATCGGTTCCTTTAATCGGCATGACAACCTCCTACCTAGTTAATCAGGGAAGCTCGACTTCGCCTTTTATCCAGGGATGTCCCACCTTTTCCAGGAATGCGGCAAGCTCTTCTGCAGTCTTAGCATCCTCTTCAGTGGCTATCTTGTCATACAGGTCCTTAGGGATAGCATCCTTATATCTTTCTTTTATCGCCTTGGGCATCCATACTACCCTTCGAATACCTCCGTCGGCTTGGAAGAATTTTGAAGACCTGACGAGTTCTAGAGCCATTCCGCAGGAGCCCTCTACCTGCTTTCCTCCAGAGGTCGTCCCAGCCATCTTAGAAAAAGGCAGCCCGGCCACTGTATCACCGACAAAGTCCCGATGCACAATGCCGAAAGCATCTACCTCGGGGATATAAAAGCAGATGGACTGGAAGCAGCCGCAGGAGGTGTGGGGATGCTCAAAGGCGCTATAAAGATAAACTTGGTCAAAGGAACCCAGAGACCTTTCTTTGGCGATCTCGTCTATCCCGCTATACTCCCCCTTTACTGGGTCTACTAGTTCACCTTTGGGCACGGCGAATACCGGGCCTTCTGGATCAAGTTTATACGCTGCTCTTCCATCAAACCAGTTGATTGCCCCGCAGTTGGCCACCCGGTCAGGAGTGATGAAGCAAATATGGGTGGGAGCGAAGCTCTGGCAGAGAACACAGCCATAGAATGTATCTACATCCTCATCCCTCAAGCCCCTTAATCTCTCATCCCTGGCCTCATAGACCTTCAGGGCTTGGGGAAGTAACTCTTCTACCTTCTTCTCGTCCGTGATAAAGGTAATGGAGATCTTTTCAATGACCGGCAGCTCTGAAGTGTAGAGGAAGATGAGCATATCACCTATCTCTTTCAAGGAATTGAGCCCTTTTTTGAAAGAGGATTTGTTCAACCTTATCCATATGTCTTGTCTCTGATTCATATGATAGAGTCCTTCTATATAATTGCAGTACATGTGTATCCTTCTCTCAATCACTGGCTCCATATCCTTCTCCAGTTGCTCTCCAGCAACATCGACCAAGACAGCCAGGGGATAGCTTCCCACCTCCTGCATATCTTTTATATCAGGTCCGATAACCTCCACCTTTTCATGCTCCACTTCTTCTGGGTTCTTCAAGGTTACCAGCTCAAATTTGCTCTTCACCTTCGGTCCACCAAATTCAACGTAGAGGTCCTCTTTTCTAACCGTCTCTCCCTCATATTGAGGACCCATGTCCACATGAAACTCTGCCATACTTATTTCTCCTTTCTCATATTAATTCTTATTATTCTGGCCCCGATTTATCGGTCGACAAGACTCTTCGAGGGGAAGTATCTCGAGACCCTTGCCTTCAAAGAGCCTGCTCTGACGAAGGAAAGGTTCGGGGTGACCGTTACCCTCCCTTTTTCAGGTTAGAAATCAAGCTATCCAGAAATGCCTTCCACTGCTCATCTTTCCTGAAATTGGGAAGAGAGTAGTCAGCATTAGGATAAACATACTTACAAAGGGTCATCGTTTTCAAATGTGGTGCGAAGTGCTTTAGTGTGGAAAGGGCTTGTCCCCCGAGGTCGGTCCTGAAACCGAAGAAGATGACTAGGTCGTGATTACCCTCCTTTCTAACCCCCGGCCACTCCGCATCCTTGAGGTGATTGACTATTTCCACCGCATCATAGACACTATCTGGTTTTACCCCCAGTTCTGTCATCTTCCCTTTAACATGGGCTGTGGCGCATATGGGGATATTGGCTGTTTTGGCTATTTCCAGAGCATACTCCAGAAGAAGCTTTCCATCGAGCGACAGTTCCAGCAGCCGAGGACCCAGTACCAGCAGAGGTCTCTTGGCCCGTTGAATCAAACCGGCATACTCCTCCGCATCCTCTATTACCTTAGCTGCCTTTATCCCGGTGAGCACATTTACCCGATGAAGCGGTAATACCATATTGTCCTCCTTCCTTTTAGTGGATGACAGCCTCTAGAGGTACTTTGCTGGGATATGTCCCTATCAAGGTAGGCAGGCTCAAAACAGGCTTGGGCTGCCAGCCAATCTCTTTCAGGTATGCCAGGGCCTCTTTCTTGTAGACAATGGGAAGGTCCCTATCAGTCCTAACATAAAGATGGAGGTCTTCCGGGAGCCCGCCCCCCATATACTTCTTGTACAGGGAGATGTAATGATTCAACTTGATTCCCCTACCCTGAGGAGTATCGTTTTTCCGGATACAGAGCTTGGGGATGCTCACCATCGCCTTCTCCTTTGTCTCTGTGACATAAATCAGGTGCTCAGGAGAAGGCTCCCCGGTATTAACCAACTCCCTTTTCCTCCCATCCATCACCGTCCAGTCATCCTCTCCCTTTTTCGAGAGGTAGAGTCTTCTGTATTTTGAGGAGTGCGGTCCCAGTATCACCGGTATTCCCAGCCGGTTACAGCCAGTGGCAATGCTGGCTGCCTTCTGCGAGTAAGCCCCCCAGGCCACCCCAACAGCCCCAACACGGTTGAGAATATAGTCAGCAATAACCTCGTAGTTTGCCCTCAGGGGGAGGGTGGCGAAGATATTGGCTATCTTTATAGCTGCTCCCGTAATGTGCGCGTTGGCTACACAGGAGCCCACATTCACCACCCCACCAGCATCAAAACTGCCAGGATACTTATCATAGATGGTCTTGCCATCGGCGTCTTTCTTCATTCCAGCTACCATGGCACTACAGCCGCTAAGGACAACGATATACCTCCTCCGGGCAAATTCCTCCACCATCTCAATCAAATCTTCCATGTCAGGGAAATTGGAGCAGCCTACAAAGGCGACAACCCCTGGTATAGTGCCCAATACTATAGGTGCCCCGACATTCCGTATCTCCGTATCCATAATGGGTCCACGCCCTGCCCTTACGTTATAGGCTTCCTTGCTGGCGGCTAACTGCATTATGGTGAAAATAGGAACATGGCGAGGGCACTCCTGCTCACACTTACCACAGCCGATACACTGGTCGAAGATTTCTCTTAACAGTGCGAAATTTCCTTCAGCGACCTGGTGTATCCCTTTGCCAATGGAAAATAGATTGGGGCAAACCCTCTCGCATATCTCGCATTCCCGGCAGACTTTGGCCAGCTCCTGGGCTTCCTTTTCGGTTATAAGCTCCTTCTTCCTTTGCGGGGCAAGTTTCAGGGCCACCTTTACGGCTACCTCTCCTGCCTTCTCATGGTCTAGGATGAGGAACTGTTTTCCCTTCTCTACCATCTCTTTCACTATCTCATCCGCATCCCTTTCGGAGGCATCCTCAAGCCCATAGCAGGCCTTATCTGAGGTGGCAATGAAGGCAGAGCCCACCTTCCTTGCCTCTACTGGGGTATCAGTCCTGATGCACTGCTCATCGGTTGCTATCACATCAGCGATCCCGGTCCTGACGAAGAAGAGCTGTCTTGAAAGCGGACCTACCACCTTTGCCTTGTCAGCATATCTTGTTGTTTCCAAGGCGGTGCAGCATATTCCACAGACTTCCACCTTATCATAGAGGTCATTCTTGCGGAGATAATCAATAATGTTGGTTGAGGTGGCGGGGTTATGGCCAATCACTAGGATCACCGGTTTGCTCTTGTCCACTGCTCCCCAACCCGCACCCACCAGCGCAGTATCAGCGATGGAGGTGGGGTATTTGAAGCCTATAGTCTGAGCAATATCAGCCGCCTCCATAGCTACATGGTCCAGCATACCGGCATGGAGGGCTTTCGATTCATAGTCTAGGTTACTTCCCTCCTGACCCGTATTAAGTGATGAGACGAGGTGAAGGAGTTCCCGCTCGACATACTCGATCGCCGTTCTCAAATCTGCTAGTGTTTCGGGTTTCAATCCGAGGACAGTCCTGATATTTGGTGCCTCGACTGCCACATTAGCTCCCAGGTCGATTTTGTAATCTTCTCCATGCTTTTCGATTAAGTAGTCGATAATATGCCTGGCATGCCCAGCGTGGGCGGAAAGTCCCATGCAGCAGGCGAGAAGCACAATCCTTCCCTGCTGAGTACCTATATCAATTCCGCAGGCTCCTCTTTTCCCGGCAGTGAGGTCGCACTTACCATAGGTGCAAAAACAACAGAGGTCACAGAAGGGCGCATACCACGGTTTATAGGTTTTGAGCAGCCTCATGTCCCAGTTTCTCAAATCAGGAAGCTCAGGCATAGGCGTGTGACCTACCGGCTCCCACGGGTCACTTGCCTTTATAATCTTCTCGACCTCTTCCTGTCTCTTTGTTTTTTTCTTTTCTGTTACTTTGGCCATTTTTTACCCCCGTCTAATTATTTCTCTTAGTAATTTGAGTGTTTCAGGATGTCTCAGGACCAGGATATTTGCTCCGGCTAAAAGCAAGGAGAGGGCGGTCACCCCCTCCCAGAGTATTCCTTGTTCCTTGCTTTCCTTGGCTTCTCTTGTCTTCCAGCATTCTCCTCCCAGATTGGCAATAATGGGCATCTGGGTCATCCCATCCTTAAAAATCACCCCTGTCTGCTTTGCCCTCTCCATCAAGGTAAAACTAT
>Ga0315308_1002404_pt1 | contig 10643 bp, 8 predicted proteins | sample TDP3_MG_FD_203078 | JGI IMG/M metagenome (GOLD analysis project Ga0315308, IMG submission 203078) | Freshwater sediment microbial communities from Lake Towuti, South Sulawesi, Indonesia - TDP3 | ecosystem: Environmental > Aquatic > Freshwater > Lake > Sediment | place: Indonesia: South Sulawesi...
AGTACGTGATAAACAGTTCCTCGGTTGAACACGTCTGCTTCAGCAAGCTAAGAACCCTCCTTCGATTCTGGAAGGCAGGCATCAGAATACCGCAAACAGTCTACGTTCCATGTGACGCCCACGATCACATATCGGGCAAGGGCGAGATTATTCACAACGAAGAAGACATCGCTGACTTGATTCAAGGCACCATGAGCGACGGCCCCATTGTCATTAAACCTGACGCGGGCACACACGGACGAATGGTCAGGCTGGCCAAGAACCGGGAGGAGCTTACTAGACTTGTAGATGAAACCGAAGCATCTACTCTAAACCCTGTCGGCCTAATCGCCCAAGAGTTCGTTCCGAAGTGGTTTTTTGATCTCAGGATCATCGTTGCCAAGAAGTGTCAAGGAACTCCGCGTTGCTATCCGACTGCCCTAGCACGGGCGGGATTCAAGGACTTCAGGACAAACACCTACCTAGGGAACATGGTGTTTGGGGTCCGCCTACCCCCTCACGTTCTTGAAGTGGCTGTGCAATGCGGACAGGCAATCGCGCAGGATAGAGAGGCTTGGGTCCTAGCTTTAGACGCGATGCTCAATGCTGCCAGAGACAAGTTCGTCGATGACGAGCACATCAAGGCAGAGCTTGAAAAGCTAACAGAACCCTTCGAAGCTGTGAAAAGGATAAAGGGAAAGCAAGAACGCATCATGGACTTCTCGACATGGAACCGCCTCTTGGAAGCTGCCTATCATGATTACATGAGTGTAGGCCCGTATGAAAATGTGAAAGAGGTAATAGAAGAAAGCATCAAGAGGTCGAATGACAGCATACTGTTCCACGAGGCAAACGCCTGCCCCGAGTTCTGGGAGCAGACACGTTTAGTCGCTGGGATAAACGTCGCAGAACCGCTACTCGAATGCGCTGAAAGCATCATGGATCATCAGTCCGATTGTGATCTTCGGAGCTGAAGGCAACTGTGATCTGCCATTGACCAGCTGGTCAACTCAATGAGAGTTGGAGTCGTCGGGGCATCGGGATACGTAGGCGCTGAGCTGCTGCGGCTTCTTCTTCACCATCCGAAAGTTGAAATCACAGCGGTGGTGTCGCGTCAAAAGGCCGGGGATTATGTGTTCCGAACCCATCCCAATCTGAGAGGAGTGACGAATCTAAAATTCGTTCCGCTAGACTTGTCATACCTCGCCAAGAACTGCGACCTCGTATTCACTGCCTTGCCCCATGGAACCTCTGCGAACCTCGTGCCCAAGCTCCTCGACCGAGGTCTGAAAGTCGTCGACATGGGCGCAGACTTTCGCCTCAGAGATCCGGGCGCCTATCCTAGGTGGTACGGATGGGAGCATCCGCACCCAGGGCTCTTGAAGCAGGCTGCATACGGCTTACCTGAGTTACATCGAGACGAGATTAAGAATGCACGCTTGGTCGCCTGCCCTGGCTGTATGGCTACTGCAACGATCCTAGCGTTGTATCCGGCGCTGAAGGAGGGAGCAATCGAGCAGAATAGAATAGCCGTTGACGTGAAGATCGGGTCTTCTGGAGCCGGAACCAAACCGACCCCGGCATCAGTCCACGCAGAGAGGTTCGGCGGGGTAAGACCTTACAAGACCGCCGGCCACAGGCACATTGCAGAGATCGAGCAGGAGTTAGAGGCAGCTGCGGGCGCCGGGATCAAAGTAGGGTTTTCGCCACATGCGGTAAACATGGTACGGGGCATATTGGCAACCGTGCATTGCTTCATGACCAGGCCTCTGGCAGCTCAGGACATGTGGAGGGCGTACAGGTCGAAGTATGAAGACGAGCCCTTCGTTAGACTAGTTCGAGACCGCAAGGGTCTCTACCAGCTGCCTGACCCCAAGGTCGTTGCCGGATCAAACTACTGCGATATCGGTTTTGAACTAGACACCTACGCTGACCGACTAGTGTTGTTCTCAGCCATAGACAATCTAATGAAAGGCGCATCAGGGCAAGGCGTGCAATGCTTCAACATCATGCTTGGAGTTGACGAACGAACCGCATTGGAAAGCTCAGGGTTTCACCCGATGTGATCAAAATGCTTCTCACTGTCAAGATCGGGGGAAGCACTCTTCGATCAGGCGTTCCCTCCGACCTCGTCTGCGACCTGAAACAAAGGTTAACGAACGACAAGATTGTCCTTGTCCATGGCGGCGGAAGAGAAGTGACAGATGTCGCAGCGAAACTGAACAAGGAGCAGAAATTCATCGTATCGCCGGAGGGCTTCCGAAGCCGATATACCGACAAAGAGACCGCCGAAATCTACACGATGGTAATGTCCGGAAAAATCAACAAGCAGGTGGTCTTGACTCTTCAATCGCAAGGCATACGTGCTGTAGGATTGTCAGGACTGGATGGTCCTTTGATACAGGCAGAGCGCAAGAAGAACCTAGTCATTGTGGACGAAAGAGGCCGAAAGAGAGTCATAGACGGAGGGTATACTGGCAAGATATCGAAAGTCAACGCAGAACTACTGACGCTCTTGATCAGCAACGGCTACTTCCCGGTTGTAGCACCTGTGGCGGTAGGTGAGGCGTTTGAACCCCTGAATGTTGACGGGGATCGAGCTGCCGCGTACATAGCTGGATCTCTGAAAGCGAATAGACTTGTCCTATTGACCGATGTTGGAGGTATCACCTTGAACGGCAAGTCGATCCCTCGAATGACCTTGTCGGAAGCGAAAGACAGACTGCACGAGGCCGGGGCGGGGATGATCACAAAGATCTACGCGGCAATGGAAGCCCTTGAGATGGGGATAGATGAGGTAATAGTTTGCTCCGGCTTAGGGAAGCACCCGATCTCATCAGCTCTAGCCCATGAATCTGGCACAGTGATAGTTGGATGAATGCGAAAGAGATCGTAGAAATTGACCAAACGCTGATGACCGCGGTGTATGCCAAGAGATCGCCGATCCTTGTTAGAGGGGATGGCGCACTGGTTTGGGATGCAAATGACAGACAATACATTGATTGCACCAGTAGCTACGGAGTATCGTTCCTCGGCCATTGTCACCCAACTGTCGTCGAAGCTATCAAGAGGCAAAGTTCCAGACTAATCGCTTGCCATGGGTCATTCTACAATGACGTGCGATCAGAGGTCGTAAAGAAGATCGTCGAGGTCTCGCCCAAAGGTCTCGACAAAGTGTTCCTCTCAAACAGTGGGACAGAAGCAGTGGAGTCTGCCCTCAAGTTCGCACGCAAATCAACTGGAAAGCCGGAGATCATCGCGATGATGGGTTCCTTTCACGGGAAAACCATGGGCGCTTTGTCAGCAACTTGGGATAAGAAGTACCGTGAGCCTTTCGAGCCCCTAGTCCCTGGCTTTAGACACGTTCCATACGGTAACTCTGAGAAGGTAAGACACGCAGTCTCCGAGAAGACGGCCGCGATTATAGTCGAGCCGATTCAGGGAGAGGGAGGAGTCAGGCTGCCACCCGCAGAGTTCCTCGGAGAGCTCAGGGAAATCTGTGACGAGAGGAATGTCCTCTTGATCTTTGACGAGGTGCAGACGGGCTTCGGCCGCACTGGAAAACTGTTTGCTTCAGAGCACTGGAATGTAGTTCCTGATATGCTGTGTCTCGGAAAAGCGGTGGCAGGTGGCCTACCGATAGGAATTACAATCTCTACGAGCGAAATTGCGTCGACCCTCAAAGTGGGTGAGCACTCAAGCACATTTGGCGGAGGCCCGGTTGTATGCGCCGCCTGCAAAGCGTCTTTCGACCTGATGACTCAAGAGAGACTGTGGGAGAGAGCCGCGACGTTGGGACAACACTTTCGACAGAGTCTCAAGGCGCTTCAATCAAGAACCAGCATCATTAGAGAAGTGAGAGGCATGGGTCTGATGGTTGGAGTTGAACTCAAGTTCGACGTGCTTGACATCATAACAGAATGCGCGAAGGAAGGCGTTCTCGTTCTCGACGCAGGAAGAAACGTCATTCGATTCTTGCCTCCAGTGGTAATAACCTCGGACCAGATCGATCAGGCAGTCAACGTTCTCGGTACGGCTGTGGAGACAGAGGAACATGCAAGACTACCCAGCGCGGCTATTGAATAGAATGCTCAACACGTATAGTCCTTCAGGACATGAGAACGAGATTGCTGATTTCCTCGCCGAAGAAATGGAAAGAATAGGTTTTACGGTTTCGAGAGACGAAGTTGGAAACGTCATAGGCAAGGTCGGAGTCGGGCCGCCTTCAGTCATGTTATGCGGGCACATGGACACAATCCCGGGCTTCATCCCCGTAAGAATTGAGAAAGGCAGCATGTATGGAAGAGGGGCCGTGGACGCAAAGGCGTCTCTTGCGACCATGATTGTGGCCTGTGCGGAAATGATCAAGACACGATGGCGTGGCCAGCTTCTACTCGTCGCAGTCGTTGACGAGGAGGGCACGGGCAAAGGCATCAGGAACATCATCAGGAAAGGTATCTCCGCTGACTACGCTATTTTCGGAGAGCCTAGCGGCGTCGGAAATGTCACTATTGCATACAAGGGAAGCCTGCATTTGAAGGGGATCTGCGAAACTCAAACCGGACACGCCGCTGCGCCGTGGTTATTTGAAAACGCTATCGAAACCGCCTTCCAAGTCTGGAAAGCAATATCAAGCATCCATTTCGCTGAGGAAGATTTTCGGAGCAGATTCTACTCTACAACATCCTGCCTAACTGGAATCGAAGGAGGAGACGGTTTTGGTAGAGTCCCGTCGAAGTGCACCTTCCACGCGGACATAAGGATTCCTCCCCAAATCACCCTGCAAAGGTTTCTGGATAGAGCCCAAGATTGCGTGAAGCGATTGCGCGGGCAGCACCCTAATGTAAGCATCAAAATTGAACTGGAAGACAGGGAGGAACCTTTCGAAACAGACAAATCGTCTGCGCTTGTGCGATCCTTTGTGTCGGCGATCAGGAAAGTTGCATCAAAGCCGGCTGTTTTGGTCAGGAAGTCCGGAACAGCTGACATTAACGCCCTCGCGGCCGCGATTAAGCGGCCCATGATAGCATACGGGCCAGGAAACTCGCATCTAGACCACACAGCGGATGAGCGGATTAGCATACGAGAGTATCTGGAGGCCATACAAGTATTCCGAGAGGCGTTGAACAAGCTCGTGCTACTCGATTCAAGGAGGATTCAACCACATCCACGCATCTCCAAATAGACGCAAAATTCAAGGGATCAGAGAAGCACCAATCCGTCAAGAAGAAAAATTTACGATTCATTTTTTGGCGTTCGAAATTCAACCTAGTAGTGTCTCACTGGTGCACTTCCTCTGATGAAGCTTCAGTCATCTCATCGATAGTTCTTTGACTATCCTATCGGCTACCTGATTCGTCTTGGAAGTTCCGCCCAAGTCGGGAGTGCGTACCTTTCCTTCAGCCAGAACTCTCCCCACAGCTTCATCGAGCCTTCTAGCGTCCTGTCGATAGCCCAAGTAGTCCAGCATCATCTCTGCTGAGAGGACAGTTGCTATGGGATTGGCGATTCCCTTTCCAGCTATGTCTGGAGCAGATCCGTGAACCGGAGCGAATGCTCCATACTTCTCTCCCACACTTGCGCTCGGTGCGAGTCCTATGCCTCCGACTAGCTGTGCTGCAAGATCTGACAAGATGTCACCATAGAGATTTGGAGTCACTAGAACATCAAAGGTTTCGGGGGACGCTACCAACGACATTGCGGCGGCATCCACAATTTTTTCGTCGGTACTGATGTCTGGATAGTTCTTGGAAACGTCCAAGCAAGTTTCCCTGAACAAGCCATCGCTCTCTCTCAGTATGTTGGCCTTATGGACTATTGTCACCCTCTTCTTCCTACTATTCGCTAGCTCAAAGGCGACTCTAGCGATTCTTTCGGAAGCGTGCACCGTTATTACTCTCAGAGCGCACGCTCCCTTAGGAGTACGCCATTCTATCCCTGCGTAGAGCCCCTCTGTGTTCTCTCGGACGATCAGGAAATCTGCTTTGCGCGCAATACAGTGAACCCCGGGGCGGGATCTTGCGGGTCTGATGTTTGCGAATAGGTCGAACTTTTTTCTGATCTTCATGACGGTGCTCTCGTACTCTTTCAGGCCAATCGGTGTGGTGAAGGGCCCCATGAGCGCTGTTCTGCACTCCTGCATGGCAGAAATGGTTTCAGTTGGTAGGTTTTCACCTCGTTTCTTCCAGCAGTCGTAGCCTGCGTCAAGCTCGACGAACTGGAAGTCCAAATCTAGGGCTTTCAGAACTTTCAGAGCCTCTGGGACCACTTCTTTCCCTATTCCGTCACCTGATAATGCCGCGATCTTGATCAAGCTTCTTCATCTTCAAATATCATCAGCACGCAGCATGTGTGGACACAATCGAGCCGACCTCCTTCCGGAAGCCTTCCGCAGGTTAGCCTAGCGTTCCACCGTTCTTGAGATAGTTGATCACTCCTCCAGATTGGACGATATCTATCACAAATGGAGGCGGCCTTGGTAGAGCAAAGACCTTGTCGCTTATCTTGAGAGTGTAGTTGACGAGGTCAATCTCTCCAGTGTCGCCATCTTGTGCAGCTTCGGGAATATCTTGCGAAACAAACACCGGCATGCCAAGGTTGACAGCATTCCTGTAGAATATCCTTGCAAACGAAAAGGCAATGATCGCAGCGATTCCACAAGCTTTCAAGGCAAGAGGCGCCGTCTCTCTGCTTGAGCCACATCCGAAGTTTCTTCCCGCGACTATGACATCGCCGTTCCCGACCGCGGTAGAGAAGTCAGGCCTAACCTCCACGAATGCACATTTCGCCAGCCTATTCGGATCTGTGGTCACATTGTATCTTCCGGGAGTCATCTCGTCAGTGTTCACGTTATCTCCGAACTTCCATATTCTCACATGAATCGCCTAGGATCGGTAATCTTTCCTTCAACGGCGGTCGCCGCGGCAGTCGCTGGAGAAGCCAAGTAGATCTTAGAGGAAGGGTCGCCCATTCTGCCAATGAAGTTTCTATTTGACGTTGATAGACAGACTTCTCCCGGCGCCAGAGCACCCATGTGTCTGCCTAGGCAAGGTCCGCATCCCGGTGGGCAAACAAATGCTCCGCACTCGATGAATGCCTCAATCAGGCCTTCGCTGATAGCTTGGAGATAGACTGCCCTTGAGGCAGGAACTATCACAGTTCTTGCTTCCGCGTGTCGTCCCTTGAGAATCGTACCCGCGATTCTTAGATCCTCAATCCGTCCGTTCGCGCAGGTACCGATCACCACCTGATCCACGGCCACGCCTTCGACTTCTTGAACAGGCTTAGCGTTAGAAGGCGTAGGAGGAGCTGCCACCTGAGGCTCAAGGTCTGACACGTCGAGTTCCAATGTCTTCCTGCATTCAGACCCATCCCCCACGAGCCCTGTCTTGGCCCCCATCTCAATTGCTAGATTTGTGAGAGTCAACTTGTCTGCAAGAAGCATTCTTTCGGCGAGCCCTGTGTATTCCAGTGCCATGTAGTTTGCTCCTTCATCACCGACTAGAGAGCAGACTTTCAACGCAATGTCTTTCGCACCTACGCCTAACGGTAACGTGCCCTCCAGCCTAATCCCGTAAGAATCCGGAACTCTGAGCCAGATCTTTCCAGTGGACATAGCGATGGCGATATCCGTCGATCCCACACCTGTAGCGAAAGCGCCGAGCGCGCCGCTAGTGCAGGTATGCGAGTCGCCCCCTACTATGACCATTCCCGGTTTTGCGAATCTCTCCGAAATGATTTGATGGCAGACGCCGTCAGCTATCAGCTTAATCCCATGTTCCTTGGCGAACGTTCTCAGCGTCCTCTGGAGAGTTGCTGCATCAACATTTGATGGTGGAACTACGTGATCGATGAAGAAGATTACGTGCGTCGGATCGGCAATGCGTCTGCCTAACTGTTCTACAGCCTGAATGGCCAGTGGAGCTGTCGTGTCGTGTGCAAAGACTATGTCTGGTTCCACTACTATGATCTCGCCCGGTTGAACATCGCGCCCAGCCTTGATGCTCAAGATCCTCTGCGCAAGACTCAAAGAGCTACATTCCTACTCGGCTTTGGTTTTCGAATTTCTTAAGTACGAGTCGAGTGTTTGTGCCCACAACTCCGTCAATCGATCTTATTCTCTCTAGACATTCATTCAGCTCGGGCGTGGTCCTAGCTGTGAAGGACAGTTCAACATCGTAGTCTCCGCTTATTTCGTACACTCGGTTGACACCTCTGATCACCCGTATCTTTCTAGCGATAGAAGATGTGTGGACATTCGACTCGCATCTTACGAGAACTAGTGCCTCTGTGTATTGTGGTATCTCAGGTGAGAAATCCAATCCTGTGGATTTCTCGACCAAGTCAATCAGGTCAGCATCTCTGAAGCTACCAATTTCCGTTTTCTCCTTTATCTTCTGCACGACGTGCAGGATCTGATCGTCACTAAGAGAAATTCCCAACCTTTCGAGCCTAGCTCTAACCGCATGGGTTCCGGCGTACTTGTCGATGATAATCTCTCTGTGTCTGCCTACGAGCTCAGGTGGAAAACCTTCGTAGGTCTTGGGATTGGCAAGCACTCCCGCTGTGTGCACCCCGGCTTTGTGCGAGAAAGCGTTATCTCCGACTATAGGCGCATTCGCCGCTATAGCGAGGCCGCTGCATTTCTCTACGAGAAGAGAAAGCGCGGGTAGCTCAGCAAGCTTCACAGTTTCTACGCCATATCTTGTTTTCAAAACGATTGCGAGTTCGCTGAGCGATGTGATCCCTGCTCTTTCGCCTAGTCCATTGACGGTGACGTGCGCCACTGTAGCTCCTGACTCTAGCGCAGCGAGCGTGTTTGCCAGAGCCAGTCCCATGTCGTTGTGGCAGTGGGCGTCAAATTCGGCTCTTACCTCCCTCTTCAGGTTTCCAAATAAGTCTCGAATGAGCTCGGGTGTCGTCACGCCGACTGTGTCTGGCACACTTATCCTATCAGCTCCAGCCTCGACCGCGGCCCGGCATATCTTGACTAGGAATCCGTGATCGGTTCTAGTTGCATCTTCTGCTGTAAATCTCACCTTCAGCCCGGAGGATCGTGCGTGTTCAATCGCTTTGACAGCCATCTCGATGGCCTTCTTTCCGTCGCGCCGCAGTTTGTAGGTTAGGTGGGTGTCTGATGTGCCTAGGAAGATCGCGACTCTCGGGACATCGCAGGATATCGCTGTGTCGACGTCTTCAATGATTGCCCGACAATGCGCCAGCACCTCGGCCTTGAGCCCATCGTTGGCTATTCTCTTCACCGCTTCACGTACGTCCTGAGAAACATTCGGATCTCCGGCCTCTATCATCTTCACTCCCACCTCGTCAAGCTTGCGAGCGATCTCTACCTTCTCGTCTATTCTGAATGCCACACCAGGACTTTGCTCGCCCTCGCGCAGCGTCGAGTCGAGTATCATGACCCTGTGTTGGATCCCTCTGCAAGCCTTCATGATGGAGCACTACGGAAGTAGCTGGGCATGAAACTCGGATGTTTTATAAGGTTTTCGAACGCAGCTTCGGGCCTTGGAACGCTTTTCGTTCTAGCATCACACTTTTCGGACCCCCGCCGACGTACCAATAACGAAAGAGACTGGCACGCTCAATTGAGATGGCCTGATGTGAGACACCTCGCACAGGGAGGTCTGGACCATTGTGCTGGACGCGGAAGGACGAATAGACATTGCAATGCAACCTGTAAACCACGAACCCATCGCCCACGACCAGTTTGCATATGCCAGATGGTTGCCCTCCAACGGCAAACTACGTAGTATTACTCTTTGACTGGGCGTTTCGAAAATCGCCTAATCGAGATGAAAAACGGAGCGGTCTGACCCCATGCGTACGAAATCCTTATAAGCGATACGAGTTACACCCGAAACTGTACCCTCCGGGTGGAGGAAAACGCATTCCAGCGAGGCTAGGTTGCGCAATGAGTCTGAAACCCCGTACGTATGAGTGCCCCGGAACCTATGTCTCGTGTAACTCTTGCGACGATTGCTACCTGCTCCACTTTTCGCACCCTCCCTGCCTCGAGAATATAGGCTAAGGCGGAGGATAACTCACAGCCCGTTTCCCGTCAGGCTTAGGCCCATTCGGCAACCAGGTCTCGGCAAAGTTGTCATCCTTGATTTTCGCAACTCGCTGACATCTCTAAACATCCTATTTGCGGATCCCGCTGGAACCCGGAACAAATAGCAACGCCCCCTTAACAATGGTTAAATATCTGCGCGGGTGTTGAGGCCGCAGGTCGTGGCTTAAGTGAGGGATGTAGTTCACATCAGGCGATTGCGTTCACGCGTAGAATGCCACACCTCTCGCTGATTAAACGACGACTTTCTGAAACAGCCGCATTCCGTCCGATACGCCAGCCGGTGTTCTATCCTTCTGGCGTTACATCGTTCCCGAGGAGGCTCTCCTTTGACAACTAGGGTTAGGCTGGCAATTCCAAAGGGCTCGCTTGAGAGAGACACCTTCAGCCTCCTAGAGAAGGCGTGGTACAGAATCTACGGCAAAGACCGCACCTACCGGCCTGTACTAAGCGACGAAGAGGTGGAGGTGAAGCTTCTTCGCCCCCAGGAGATACCGATCGCGGTCAACGAAGGCTCCTACGACGTTGGAATCACTGGGCAAGACTGGATCAAAGAGACGAACGTTGACGTTGAGAT
>Ga0315308_1002405_pt1 | contig 10642 bp, 13 predicted proteins | sample TDP3_MG_FD_203078 | JGI IMG/M metagenome (GOLD analysis project Ga0315308, IMG submission 203078) | Freshwater sediment microbial communities from Lake Towuti, South Sulawesi, Indonesia - TDP3 | ecosystem: Environmental > Aquatic > Freshwater > Lake > Sediment | place: Indonesia: South Sulawesi...
ATTTAAGAATTGACATTGAAGATACCAGTTCTCTTCTCACGACTAGGAAGAAGACCTCAGCCGTCCAGCGTTCACCTGCTATCGTTCCTACAAGATGAGGGTTCAGACTGACAAATAGAACATTGTTCGATGTCAATTGATGGGTCCGAGCGTTTGCATAGCTCGCACATCAGCCTTTTTCGTCTGATCAGGATGCAGACGGCGCAAAACCTTGGCACAACCTCATATCTGGACGTGCGCCTATTAGCTAGCGAGTCAACGATTTTCGTGATTATAGGCCGAATCTCTTCCACGCCTTCAATTTCCGGGACCCTTCCTCGAACATGCCGGGTGTACTTGCTCACCGCCGCTTGAGATATACCTAAAAGATTCGCTACGTCGTTTTGCTTCATTCCATATGATTGTATTAGTTCTCTCGCTATCACCGCTCTAACGGCTGGAACCACGGACTTTACCGCAACCTCGCATGGTATTAGCATGATGGAGTTCACCGACCAAACAATTGTTACGAAAACGTATATAAGTACGACGTAGATGATATGAATATGACATATGTCATAAGAACAGATGAGCGGGTGCAGTCCCTGACTCTTCTTCTTTTCCTCCTTCCTCCTTTCAGCGGGGCCAGACAACCGCTTGAACGTTCTTATGACGATGTCGTAAGGTGACGGTGCCATGGTTCTTGAAATCAACTCGTATCAATCATTATCTACAATGGTGAAGAATAGTACAAATTTAGCCGAAATCCTGAAGCAAACTGAAATTTATTGTAGAAGCTGCGAATCTACGTCCCCCATAACTTGCGTTGAGCGATGTGAAATATGGAGAGCAAAGAACGAATTTCTGAAGATCAATAAAATTGTAAGGGAAAAGAATCACGTAACTAACTTGTTTAATGTCGTGAAAAATAAAAGACGATTAAAAATTTTGGATGCACTTTCGAAGCACCCTCGTGACATAAAGGAACTACAGAAATACCTAAAGAACAATGGATATTATCATAGTCATCACACTATAATTAGTGAATACATCAAGCCATTGTTAAAAGCTGGGCTTGCAAAAGAAGGCAACAATAGATATGGGCTAACCTTGTATGGCCGAAAATTTCACGATATGGTGAGTAGATTTAATTTTCGAAACGTGCTGCCGGTTCGTTCTCGTTGCTACGAGGAATCTGTATTAAGGAAGCTACTAAGCGGACCGAAAACTTATGACGAGTTAGTTGGGTCAATAGCTCGAGAAAGTTTGTCGAGAGTCATAAGAAGGCTGCGAGAGAAAGGGCTGATAAAGATCCGAAGCAAACGTTCTGATTACATTTTCTATTTCAAAAGGAGAAAAGAGCCGGATGTAAGGCTTTCACCGACCGAGAAAAGGGTTTTTGACGCTATTCCAGAGGATGGTATATCAGTGCGTAAGCTTTCCAAAGAGGTTGGTATAACCATTAGAAGAACCTACAAGTATCTGCATAGATTAAGGGAGAAAAAACTGGTTTTTGCCCGAAAGAGACCTAGAGCCTATAAACTCACATCATCTGGAAGGGAAATTGCCGAATTCTTGGAAGAAACGACCAACTTCGCCCTAGCCGCTTCAAAGGCGGTCATCCACTAAATTATGACATAAAATTCGTTACACCGTCCTCTTTCCCAAAATTTTCAAGCTTCTGGACATGGCAGGAGATCACCTATAACGTCCAAGGCACTTGTCCTTTAAACGTAAAAGAGGGAAACGCCTTTTGGAGCTATTCTCGGAGTACATCTATTGCTTTTTCAACCGCAAATTTCAGTCTGTTAACGCACGCATAATCATGAACCTTCGCAAAGTACTCCTTCAACCCCTCTTCCGTCTTCAGATTCAAGCCAGTTAGTTGCCTACAGTTCGCATAACCAAATTTGTCTTTGAACTCAGTCACATATCTGTCAACCATGTCCCATATTGGTTGCGGGTTTTCCTCTGGACTGGTTCTTCCATATTTAATGCCTATCGCAATAGCCACACTCGAAATGGAGCCGCAAAGCAACCCATTCAGCGAGACCCCCGCGCCAATTCCTGTGCCGATCCTAGGGATCAGCTTGGAGTCTATGTCAAGATAATCCTTCAGAGCTAACAGAACACTCTCACAACAGTTGTATGGTCGCCCCGTGGGGAAATTGCTGGGTCGATCACAAAAATAACGTACCACTTTTTCCTGCGCTTCCTTTATGGTTGGCATAATCACTTCTCCTCTGCCATCAATTTGGCCTTGAGCTCAGGCAGCGTAAGCCGGTCAACCATCCAGTTCTCCACCGGTACCTCGTGAATTATAACCCAAGTGTAGTGTTGTGGCTGTTTTGCTTCTTTGACGATCAAGTCTGTTACCTTCCTGGACAAATCAGCCTTCTGCTCAGCTGTGAGAGCGCCCTTTCCAAAATACATTTCCACTAGAGGCAAACTTATCATCTCGTTTGAATGAGTTTCATAGGAAAAGGATATAACGTTTATGATGATTCATAAGTGTGAAGAATTTATACGAAGATATGCGTCTAGCCCACGCACCAGATTTTGGTTACGCGAGACCCATAGACTCGGACCTAGATATAGAGACGTTTTCTAAATCCTTGTAGTTTCGAAAGAGGTTGTCTGAGGTATGAGGATGCGGGAACGGCAGAGTTTTCCGGTGCGGTTTCCAAGAGTGCGTGAACGGTTGGGGATAAAGTTCTGCTACGAGCGCGAGGATTTCTGTAAGAAACTGAAGAGTTCAGCAGCCCACAGCCAAGAAAGGAAGTAAGACATTACCGACACTCACCACGCGGCTTCTTTTGGGCTTTTTTCACAAGGAGAGCGCTAGAGCCAAATTATGCTTCTTTGGCGAAAAAGAGAAATATATGAATACGAATAGTTTTTCGGAGGTAGAGAATGCCCATATACATCCTTCTTTCCACCCTTACGGCTGAGGGAAGAAAGACCGTTAAGGAAAGGCCTGAAAGAATTCGAGAGGTGAACAAGGAGATCGAAGCCTTTGGAGTGAAGGTCCTCTCTCAATACGCGGTGCTAGGACCCTACGACTTTGTTAACGTTATTGAAGCTCCCGATAACACGACGGTTGCCCGTGTTTCTGTGGAACTTGGATCTCGAGGAACGGTTAAAATCATGAGTTTGCCAGCCATACCCATAGAGAAGTTTATCACGACTGTAAAGGAAAAGTAAAACAGACTCAACATCAGTTTGAGGATCACCAGGATCCTTTTGCGAAAAAGTAAATGACTCTCTAAAGCCGTATTCGGATGCTTGAAAGTTTCATTGACGGGAGATCAGAGAAGTAGCACATTTAACAGTGTTCATGTTGAGCTCGTCATGTACCTGCCTAAGCGCCTCATGACCATCTCTCTCGTTGGTAATGTGGTTGTTCCGATTCCTTCCACCACGAAGGATGCAACGCATGAAGCGAAAAGAGCTGAGTACTTCGGGTCTTTGGTTCTTAGATATTCCACGATGAAACCCGCTGAGTAGGCGTCTCCGGCACCAGTGGGGTCAACAAGTTTCTCTGCTGGAATGGCTGGAAGCCTCTCCACCTCGTTCTCATGGCACAAGACCAAGCCCTTCGCTCCCCGCGTTACTAGTACGATTTTTGGTCCAAAGCCTTGGATGATTCTAGCTGCTTTGTTTAAATCGCCTGTTTCAGTCAATTTCTCAGCTTCAGCTTCATCACACTTGAGAATGTCAACATGGGGCAAGGTTTCTTTTGCCTCCTTCCAGCCGCGAAGCTTCACAACGTAACGGGGTCCGCGATCTCTGCAGTAGCCTTGAGGATCAAGCGACGTTAAAATGCCTTTTTCATGGGCAAACTTGATAGTGTCATATGAAACTTCATGAAAAACGGGACCGAAGTGAAAACATCTAGCGTTGATATAGGTGGCGGGGACATCCCCGGTCTCTATCGGTTGGGTGTAGCTCAGAAGTCTCTGAGTTCTTTTCCCCCTTTCATCATAAACATTCTCAAAGGCTGTGGTCTTCCCCATCTTCACTTTTAAGCCTGAGAGATTAATGTTTGCTCTTCGGAGATACTCCAAGTACGCATCTCTGAAATCCATTCCAACCTTTGTCACGATCCCCACGATAGCTCCGAGTTTAGCTGCGGTAAGCGAGGCATACGCTGCAACACCACCTAAGGTCTCGTGAGTCCTCTTGTCAGAGGTTACGATGGTATCGTGCGTTAAATGACCAAAAACGATAAGGTCAAAGGTCATGTGGTCTCTCCACAAAATTTAACCAGATTTTCACACTTTATTTAGCGTTTTCTTTCATTTTCTGTTTTCTCAGCCGGTATCCCCACTAATTGTCGCCGCCACCTCCGAACTCCTACGCAGAGAAGATGAAAATGATTTAAATCTTCATCGCCTCTCTCATTATGTTCAGATCAAACATGATAAGGAATGGCTTGGGGTGATGGATTGGAGTTAGATGCATTGTACAACATCTATCTGCTAAACCTGACGATTACGCTGGCCATGTTCCTCGTTTTGGTGTTCCGAGCTTGGATCGAAATGAAAAATTACAGGGTCATGTGGAAGGAGCTGGAGTGGAGAAGAACCTACGAGATGGTGGGAAGAATTTTGAAGGCGGAGAAGGACCTTTTCACCGGGGTTGAGGGCGGAAAAGAACTCTATGAACTTCTTTGTGAAATGTTTAAAGTGACAGAAGCCTAGCGAGCTTCGAGAAGGTCAGGGAGAGTGCCAATCCTTAATCAGCTCCTTCGGCATACCAGATTTTTCTCTCCTGTATCGACAGAAGGGCTTTGTTAGGTGTCTCTGAGATCGAGGAGAAGTGATGTAAAGCCCCTTTTTAAGGTCCCGCTTCCTCTCAACAGCCACCTTTTTCAGCTCGGAGGAGCGAAAGCCACACCTCTCACACCTAAAGCCCTTCCTCGTCCCCATCGATTTCATCCGCTTGCCACACTGAGGACACATTGGATTGTGGAAAACGACTTTGGGAGCCAGCTTTAGAACTCGAATCTTTTCCATATTGATGGTGATGGGATGCCTTGACGAAGCGGGGCGAACCCCACCACAAGCTTCAACAAGGTCTCCGACGATCAGCTTCTTGGCGACCTCTCGAAGAGCCCCTGTGGGTTCGTAGGCTGCGCAATCCACCCGCCCTGTTTCGTCTTTGATTGGAAAGATAACGTGCCCCCCAGGGATGACCTCAGGCTTCTTGGCTACGGCTCCATGAACAACCACTGGATTAAAGGGTTGCACCTCACCGATGGAACTGATCTTTCGTAGGTGAGCGTCGGTTCCATGGTTCGTGCGGAAGATGACCCAACGCTCGACCGTTTCCTGCGAGCGGATCAGTTCGTGGGCTTGCTTAACGATCTCCGGAGTCTCTCCTCGGATGCCGTAGAGGATTGGATCCGGGCCTCTGGGGGTTATGAGGATCCTGCCTTTCTCCGGGTCTATGTTGTTGAAGGTGAGGGGCGCGGTTTTCTCGTTCATTTCCTCAACGGATGAACCCTCTATTCTCCGCGGTGTGCCACGATTTTCCCTTTTTCGGTAAGCTATGATCTCGTAGGTGTGGTCCTCGCCTAGGTTTTCTCCGATGGCGGCTAGGCCTCCAATGATGCCACGTCCGGTCTTGAAGCCCACGGCCTCGGCCCCAAACGCATTGATGATTTTTAAGGCTTCCTTCATTTTCACCACGCCCTGTACGGTTCTCTTAGCGAAGTCTTTGAGCTCTCTGGGTATGTTGTTGAAAAAGAAAACGACACCCGGGTCAGTGCCAGCGTAGCTTAGGTCAGCGTTTTCCTCGATGGTTTCAATCACTGTTTCCATAATTTCCTCCGAGAGCTCTTCGCCGCACCTGATTCTTAAACAGAGCGCACCGTTTCCACGGGTTTTCCAAGGAACATTGGGGTTCAGCCGAATGAGGTTGGGGTAGTCGATGAAGGAAGCGCCCAGCCTGTGCAGTTTTTCAACCAGAAGCGCAGCTATGTAGGTGGTGCAGCCCATCCTCGGCGAGTCTGTGTCATCGAATCCAATGTGCATCGTAGTCATCGGCTTCAGCTCAGCATATACAATGAAAAGTACCGCGATAATAAGAAGCTTCAGTTGTTAGAGGAATCTCTCCTTAAACCATGGGCGTAAAAAAGAGGATGATGATTATGTTCCCTCAACCACGATCATGGTTAGGGTGGATCGAACCTTGTTTATCCTTCGTATATGCCAGGTCACAACCTCTTTCAGTTTATCCATGGTTTCGGCTTTAATTTTCGCTATGATGTCGTAGACGCCGTAGACGGTGTGGGCTTCTTCCACTCCCTCAACCTTTTTGATCTCCTTAAGAACCTCTTCCTCGCCACCTATCTCAGCGTTTATGAGCACAAAAGCGACGGGCATGTACAATTCCCCCTCCTTGCCCTATCATTAGGCTAATGACTTAAAAAATTTTGTGCATATAAGGAAACAGAAATTTCGGTTATTATGCAGCTTTTCAGGTTTATGAGCTTTATGACACAAGTGTCGGCTCCCGGTTTAGGGCCTCCCCCTACTCCTATCGACAAAGTTTTTGTAGGGTCGTCTTCGTAATACCATCCGCCATTTGGAAACTGACACTTATACAATGTCTTCTCCGCTTCTGAAAAATCTCGCCGAGAAAGTGTTGAAGCCGAATAGTGTCTCCTTCTCCGCCATGCTGCCTTCTATATCCTACCGCTTTTTGACATCAATCTTCTTAATTGCTTTGTCCGGAAAGTCGCATTTACAAAACAACTCGGTATGGTTTTAAAAGACAAAGAGGTGTTGGCCACATCAAGAGATTCACAAATAACGTCATCTGGCCACACAAAATTTATAAGGAGATTATTCGGTACCACTGTCCCCTTATTAGGATGTGAAAACTATGGAGCAGATCAGTTCTCTCCATATCCAAAACAATAAAGAAATAAAGGAAGGTTGAAATTGTGGTGAACAAAAATCTTGTAGGCAGATGCGGTCTCTACTGTGGATTCTGCTCGATTTATCGAGCATATAAAGATTCAAAAGAACTTCAAGAAGAGATATCAAAAAAGTATAATTGTTCTCCTGAAGAAGTTAAATGCGAAGGCTGTCAGGCAATAGATACTGATGGATGGTCTCACGAAAAGAATTGGGGAAAGAACTGTAAGATTTTAAAATGTTTGAATGATAATAAGCTAGAGTTTTGTTATGAATGTGCTGAGTATGATACTTGTCAAAGGTTTGATGAACTCGCGGAGGCTTGTTCTGAGTTAGGCGCGGACTTGAGGAGAAATCTCCGGATGATCCGGGAAGGAAAGGTTGAGGAGTGGCTATTAGAACAAGACAAAAAATGGCGTTGTCCAAAATGTGGCAACCCAATCGTCGTCTCTGAGCATTTCAAGAACTGCCACTGGTGTGGAAACAAGCTCTCATAGAGACTATTTTTGAGTACGGAGAGAAGATTCGCTTATCCAAAATATTAAAACAATAAGATTGTATCTATATTTAGTCGTGTGGTCGAGGCTTATATTAGAAGGGACAATAGCTACTTTTCAAAATATCCTAAAATACCTTTACTTACATAATTATAAACAGGAGACGTGATGAGTGAGATGATGATAACGAGTAGGGAGATGCGCGCCCTCGAGATGAATTCCGAGTATTTCGGTGTTTCGAGGCTGCAGTTGATGGAAAACGCCGGCCGGTACGTCGCCGCTGAAATCGCCTCAAGGTTTACCCCCGACAAGACGAGGGTCGCTGTTTTCTGTGGATTAGGCGGAAATGGAGGTGACGGCTTCGTTGCAGCTCGTCACCTAACCTGCCTAGGCTTCAAGGTGGACGTGATACTTGCTGGCAGATCCGAGAGTATCACGGACGATGAGGCTCGAAAGAACTGGCTTGCCCTACAACCCTTGAAGGGCTTCGTCACTCTCCACGAGGTTCATGACTCATCGCTCGTCCCAAGCATCGAAGCCGAGGTCGTGGTGGACGCCTTGCTTGGGGTGGGCTTGAAGGGAACCCTACGCCCACCCATTTTACAGATGGTGAGAGAGATCAACAAGATGAAGGCCTTTCGCATTTCTGTAGACGTCCCTACTGGGATTAATTCGGATTCAGGCGATGTCTTGGGCAAAGCCGTGAGGGCCGATCTAACAGTCACGTTTCATAAAAAGAAGCCGGGATTAGTGAAAGTAAAGCGATACACGGGAGAGCTGGTTGTGAGGGATATAGGCCTTCCCTCTGAATTTGAGCGATTCGCGGGTCCCGGAGACGTTTCTCTGGTCGTTAGGCCCCGTCCACCCGAGGCTCACAAGGGTGAATTCGGCAGGCTCTTGGTGGTGGGTGGGAGCGAGGTGTTTTCTGGGGCTCCAGCTCTCGTAGCCCTGGCAGCTCTCCGCGCAGGCGTCGACCTCACCTACATCGCTGCTCCGCACAAAACAGCCTACGCCATTTCCTCCATGTCTCCAGACCTGATTACCATTAAGCTGGAGGGGGATCACTTCAACCCCCGCAACGTGGCGATTATCAAAAGATATTTAGAAACTTCTAACGCGGTGGTGATGGGGCCGGGGTTGGGGCTACACGTGGAAACCAAAACAGCCGTAGCGGAGATTGTCAACTCGATGGAGGAAGCGAAGACTCCATTGTTGTTGGACGCTGACGGGCTCAAAGCCTTCGCCGAGTTTAAGCGCAAGCTGGGCTTCCCCCTCGTTTTGACGCCCCACGCCGGAGAATATCGAATCTTAACTGGAAGGGAGCCGCCTAAGGACTTAAGGGAGCGGGCAACGGAGGTGAAAAATTGCGCCGAGGAACTGGGGGCTGTGATGCTGTTGAAGGGGCACGTAGACGTTATCTCTGACGGAAAAAGGGTCAAACTCAACTTCACAGGCAACCCCGGGATGACGGTGGGCGGAACCGGCGACACCTTATCCGGTATTGTCGGAGCCTTCCTAGCACAGCGAGCCGACCCCTTCGAGGCAGCCGCGGCTGGAGCCTTCATCAACGGAGCCGCCGGAGACTTTGTGCAGAGCGAGAAGGGCTATCACATGGTTCCCACAGACATCATCAACTGGATTCCCTCCGTCATGAACGACCCCATGTCTCACGCAAAGGTGCGAAAAAGTGCGTTCCAAGGACATTAAGATCTGCGTCTATCATGCGAGGCAGTGCGACCCCAAAAAGTGCACCACGCTAAAGCTGAGGCGTCACCACCTCGTTAGGGTGGTTCATCGAATTAAAGGACTCCCCCGTGGGGCGGTTATCCTCAATCCCTTCTCCAAAAGGGCGTTCTCTCCAGCAGACCGTGAGAGGCTGGAAAGGAAGGGCTTAACCGCCATAGACTGCAGCTGGATGCACGCAGACGAGGTTTTTGAGCTTTCCATGAGGGGAGCTTCGCGTTGCCTACCGTACTTAGTAGCGGCTAATCCGGTGAACTACGGCGTGCCCACCAAGCTAAGCACGGTGGAGGCGTTGGCCGCCGCCTTGTATATCACTGGCTACAGGGAGAAGGCGGAGCGCCTGCTTTCCATCTTCAAGTGGGGTCTCCACTTCATCGAGTTGAATCGAGAATTCTTAGAGGGCTATGCTAGGGCTGAGGACAGCCTTGGGGTTGTGGAGCTGCAAAAGAGGTTTATCCCTTAACTGAGCCCACCTTCCAGTATTAAAAATTGGACAATTGTTCTCTCATAGAGTAAAAGAAAGGGCGGGGTTCCATTTTACCATGGCATGTATTTCATGTGATAAACTTTGAAGGGCCCGAAGCGCTTTCTTGGTTTCTTGAGGAATGCGCTCTCCACACCCGTGAGGACAGCCATAACACTAGCGGTTCCCTTTAACTCTTTATCCACCCTTGCCCCCCAGATAACCTTTGCATCCGGCGGGATAGACCGTTTCACCAGCTCTCCTGCACCATAGACCTCGTGAAGGGTCATGTCTTCCCCACCCGATACATGTACTAATAATCCACGAGCTCTGGTTACGTCCTCTACGTCAAGTAGCCGTCCAGATAACGCCCTCTCAACGGCGTGCTCTACTTTGTTCTCCCCCTTGCCTTCCCCGACTCCCAATGAAGCGAGGCCGCTACCTCTCATGATAGCACGCAAGTCTGCGTAGTCTAAGTTAATTAAGCTCGCGGTTGTTATCGTTTCGGTTATGCCTTTGATGAATTTTCCGACCATTGTATTGGCTACACCCAGAGCCTCTCTAAAGGGCAGGTTTCCAGCAACTTTAATGATTCTGTTATTATCAATTAAAACGACGGTGTCGCAGGCTAGTTGGAGTCGCTGCAAACCTTCTTTCGCCATTTGCATCCTCGCCGTTTCGATTTCGAAGGGAAGAGTAGTTACGCCTATAATTAATTGTGGTCCTCCAGCAAATCTTTTGCGCAGTTCCTCTGCTAAGGCGCAAATACCACCAGTTCCGGTGCCTCCGCCCATTCCGGCTAGTAGGAATATAATGTTCGCTCCAGTTGTTTCTTCTACGACCTCTTCCATGCTTTCTTCCATGGCTTTCTCTCCCATTTTCGGATAACCTCCACACCCGAGCCCCTTGGTTGCCTTTTCACCTATGAGAATTCTTCTGTCAGCCTTGCAAATATTCAAATGGTTTGCATCTGTGTTCACTGAGACAAGTTTTCCTCCAGCAAGACCCCTCTCCTTTACCCACGATATTACGTT
>Ga0315308_1002407_pt1 | contig 10640 bp, 11 predicted proteins | sample TDP3_MG_FD_203078 | JGI IMG/M metagenome (GOLD analysis project Ga0315308, IMG submission 203078) | Freshwater sediment microbial communities from Lake Towuti, South Sulawesi, Indonesia - TDP3 | ecosystem: Environmental > Aquatic > Freshwater > Lake > Sediment | place: Indonesia: South Sulawesi...
CTCAGGATTATCGCCAATGCAAAGACTACGAGAACTATCTCAATTATCGTCACGGGATCGATCAATTCCACCAAGATGTGAACCTCTCAATACTACTTGGGCTTCCTTCTCACAATTAATGTTGACGGCGGAAACGCTTCGATTCGATTTACTCTTGCGGATGATGGGCTTCTAGGGGCGTTTAAACCGACCACCTTCGTCTCGAAAATCCTTAGGTTTATATAATCTAGCATCAGCGAGATTTTCCGCCCTGCATCTGGTACAATAGGGTCTTGGTCTAGTCTCAGTGGCCACACCGACTCTCGGCTGAAGCGCGATCTGTTCCCCTCAAGCCGTTATTTTCCTGAGTCTCGCCATAGCCTTCTCACTCTCGTTAGCATAGTAGAACCCCGCAATAGACACTCCGGTTCCTAAAACGGCGAGTAGGTGCTAGCGTACAAAATAAGCCCCAAGACGATTATACAGAGCAAGATGAATCCGACGATCTCAGACCTCTTCAGAACTGGCTTATTTATGCAATCATAATACGCCCATAATCCTCCAACTGCCATCAGGATGCCTGGAGGCACGAGAATGGGAATCCCGAGAATGCTTATCAGAGCCAGGAGACCTCCCTCGACCATCATCACTCCACCCATCCTTTTGCCTACGACAGCACCGGTTATGCCAAGCGCCCCCGCAAAATCCAAAACGCCAAACCCAAATGTGCCAGAGAAGCTAGACCACAAGATCTCCCAAGGTATCCCGTGCCTTATGGCTATCGTTTGCAATGCAAAGATGAACGATGCTGTGCCAAAGAGGAGCGAGCCGATTCCTCCAGCAACTCCCAGGACAAAGCCGGGCTTCACACCCTTTTTGCAGATTGCCGCCCATTTATGATAGTATATGAACCCTATGGCAATGAAAATCACGTAGCAAAGAATGTCCACATATGCCAAAATGGGGATATCGGTCAAAAGATAAACTACGAGATCGAGTATTGGCATGAGGAAACTCAAGACAAAACTGGCCAAGGCGATAGTTCTGTATTGTTGAGACTTCTCCACAAGAAGCTACCAAATAGTTTCTGGCTTCACGAACGATTTAACGACTTCGCCATGTTCCCTGGGCAGTTCTGCTCACTTCGGGCTGAGGCTGTTGTACTGGAGCGCGCTCGCTCGCTAGGTCACCGTTGTGCGCTCGCTCCCTCCAGCGTCCGCACAGGAGACCCAGACCACGTCGCCCCTCTGCAAGATCTTTCCTGCTCCATCCTCCACCTTCTGAATGTCCACCGTTACCACGGTTCCATTCGTAGGCGGCGAGAACTCAACACGCGGCGTCAGAGCTCCACCGTATAGAGATCCGTTCACCGTAGTCACATAGACGGCCACTATATCGGGGTCATCGCCGGCAGAGATCAGTTCCACAGAGGCGGTTGATCCGCCCGAAGCTGCCGAGCTTATCTTTATCACGGATGATTCTATCGTCGGCATCCCAACATTACAAGAATCTAGCAGAAATCTCTGAGTCCTTTCCAAGCGCCCGCTACCAGATCAATACGACGTATAAGAAGAAACGCTTCACCTCAGATTTACACCCGAGGATGGCGACTACCTTCGCACGCGCTTCTATACGAATACCTTCCGGATGCGAAAAGTTAGCTCAAACGCTTCTTTTTCACTATTAATGTTGACGGCGGAAATGCTTCGATTCAGATCTTCGCCAGTGGGTGATGACCCACCCTTCACGGGTTGAAGACAGGTTTAAGCGCGAGTGATGCCCCAGAAAAAATGGACGCTTCTTCACGTTGGACTTGGTTACCTCTCCAGTCCAAAAGAGGTTAGTAAGCTTTGAGTTCAAAAGTCCAATCTCAGGCGATGTTTAAGTCCGTCAATCGCCATAGAATAATGGGAGCCGGAATTCCGGGTTGAGCACTCTGCGGCACTTGTTTCTGATCTTTCTGGCGGTATTACTAGGTTTCCTCTTCGTCTGGGTTTATCTCAGTTCATTTGCTAGCGTACGTGTAAACCGAGAGTTCGGAACACCGGGTGTGGGGACTTCCATAATAGAGATAGTCTCCGCAGCTTCAAAAGGATCGACCGTCTCAGTGAAACTGGATCTTCCCGGATCGGGCCCGGCGATAGTGGCTGTCTACGTGACTGCGCTCAACGGGCCTCCATACGGTGGAGCCCTGACACCTCGTGTTGAGTTCTCGCCTCCCACCAATGGAACCGTGGTATCAGTGGATGTTCAGAAGGCGGAGGGCGGAGCCGGAAAGATACTTGAGAGCGGCGACATGGTCAAGGTCGTCACGGCCGACGGTGGACAAGCTGCGGGGTGTGTGTATAACAAGCCTCCCTGATCACAGCACAAGGTTCTGGAAGCTTCCTCATGTCGGAGAAAGTCTTGGCGAGAAGTGAGAAGATAGCTGTCGCGGTTCTCTCGGTCTCAGTTCTTGTGATGGTCGTGGCCGGACTCGCTATACTCGGTCTCTCCGGCAACCTACAAACTAGTAATGAGCCATTTGAGGCAACGCCATCCATTCATCCCCCATTCAAGATAGAAGATTGTTCTCTCGAGGGCTTCGTCTCCAACGTGACGCTGGAGCTTGGAGAGTGGAATGAGCTTTCAATACATGCGGGTGATGTCGGCAAGATACGACTGGATATCAGGAGACAGGTCGAGAACCAGACGTTTTGCGTGAATGCGACAAGTTCTGAGTGCTATGCGCCGTATGGGGTGATCATATGGTTCAGATCCTACGATACATTACCGAGGGGAGTGAATTTCACAGTTGACCCCCATCCAATGGAACTGGCCGACAACGGAGTTCACTCCGTGACCTTGAAGATAGCTACCAGCCCAAACGCCGAGACCACAAGCTTCTGGATATTTCTCACCTACACGTTCGAATATACGACCCCAATTCCAAATATTACGACCCTATGCCCATTTGCTAAGGTGGACATCATTTTCGGTAAACCGTATTCCCAACTTCCTCACACGCCCACGATTCAGATCCATTTCCGTGGATGGGTAAACTTTTGGCCCGCCGAAAAATAGAGATGGAGAGGTAGGCTACTTCATCTTCAAATAGAGTTCTGAGGCTTTTCTGGTGTCAATTAGGGGTATATACTTCACCGTCACTTCTGGTCCGTAGAAGATCGCGTAGTTCGCCAGTTTGTCTGGGTCGTCGGTCTCATACACTGCGAAGCACTTTGTTTCGCCATTATTGAAGTTGTAAGGCCCATAAACCAGCTTTGGAAACCTCTCAGGACCCTTCTTCCTCTCCTCGGTCATCTGCTTCGTCTTCTCGATGGCCTTGGTTCCATCTCCTGGGCACCACTCGAAAAATGCTATGAACAGCATTCTTTCTCACATCCTCACCGTTCTTGGTACTTGTATAGCACCCCACCTCGGCGCTGAGGCTTCTCTGAGAACCTGAACTATCATTGGAACCTCAAAACTTGAGTATGTGGCCCTTAGTATGCTTGAACCTTTCCATGAGCCACCTTTTGTCTCCTTGGCTTTTATTCGTTAATCTTTTATGCTTTACTTGGTCAAGCACTTGGCAAGCTGCTGGGTCGAAAGGCTCGATAAGGCTGCGCGCGCTTACAGGTAATTTCGCTACTGGTTTAGGGTTTCGATCAGAGGCGTACCGAAGGGAGCTGGATCGTGAGGATTTCAATCATAGGTGCAGGTGCTATCGGCAGCGCACTGGGAGCTCTGCTTGCTCTGAGGGGCCAGGAAGTTGTCCTCGCATGTAGATGCTATCTCCCGGAATGGATTGTATGTAGATGGTTGCCGAGGGGAATTCACAGTCCAGGTAAAAGCTGCCGAAAGGCTCGACTCTAGACCAGACCTCGTTCTCCTGACTGTTAAGACTCAGGATGTGACGGCCGCCGTGCGCGATAATTCGGCCTGTCTGACCGATGTGCCGCTGGTAACACTTCAGAACGGGGTTCGTAGCGATGAACTTGTCGCTGAGCTTCTACCTCAACCCCAAATCCTGAGTGCCGTAGTGCTGATGGCAGCTACTTATCTCACTGCTGGCAGGGTGACGCTGCTCGATGAAGGGGCATTGGTTATCGGTCGCCCTTTTGGACCACGGGACGCGCAGGTCGATAGGGTCGCCTCTATTTTGAACGAGGCTGTTCCCACCCGCGTATCAACCAACATACGTGGGGCTCATTGGCTCAAGCTCATTGCTAACCTGAATAACGCTCTGCCAGCTTTAACCAACAAGTCAGCAAGTCAAGTTTCTGCCGACCCCTTCTTACGTCACCTTGCAGTGGGCCTGATGCGCGAGGGCCTTCGCGTCACCGACAGGGCGGGTGTTCGTTTGGAATCGCTACCGGGAGCACCAGTTACGCTGCTCCGACTGTTTGCCTGGCTTCCAGAGGGCTTGACTGCGCTCCTCGCCGCAGGCATGGCTAGAAGGATGGACACCCATGGGTCGCTATTGGGTTCGACGCTGCAAAGCTTGCGACGCGGCCGACCGACAGAGATAGAGTACCTGAATGGAGAAGTGGTTCGTCTGGGTCAACGGTTGGGAGTGCCCACACCGTTAAATGCTCATGTGGTGGAACTCGTGCACCAAGTCGAGCAGACCGGCAAATTCTTCTCGGCAGATGACATCCGACACGAAATAAGAGAAACGGAAGGCTCCACGTGAGAGTGCGGTCCTAGGATCTTGGTTCTTCGGTGTGAGGTCCACCGCGTTTAGCAGTCTGAGCCTTGAACAGGTTCCGAGGTTCCGAGCTTCCGAGGCGTGATGATGTCCATCAGTTCAGCAGCAGAAAATTCGGGAGCGGCCATCGGCGTGGGCACTGGAGGACTGATCCTCCTTCTGTCGGGCTATGGAAGTCCTGGAATTTGGCTTGGTGCAATCGGCGTTGCAGCAGCAATAGTCGTACAGTTTCTGGCTATCGACCCCACAAAAACAGTACGACATGTAACGGAAAACGTTTCACCTCAGATCAGCACCCGAGGATGACGACTACCTTCGCACACGCTTCTATACGAATACCTTCCGGATGCGTCTTTATTGATTAAGCTTTTATCGTTCACTTGGCAAAGGATTCAGCAAGCTAGCGGATCGAAGGGCTCGATACAGCTGTGCTTTGTCTCGGATGAAGGGAAGGGTGAAGGGATGTTTTCGTCGTTGTTCAAGGATCTTCCCCTTCATCTGGGATTGAGGGTTTCTTTGATGTGATCCAACCTCTTGGTTGGTGAAAAGGAGCGCCGAGGAGGGGCGCGATGACAGAAGTACCCAAACAAAAAAGGAGTAACAATGAATGGTAGAGCTAAAAGTGCCACAGCTTCCTCCTGAGATGGCGTATGAAACGGTAGAAAAGACCCTGGGCACCATGTGCGCTATGATACTGCAGACTTTAGTGGATGAGTTCGGGTCTGAAAGGGCGCAGAAGATGATTTACCCTCGCCTCAAAGAGATGGGCAAGCAGATGGCTGCCATGGCTCCGCAAATAGGCATCACGGGCAAAGATGCCATAGCGATCGCATCCATGGCACACCTCACCGATCAGATGCTGAAGGTTGAAGGTGAGCTCACTGAAGTCAGTTCCGATAGAGTGGTGAAGAAGTGCACCAAGTGCCCGCTCCAAAGCTTGCCAGTGGATTTCTGCATGAGCTTCCAGCCTATCGCGGATGGAATGGTCGAGGCAATCAATCCAGAGTACAAGTTTACCCTAACCAAAATCATCCCTAAGGGCGACCCCTTCTGTGAGTGGATAGTGCAGAAGAAACAAATCTGATGGAAGATGGTTACAAGAGCGCCCATCTAGGAAAGAAAAGTGGAGATGTCCCCCGAAATCCCCTCTTTTTTGGAATCAAGCTGAGAGAAGTACCCAAAACAAGGATGGAAAAGGAGGTGAGAGTAGAAGATGGAACTCCTTGTCCTCTTGTTTAAAAGCAGATTGTCCATGGAAGAAATGTCAAAGATTTCCGAGAAAAGAGTCCAAGAGTATCGCAAGGTCAATGGTCTATTACAGAAGTTTTACGTTCGTGATCCAGCATCAGGTCAAGTCGGCGGTGTTTTCGTTTTCGACTCAAAGGAGAACCTGGAAGCCTTCAAGAAATCAGATTTGGCAAAGAGCACTGCCGAAGTCTACAAATCTCTCGAATCTCCAAGCATAAGAGTGCTCGAAGTCCTTAAGGTATTATACGAGCAAAAAGAGCGGCTGCTATGAAATAGTTACTTCGACACTGAGCGACCAAAAGCGCGCGCGGAAAGGGTATCCCCTCTTTTTTCATGGGAGAAGGTTCCCTTCAAGAGTGCGGCTGAGACTGCCTCTAGCAGAGCATCATGCATCAATTATCAAAACCTCAAACCCCACAAGAAGGGTAGATACATAGGAAGAAACGTTTCACTCCAGATTTACTCTCGCGGATGATGACCTAGACAGCTACGCGTTAGCGACGGGAGATGTCGTGAAGGTGATCTGCGTGGACGGTGGAAACGCCTCACTTCAGGTCTTTATTAGCGGATGACAATTGAAATCGAAAAGTTAGCTCAAGCGCTTCTTTTTTACTATTAATGTTAGCCCCCGACGGCCCACGATCTCGACCACCTCGCCGGGCTGGATTTTTCCATCCTCGGCCTTGGCGTGCCACGCTTGACCCTCAAACTTGACCGTTCCCTCAGGGTCCAACGCTGTGTATGCTACGGCTTCTTGTCCGATGAGCACCTCACTTCCCGTCTTCACTCTTGCTCTGCGCGCCTGCGCCGCCTTGTAGACGACCACCGCGAAGAATGCGGAGGTGGCGGCCGCTATCGCGGTGAAGGTCAATCTCATAGATTCGATTGCTTGGTAGGACAGAAGTTCCCAGCCTGGTAGCGGAAACTCTAGGAAGGCTCCTATAACTATGCAGATTATCCCTGCTATGGCGAAGGCTCCCACGTGGGTCTTGAGCTCAACCAGTGTCAGTATGACGCCGACGATGAAAAGTAGGGCGGCCCCCGCGTTTATCCCTATGACTCCAAAGCCTATCAGGCTGAGGAGGATGGCGACTATTCCGGCGATCTCCAAGCCGAACCCTGGGGTCTTCAGGCCTATGAGGAAGGCGTAGATCCCTATGAGGAGTAGGACCGCTGCCACGAGTGGGCTCGATAGGACACTGAAGAAGGCTATCCTTGGGCCGGGCTGGTACTCGACTACCTCCGACCCGGATATGCCTCCAAAGTCGAATCTGAGGGTTGAGGGGTACTGCTGCGCGATATCGGTTGGGATCAGTCTCCACACAGAAGGTCCTTCTTCAATGACCGTTTGGATGAGAGTGTATTTGTCGAGCTGCGAGAGGAGCTGGGGAACGTTGTCCGCGATCAACTCTATTGCGTGGTACTTGAGCGCCTCTTCGGGTCCCAAGTTCACGTTTCTGGTAATGAAGAGTTCAGCTTCGGTCTCGTTTCTGGCGTGGAGCTGGGCGTGGTTCCTCATAAGGCCGACTAGAGCGTTCACGTACTTTGAGGCGTTGAGGACTTCTCCAGTGGAGAGAACGGGTTGGGCGGAGCCAATGGTTGTGCCGGACGCCATGGCCGCAACGTGGCTGGCCATGAGAATGTAGGTTCCACCGCTCCATGCTTGGGCACCGATCGGATAGACGAAGACGGCGACGGGGACCGTCGAGGTGTCGATTAGGTTCATAATTTCTGTGACGGAGGTCACCTCGCCTCCGGGAGTGTTCAGCTCGATGATAAGTAGACGTGCCTCGCTGGAGGATGCCTCGTCGATCGCGAGTCGAGTGAGTTCGACGGTTGGGCTCGCTATCTCGGAGGTGATTTTCACCGTAACAATGGTGCTCATTGGTTGGGCGGCAGACGCCGTTATCGATAGTTGAACGAGAGCTGTCACAACGAGAGCGACGGCTACAGTCTGTCGTAGCCATCTGGAAGCCGATAGCGTGGTCTTGCGGCATGCCGCGGTCGGCATCTCGTGGTCCTCAACGAATAGCATCTCAGCTTCTCTAATATACCCACCTTGTCCGTTGCTGTCTTACCGCGAATCGAATGGGGGTGTGGTGGATGGTTTCCGTGGAATATGAAGAAATCCAAGTACAGCCCTCAATCCCCGACAGACTTACAGCCTGTTTATGGGTGAGCTGTCGACAATCTGGAAGTATGTCGATATGGGATTGAAAATGGTCTCGACGTCGTACTTCCCGTCTAGATAGATCGGACAATCGAAGACTCTAGGAGACTTGGAATAGGAAGGTTGATGAAAGTGGTGACACAGCGATCGCCCGTTCTCAATCCAAACCCCAAGTCACAAATCAACGGTAATACCGAAAAGGGGGGGGTGGGGGTTCGAAAAATCGAATGCTCTCCGAAAGACCCCCTATGCGGAGGTTGAAAGCCTTTCAGGGACCAATTCTGTCCCTAGCGGGCTTCTCCTGTATTGTGATCGAAAACCTCAATTCTCTTGGGCAATTGGCATCTCGCTCCTGAAGTTCGTGGTCTGCCTGCAGGGGCTTGAAACCGACTGATTCTGGCTAACAATCGAAACCCTATGATACGAAGATTGAAAGCAACTGCTGGCGCACTGAATGCAGCCGTCAGCGCCTAGACCCCACACAAGAATCTTCACGATCTGCGGACCGATCACTCCTGGGCCAGACTACTCCGCATCTTCTTGGCAACGTTGACTAAGGCTCGCCCAAGTTCCCTGACCTTTTGAACCCCCTCGGAATCTCTCTCAAAGTCTCCGGGGTCTTGGGCCGTGACGTTCGGGAAACCCGCGATGCTGGGAATTACCATCCTCTGAGAGGTGATGAATAGGATCATCTGACTCCAGGCCGATTCGTGTCCAGTTCTTCTGGCGACCGAGATGGCGGCTCCGACCTTACCCGCAAAGCACAGTCGTCCATGAGCATTGATGTTGTAATAGCCAGCCCTATCGATGAGGGCCTTCATGACAGGTGTAATTGACTCAAAGTATGAAGGACTCGCGAGCACGACCGCGTCAGTCTCCTTCATCGCATCGAAGACCTCCATGAAGTCGTCCTCTATACGACATTCGCCCGTCGCTGCACAGGATCGACAGCCGTCACAAGACTCGATCCTCTTTGTGGCCAGCGACATGTAGGATGTAGTAGCTCCCTCGCCTTCGGCCGCTTTCAGGCACTCTTTGACGGCCGCCGCAGTATTTCCGTTCTCTCGTGGGCTTCCCGAGATACCAAGCACTCTGATCACTCCTGTTCCTTCAATGGATTCTGCTCTGAGAGTTGGTTTCACGGATAAGACTTGGCTCGGAGATGATGAACACATATTTGACACCCAGTCGACTCCAGCGACTATTGCCGAAGCAATCTCTTGAGGTTCCTGCATATGGGCCTTGCAGTATTCGGTTCAGTCGCGGTGCTGAGAGCACCGAGCTACTGATTAGACCCTTTTGGACGAAGCTCGCATTAAGCAAAATCTTATAGAAATGCAGATAGAGCAGATTCATAACAGGGACATCAGGAGGAATCAGAGTGCCGTTTTGCCCGAAGTGTGGAAGAGAAATCGCACCCGGAGCAGCCTTCTGTCCAAGCTGCGGCTACAGCCTCGGAGCCACTCAGCAGCAGAGCGGAATCATCATCGTGACCTCTCCCACGGTTCCGGGATACAAAATAGTGAGAGTAATCGGCATAGTCCACGGATTGACCGCACGAACCCGAGGAATCGGAGGAAAAATTATCGCTGGACTGCAGAGTATAGCAGGCGGCGAGGTAACTGCCTTCACATCTGAGCTGGAGAAGGCGAAGAGAGAGGCCGCAGCTAGGCTCGAAGAGAATGCTCGGACTGTCGGTGCGAACGCGGTCATTAGCGTTGATTTTGAGACGACCGAAGTATTCGAGAGCCTTGTTATGATCTCGGCATATGGAACCGCGGTCATGGTAGAGAAAGAGAGCTCCTAGGCAGCCCACACCTCCTCTTTTTTGGGAAGAAAAGTCATGAAAAGAGCCTGACTCGAGCGAGCTTGAACTTGGCGGCATTTCCAAATTCGAATGGCTGCTCAACTCTTAAGGAGAAATGACAGGAGAGAGTAACTGCGCTGCGTGACGGAGAGATCAAAATATGATTGAGAAGATAGCGTGCGTAGGCTCCGGGCTCATAGGCCACAGTTGGGCAACGCTCTTCGCCATGAAAGGCTACTCAGTCACAATCCAGGACGTCAGCAAGGAGCTCCTTAAAGAAGCAATCCGCAGAATAGAATCAAATCTCAAGCTCTTGGCAGAAGAGCAGGTCATTTCTGAATCTTCCATCAAAGAGGCTTTGGGCCGAATTAGTGCGACGACCGGAGTTGCGGATTCGGTTGGAGATGCAGACTATGTGCAAGAATCGGTCACGGAAAGATATGAGATCAAGAAGCCGATCTTCACAGAGATGGACAGACACGCTCCTGAGGATATACCACTCGTGAGCAGTTCTTCAGGTCTTCTAATGACGGAGATACAGAAGGTGACTGAGCGGCCGGAGAGATGCGTGATCGCCCACCCCTTCAACCCTCCGCACATAGTTCCATTGGTCGAGATAGTCCCTGGGAAAGATACCTCGAGAAAGACGATCGAGGTTGTGCGTGCCTTCATGGAGAAAATCGGCAAGACGCCGGTTATCCTGAAGAAAGAGGTGCCAGGCTACCTCGCAAACCGGCTCTCCTCAG
>Ga0315308_1002412_pt1 | contig 10623 bp, 6 predicted proteins | sample TDP3_MG_FD_203078 | JGI IMG/M metagenome (GOLD analysis project Ga0315308, IMG submission 203078) | Freshwater sediment microbial communities from Lake Towuti, South Sulawesi, Indonesia - TDP3 | ecosystem: Environmental > Aquatic > Freshwater > Lake > Sediment | place: Indonesia: South Sulawesi...
CCCCCGAAGGACGTTTAAGTTGGAACCCAGGAGAGCAATTCGGATAGCTCCTCTTCTACTCCTGCTCATCATCGTGATAACGGGCGTTGGGATTTACGGCGCATATGTCTGGCTCAATTGGACGATAAACCAGTCCATGTACGCCTCTAAGGCCGGAGCCGATTGGTTTAGCATTGTATTTTATAATGGCATGACGTTCGTTGTGGCTTCCTTACTGGCCCTGCTGTTCATCAATCCGATTCCAAGCAGAAGCGACATCTTCGATGTCGCTAACACAATAATCGGGTCAACGTCATCTACCGTGAGGCCCGCGACATTACAGCCCTCTAAATTGCTGTGGGCTTTCTGGCAGTTCACAAAGTGGGTCCTTGCATTCGCGACCTTTGTCAACTTCAATGGGATCCCGGGATTGGGGAACCTGGCCATGGCCGTCTCAATGATGAGTAGGGGATTCGGAAACTGGGGCATCGTCCCGAAGATCTTCTTATCCCCGATCGAGCCTCTGGGGTCAGAGGACATAGTGGCCGTCATGCCAACTATGGAGATACAGTACAAGATAGTTCACGATGTCGCGATACTCTTCCTCGCGATTCTGGCCCTAAGGCTCTTTCTGCATTTTGTGAAAAACATCGCGAGAGCTCAGGTCGGGGCTGCCCTCAGGAGCCTCTTACTTAGCCTATCGTGCATAGTCGCAGCCCTCCTACCAGGCGTAGCCTACTGGGCAATGGATGTGACAACCCCCTTCGCCTTCCTTGCTCTTTCGACGATCTTCGTATGCCTTGTCGCAGCGAGCATCGTCTCAAACATCGGGGGACAAGGGAGGGGGACATTCACGAAAGGCAGGAGGAGTGTTGCCATCGTCGCCGCCATGGGGCTGTTGATCATATTGCTGGTGAACATGGGCGCGATAGGTTGGTACAGGTTGAACTGGAACAATAATTGGACTCAATACGAATGGCAACCCCTCATTCGTAAACAGATAGGCGTGACGCGTTGGGCAGCCGGAACGGGCGACGTTCAGGTTTCATCACTCGAAAGCCTACCAGCAGGGAACATCTCGATGGTACTCTCACTTGTCAGGCAATGGGATAGGGACGCCGCATTCACGAAGATGAAGAACCAGATAGGCGTTAATTGGATGACGCTCAGCGACGCCTACATCGTCTACATCAATGGGAGGGAGTATTGGGTTGGGCCAACTACGGTCCTCTACCCAAGCGACGACTGGATAAGCCACCACTTGATCTACACGCATGCTTCGAGGATAATTGTCATGGACAGCCACTCGGGTGACTACGTATCGTTGAACGACGCCTTCGGCATCCCAAACGAACCCCACATCTACTACGGCGTGGGACTGAGTGACAACGTCTACGTCCATATAAGTGGATTCGCGGAGATCGAGAACTCATCCTATGTTGGCATGCCCGACTACGTTCTCTCGGGCTGGCAGAGGACGCTCTGGTTTGCGGCCTCGGGGCAGTTCGGTTTTGCCTTCGGCCCGCCGCAGGAAGATATGGAGATGCTCTTCAACAGGGATCCATTCGAACGAGTGAGGAGCATACTGATCTCGGGGTTGGACATGGATCCGGCGGCATACCTTGTCACGGATGGGAAAAGGCTCTACGCGGTCGTGCAGGTCTTCATAGACTATCGGCTACAATCGGGATTTGCCGCAAGTAATTACCTTCGGTTCTTCGGAGTTGTCTTGACCGACATCGAGAACGGCGAGATGCAGGCTTACGTCGTTGCCAGCCCCAAGCCCGAGGACTTCTTGACCGAGTTCTACAGGAGCTATTATGGTTGGAAACCGCCGCCCGATTGGCTTGTGCCCCAACTGCGTTATCCGGAGCAGCTACTCGGCACTCAGGAGGTGCCAATGGGCCAACTTGATGTCGATTTCAAGTATCATGTTGATGACCCATTCATTTGGCGTTCCGGCTCTGACTTCTATGAGAGGCCGACGGCAACAGAGGTTCTGTACATACTGCATACCATTGTGAACAAGGCCTACTTCGTTGGACTGCAGCTAGTCGAATATGAGGCATCTCCGGGTAAAAACCTGGCGGGTCTTTACCTCATATACGGAGGGTCTCGGCTTGGGGAGATACAGCTCTTCCGCGCCACCCCGCTCGCCAACATAACTACGCAGCTGATAGGGCCATCTGCGGCGCTACAGGCGCTGGAAACCGATGACTATGTACGAACGCAGCTCACGCTATTGACGAATAGCCGCCTGGGCAATATTCTCCTCTACTCGATCGGTGGAGAACTCTACTACTTCATCCCGGTCTACATAACCACCACAGTCGAGGGAGGGGTCATAACGAAGAGCGCGTTCATAAGCGTCGTAGACGCTACAACTGGAACGAAGGTCGCAACCGGCCCGGACTCCCTCTCGGCCTATTATGCCCTAACTGGCGGGATTCCCGTGACAGGGTTACAGCAGAGGCTTCAGAGGATAGTTGACCTCATCTCATCGCAAGGGCTCGACTTGGTGATGCCTCACACGATCATGGCGAACGTTGAGGTCGAGGTCAATCATACAAATTACGTTGTGGAAGGCGATTGGGTAAATGCCAGCAGCGTACTCATGCAGTTCATCACGTATGCGAAGGGGATGGGGGCCGATACCATCTACTACTGGGAGGCGGACGGCAATGACATAGGGTTGGGGTTGCTCTTTTCAGATAGAGGAGTTGTAAACCTTTATTACATTACGGTCAGATATAGATGATATTGAGATAGGGTAAGTAAGAGATGCCAAGCTGCTCCGAGTGCGGCAAGAGGGTGATACTAACCTATAGATGCCATTACTGCGGGGAACAGTTCTGCGAGGAGCACAGATTGCCGGAGAGACACCGATGCATAGGCATTGAGGCCGCAAGGCAGGAGGCGAGGGCTGGGAAGAAGTATGTCAAAGGCGGAAGGGCACAGGAATTTGATGCTTGGCTGAACTCCCCAGCCTCGGAGGAGTTCTCCCTAGAGGGGCACGTCTTCGAGAAGATGTTGAGTGGCGACATAAGGATAGACAATGGGAAATTCCGAAACGAAGAAGCTCGCGAAGTTGCTGAGATGTTGGCATCCCGGAACCCATTCATCAAGTTCAATGCCACGCTGGCCATCTGTGGTAGGAACGGCAGCATATACGTAGGCCTCCTCATAGTCGCAGTTCTCCTCCTCTCCGTCGTTGTTATAATATTGAAGGTGTAGGAGACGTTCACTGGATCCGAGTCACCACAGGGGCTGCCACCCCCTCCGCAGACACAGGGGCTGCCACCCCCACCCCTCATGACCTCCGTCCGGAAGGCCTCCTTCGAGAAGTTGGTCAACATTTCATATTGGCTTTGGAGATTTAACCCATCATCTACTGTTCCTGCGATGCTCAGCAGCGCTGTCGATGTCGTGAAACAATCGGCGGTGCTCCTGGTGTTCATGGTCACGATCTCATTGCTCGCCTCGGGGGGGATACTCAGGCAACTTGCCGAGGCCCTTTCGGGCAATGACACATACGCGATCCTGAGAGCCATCTCATCGCCTCAGCTCATCTCATCGTTGCTTTGGGCAATCGCGGCATCCGTGGCCCTGTACTACGTCATCTCCATACTGGGCGGGGGATTCATTAATTCGGCAGAATACGGCTCATACATCCAGCTACTACGTACCGGCAAGCTGTCCGTCGCGGGCGTTGTCGAAAGGTCTGGGAGGAGGTGGCAGGACATGGCCGTTACAGTGATGGCGACTGAGGCGATCAAATACGGGCCGCTCGTGGCCGCTCTGATGTGGATCATATCGAGTGGCGCGACTGAGTACCTCTCCGGAGGGCATTACAGCCTTCTCCCCCACGTCATGCTTTCCCTCGCCGTCCTCGCCATCGCCGGCATATACACCGCATGCATGTTGGTGCTGACGATCTACACATATCCCGCTGCTGCCAACGGCGCCAACTGGCACACGGCTCTGAGGCAAAGCCTGAGGGCTTGCAGGGCGTCCACCAATGTAACCCTCCAGTATGTACTGGTGAGAATCCTCTCGTCCGCGGCGATACTTGGCCTTTCGTACATTTCGGGATCGCTCAGCGTTCAAGTATCATCATTGCTAACGACACTGGCGAGCTTCGGCTTGACTCCCATACTCCATACGTTGAAGACCGCCATCTTCCTCCGAGTGGAGGCGGAGCCCGCCATAATTCCACTTCTTCCCGGACCGCCCATCATTGGCGACGCCCCAAGGTATGTGTGGAGGACGGCCGTTGGGAAGATCAAGATGGGCTTAAGGGAGCTTTCGAACTTCCTGCTCTCGGCTGGAAACATCCCCTTCCATGCGCTCTCGGTGATCACCTTCGCGATGGGCATCATGGCCGGGGGATTGGTTTCGTCATCTGGACTGAGCCAGCTCCTCTTCACCCTTGGCTATAAGTCTGGAAAGGTGAACCCATCCTTCACCGGTTTTGCGATTCCATTTCTTGCCGTCGATATATCGTTCCATAATTGGCAGGTCTCTTTGGCGACTGCCCTATCCGGGCTTGCGCTCATGGCCCCCACTCTCGTCACGATGCTGTTCAACGGATTCATATTGGGAGTGGTGGGAAGCCTAGTGCCGAACATGAGGATGTTCTTGGCAGCCATATTGCCTCATGGCATTGTGGAGCTACCATCGTTCATTTTGGCCGGATCCGTGGGACTGAGCCTGGCGTACAGGTTCATCAAAGCACTGATGAGGGGGGAGTCGAGCACCGATGCGGAAGTCCACGGGGCCGTAAGACAGGCCGTCTACATCATACTCGGGCTGGCGCCCTTCTTCATCCTGGCTGGGATAATAGAGGCATTCGTTACGCCCTTCGTAATGAGGTTCTATGGCTGGGGATAGTTTATGAAGAACTACATCTGAATGATCTATTATATGAAGAGATCATTTCATACCATGATGGCGGATCGATTCAATGGCCGCCCATCCCATCGAGGTAAAGTCGTAGTAACTTCCTAGCCGTTGCTGTGTGGAGCCTCTCGTGCCACACGAACCTCCTCAGGACCTTCCTAGCAGTCCAGCCTTCGGGTTCTGTTGTTCCAGTCCAGCCGCCTGGGGGATGCTGACTCACGGTGCAGTTCATCTCATCGTCTGAAAGATTTGACAGCCTCATGATCGCCAGTTCATTGCTCGCCTCTAGATAGCCCAGAGGCCAATCCACACGCCTCCTTGCCCTGAGCCGCTCTAAATAGAAGAGGTCGACATCGGCAACATGCTCGGCTATGCGTTTTATGTGCCTTGGGGTCGTTTGATCGGGTTTCCACTCCTTTGCATCCTCAGGAGTGCTCGAGTAGAGATCCATGAAGTCCTCCCTTGCATATCTTATGAAACGCATACAACGTTCAACTTCCTCCTTCTCCAAAGGCCTGAGGTCGGCCTTGAACAACGCCTGGCTGTCACCCAGATTGACCGGCCAATTCCCCCTAACGATCTCCGTGATCTCGGTCTCGATATCATAATCGGACTCGGCGATGGCCTCTCCTCGTCCCTTTAACCAATCTAGGAACTCCTTTATCTTCAACGGCACCTTTGCCACGGCCCCATTCAGAGTCGGGGATCGGCTGTAACAACCAGGCAATTCTTGAACGAAGATCTGCGTCGAATCATCAGGGCCGATCTCACAAAGCAGATGGTACTTCATGTGTTTACAGGGTACGCAACATGCCATCGATATTAATTTTGCTTAAATGACCATGCGATAAGCCGGTACTACTATTGGCGCCTTCGCGGATTAATCGATTTTGGATCCGACGAGGCTCAATAAACTCACAAGAGCACCAACCGAGCAGATCACGTAGGGACCTTGAAGTGTAACCTGTGCTATCGAACCACCGACTATGGGACCGAGGAAATAGCCTGCCCCGATGCTGCCCTCGAAGAGGCCCGTATATTTGCCCCTGTTCACCCCATCGACACTCAAGGCCATCATTATCGATGCCGAATACACCAAGCCCAGCCCAAAACCCAACGTGAGGCTCAATGGCAGTATTATCCAAGGCTCGATGGTCAAGGATAACGGGAGGGTGGTCAATCCCATCACGGCTGAGCCGGTCATGGCAAGTGCCTTGAATTGTGCCTTGAGCCTCCTGAAGAAAAGGAAAACTAAAGTCCTGCCCATCATCAAGGAAGTTATCGCAAGTCCTATCACGAAGGAAGGTACGTCCATGTGTTCGGCGAAAGGAGGATAGAGCGCGAATACGATCCCCTGGCAGAAGGCATAGAGGAATGTGGCGAGCCACACCGACTTATTCTGCATAGGAGCTGTCGAATTCCGTTCCGTGATTTGGCGCCCAGCATATTTGGGTCTGACCCGTTTCTCCGAGATGATGGCAAGCGTTGCCAAGGAAAATACGAGAGAGACGATGGCAGCAGGTAAGAAGGGATCTCGGCTTCTCCCGGCGCCTATCCCCCAACTTCCAACCAATGATCCGAGAGTTGTGCCGAGGCTCCACGATACGCCGAAATTTGACGCCAGTGCATGTCCCTTGACTATCGCGTTGTCTGCCAGGAGCGCCTCTACTGGGGGCCAGAGAAGCGCCGTCGACAATCCCTCAAGGAGCTTGACGCCCATCAGATGAAGAGGGGAGGAGGATGCGGAGTAGGAGATGCACGCCATGGCAAAGAGCAGGTAACTTGCAGCGATGAGTGGCTTCCTACCGTATCTTTCCGACATCCTACCAGTCACGAAGGCCAATGGAAGATTGACTAGAGGCGCTACACTTCCAATGATGCCGAGCTCGATCTGCGACGCTCCCATGCTGAACGCGAGGAGGGGGATGACTGGAATCAATGCGCCGTTGAGGAGGGACATCCCAAAGCTCATCACATAGGGGAAATATGCGTTGAGGCTCAACTTCGTCCATCGCATCTGTGAGCCCTCAGCTTACGGATTATCCCCATGAGCCTCAAAGGCTTTCTATGCCCATGGTTAAAAACTGACCATTAACTGAGTTCTGAGAGGGACTTGATGTATCGTAGCTTTCCGGGGGATCCGAGCTTTGCGTATAAACCCTTAACCCATGAATAGGTTTCGGGCCTGGGCCCGAGGAATACGATCTCAGTGGGCCATAATAGGCCTGCGACATAGGGCAGATCTGTGTGCCTGAGGCAGTTCAACATCTCCAAGGCGGGACCGGTCCCATCGGGGTCTGACCTCACGTCTTGGGACGCCGGTGGATCGTGTAGCACAACGGTTGACGGCCTTCCCCCTAGAAGGGCTGCGTAGAGGACGATTGCGGCCATTTCGCCGCTGCCCATAAGCGCTACCTTGTCGCGGTTTATCCATTCGAGCGATGTTATGACCTCAAGGGCACGAAGGAGGTCGTAGACCCTCATGCTAGCCACCGTCCTTCCAGTCAGCATGGCCGCCCTCCGTATAAACCACTGGAAATCCTGAGCCCATGAGGTTTCGCCTACGCCCCTGACTTCCACGGAGGCCCTTGCCCATGAACCGCTAAGCCCTTGCACGAGTTCATCGCCGAAGCAGATCGCCCTTGCTGATCTTGCCACCGTTATGAGGATCGGCATCGACTTGGGGGCCCTCGATGACCTCGTCACGTGCATGTGCAGCCTCAAGCCTTCCTCAGGCGTGAAGCCTATCAGATACCCCGACGATGCGCCATCCTCTTGCGTGAGTTCAATATCGATGTCGAGATCGCACTTCACCGCTGGGAATGCGCCGAACGTCTCCCTGAGGAGGGCATCGTTCAGCATGCGCTTATACCTCGCGATACCATCGGCATCATCTATCATCGGAGCGTCTGGCCGTTTAATGAAGAACTCCTGAACGGTCGTGACCCTCTCATCCAGAGGGGCTTTGTCGAAGACCCTTAGTTCAGCCGAGAGCGCCTGTGCCGAAGGGCTCTCATCGATATCACCTATAACCTCAGGGGGGGCATCCGTGCCTTTGAGGTGCTTTAGGAACCACTTGAAGATCATCGCCCTCGAACTCCCATGATACGAGTGACCTCCTGGAGTTTCGACGAGCAATATATTGTCGGATGAGCCGAGGACTCCATATAGCTTCTTGAGCTTGCGATACGTCAGCCTTACGGACTCGATGTCGAACATCCAATCACTTTGGGCTGAGCATATCAGAAGTGGCCTAGGAGCTATCAGCGCCCCGACGTCGGTGAGGTCCCACATGCGACTGTTAATCCAGAACATGCAATCGCAGTGCTCCTCGGTAGTGCGTTTGCATACATGCGACTCCACGGTCGCAGTGCCACAAACTGGCGCGACGATTTTCACTCTTCTGTCAACGGCCGCCGTGAACCAGCTTATGGCGCCTCCACCCGATATCCCCGTCACCCCTATGCTCTCGGGATTCACCTCAGGCCTGGATTGTAAGACGTCGATCGCGTTCATGGCATTCCAAACCTCGACGCCAGCGGGGGTATAGCCCAAGCTATACCAATTGAACCAACCATAGTGAAAAGGCCCGTGGTGATGACCACGCACTTCCCCGCGCTCGATTGTATCGATTATCAACGTCACAAAACCGAGGTTTACGAACTTGCGTGCATGGGCTTGGTAATGGCACTTCTGGTCCAAGGAGTGGCCACAGAGGTACAGGACGGAAGGGGCGGGCTTCTTCAAGCCTTCAGGAACATAGAGGTTGCCGGTGACGTAAAGGCCTGGCAGGCTTTGGAAGTATAGTCTCTCGATGTCGTACCCACTACGATCGAGGACACCGGTTACAACGGGCCTGGTCGGTTTCCTCACCTTGTCGAGGAGGCCCGTGAGGCCGAGCATGGAGGTGAAGATCCTGCGCCTCTCAGCCTCGGTCCTATCCCAGTAGGATCTATCGCCCAAATCGCTAAGTGAGTTGGCGGTGATGCGCTTCGCCTCGCCGCGCAGATATTCGTAGACGTTCATGGCCTATGCCTGGTCCCAGGCCGTATAACTGCTCCCATCGGGCCAATCAAACGACAAAGTCGGTCTCCCCTTTACCCGATTATTTGGCTAATCGATGCGATCGCCGTACCGATTATTTTATTTTTCTGGCTATCTCGTCGGCCATCTCCTTAGTCGTGACCTGACCCCCTAAGTCGTACGTAACGCGCCTCCCTTCCTCTATTACTGAGTTGGTGGCCCTGAATATTGCCTCGGACTTCTCTTTCTCCCCCAAGTGCCCTATCATCCAAGCCCCCGCGAGGATCGTGGCCGTTGGATTCACTTTCCCCATGCCCCTGTATTTAGGTGAACTCCCGTGGGCCGGTTCGAACATGGCATACCTATCCCCAATATTGGCGGAGTAGACGCAACCTATGCTGGCGACCAGGGCTGCGGCCTCCTCGCTCAGGATGTCCATGAAGAGGTTAGTCCCCACGATCACGTTCTGATCGAATCTCTGGGGGTTCTTCACGAGCTGCTGGGCGAAGTTATCCACGAAGTAGTCCTCAAGCGCAATGCCCTCGAATCCCTTGGCCACGTCCTTGACCGCCGATAGGAAGAGCCCACAGGTCTCCTTGCAGATGTTGGCTTTGTGGACGGCTATCACCTTCCTCCAGCCTTTCTCATTAGCCAAACGGAAGGCATACCTCGCGATCCTCTCAGAGGATGTCTTCGTTATCTTCCTGATCGCTATCGCAACGTCATCCGTGAGCCTATGCTCCAGTCCCGCATAGAGGCCCTCTGTTCCCTCGCGTACCATTATGAAGTCGACATCGCCCAAGGGCCTCTTGGTCCCGGGGAATGTCCTTATCGGCCTGACATTGGCATAGAGGTCGAACCTCTGCCTAATGCTCACGGCCACGCTCTTGGGCGTGCCTGGCTCGGGGATGGTCGTCGTTGGCCCCTTGAAGCAAGCGTCTGTCCTTTCCAGGACCTGCCAGGTCTCATCTGGGATGAAGCTGGAGCTGCCATGCTCCTTCCACCATTCGAGCCCTGCTTCACATGGAACGAGTTGGACCTCGGATCCCGCTGCCTCAAGGACATCGACCATAGCTTCGACTAACTCTGGACCTGTGCCGTCTCCCCGAATTAGAGCCGCTCTCTTTGGCATGAATGCCATTTCCCACAGGCTCTACTTTACCCTTTTCCATTCCGAGGCAGCCCCTTCAATCGGCGCATGTTATGGGATAGCGGAGGAACGACTCTAGGATACCCTTATCCTACGTGTCGCATTCGAATAGAACCTGGTCTGAGCGTGGTTGTCCCAAAAGAGGTCTCAAGGCCTGAAGGTCGATAGGACCGATTGCGAGGCTATACTTAATTTCCTCAGGGAGCGTAATTTAGTTGTGAAAGACCTCAGCTTCATTAAAAATGGAGGAAGCGTAGTCGTGCCCGTCGCGAGGCAGCCCTCTAGTGACGAGGCAAAAAACTTGGCCTCATTGGGGATCACCTTTGTCGGTACCGAAGCAGACTTTCCATCCCGTAAGGGTCATCCGAACAGCATGCTCGAATATTTGAGGGACAGGCTCCCTCCCGGATGTCTGGGGCATGTCCCCAGATCATATGACATCGTGGGGGACATGGCGATATTGGAGCTCCCCGAGGAACTGAGGGGCCAGGGGACATTAATCGGGGAGGCGGCCATGGAAGTGAATCGTGGGCTGCGTCTGGTTTTGAATAAAACGTCCGACATCTCCGGTA
>Ga0315308_1002414_pt1 | contig 10620 bp, 9 predicted proteins | sample TDP3_MG_FD_203078 | JGI IMG/M metagenome (GOLD analysis project Ga0315308, IMG submission 203078) | Freshwater sediment microbial communities from Lake Towuti, South Sulawesi, Indonesia - TDP3 | ecosystem: Environmental > Aquatic > Freshwater > Lake > Sediment | place: Indonesia: South Sulawesi...
CCACATAGCTCGTTGCTGGGCGCGCATCTAGTTTAGTCTTATCCAGTTTTTCGATTCCTAGCTCTTTCACAAGCTGAGAGAGGTCAAGCCACGTCTCGATTTGAAGCTGCCTCGCAACCCTCTTCTTCTCGTAAAGCAACGGAACGAAGTCAACAAACAACCATCCGAAAGCCTCAGCCATCTCCCTTCTCCCTCAAGAATGAAAAGCGATTCGATTTCTTATAACCATGTATGTAAGAACAAAATAGAAGAAAACTCTAGAAGAAGCCAAACAATGTTTTCACTTTGAATGCGAAAAGGTTTTAAAAACAGAATTTTAGATTTCTTAACCAAACTGGTGAAACTTTATGGTAATCCAAAGAGAGGAAATGCAAGAAATTGCTAAAAGATACCAGGAACCCATCGGATTGAATCTGGGTTCCCATTCAGCCCTAGACGCTTGGCAGGGGCAGCGCAACTATGGGTTGAGAAGCATAATCTACACGACACCTGGTAGGGCACGAATTTACCTTCAAAACCCCATGGTCGGCAAGCAAGACGAACTAGTCGAAGATTTGCCTATACTGGTTAAGAGAGACCTACGCATTGTAAACGACCCAAAGGACATAAAGAAGAGCGATAACTGGAGAAGCGTCATACTGATCCTTGACAAGTATTCGGACATAGTCAAATACGTTGATGAACTCGTTGATTTGGAATGTCTGCAGATCACCAATAGAGCTTTTGCGGTTTATGTTGGCGGCGACGAGTATTGCAGCGTGATTGAGAAGGAATATGCCGTTCCGATACTTGGTTCCAGAACTCTCCTGAAAATTGAGAACAGAGGCGAAATCGAAAAAGACTACTACTGGTTTGCGGAGCAGGCTGGCATTCCTTATCCGAAATCTTACAAGTACGAGGTTTACGAAGGTGGAATAAGGTTTAAGGAGCCGATTGATGAGCCGATGATTTTGAAGGCTGAGCATGCGCATAGGGCTTTTGAAAGAGAATTTATTTTTGCTGCGGATTCGCATGATTTGGAGGAAAAGGTTGCTGTAGAGATTGCAGCCGGAAACTTGAGTAAGGAAGCCTTAGAGAATGGTCGCGTTGAGCAGATTGTGCTTGGTCCACATGCAAATTTTAACTTTTTCTTTTCGCCTTTAGATGCGAAGGGTGATTGGGGTGATGTTGAGGAGTGGTTTGCGAAGCTTTACAATGTCAGTTTGGAAGAGGCGAGGATTTGCTTGGCTAATCAGTTTTTGTCGATTGATGAGCGACGTGAATCTATTCTTGATGGTTTGAAGCGATTGCCTTCGGATGTGCAGAACAAGATTAAGCGTGTTCCGTCCTTTGAGGTTGCCGCACATGCGATACTGAGCCTTAGGGAGTCTTTGCTTAAGGATTTGCATCGATATGCAGACCGTTTCCTATTGGCTTGTAGAGAACATGCACCCCCAGGGATTATTGGTGCTTGGTGTTTGCAGACTTTGATTACTTGGGACCGCGTTAGCAAGTATGAACTTAAGCCCGCTGTTAAGCTTGATGTTACGATGGGCGCGGAAGCGAAGAAGGCAACGGACTATGGCTTATATGATATTCATGGCGAAGCAGACCCGTACATGCACATTCCAGTGACGCAGGACGTTGCTTTGAGGCATGGTGGCGGAACGAACGTTCATATGGGTTTGGGTTCGCAGTACGCGAATGCGAAGTACAAGAAGCGACTAAGCACAGGGGACCGCATAGCCCTAGAGATAAAGCGAGCATTGAAAACAAAGCAACTGCACGAAATAGTAACATAAACAAAACGCACAAACCCTACATTTTTTACATGGTTTGGAATGTTTGGAAACTAACTGCTCTGAAGACTCTAGACCCCCTTATAGATTGCACGTCAAACTAGATTGCACGTCAAACCCAAAGAAAGAATTGAGATAGGTAACTAGAATTCTAACTAACTCTCCATGCATTTTGACTGGTTCTTTGATTGCTTGTTTAAGAGTTAAAATAATGTTACAGATGGCATAGGAATAAAAAAAAGGAGGGAAGTTGGAGTTAGACTTTGCAGTATTACTGAGCTACTAGTATTCGCTGGTGAATGTTTCTGTTCCTATCTCTGTGGTGAAATCCACCACTACCTTGTATAGCCCTGTCCATTCAGGTGTATACTCACAGGTCCACGTTTCTCCTTCTTGGGTTATAGTTACATTTGTTTCCTCTAGAATGGTAGCAACGTGTTGCCAATTGTTAGCTATCCACTTGTGCCAGCCCTTCCACTCATGGCAAGTCCAATTGTACCAGTAGAGGTCAACGGTGAGATTGCCAGAAATAGAAGTGATTTCATCTTCTATTGCAAGAGTTACGTTAATGTAGACGGGATATCCGACTACTTTGGGACCTTCAATTTCGATTTCGCATTCAATTGGTAGTCGAGGTTGTCTAACCCAAAAGTGTTTCGCCCATTGCATGGTGATGGTGTTAACGGCTGCAGCCACAAGACAGCCTGAGCCGACGACTACGGTGGCAATGAGAAGTGCATACAGGTATTTTCTTCGATTCATATCTCTCCCTCTCATATTAACCTATAAAATGAACATAATCGCACTTATATCAACCTATGGAAGAATCTTCTATGGCATCTTCCACGAATTAATATTTTTCATATTCTTTAACGATGTCCGCGAGTTTTGGAATATCAAACATTTTCCTTTTTGTAAGTTCATTTGCAGTCGCTAAGTACATTTGGCTGATTATTGTTTTGAGTGTTGGCTCGAGTTTTGGTGGTTTTGTTTTGCATAGTTCTTTCCAGTCTTCTACCCCTTCGTCTTGCGCTTTCTTCTTTGCTTCCTCCACATCCCTAAACCAATCTGTCCTCCTATAGTACTGTCTGGCTATCTCCTTGCTCACGTGCAACCCGTCATACGTAAACCTACACTCATCCAGCGTACCCACAACATCAACAACCATAAGCCTCCTCAACGGGTCAAAAGCCAACTCAATCTTCCCATCCTCGTTCTCCAAACCAGCTTCAGAAGCCATCTGCGTTATCACATCATCAACCTTCAAAAGCAAAGCCTTAACCTTCTCCAACTCCCCATCCGTCAAGCCGGCAATCCGCCGCGCCTCCGCCCAATTCACGTACCTGTCTCCTTCCTCAAGCTTCGTGCTCACGTCAAAAATTGGCTCAGAGAGCTTCTCGCCAGCCTTCGGATAACGGTTTAAGCCTAACTCCTCAAGCGTGACTAAGCCCTGCTCAAGCCTTTTAAAAACTGAAGAGCCTTCCGGCAAGCCGTTTCTATAGATTATTTCAAGCGGAATCAGAAAGTTCCCCAACTTTGGCGTGTAAACGCCATAATCATACTTGAATTTCCCATCTTCCACGTACGCTTTAGGCCTGTACACGTTCACCAAGTTGAACTCCATAACGCTCGAAGGCTGCTCCAAATCGTCAAAACGAACAACCATCCCGCTCCCATCAACCAACCCACGATAATGCGTCCTAACGCCCTTCTCTTCAAGCCTCTCGAAGCAGCAGGCTCCCATCATGCAAAGCGCTGCGCCTTTTCCATCAATGAGGTCTGGCATTTCACCCCAGTCGAAAACCGAGTAGCGGTCTGAGAAATGGAATCGTCCAACACCCATGGTATCTTTTGTTGGTTTTTTGACAACTTCTAGGTCCTTTACGCTTCCCATGACTTTACACTACTTCAGCCTTTTAATGGACGCGTCAGCCTTCTCGATTTCCCTTTTCTTGGCACGCTGATACTCCTCGACACGCTTTGCCAACTCTTGGTCTTCAAGGGCAAAGATTTTTGTGGCGGCGATGGCGGCTCCTTCAGGCTCAATCGTTACAAGAGAGCCCACTCCGCTTGGAACCCTGAGGGAAGAGTATATGTCTGCCCCACCGAACTCTTCCGAATACGGCGGACAGGCGATGACTGGTTTCGTGGTGTTCGCGTCGACGAAGGCGCTCAGGGCGTTGGACCCTCCAGCAACCGTGATGTAGACAACCCTCTCCTTCTCGTACTCCCTCAGAATCTCCAAGACCTTTTCAGGGGTCTTGTGGGCGGAGGCGACACGAAACTCGTAATCTAACACTAAAGCCTTTAGGTGATTAGCTATTTCGCGGCAAAATTCCGAATCCCGTTCTGAACCCATCAATACTACGACCTTGTTTTTCATGCTTTCACCCGTGCGGTTACACTGCTAAAAAGTTTAACCAACTAATTAAATTTTTAAGGAAGAAGCTCAACTTTCGATTTTGAGGGTGAAGCCCGCATGTCTTCCCAGAGGAGGCGAAAGAGGAGCATCATAGACGAGTTGTTTGGAGGCTCCATGTTCGAGGAAACGGAAACACTTTTAGACGAGCTTCCCGAGAGTGGGTACTCCATAAGCGTTGTGCAAACGCCCGAAGGAACCAAGGTGCGAGCCAAGGTTGGAAAGGACACGGATGTGAACGCGCTTAAAAGACAGCTTCAGCAGAGATATCCAAATGCCCAAATAGAAATAGAAGGCGGAAGAAATGAACCTTTAATCAGGGAGATATCCACCAAAGCCCTCAAAAAAGAGGACAATGAGAAACAAAATCACAAATAGCCAAACCCCTCAGCAGTATCAACCTTCAACGAGCAAACACAATGCTTCAATAGAACATTTCTCCATTAAGAATTTAAATCATCAACAACCAATTATTAGCAGATAACAGGAAGGACAGAAATTGCAGAGAATCAAGTTCTACACCATCGACTTAGCCAAAATCGAGGGAAGAGGAGACTTTAAATGCCCAAAATGCGGAATCCAAATATCCCCCGACGACCAAACAGAAGATGCCTACACAATTCTTGAACCTGTCACCAAAGGAGACTGTTTGGAAAAGATAATTCTGCAATGCAACAGCTGCAGAAGTCAAATTCACCTAACTGGATTTTATATCCTGAACAAACTAAGATGATAACCTAGTCTTATCTTTTTCTATCGACTTAACGCTTCCTCCTAAGGTTTATTAGGTATACTCCTCCCAAGGTGAGCGATGAGCCGACCAGCGATGCCGTAATTAGGGTTTCTCCTAAGAGTTGCCATCCGAAGATTAGGGCGACCGCTGGGATAATTAGGGTGGACCCCGAAAGGGTTGTTGCTTCTTCTTCCCTGAGAAGACGGAGCCAAACTATGTTCCCAACAGCCAACGCCCCAACCGACGAGTACAAAACTATCCACAAATAAACAATGTCTCCTGGAAAAGCAAAGCTATTCGTAAGTAGACTCAGGGCGGCGAGCGGTAAGGCACCGACGGACAACTGTAAAAAGTGTGTAACGAAGGGGTCTACATGGTTTAGATACTTCTTATAGTAGACTACCGCCACTGCCCACAAAAAGGCACCCAACAACATCATAAGGTCAGAGTCAAAGGCAAGGGCGCTTATTCTATCCCAAGACAGAATCAAAACGCCAAAAAACCCTATTATTAAGCCTAAAAGTTTGAACGCTGTAATTTTCTCACTTAGAAACGGAACAGCCAACCAGAAAACAAAAAGTGGCTGGGTATAGGTGAGAACAGCCCCTATGCCAGAACTTTCCCGCACCAATCCAATGGCTTGCACAATAATAATTGACACAAAAATCAGGCAAAGAAGCACAAGCCTAACCAAGGTGTGGCTGTCCCTCGGCATTCTTTTCCGAAAAAGAATGGCAACGGGAAACAAGGCAGCAACAGACACTAAGAATCGTTGAAAAACAAAAGCGATGGGAGGAACAGATTTTAATCCTATCTTCATCATTGACCAATTCGAACCCCAAAGGAACACCACTAAAACAAATAATAACCAGTTGCGAAGCCTCAAATAGTCATTCCCACCGACACTTTTAACACATTAAAGTAATATAAAAGCTAAAAATCTCAAAGTGCGTTTCGGCTTGATTAAAGTCTTTATGCAATGTGGTCCTCTTAGTTCGGTTATAACTTTTTCAGCATCCCTAGCATTTAACAGCTTCAGAAGACTTAAGCCTAATTAGTGCGTTAATGATTCTTTCTTTACAAGGGTCTTTGACTAGTGTCGGGGGGTCGTCGTCTAGCTTGGTCAAGGATACCAGCCTGGGGCGCTGGCGGTCCTGGGTTCAAATCCCAGCGACCCCACATTTTTGAGCAAGTTCCGAGCAACTTTTACGGCAATGTTTTGTTGGAAATCGGCAAGAACATTGCTTTTTCAAATCTGTGAGCGCTTTTGGATAGCTTCAAACTATTTGCAGATACTATCAATTCGCGAGTAAAAAATAGCACAATTGCAATTGAAATGACTATGTTTTACTCGCATTTTTGCTTCTAAGGCGAGTGCTCGACACTTTTTCGTGCTCACGTTATGGCGTGCGTTAGAGTCCTAGGACACTTATGCTACGTTGGATAAAACGATACCTTTGGGTTTGGGATAAAACTTTACCTTTTTTTCTGTTTTTCGATTCTGTAAATATCTATATACGAATATGTTGTGCTATTAGTTCTGGGGAGAGAAGTTTCTAAATGAAACTGAAAATTCTTTACATAAACGATATTCATAGTAGGTTCGAGGAACTCGCGAAGATTGCATCAGCGATTGAAGAATTGCGTAATGAAAACACATTAATCTTGGATGCGGGTGATAATGCGGATTTTGCCAGACTAGAAACAGAGGGAACTAATGGCAAAATCAGTTCTGCACTTCTCAATGAGATTGGGTTCACTGCAAGAGTTTTTGGGAATAATGAGGGGTTTGCTGGAAAGGAAAACGGTAGAATCATTTCAGAGAGCTCAAATTGCTCTGTTGTTACATGTAACATGTACGATCTGGGAGGTCAGAAATTAGATTTTCTTGATGATGCTGTAATTCTCCAAATTGCTGGCGTTAAAATCCTGATAATTGGGGTGACTGGAGCAACCGCGTTAGCTAATGAGTTTTATCACTTATATGGAATTCACGTGAAAGAGCCTCGTGAAGAAATACAAAGAGTTCTTGCGGAACATGAAAAGATTTCGTATGACCTAGTGGTTATCTTGTCACATCTGGGGTTAACTGGGGATAAGGAACTTGCATCAGAATTCCCCGACATTGATGTTATCATTGGTGGTCATTTCCACGCAGTACTAGAGAGACCCCTAGTGGAAAACCAGACCATAATTTGTCAAGCAGGATGTTTTGGTGAATATTTGGGCGAATTGATATTGGACTTCGACGCTGAGAACAAGAAAATTCGCAACTTTGACGGAAGACTGATCTCTTCACAGAAATACCCACCACATCCTAAAATTATGGAATTGATCAGACATTATTCGAGGCAAGCAGATAGAAATCTCTCTAAGAAATTGTATTCCCTTGATACATTTCTTGATCACTCTCTTACTAAAGAAAATGCTATCGGGAATCTGTTAGCTGATTCCTTAAAGGACATCTTAAAAGCTGAGGTTGGAATCATTAATAGTGGAGTCATCAGCAAGGGAGTTAAGAAGGGGGCTATTACGAGGAAATTGCTGCACTCGTTATGTCCTTCTCCATTGAATCCTACATGCATCGAGCTCAAGGGCGTTGACCTCTGCAACACCTTAGAAAAGTCTCTTCAGACAGAATATCAGCTCAGTGATGGTCAAGGTCCAGGATTTAGGGGTAGACACCTAGGTAACATTCAAGTTTCACATAATGTTCAGGTCATATTTAATCCACGTGAAAAACCCTCACAAAAAATAAAGTCAATCACTGTAGATGGTAAACCACTTGAACCTGATAAATGGTACACGATAGGAACCTCCGACTACTTGCAACGAGGAACTGGATATTCAGACATGGGTAACAACAGGAATGAAAAATATCGACCTGAATTCCTAAGAGATATTCTTGAATTGTATTTGAAAAATCAATCTTTTGTCAAAATGTCGTTCAATAGGCGTTTCATAATCGAAGAGAGCCCAAAAAAGTCGTTCGCACACGCAGACCAGCAAAGTGATTGTTAAGGTGCAGGTAAAGTTTTATCCAATCAACCAAACCAACCAAAATTACGATGACGGATGCGGAAAAGTTATAGGTGAACCGAAAAGGGATTATTGCGTGTGTGAGGGTAGAATTTTATTTGAAGCCCGAAAATGCAAAGAAACAACAAGACGACCGCTACGATTATTGAGACGTTGATGGCTATGAAACCCTCCTTGTTTGTTTCTCAACACAACTGTTAAATTTAGTTCGGTCGATAGCAAAGAATTGGCTCTAAGAATAGGAGGTAATTAAATCATGATAGATGTGATGATAAGAATTTCAGTGTTGTGGATATTCGTCGCAGTGGCAAATTCAATTCATTACTTACTTATGTTAGTCTTTGAACCAAGTATTTTACAGAAGTCACTATCGGAGGAAACGACCTCAGCAACTAAGCGCTTAGCGATCGCGGAAGTGTTCGGTAGCTGGCTGATTCCTCTAACCATGGCTTTTCTATCGGTGACCTTAGGGGATTTGGAAAATCGTTATCTAAATATGGTTTTAGGCGGATTTTATACTCTTCTAAGCGTAATCCACATAGCAAGATGCCCCATGGTACACATATCCAATAAGCCCTCAGTTCACCAATTGCTGATTGTGGGTTCAACAGTTGTTGTAACTGCACTAATCTTCTGGTATGCATGGACTTGGTAGTTTTATTGAGGGACGGAATAAAACTTTACCCCAACCAACACCTACTTCTCATAGGATTGGTCAACAATTATGGTTTTCATAACATAGAACGTGTTCGCTGAAAAAGAAAACCACTATGCCCTAAAACTAGAAAAAAGGTAAAGTTTTATCCAAAGCCTTTATCAGTATTTGAAAGCTATTTGGAGTTGAAATCTGTAGATGTGATAGCATGGGCACAATACGAAGAATGAGTCTTGAAGATGTTGAAGAAACTATAGGCGTAGTCGTTGCATCATTTGAAGATGCATGGAATCGCTATGAGAGAAACTACTATCCCCGCAAAGCTTTAGAATTTGATTTTTCACAGAATACCCCTGAGAACTACAAGAAACGAATTCAAGAACCGAACAATTTTCTTTTTGTAGTCGAAGAAAATGGGAAAATTGTTGGAGGTGCATTTGGAGGAATACTGCGGGGTAACGAAAAGGAAGGGGGTCTTGTTTTGCTTGGAACCATATGTATTCACCCGTTGCATCAACGCAAAGGGTTAGGTGAAGCTCTGCTCAATCATGTCTTGAAATACTGTAAGCAACAAAAGTGTCACAAGATTACCTTGAACACTCTTCCAGTCTTAGTTCCTGCAATGAATCTTTATCTTAAACTGGGGTTTGTGTCAGAAGCATATTTGCGTAAAGAATGGTGGGGCGTAGATTTCCTAAAGATGAGCAAATGGCTATGAAGCAAGAGCTTCCCAATTCAGATTAAATCTAATCCAGAAGCCCACCATTTCCAAAAAACGCCACAAGAACCTTGCCTTTTTCGATTCAGCTATAACTTTTCCGCATTCATCATCATTACTGCTTTCTGCCTTATTCAAGCTGTCTTACTGCTTTTTTAATTTCAGCTTTATCAAGCTGAATTTCCGCTTGGGGCCCACTCTGCTTAGCTGCTTCTCAGCATCAACTCAGCGCAGCTAATATTAAGCACATACAAAAAAAAGGATAAAACTTTACCCCAACTATTACTGAACCGAGAGTTTGAACTCTCGCCCTACTAGCAAACTTTTTGCAGACAAAAAAACATAGGAAGTGAGCAATTTAAACGAGGATTTAAACCTATTCGACCCACTAATAGCCTATTTCGTGAAATGAAGATTGACTCAGCGAGTATTTGTGTAAATAATGGCAATTTACCTAGTTTTTGCTTTTGCCTTGGTAAACGCATACTCGGGCCCACTCTTATATAGGTCAAATCTGTAGAAGCTCGAACCATTCAGGTATTGATCTTCAAATAAATCGAATAGCTTTCAGACTCTCGTTCAAAACACCTTGATTTACTGCCATTGGACGTATTCCTGCACGTATTCCCAACTTCTTCTTTGCTGAAGAAAGCAACGGTAGCGCGCGCTTGAGTTGAGAATGTAGACGGCATGGCAAATCTGCAAAGGGCTCGTAATATGGGCAATGTTAAAGTTACAATAACATAGCTTTTTGTCTTTGTCGGTGCAGTATGGCTATTCGCGTTTTATAAAGTCCCGACTTTTGGACCGCTTTTTGTATAGGCTAATCGACTTTGAAACAAACCTCTAATAGACGAAGATTTCCGGGGATCGTGTGCTGCTGGATTGAATACAAACAGAGTTGTTGTCCTCGGTGAAGAAGGTGTTTCAAGAAGCCATCGTATAAACTTGTAAGTTTTTTCAAATCCACACAACAATATTATATCAGAAATATTATCGAAAAGTACGGTCTTGGTTTTTTTTGTCCTGAATTTCTGAATTCTAACAAATTCATTCAATAAAACAGAAAGGTCGCTTACAGGCAGAAGAGTTTCTGCGTAGTTTATCTCTTTAGAAGAATATGCTTCCGAAGCCAATAGAAAGAACTTGGCACTTTTAGTTCCTGCAAATTTCGAATGCAAGGGACTATTTGCGCTGGTAAATATGAACAACTTTTCGCCATTGTTCTTTGCTTCGTAAGCGAAGTCAAAGAGAGCATTTTGATAGTTTGCAGTTGGA
>Ga0315308_1002415_pt1 | contig 10617 bp, 6 predicted proteins | sample TDP3_MG_FD_203078 | JGI IMG/M metagenome (GOLD analysis project Ga0315308, IMG submission 203078) | Freshwater sediment microbial communities from Lake Towuti, South Sulawesi, Indonesia - TDP3 | ecosystem: Environmental > Aquatic > Freshwater > Lake > Sediment | place: Indonesia: South Sulawesi...
GACGGGACGCCCAACATAGCCCTCAATGGGACGATACCGGCGAATGGCTATTTCCTGCTGGAGCGAACCGACGACAACACCATCAGCGACATCCCTGCTGACCAAATCTACACCGGGGCCTTGGGCAACGCTGGTGAGTCTCTCATCCTACGAGATGAAAGCTTGAACGTGATGGACACGGCCAACGCCGACGGCGGTGGCTGGCCTGGTGGGACGACAGATGCCGGCAGCCCGCCCTATGCCAGCATGGAACGGATAGACCCGACCGTCGCCGACAGTGACGTCAACTGGGGCACCAACGACGGCCTGACCCGCAATGGGCTCGACGCCGACGGCAACCCCATCAACGGCACCCCCAAGGCGGCCAACTCTGCCTCCGCCCCGATGCCCACGCCCACCTCGTCTCCCACGTCCACGCCGACGCCGACAGCCACCTTCACGCCGACGCCAACCCCGTCCCCCACACTGGCTCCGCTGAGTGTAGTCATCAACGAGGTGGCCTGGGCCGGGACGGAAGCCAGTACTGCCGACGAGTGGATCGAGCTCAGGAACAACACTGGCAGCCCTATCATTCTCATTGGCTGGACCCTGGTGGCTGCCGACGGGACGCCCAACATAGCCCTCAATGGGACGATACCGGCGAATGGCTATTTCCTGCTGGAGCGAACCGACGACAACACCATCAGCGACATCCCTGCTGACCAAATCTACACCGGCGCGCTGGGTAATACAGGTGAAACCCTGACCCTGAGAGATGAGAGCTTGAATGTGATGGACACGGCCAACGCCGACGGGGGCGGCTGGCCTGGTGGGACGATAGGGGCCGGCAGCCCGCCCTATGCCAGCATGGAACGGATAAACCCAACCGGAGCGGACAGCGACGCCAACTGGGGCACCAACGATGGTCTGACCCGCAATGGACTCGACGCCAACGGCAATCCCTTAAATGGGACGCCGAAAGCAGCTAATTCGGCCCCAACACCAGTTCCTCCCCAAGCAATACTCATCAGCGAGGTGGTCTACGATGGCATCACACCCTCCACCGAGGGCGACGAGAGCGCGGAGATCTGTAATCCCTTGACCATCACAGTCAGCTTGGAGGACTACAAAGTCGGCGATGAGGAAACCCAAGGCGGGGGTGAGGGGATGTACCGCTTCCCACCGGACACGGTCATCACGCCAGGCACCTGCCTGGTGGTGGCCCTTAACGCTGCCCAGTTCCAGGCCCGCTTTGGCTTCTACCCCGATTTCGAGATGTGCACCTCCGGTTCTGGCTACACCGATACCCCCGGCGTGCTGGACATGACCCGGTACACTGCCTGGGGAACCGGTAGTTGGGCTCTGGCCAACGACGGCGACGAGGTCTTGCTGCTGGGCCCCTCCGACGAGATAGTGGATGCTGTGGCCTTCCGCAATGGCGCATACGTCACTGTTGGCGTGACGGGCACGGTCTCGGCCCCGGAGCCAAAGTCGTTTCAAAGGGTGGAGGACTGGGACAGCGACGACATGCAGGCCGACTTTGTCATTGACCAGCCGGACCCTGGCCACCCCCTCCTCGTGCCCGAGCCACCCGTGTCGCCTCCTCCGTCTGCCCCTCTGCCTGGCGGGATGCAAGGTTATTTCGGCTGTTTACACTCCCTTTCCACTTATTCCGACGGGTCTGGTCCCCCTCGTTACGCCTTCGCCGTGGCCCGGGCCAACAATCTGCACTTCCTGGCCCTCACCGACCATTCCCACTGGTTCAACCACCTCCAGTGGGCCGACATCCTGGCCCAGGCCCAGGCTGCCACCGTAGACGGGGCCTTTGTGGGCCTGCGGGGCTTCGAATGGACCTCTCGCGAGCAGGGTCACAGCGATGTCTTCGCCACCGACACCTACGTCTCCCGCGAGGATCCTCTCTACGACACCCTGGCTGGCTTCTACGCCTGGTTGGCCACCCAGCCGGAGGCCATCGCCCAGTTCAATCACCCGTGGGGTCCTCCTTACGACACCGGCTTCGATAATTTCGCCTACGACGCGGCGGCCGCACAGAAGATGGCTCTGCTGGAAGTGGGCAACGGCAGTGGGGAAGAGTACCGCACCTTCGAGGAGGCATACCTCCGCGCCCTGGCTATCGGCTGGCGGGTGGGAGCAACCAACAACGGCGACACGGAGACGCCAGACTGGGGTCTCGACACCCCCCACCGCACAGGCATCGTGGCCCCGGCCCTGACCCGAGGCGACCTCTTGGCCGCCCTGCGGGCGCGGCACACCTTTGCCACCGAGGACAGCAACTTGGCCCTGACGTTGCGTACTGGAGAGTCCTGGATGGGCTCCACTATCTCCCCCACGGCAACCATCGCCTTCAGCGTTGACTTCCACGATCCCGACGGTGAGGCCATCACCCTGGAACTATTCGACCGCTCTATCCTCGTCGCCATTACCTCCGTCAGTGGGGTCACCTCCCACACCTGGACGGTCGCCGTCCCCGGCGTAGCAGGGCATTTTTACTTTGCCAGAGCCACCCAGGCTGACGGCGACCGGGCTTACACCAGTCCCCTCTGGACAGAGGGAACGGCGGTCCCTGAGATCATCGCTCTCAACGAAGTCCTGCCCGAGCCACAGTACGAGGATTGGAACGGTGACGGCGTCGTTAACTCCGACGACGAGTGGATCGAGTTGTACAATCCTGGCGAGAAGGCCGTGGACCTGGGCGGATGGCAACTGGATGACGTGGGAGATGGTGGCAGCTCGCCTTACGTCATTCCTTTCGGCACCGTTATCCAGCCCAAGGGCTTCCTGGTCTTCTTCAAGCGAGAGACAGGCATTGCGTTGAACGATGACGGGGATTGGGTGCGCCTCCTTTATCCCGATGGCAGCGAAGCTGACGTTTTCCACTACACCCACAGCCCTGGCGACGACCGTTCCTGGAGTCGCGTTGTGGATGGCACCGGGGGATGGACAAAGTTTTTCGATGTCACCCCGGGAGAGTCCAATCGCCCGCCCCTGCCAGAGCCCACGCCAACCCCCTTCCCTTTATTCACCATCGCCGAGGCCAGAAGGCAGCCCTCGGGGACCACAGTGACCGTCCGTGGTCAGGTCACTGTGCCCCCGCCCCTCTTCGGCGAGGAGACCCTCTACATCCAGGATTCTACAGCGGGTATCATGATCTACACAAGCAAAAACGACCATCTTCCCCTGGCCGAAGGCGATTGGGTGGTGCTCAGAGGTGAAGCTTATGATTACTACGGCGAGCGAGAGATCAGGATCTACCGGGACAGTGATCTTCTCCTGCATCAGGGGGCAGGGGAACCCCTGAAGCCCACAGTGCTCAAGACAGGTCAGGTGGACGAAGATCACGAGGGACTTTTGGCCATGATCGCTGGTCGGGTGGTCGGCTACGAGCGGTATGCCATCCATCTCGACGACGGCACAGGGCCGGTGAGGGTTTACATCAAACGAGAGACGGGTATCGAGAAACCGTGGGTGGAAGAGGGCCAGACATTTAGCGTCATCGGCGTAGTCAGCCAATATGTGCAAGAGAAACCTTACGAGGGCGGGTACCGTCTTTTGCCCCGCTACCAGTCCGATCTCTTGCAACTGCCCTTATACTTGCCGGAGACGGGAACACTGAGATAAGTTGACGGTAGGCTAAAAGCAAAGCCGCCCTGCGATCAGGGCGGCTCTTTTGTGCAGTGTGAAGCGACGTTTCCATAGGGCGCTTTCAATCAGCGGCACCAGTCGGCTGGCAATGTCATCTTCGGCGGCAAACAGTACCTGGATGGGAGTTCCGTCAATGGTCACCGCCTGATCATCCACCGTTGAAGGAAGTTGGGCCGAACTCACCTGCCCACATCTCGGCAAACTCTCGCTCATAGATCACTGCCGGTGCAGGGGACTCGATCACAATAACATTGTTACTCGATCTGCCAGAAAGCCCGTGTTGTCGGCCGACATGAACATGTCCCTTGGCTCAATCGAGCTATCGCTGTTCTTACGTCACCAGCAGTTCAGAGGTACAATGCGCGCAACGGGTGGCCTTGATCGGGATGGTGGACAGGCAATATGGGCACTCTTTCGTTGTCGGCTCGGCGGGCGGTGCTTCCTCTTCCCGCCTCAGCCGGTTGATGCTGCGGATGAGCAGGAACACCACCAAGGCGACGATGAGGAAGCTGATGACGGCATTGATGAAAACGCCGTAGTTGATGGTCACTGCGCCTGCCGCCTGCGCGTCGGCCAGTGATGGGTAAGGCGCAGCCGGGGAACCTGCCTTTAGCAGGATGAAGAAGTTGGCAAAATCCACACCACCCAGCAACAAGCCAATGGGCGGCATGATGACGTCATCAACCAGCGACTTGACGATCGTACCGAAGGCAGCACCGATGATGATGCCTACGGCCATATCTACCACGCTCCCACGAAAGGCGAATTCCTTAAACTCTTTCAACATGTTTAGCCTCCTTTTGTGATTAGGCATTCACTGTAGGCCAGGCTGATCACACTGACCGACCGCCCTTGAGTTCATCCTCCCATCTCACATGTCACCACCTCCTTCCACAAGTTTCACGAACCGTAGGGGCAGGCGAATTGCGCCCAACTCGCTCAGTGACGTAATGGTTCGCCACACAAAGCAAGCCACTCGCCTTCGTCGCTTTTGTCCATTCCCTGGCTACCTATATGACCGGGGTCCCGCCCTTCGGCTGAGCGCTCACGACGAAGCCCTGAGCGGGACGAAGGGCACCGTTGATTGAATTTATTATACCCTACTCCATTCCCTTCGTCAACCTGGTTGGGAACCACCAGGACAAGGAACCGATAGAGTCCCTTACGACCGATCACAGGAGGAGTTGCTTGTGGTGCAAATTCAGCCATTCATGCATCCTCCATAGTATATTCACGCAATCTCCACGCGCCACAGAGGAAATTTGTGATATAATATGGGCGAAAGGGAGAAGTTGATCGGATAACCTCTCATGACAGCACCCACCAGCCCCCTCCGATCAGGTCTCCCTAATCCGCCATCTTCTGTCTTTCCATCGTCACCTTACATCCCAGTAACTATAGTTTTGATGGCGGAATGTAAGAGACCCGCTAAGCAAGAAGCGGGTCTCTTATTATTCACCGCAAGATTCCAGTTCAACTGGCCCAAAGTTGGGGGATTGCACTCCTATCCTCGGCCGCTTCCAAGACCACCATCAACTTGAGGCGCGCCTTCTGACCATTGAGCCCGTTGGCGAAGAGAACGCCGGCCCCGCGCAGGTCGTTGTAAGCGCCCTCCCAGCCGTAGCCATCCCATCACCCCGCTTTCTTATCTGGGTGGCGGCGCTGTGCCCACTGTCGGCCCTCTGCCAAGGCCCTTCGACCCTTCGACGAGGCTCAGGACAAGCTCAGGGCATGCCCTTCGACGAGATCAGGACAGGCAGGGCAGAGTTGCCCCTATTATACGATAAATCTGCGCCACGGTTAACGCCGCCTTCAGCACACCGGCCAAGACCTCCGAGGTATCTAAGACCTCGGAGGTCTCTACCAAGCACTTCTCGGTTGACTCTAAAGGACGTGCAGTTCGCAGACCTTGCGGAAATGGTGACCGTAAATCGCAAGGGTAACGGCCAACGGGAACAACTCAGGGCGACGGAAAAGCGTCCAGAACAAGAGCTTCCAATAGTGGACGCGCTCCTTGCCCACGATACCCAGGTGGTAGATGGAACGGGAGAACGCCAGGATGTACTCAAGGACATGCGCCAAGTCCAACGAGGCTTTAATCTTGGGCGGCTTGTACTCTCGCAAGAAGGTCTTGACGCGCTGATAGTAGTGCTCGGGCGAGTAAATGTGTTGCAGTACATTCTTGTATCCCTCGCGCAGTGTATCAAGGTTCATGTTAGGAATGATGTTCGTTGTGCCGTCTACGTTATCCCCCGATATTCGACTGAGCAGGCGTCCCTCTTGCTTCAGACGTTCGTAAAGCCGTGTGCCAGGCGGGGCTTGAAGCAGGCCAACCATGGCCGTCACAATCCCGCTTTTCTGGATAAAATCAATTTGCCGCTGAAAGATGGAGGGCGTATCACTGTCAAAACCAACGATAAAGCCTCCCTGCACCTGCAGCCCGGCTCGCTGGATCCGTTTGACATCCTCGACCAGGTCACGGCCCCTGTTCTGGTTTTTGCTGCATTCGGTCAGACTGTCCTCATCCGGCGTCTCGATCCCGATAAAGACCGTACCAAACCCCGCCTCGACCATCATCTGTATCAACTCCTCGTCGTCGGCCAGATTGATGGAGACTTCAGTGTGAAACGGTATCCCCCCCTTGTCTTTCTGCCATTCGATTAACGCAGGCAACAACTCGGTCTTGAGAGACCTTTTGTTCCCAATGAGGTTGTCATCCACGAAGAAGACGCCTCCACGCCACCCCAGGTCATAGAGGCTGTCCAACTCGGCAATGATCTGCTCGGCGGTCTTGGTGCGTGGCCGGTGACCAAACAACGCCGTCACGTTGCAAAAGTCGCAATTGTAAGGACAGCCTCGGGAGAACTGGATGCTCATCGTGGCGTACCGATCCAGATCAGCTAACTCCCACAGAGGACCCGGGGTCTTCTGGATGTCGGCAAACTCGGAGGTCGTGTAGACGCGCCTGGCGCACCCCTGCTCCAGATCCGCCAGAAAGGATGGGAGGGTCACCTCGGCTTCATTCAGCACGAAATGATCGGCCTCTTCAAATTGTTCATACTCACTCGTGAAGAGCGGTCCTCCGGCGACGACCTTGATGCCCCCCTCTTTGCACTGCCTAATGATCCGACGTGCTGACTTTCTTTGCACAACCATACCGCTGATCAACGCGTAATCAGCCCACGCCAGGTCTTTTTCAGTGAGCTTTGTCACATTGACGTCTATTAAGCGCTTTGTCCACTCTGGCGGCAGCATCGCGGCCACTGTCAGTAGGCCCAGCGGTGGCGAGGAGGCCTTCTTGCGTATGAATTTAAGGGCATGCTTGAAACTCCAGAATGTATCTGGAAACTCGGGGTAGATCAACAGAATATTCATTTGGTTTTTTTCTCCTTTTATAATCTCACTTTAGCGCAACTATGATTGCTGCCTGAGAGGCAATTTCAGCATGGCTGGGAGCTCAGCGGCGCGCGGTTTCGGGTTTCATCAGCCGCACAAGATGGTAATCCTTTCGCAATTGAGCTAATTCAGCAACGCCGATTGGCTTATCGCCGTAATGAACGCGCATGTAAGCCAACGTAATGCGAGATAGAGCTTCCTCTGCCTCTGGCCCAAAGGCTTTTTTCAGCGTAGGGAGATAGTCATCGGGCGGCCAAGCGCGGTGGCGTGGATAGCCGCGCTGGTTAGCTATGCAGCAGAGGTTAGCGTAAATATTCTGTACGGAAACAGCCGCTAGCAACCGGCGGCTCAAGCCGTAACGCTTCACCAGATTGGACACGTCACGCAGCCACTGTACCCCACGGTTCAGCATACCGCCTGCTAGAGTGATTGTTTCGTCGCGCTCCTCCTCGGCATCTTCGTCAAGTTGACTGCGGTCAATTTTCCTCAGGTAAAGCAACACAAACCCTAATGTCAGCCCAATCACCAGCCCGATAGCGATGTAGCGCATGACGGTCCAAACCATCAACATCTCTGGTGAGGGTTGAACGTGGGAGGGTTCTAATAGCATTGCACCTTCGCTGCCCATAATTTCTGTCACCCAGTCCCAACCTATATCGCGAAATATTTCCATCAACCAGAGTAGCAAAGGTTCCAATAGTATGAACACGAGCACGGTCACCCACAATAAAACGTGTTCTAATACTGTCCACAACGGATTGAACCAGCGCAGGAACGCTTTGATCCTGTCCGGTGTGTAGAAAAGAGATAACCACGCCGCGATGCCCACAGTCAGCCCCACGCTCAGAAACACCTGTGCCAACCGTCTCGGTGGCATTGCCCTGCCCATACTCTGAGAAGCGACCGCCTTATCGCGAACTCGGGCCAGGGCGACAGCGGTCAATCCCAAGCCGAAATAGACCCAGATGAGCGAACTTGAACTTTGACCACTGAAGAAGTTGAGCAGGCTGGCGCCTACAACCAGCAACAGTATGCCCAACCGGAAGTTGAGTCCCACGTTGAAAAAGGTCACTGTGCGACTGGTGGCGCTGATCGCGCGCTGCCACAAAAGCAGGTTAGCCAGGATCAGCACCAATTCCAACTGCAGCCCTTCGTCGAAATTAAATAGGGCGTAGACGGTGTTACCCAGCCAGAGGAAATCACCAACTGGCGTGCCCCAGTATACGCCGAAACGCACGATCAGCAAGCTGGACAGCAAGACCAGCGCCAATACCGACAATTCGTAAACGGGCGACTCGACGAGGCGATTCAGTAACTCCAGCGCGAGCATCCATGTCAGCAACACCCCAAAGAGGCCGGCGAAAGTCGCTAAAGGGGGCCAATCCCAGCTATACAGGTAGAACACGAAAAGTAAAATGGGCGTGAACCAGGCTGCTTCCATGCCAGCCAGGCAGAAGTGGATGAGCCCATCACGGCGATTAGAGAGTAGCATCAGAACACCACCTCCTTCGGCGCGATGAGATCCTCTACCAAATGTGGCAGATGGTAGACCAAAACGCCGGGTATCTCGCGGACAGGTGGCTCTTCGGCCAGGGTGAAGAGCACGATTTGGCGTCCTGCCTGTTCCAGATCAGACAGTGCGGCCAACAATTCATCGTGAACCACAGCCGTGACGACGACTACCGTCGCACCCCAGGGCAACCGTGGCGCTTCGCGCAGGAGCAGTTCTTCGATGGGCTGGGCGAAAACAGGCGTGATGGCCGCCAGCAGCTCCAAAATGCGCACAAGCTGTTCGGGACTGCGGCCGGGCAACAGCCGAATCGTCTGGTCGCTGCCCGGCAGAAAACCGTTGGCGATCAAGCCTACCGGCAGGCGCATATCCACGCACATAGCCGCCAAACTGCCGGCGACACTGATCAGCCGTTCCAGCAGCTCGGGGATGTGGCCCTGCCAGGCGCGCCGCATCGTGGATACGTTAAGGAAGATCAATATCTGCGGATCTTCACTGGGCTCGTAGATACGACTGAGCATCTGCCGGTGGCGGGCGGTGGCTTTCCAATGTACTCGGCGCAAGCCGTCACCGGACCGCCATTCTCTAATGCCTTTGGTGCGCATAGGGTCTTCGAAAATACGCCGCTCCACGCCGCGGTCGCCCAAGGGATTTTTAGTGGGCAGGCGCATCTCGGCCACGGAATAGATCCGCGGATAAACGATAATGTGCTCGCGGTTGTGTCGTTTGGCTTTACGGATAAAAAGTCCGAAGCCGTCGCCGGTGCTGATGGTGGTCGGTCCATAGGTATGATAGCCCCGCTCGGTGCAATGGAAGGTAAAGTTGCGCTTGAGACGCTGAAAAGCACCAGGCATCCAAAAAGTAAGGTATTCACCCTGGTTAGTAGCGGGATTGACCACGATCTTGCCCTGATCCAGCGGCAGGCTGGCGGGGAAAACATCTGTAATCTGTAGCCAGGTGAGGGGCAGGAACTTCTGGTTGCGCACTTCCAGGGTCAACTCGATGGTCTCGCCCAGGAAGGCTCGCGTTTCGCTGAAATGCCGCTGATAGTGCAAGCCGAAGAGACTGAGTTCGTTCCAGAGCCAACCGGCCGCCGCAACCACAAACAGAATCAACGCCACCGCCAGCATAGATTGGATATTGAGGAGTAAGCCGCCCAATGTCAGCATGATCCCCAGCATAATCCAGGCTTCGCTGAATTGGGTGTCCTTCTCCAGGTCCAGGTAGCGCCCGCCGCGCAGTTCTGTGATCATCCGCTGATATGCGCTACTCAGCCGTGGCTTCCTTCTGCCGCTGCCCGGTGGACTCTGGGTTTTTTCATCTAGTGATTGATAACTCATTTTTGTTATTCTACCACCGGCACCGGCACCGTGTCGGTAATTTCGGCTACCACTTGGGCTGGGGTACGACCGCGCAGCCTAATCCGGGGGCTGATGTAGATACGGTGCGCCAGGATGGGCGGGCAGAGATGCTGCACATCGCTGGGAATGACATAGTCCCGACCGCGCAGGGCGGCCAGCGCCTGGCTGGCTTTGAAGAGGGCCATGGTGCCGCGGGGAGATACCCCCAAATCTACCGCCTCATGTTCCCGCGTAGTACGCGCCATCTGCAAAATGTAATTCCGCACATCCGTGCTGACGTGGATATCCCGGGCCTGCCGTTGTAACTCCAGCACATCTTCGGCCGTCGCCACCGCGCGCAGGTCAATCAGGGGGTCACTGCGCTGATAACGTCGCAAAATTTCATCTTCCTCTTCCGCGCTGGGGTAACCCAACCGAAGCTGCATCAGAAAACGATCCACTTGCGCCTCTGGCAGGGGAAAGGTGCCTTCCAACTCGATCGGATTTTGGGTCGCTATCACGATGAAAGGGCGGGGCAGTTGATAGGTTTTGCCGTCCACCGTGATCTGACGCTCCTGCATCGCCTCCAGTAAACTGGATTGGGTACGCGGCGTGGCGCGGTTGATCTCGTCGGCCAGGAGCACCTGGTTCAACACGGGGCCGGGACGAAACTCAAAGTCTTGACGCTTTTGGTTGTAAATGTTCAACCCGGTCACATCGCTGGGCAAC
>Ga0315308_1002416_pt1 | contig 10617 bp, 6 predicted proteins | sample TDP3_MG_FD_203078 | JGI IMG/M metagenome (GOLD analysis project Ga0315308, IMG submission 203078) | Freshwater sediment microbial communities from Lake Towuti, South Sulawesi, Indonesia - TDP3 | ecosystem: Environmental > Aquatic > Freshwater > Lake > Sediment | place: Indonesia: South Sulawesi...
CCGACCGGTCACCGTCCTCTTCGACGGCTTGGTAGGCGTAGCCACTATCAATCAGGTCCTTCAGGAGGGTTAGCGCCTCCAGACCCTGCTCCTGGAACATGACGCTCTGGCCGTCCTTGCTCAGGAGCTCGCCACCCAGGCTCCACACCAAACCAGCGAAGGTAGAACCACTGGGCACGACGGCATAGCCAAAGGTATCGTTGATGCCGTCACCATCAGTGTCCCGGGTGGCATCCATGCACATCGCCTTGAACTCGTCCCAGGTCGCCGGTGGGTTCTCATAGCCCAGTCCGTTGAGCATGTCCACGTTGTAATACATGACTTCCATCCCAAGGCTGGGTGAGAGGCTGAGCAGTTCGCCGTCAAAAGCCGGGTAACGGTCTCCGGCCAGGAAAGCGGGGAAGTAGTCCTGCAGATCTTCCGCGGTCAGGCCGTATTTCTCGTTGGCGATGTAATCGTCCAGAGGCTGGATGACGTCTGCCTGGGCGTACTCGGCCACCCGGCTATGGTCAGTGAAAGTCATTTCCGGGGGGCTGCCGAAGGCGATGGCTGCCAGGGTCTTCTTGTGCAGATCATGGTAGTGGCCACCGTATTCTGGCTTGACGGTGATGCCCCATTCGTTCTGAGTGTTGAACTCTGAGATCAGTACCAGCAAGGTCTGCTCTTCGGCCCTGGTGAAAGCGTGCCAGAGGGTGATCTGTGTGCCGGTTGGATCAAGGAGGCTGATGGTGTCCGATTGGGGCGTTGAAGTGAGCGTTGCTGATGGGCCAGTTGGTGATGATCTTGGGGTTGGGGCTTCGCCCTGAGCTATCGGGCTGAGCGGCTCGACTGAGCTCGTCGAAGTCCTGTCGAAGCCTTGTTGAAGGGTGCTCGGCCGAGCGGTGGATTCAGGTGTCGGGGTAGGCCGGCAACTGAAGAGGGTGAGTGTAAGTAGAGCAGCGATCAGCGATAATGTCAGCAGTCCGTTCAGCTTCATTTCCCGGCATGGTCCTTTCACTCGCAATTCGCTATTTGCCATTCGCCATTCAACTCAATGCTCCACCATGACCCGCACCTCGCAGGGCAATGGGTAGTTGCCGGTGTTGTCAACTACGGTCAGACGCAGTTTATAGACCCCTGGTGGATAGCCCGAGGGGTCCCAGATATCAAGGAGACCCCCTGCGATAGGGGATTTGTGAATATCACTGAATATGCTCCAGGAGGTGGGGTTCTCTCCCGATCCTACTTCGACTTTGTAGTATTGGAAATTGGAGATATTGGCTGTACCCAGAATCTGAGCAGGGCCGTTTAAGATAGCGTCCATCCCTGGAGAAGTGATCCGAACTCCGGGGTTGGGGCATATTGGAGTGGGTGGGACAGGCGTGGCTGTTGGGGCGGGGGTCTCAGTGGGCTCCTGGGGGCGGGGTGTGGGACGTACTCGAGTGGGAGTGGGTGTAGGCGTTATGGTCGGTGGCACGGGGCTGGGTGATGGGGTGGGCATAAATAGTGCGGACGGGGTGGGCTCTTCGTTGACAGGGAAATCCAGGCCTGGCTCCAGCACCTCAGTGATAAAAAAGATGACACCGGCAATCACGGCAAAGACCAGGGCCACGCTGAGGGCTCGATAAGCCTGCCCGGTGGTCGTTTCCCTTTCCAGAGTGAAAATAGTTCGCTCCGCCTCGCGCTTGGCCTGTATAGCTATCCAAATATAATAGATAATGCCAAGCCCACAGAGGCCATACAGCCAGAAGGAATATTCAGAGATTACCCTCACCAATTGAAATAGGATCATCTACAATAACCTTTGCGTAGTACACCACCACAGTAAAAATGATATGTCTGTCATTCTGAGCTGGAGCGTAGCGGAGGCGAAGAATCCCGTTGTTTGCATAGGAAAAACGCCTATTTGCCTAAAACGAGATTCTTTCCTTCGGCTTCGCTCAGGACAGGCTCTGCTTCGCTCCTCAGACCTGTCCTGAGCTTGCCGAAGGAATGACAGGTTATCAAAATCAGTGTGGCGGAGTAGTAGGTAGTAGTATCCACAAAAGAGGGAACGTCAGGATCGCTCCTCGTTCCCACGGTGAGCCGTTGGTAGATTGAGCTTAACGTTGTTTCCCTATTTCGCGGAGGACCCCTTTGATGAGGGCGATGAGCTTTGGCACCAGAGTCTTGCCAGCCTCAAGCACTTCCTCATGGGTCGTTTCGTGGCCCTCGCTCGGCTCTGGGCTAGCCACGTTGCTGATGCCGGATAGGCCCAGTACTCTCATGCCAGCGTGGCGGGCCATCGTGACCTCAGGCACAGTGGACATGCCCACGACGTCGGCGCCGATCATCCGCAGGAAATGCAGCTCGGCAGGTGTCTCAAAACTGGGGCCGGCCAGACAGATGTAGACGCCCTGCCGCAAAGCAAAGCCCAGCTCATTGGCTACCTTGAGGGCTATCTGTCTTAACTCGGGATCGTAGGCTTGCGACATGTCGGGGAAGCGCGGCCCCAGGTAGGGATCGTTGGGACCGCGCAAGGGGTTAAGACCAGCCATACCGATCAGGTTTATGTGGTCAGTGATGAGCATCAAGTCGCCAGGCCGAAAGGTGGGGTTGAGACCGCCAGCAGCGTTGGTCACAATGAGCGTAGTGATGCCCAGAGCATGCATAACGCGGACAGGCAAGGCGATGCGCTGCATGGAGTAGCCCTCGTAGTAGTGGGCGCGTCCCTGCATGATCAGCACTTCCTGCCCTTCCAACTGGCCGACCACCAACTTACCAGGGTGACCTTCGACGGTCGAGACGGGGAAATGCGGGATGTCGTGGTAGGCGATAATATCTGGCTCGGTTATATCGGCGGCCAAGGGGCTGAGGCCCGACCCCAATATCAGGCCCACGGTTGGACTGCGCTGTGTGCGGCTGCGGATGAGATCGGCCGCCTCCTCGAATTCTTCCCTGGTGAAAAATTCAGTCATATTCGCATTACTTCGCTCTAGGGTGTGACTCGTCGTAGACCTCGCGCAGCCGCTCACTGTTGACATGGGTATAAACCTGAGTGGTCGAGATATTGGCGTGGCCCAAGAGCTTCTGAACTTCGCGCAGACCAGCTCCGCCGCTGAGCATGTGGGTGGCAAAAGAGTGGCGCAGAGTGTGAGGGGTGACCTCGGAACCCATGCCTACCGCGTCGGCGTAGTGTTTGATAATAAGCCAGAGCCCTTGTCGGGTCAGCCGCTTGCCCCGGTGGTTGAGAAAGAGCGCTTTCTCATTGGCGTCCTTCATGAGACGGGGCCTACCTTTCTGCAAGTACCCTTGCAGGGCATGAACGGCCCGGTCATAGATAGGGATGATCCTCTCTTTGGCTCCCTTGCCGAAACACCGCACGTTAGCCGAGGCCAGATTGATGTTGTCAATATTCAACAAGACGAGCTCACTGACACGCATACCTGTGGCATAAAGCAGTTCGAGGAGGGCTTTATCGCGTTGGCCTTTGGGGGTGGAAGACTTGCCAGCCTCGGCCAGCAGACGATTGACAAGATCATGGCTCAGAGCCTTGGGAAGTCGTTTCTTCACTTTAGGCGAATCCAGAGTAACCGTTGGATCGTCTTCAATGATACCTTCGGCTAACAGAAAGTGAAAAAAAGACTTGATAGCAGCTACTTTACGTGCCACAGTGGAAGAGGTATACTCCCGTTCCTTCAAGTGCAGGATGTAGTCAACGATGTTGTCTCTATCTACCTCTGCCCACGACGTAATCGGCGGATCCATCTCAGTTAGAAACCCGGCAAACTGAGATAAGTCGTTCCGATAAGCAGCTATCGTGTTATCCGAATAGCCTTGCTCCACAGCAAGGAAGTCAAGGAATTTCCTTATTTGCTCCTGCATGGCCAAAACTCCTTATTAAGTGCCTACTCTTGCACCCATATTTTACCATTAACTTTGCATAAAATCAAATCTCTAGTAGTGCACCACCACCGGGGTGCCAGGATTCTGGTCACTGGCCCGCACAGAGTTCTTGCCGGGGAGCACAATGGGGCCGGACCATTCGTAGAGCCACCGGGCGTCCTCGGTCCGCAGGTTGACACAACCGTGGCTCATCGGTTGGCCGAAATTGTTGTGCCAATAGGTACCGTGAAGGGAGTAGGCTTTGTAGAAAAACATGACATAAGGGACATCGGGCAAATAGTAGCCGGGGCCAGACATGGCCTGAGAGCGGACCTTCAGGTAGATATGGTAGCGGCCCGCGACTGTGGGGGTCCAGCGAGTCCCAGTCGAAACTTGCGCCCAGTAAACGGGTACATCACCCTCGTAAGCCGACAGGCTTTGGGAACTGAGGTTGATATCTATCCACTTGTTGGCAGCAGCAACCGGAGGCGATGTGGGTGTGAATGTCGGCGGCGGCGGTGGAGATGTAGGAGTAGGAGGTTCCGTTGCCACGATGGTCGGTGTGGCCGTCGGCTGAGGCGAGGGGGTATCTGTGGGAGGCGGGGTAAAGGTCGGCGTGTCCGTAGGGCGCACTGTGGGTGTAGGGCTGGGCTTGGGAGTCTCAGTGGGCGTGGGCGTGTCGGTAGGCGTGGGTGTGGGCGTATGGGTCAATGTGGGCGTCGGGGTATCGGTGGCTGTGGCTGTAAAGGTCGGGGGCAAGGTAGCCGTGAAGGTTGCAGTGGGCACAGTGGTAGGCAACAATGCGGCCCTGACGGTCTGCTGGTCATCGCTTCTAACAAGGGCAAATAAGCCACCCACCACAAAAGCCAAAACGCAGAGAAGCGTGGCCCCGCCGATGCTCGATATCAAGCGTCGAGCTCGATGGGCTTTGACAGCTTCCTTGCCCCTGGCACGAACCGCCGACGAAGTCAGGTCCACTGGACGTGATGGGCCCTGAACTCGGCGACCAGCCTGCTCGAACCTCGTCACCCGCTTGCGGGCCCAGCGGATGCCAGCCTTGGCGTATTTGTTCCTCGGATTGATGGTCAATACCCGAGCTAGATAGACCAAGCTCTCGCGGGGGTCATCGGCCAGGCCAGCCTGCCAGAGGAGAGCCTGCTCGTTGTTCGGATCTATGTCCAAAACGGCAGCAAAACAAGCACGGGCATCAGCTCGCCGGCCTACGTCCGCCGCAAGGATGCCCAGCCTCAGCAAGGTCGAGATCTGATCCTGTTTTGGGGGAGGTTTAAGCCTCCTCTGTTGTGGGTTGCTCTCTTCAGGCATTCAAAAGCTCTCCACCTGCCGTGAGAATCGCTGTTCAACTGATTATGTTGGGTTTTATCTTACCATAAAATCACAAATTTGACAAATCAGTCAGGAGGGACTCTGGCCGTTTAGCACCCGATTTGACAGTTGGGGCAAAATGTGCGATAGTTTAGATGGAGGTAATAGGCTATGAAAGTGAAGGCAATGTTATGGGGTTCGCTCCTGTTGGCCCTCGCGGCGGGCTGCAGGCTGTCTGGAGTATCCTCGGAAATGGGGCAGGGGACATCAGTCTCTACTGTTGGCGGGCCTACTCCAGAGGCGCGAATGGTCTCAACGCCCGCCAGCGGGACACAGGTTCCAACACCGACGGCCATAACGTCTCCCACACCTGGGACCGTGCCCACGCTGATCACTCAGACTGGGGCGGCGTGGCCTGCGGTGCTGACGGAGCTTTCCCTGGGTGTGCCGGCCGGTAACGGCTATTACCCGGAGAAGATGGCCGTTAACCCCAATACCAACTTCGTCTATGTGCGCAACCAAGTCGGCGAGGGAGACATGGGGCGGGTCTCGGTCATTGATGGGCAAACCAACGAGATCGTTGCTACCATTGACGTGGGACGGAGCGGATCCCCAGCGGGCAGGGTAGTCGTGGACGAGGTGGCCAATCGCGTCTATGTGATCAGTGGCGATGAGACTTTCTCCGTTATCAACGGGGCTACCAACGAAGTACTGACGACCATTGAGGAGGCTCAGGATGTGGCGGTGGACCCGGCCAGCGGCGTCGTGTACGTGGCGGAGGACAGCTCGCTGCGAGTTCTGGACGGCGACGATTACCACGAGTTGCGGCGGAGCAGCCCGGCATCGTCGGGAACCGTAGACCTGTTGGCCGTCAACTCGCCCGCCGACCGCCTCTACCTGGCCCGCTTGGGCCCCGCAACCCTCGACATTATCTCGGCCAGCACTTTGGAGGCGATCACTACCATCCCTTTGGAGAGCCCGCTCCAGGACATGGCCGTCAACACCCTCACCAATCGCCTCTATGTTGCCCTCAGTTTCCAGGGCCGCAACCAGGTCCTGGCTCTGGATGGAGACGACGGAAATGTCCTGGCCAGCCTGGCCGTAGGTGACGAGTACCAGTCCAGCGTCCTGGCTGTGGATGAAGCGGCCGAGCGCCTCTATGTGGGCAAAGGGTACAGCGAGGAGCCAGGCATAACCATCGTTGATGGACACACCATGAAGCCCGTTGCCGAGATACCGACGCTCACCAACGTGTATGGCCTGGCTGTTGACCCCGCCCTCAAACAACTCTACGCTGCTCAGACCTATGAAAACCGAGTGCTGGTCCTCGACATCGAGCGCAAGACCACTGTGGCTAGGATCGCCACGGCCATCGAGTTGATGGACCTGGAGGTTGACCCCCGGGCCCAGCGCCTGTACGCCACCGACAGCACCGATAGGCTGCACATCCTGGATAGCACCAGCTACGAGGGGTTGGAGGTCATCCCCGGTCGTGGCTCTATGGCTCTGGACCAGGAGCGGGGGCGGCTCTACATCGGCGATGTCGAGGGCCAGGGCATTCAAATCCTCGACACTCGCCGCCATCAATCCATGGGTCTTATCCCCCAGGTGGGCAGGCCAGCCGTCAACCCGGTGACGGGCAGAGTCTACATTGTGGAGCACGGGGTCTACATGGCTGACCCCGAAACGCGAGCCGTGCTCGGCGAGATCGAGGGCCTCTCCGCCGGGCCGGAGCAGTTCTACACCCCCTTTGCCCTCGATCTGACGGTTGACTCCCAGCACAAGCTGCTCTACGTCATCGTCAACAACAACACCCCGGGTTCCAACAACGGCAATTACCTCTACGTCTACGACGAGCCCGCTCTGACCAGCGTCCTGACCGACACCGAGCGCAGTGTGCAGTCCGTTGACGTGGACCCGTTGACCGGGCTGGCTTACGTGACCCGCGTCTGGTTCGACCGGAGCTTCTTGAGCGTGCTGGAGGCGGGCGAGCGTTACGTGGCCCGTCTGGAGGGCGTCACAGGGCCGGTGCGGGTGGACCCGGCCACCAGGCGCGTCTACCTGACCGAGAGCAGCTTCGAGCGCACGCGGCTGCTGGTCATTGATGCCAAGACAGCTAGCCTGATGGCCACGGTGCTTCTGGAAGGGGATTATGACCTGGACGCTTTGGACCCAGCCACCAGTCGCCTCTACCTACGCGGGCGAGGGGGGCGCATCCTGGTCATGGCCCCCAGCGGTGGGGAGTTGCCGCCAGCTTCACCACCCCGGCCAATGGTGTTGCCGGCCAGCCCGGTTCAAGAGATTGTGGCCTCTCCCGGCTTCGGAGAGGATCGCACCCTTTTCGCCATCGTGGAGACCAGGCTCTACAAATCCACCGATGGCGGAGGATCGTGGGGCCTGCTCGGTGGCGGTCTCCCCCCTGACGAGTGGGTAGTTTCCCTGGCCCTGTCCCCAAACTATATTGACGACCAGACTCTCTTTGCCGGAGTGTCCTCAGGCCTCAGCGGGGGAGGGGTCTACAAATCCACCGACGGCGGGCACTCCTGGCGACTGGCCTGCCTGGGGCTGAGCGACCTCCTCGTCCAGAGGATAGCTGTCTCTCCCCATTACGCCGACGATGCCACAGCCTTCGCTCTTTCGTATCATCAGGGGCTTTTCCGCTCTACGGATGGCGGGGCCCACTGGACAGCCCTGGGAGAGCGCTACGCCGAGGAGCCGGAGGACCGCCGCCTGGGAACGCTGGCCCTTTCCCCCGCCTACGCCACCGATAACATGCTGTGGGCCGGGATGAGCGGACTGGGCCGCAATGCCCTCCTGGCCTCGACCGACGGTGGGGACACCTGGCAGGAGTTGCTGAGCGGAGAGGCCGAGGCCCTGGCCCTGTCACCAGCCTTCACCGAAGATGGGACGGCCTTCGCTGCCTTTGACGGGGTCGGTCTGCTGCGCACCACCGACGGTGGGCAGACGTGGCAAGCAGCTAACGCCGGCCTGCTTTACGAGAACGCCGCTTTCACCGCTCTGGCCCTCTCGCCCTCATTTGCCCAAAACCGGACCCTCTATGCTCTGCTCTCCTGGTGGGAGGAAGGTTCTGAGAGGTCGCGCCTCTACCGCTCCACTGACGGCGGTGACTCGTGGCAGGGGCTCCAGGCTGGCCTGCCCTCTGAGTCCAGGGTCACAGCCCTGAGCCTTCTGGACGACGACTCTCTTCTCCTGGGCACTGAGGATGGGGGCATTTACCGGGTGGCCGTGGATGATCTGGACTGGGCAGCCGTGGTGGGGAAGGAGGGAATAGCTCAGCCTGACGAGGTGGACGTGAACGCTCTGGCCATCTCACCGGCCTATGCCCGAGACCGGACCGTCTACGCTGGCAGCGCCGCAGCGGGAGTGTTCCTCTCCACGGACGGGGGTCTTCATTGGCAAGAGACGGGCTTCCCGGCACGGGGCAGCGACCCCGACCTCTTCCATCTGGCTCTTTCGCCGGATTACCCCCAAGATAGGACGCTTTTCGCCACGGCCGGCTGGCGACCCTATCGCTCGACTGACGGCGGGAACACCTGGCAACTAATGGGACAGGGGTTGCCAGCCGTCTTCCCTATCTCTGCCCTGGCCATCTCACCAGCCTACAGCCAGGACAGGACCATCTATGCCGGGGGCAACTACCTTGCCCCGCACATTTTCGTTTCCACCGACGGTGGAGAGAGCTGGCAGGCGTCGGGGCAGGGGCTGCCCGAGTCCAGCTCTGGCGTAGACGCCATCGTTCTCTCCCCTGGCTACGCTATGGACCGCACCGTCTACGTCTGGCTGAAGAACCGGGGCCTTTATCGCTCCACCGATGGAGGCGCTTCCTGGGAGCAGGTCTTTGAGGAGGAATCGTGGTCGGTGCAGTCTCTGGTTCTCTCGCCTCGTTTCCCCACCGATGGGATGCTCTTAGGTGCTCTCTTCGGCCAGTTACACCAGTCCCTCGATGGTGGCTTCACCTGGCAGGATTTGAGCGCAGGCCTCCCAGCAGGCACGGTCTGGGTCAGGGCTTTGGTCCTTTCGCCGGATTTCGAAAGGGATGCCACCCTTTTCGCTGGTCTCGATGTGGGCGTCATTAAATCCACCGACGGTGGTCGCACCTGGCGGCCGGTTAATGCCGGGCTCCCTCTGAAAGACGATGGCAAACCGCCCTCAGTGCTCTCCCTGGCCATCTCGCCGGACTATGCCAGCGACGGCACCCTTTTCGTGGGGCTGGTGGACTATGGCGTTTATAAGTCAACCGATGGAGGAGAGAACTGGGAGCGGTGAGATCATTTGCTGTCAGAAACCAGGTTTTTGGGTTGGTAAGACAGCTTTTCGCATACAGGGAATCCCAAAAGCAACGGTTGGCTTGCTCAGACGGAGAAAAAAACCTGGTTTCTCTACAAATGTCGGGTAGTGAGACAACCTACAACTTTGCACTCTCTCCCCACACGTGATATAATACCTATAACTCTAGACGCCTAACGAGCCTGGCGAAGCATCCGCCAGGGCAGACACCAAGAGCCTATACGAAAACTAGCTGGCCGGGCTCCCACACCCGGCAATTCGGCGGCGTGGGAGCCGCCTCTGCTAGGTTTTCGGATGGGCACCAAGAAAGAGGTGGACCATGACCGAGAAGACCGAGAAACGAACAACTGACGAAGCCTGGCGCGAAGTCGGCAGGCAGTTCCAGGCGCTGGGCGAAAGCCTGGCTGAGGCTTTCCGTACCGCCTGGGAGAGCGAGGAGACCCGCGGGCACGTGCAGAGCATGGAAGACGGCCTGGAAGCGATGATTGATCACATCGGTCGGGCGATCAAAGAAGCCCGTACCTCACCCGAAGCGCAAAAGGTGCGCGGGGAGGCAGAAAAGGCCGCCGAATCCCTCCGTACAGCGGGGGCGCATACCTGGCAAGAAGCTCGGCCCCACCTGCTGGCTGCCCTGACCCAGATCAATGCCGAGCTGCAAAGGATGATCGTTCGTCTGGAGGAGGAATCGGCCGCAGAAGCCCCCGCTGCTGGGGCAGCACCGGACGAGCCGGAAGGTGAGCAAGCAACGAAGGCCCAATAGCGTTGCTCCATCGTAGCCGGTAGTCAGGGTAGGAGGTAGGAGCGTGAGACATTTGGAGCCAATCTTCTTTGTAAGGTAGGAGGGGATTGGCTTTTGTTTTTACAAAGGGACAACAAGAGATCGAATAGTTCTTACGTCCGTCCGATTGAAATGCGTGACATGCACAACGCAGGGAGAAGTAGGCCATGGAACCGATTGACATTACGAGGTATCCGCTCCCCACCTCAATTCTTAAATCGTTACTCACCCTGGTCGAGATCGCAGAGCGAAACCAAGTAATGAGCCGACTTTTGCAGCGACATAAAGTGAGCATTGGACATCTACAGTAACATCGGCTATAATGTGGTTGTGCACCAGAGGTAGCACACGACTCCGCAGTCAGC
>Ga0315308_1002418_pt1 | contig 10611 bp, 18 predicted proteins | sample TDP3_MG_FD_203078 | JGI IMG/M metagenome (GOLD analysis project Ga0315308, IMG submission 203078) | Freshwater sediment microbial communities from Lake Towuti, South Sulawesi, Indonesia - TDP3 | ecosystem: Environmental > Aquatic > Freshwater > Lake > Sediment | place: Indonesia: South Sulawesi...
AGCGTTAAGGCGATGATAGATTGGACTCAACATTTAGTTGCTCGTAGCCAGCTTGAAGTTAACTTCACAGGAGAGGAGAAGCCGAATGAGTGAGGATAAACTAGCGGTCTTCTATACCTTACGTTCTAAAGAGACTTTTCACATTGATCCCGCCAGCCTGTTGGGAGGGAACAACACGGTTATAATGGCTGATCCCAGGAAGGGCAAGAGTTACACGGCTGCAAAGATTTGTGAACAGCTTTGTAATGTCGGAATCCCATTCGTGATCGTAGATCCTGATGGCGAATATTACTCTCTTCGTGAAAAGTTCAGCGTTCTCGTAGCCGGAGTGCAGAAGTTAGAGAACTGCGACATTAGCGTAGGCGAGGAACATGCTGAACTTTTAGTTAGGCAGTTCTTGAACGAGAAAGTTTCGATGATCTTTGACTTAAGTGGGCCAGATGTCGAGGAAGACCTCATACATGAGTTTTTGGCTGAGTTTATGAATATCCTTATCCGGGAAGAGGGCGCTGCCAGGCTTCCCTGCCTAGTTGTTATTGACGAGGCTGACGAGTTCATTCCTGAACGTGGACATAAGGTGAGAGGCCCCGATTACGCTCAGTTTGGCAAGTTGGTTAAGAAGGGTGGGAAGCGCGGGATCGGAACGATCATTATTAGTCACCGTCCCAGTTGGGTTGCTAAGGATCTCCTAGCCAAGTGTCAGAACTGGGTTTTGATGAATCAGAGGTATAAGGATGATTTAGAGAGGTTGGAGGATCTCACTAGGATTCCTCTTGAGACACTTATGGATCTGAAAGAACGCGATGTTGGAGAGGCACTTCTTTACGGCGCCATCACAGGAGACCAGATCGTTTGGGTTAAATGTCTTTCCAGAGAGACTACGCATATTGGAACTACGCCTACGGTTAAGCCTAAGTTTGTTGAACGTCCAGAGTTGGAGGATCTTCTTGAGGGCTTTAGGCTTCAGGTTGAACAGTTAACTGTTAGGCGTGAAGCTGAGAGAAGCGAGATTGAAAGGTTAGAGGCTAGATCTAGAAACTTAGAAGGTGAACTGAAGAAGGCAGAGGACGAGATTAAGATGTTGAGGACGGCTCGTGAAGCTGCTAAGATGGTTACTGCTCCACAACCGTTACATGTGGAACCTGCTCGTTACAACATTGAAGAGTATGACCGCTTAAGGAAACAGGTTCAAGATCTTCAGAATGAGCTTTCTGAATTGAAGGTTCTTAATGAAACTAAGCCTTCCACATTGTTTTGGATTGACGAGTATGGAACTTTTCACTGTGAGTTTCCCTGGTTGACTAGGCTCATAGATCTGAGCAGGTGCAAAGCCATCATTGTGAAGCATCTGATGGAGAATAAGAAGGGTTGCACGGCTGAAAGTATTGCTTTGAATTACGGCTTCAGCGTTGAGACTATCCGGGAACACTTGAATGAACTGATAAAGAAGGGTGTTGCCAGACGGAGTGAGGGCAGACCATACAGGTATTTTCTAAGAGAAAACTAGCCTGGTGGTGCTGGTTTCTTCGGCACGAGCTTTTCTATGAGACCAACAATAGCGTCTGTTCCCATGTAGCCTGCTACGAAGGACATGACGAAGTTCGGGTAGTTGTATTCGCTGTGTAGGAAGTTGTAGAGGAACCCTATGATGGCGCCCAAGATCATCCTTTTAGAATACTTGAACGATTTTACGTCATTCCAAGATTCAGCCCAGATGAAGCAGTAGGCTAAGCCTCCTAGAAAACCCATAACAGTAAAGTATCCAAGCGTCTCCAAACCAGCCATACATTCACCCTCTCTTCCTTAGTCTCCCCCTTAGGATTTAAGTTTTATTCAGGGTAGAGCAGGGGACATTCCTCCCAGGGATATACATTTCTCTGCGCGTATGTGATCCATGCTAGGTTGTTTGCTGCTGCTAAGAATGGAAGTGTCGGAGGAACCATTGAAAGTATTGAAGCGACTTTATGATCAACTTTTAGTGCTTTTGAGAGGGCTAGAATCAATGTTCCCCCTCCGCCTCCGAAGGCTATCTCTTTTTTCGGATCGAAAAGAGGATTCATCTCAGTCAGTTCAGGATACTTTACGCCTATCTGTGACGTGAGGAGATCCGCTGACGAAGAGAGAACGCTGGCACCCCAGATTTTAACCAAGTCTTTCATGGTAGTGCTAATCCTTGCTGATAATCATAAAATCATCCTGCCAAAGATAGCCATAATGCGTTGCACTTCCAGCATATACATCTTGGATAAGCCTAATTTCAACAGCGGTATTTCTCGGCAAGGGCACAACAATGCGCATCCATTTATTTTCAGGAGTATAATCCCCTAAAGCCATCGAAGTGTCGAAAGGTCTCCCGAGAAACACTAGAACTGTGCTGTCACGCTGAACCTGAAGGTATTTCGTGTAGGTTGCTGCTGGATCATCAAAGCCTTGCCTAATATTGATGATGGCGAAGACATAATTTCTGTCAGCAGTTGTGAAGGACTTGTAAAGCCTAGATCGCACTTCTTTAAGGTTAGTTGTCCACCTAGAAAACATCCTTACGCTGTAAGGCGTTGATAAAACGTAATCTGTCCTCACTTCAATAATCGGATATGCTCCATCGTTGCCTGTTTCATTCGCTACAGCCCATCCCTGAGCAGTTCCATCATCAAAATTGTTCAAAACATCCTGTGTCCAACTGCCATCATCGCTCTTAATGAAGATAATGTCAATCACCCTCTCGAAAGTCCACTTCAAATTAGTGTAGCCTGCATCTGTGTAAGCCCTAAGCCTAACAGTTATGGTTTCAGTAGTAGCGGAAGCAGGCTTCGTCCTATAACCAAAATTGTCAATATTCCGATACATGTTGCCTCCGCTTGCTAACAAGCCGAAGTCGTTACTCGTGAAAGTCCAGCCTGCCTTGTAGGCGTCCACCCTCATGTATAAGCCAACAGCATCATAGTTGAACATCCGCACCGTCAAACCCAAATAGACGGGATCGGGCAGATTCACCAAATCAGCGTAAATGCTACGTGGTGGCTCTGGTGCTGGAGGATCAATATTGCTGAACCTAAGATCTATACTCATCTTCACCACTACCTGTTGAAGTAGCCTCCCTGCTGGCTTGGTGGAGGATCAACGTATAAAGCAACCCCACATTCCGGGCCGTTATAGTAGCCTCCTTGCTCTCGAAGATCAACCGAGCCCTCCATGTTAAAATATGAGTTCGCTGACGGCGTTACGAGTTTTCCTGGGCCTCCTCCCCCACCTCTCAAGAGAAGCATCTTTCTTAGAAGAGACATTTTTGATCAGCTCATTCTATACTGGACGAAGATCAGATATTCAGTTGTGAAGGTAACGTTCTGCGCTGCTGATATTTGAGCTTCAGCTTCAACTGCGTAGGTTCCGTCACCTGTAACCTGTGTCGTGCATTCTTGAACTATGGTGATGACGCCTGAGCCTTCGGCAGCAGCGAAAGACATCACGTTGTCTTGGCTGAAGATGGTTGTTCCTGCAACCTTCAGGTTGAAATTGATGTTCTGCGCATTCGCAGTTCGGTTCGCTACGTGGATTATGGCTAAGGCGATTGCTCTAACTCTTGAAGCGCCAGTCGGCAAAGCCACCGTTATGCTTCTGCTTCCAAGACTCTGATCTGAACCTGTAGTGTTTAAAGTTGCCTGGATCTCATCTGCAACATAAGCCTGTTCAAGCTCCATCAATGGAACTCTCGCATTCAGAATTGTGTTCAAGTAATCGAGGTATCCTGCCCTTGTTCCGGTTAGCCTAGCCAGAAGTGTGTCAATGTCACCAGGCATATTTGCAGGATCTAACTCAGCCATGCGTCCAGCCGTAATCTGATCTATCCTAGCAGCTCTGACGTCATTTAAGTTTGTAAGCCTTCTCGTAATGTAGGCCCAAACTTGCGTTGCTATATCTCCTACGCTTGCGCCTCCGACAGCGGGATAGTTAAGTGGGATATGAACCCACCTCCTATGGTTTAAGACGGATCAGAAACGGGTTCCAGTTGACTCGGATGATTGCTGTTCCGACTACTGCTACGTTAGTGATGTATACTTCTTCGATCTCAAACTCTGTTTCTTGCAGTCCTACTACAGCAGTGGTTAAGTCGTTTGTCGGTTTGTTTAGGCGATATTGGAAGCCTCCTCCAATGGCGAGGATCGTCATTGTGTCTGCGACTATGCCCATGTCTCGAAGTCCTAAAGGCGCATTATTTCTCACTATGGATGTATCAAGGGGAAGGTTCTTGTATTCGCTGTTCTTGATCTCTTGAACCAGCAAAGGCGTTACTTCGCTAGGAGGATAACCTGCACGAGGTGCAGCGGGCGCTTTCATCGGTCTAATCAGTTTCGCCAGTTCTTCAACGGCTTCAAAGTCTACTGGCGGGATGTATGCTGGTCTGAAAGGTTCAATCTCTATCCTTTCGATTATCTTCTCGTCTGGACGGCAGATTTCACCGGGATACTGAAGCCTCTTCTTAGACATCTCTCGTTAACCAGCCTCTACGAAGACTGCTTGCCCATTAGCCAGGATCTTAAGGTATCTTTTAGGAGGCGTCTTCGCCCATACAACAACCTCGTATTCCACGACCTCAAACCATAATATTTGATCGCCTACGTCTTTGATGACGGCCATCCGCATCTCTGGATCGTTACTCCATCTGTCCACTTGCATTGGATGATCTAAGGAGGCGTGGTTGTTGCCTATGTATATGTTACGCCACTTTGAGAACAATGGTTCCGTTCCCCACTTCAGGAGAACTGTAGGCGTTACATTCGCTATGCCCACATATTGAATCTGGACTACTCTTCCTTGCTCTAGGTTTCCATGTAACACTTCGTATACCGCATTTGTTGTGACGTTTAAGACGCATCCGGGATCTGCGTAGGCTGCTGGTAGGCTTACGTCTTGTCGGTTGCTTCTCACTACCATGATCTGGTAGAATTTACCTCCGATCTCAAAGAAAAATCCGGGTTTCAGTTTCGGCAGTCTAACATCGTATGTGTCATAAGGTTGAAAAGACATTTCTTATCTTCTCCTCCTTCTTCTTTTTTGGAGTGTCATTAACTCTGCTAGAACTGATATTAAAAACTATGGTAGCCAACTGTATGCAGAACGGGGCATAACTCTACACTAACGCTTAAAGTGACACGTTTCCTTGACCGTATACAACAAAATTTGAAAGATCATAATTTAGATACTTAGCCTGGGTTGTGTCTCCCCTGCTTTCAGCCTCTTCAACATAGTATAAGAACGAGTCCCTGACAGCTTGAGCAGCTTCTCGGAATGTTCCTCCTTCAGCCAAAACGATTGGAAGTTGGATGGGAGACATAAAGAATGGGTAGGCTCTCTTGTCTGACACAGGAGTGGAATCCACACTCACAAAAATATAATCGCTTCTGAACGCTGCAACTGCCAGGGCGCCTTCATCGGCTAGGCGTGGCGCCAGCTCTTTCCCCGTGTTGCAGGTGAAGAGAAAAACTATTCTTCCCTTCATCCATTGAGGGTTTTCTCTAATGATCTTCTTTCCAAGTTCGGGATCGTAGCTGCAAACGCCGAGTAAAACATCGTTGTTGCAGCCTGTTACACTTTTTGATCCGCCATGTCCGTTTAAGATGACGAACCGGGGATCATACTTGAGGAGCGCACTACGGAAATTTTCTAAGTTGGCACTTCTCAAAAAAACTATTTTGTGTCCATATCTTGCGAGGATATCGGCTGCTTTACGCAGGTAAAAATATCCGTATTGCGTTGGTGCATCGTGTGGGCAGGCTGTTATGAGAACGTTTGTCATTCATCAAAGCCCACGTCTGCGTTGGGTTTCCTCTAGTCTCCTTCTGATTTCTTCCTCAGTCATCCCAGCTAGAGTTTTCAATATTTCTCTTCCGATGGGAAGACCTATGAAGACTCCTGCTCCGAAGACTAAGAGGTAAGTCCACCATTCTGGTTTTGGAGAAAGTTTCTTCCTAGCCGGAATATTCTGTGGTGGCGCATGTGTTTCAGGTATGGGCTGCTCCCAGATTTCCTCGTATAAGAAGACCATTTCCTCACCTTTTCCTTGCTAGACCTATTAATCCCGCTGTAAATAGAGCTATGGGAACTACTACGACGAAAGCTTTTTCCCCTGTTGAACGTCTTTCCCACCAGCTTGGAACATAAATCTTCCTAAAAGTAAAAGTGTAGTCTATATCCCTCGCCACTCCAACTGCTCCCCACGCAGTCCAGACGGCTCTCCACGCTACCGCAGGCGTCTGATCTGGCTCTACTGGTTCGTAGCCTCGCGCCACTAATCCAACTCCAAAGACGCCTGAAACATCAAATTTGGCTTCTCCTTTTGTGTCTGTGACCGCCGTGTATTTTGCGAGTTCGGGATCTTGCGGTGATAACTCTTCAAAAAGGTATACTTCCACGTTGGGGATTCCTACGCCCTTCTCGTCAACCGCCCTAACCGTAAGTATGTAAGGTGATAGAGGCCAGATCTCTTCGTATAGGAAGACCAGTTCTAGACTTCCTCCACTCCTCTGTATAGGGGCTCATGGACTTCTGATGCTGGCGCAGGTGAGACTTGGAACCTTAGACTCTTCTCGGCTTCTCCCTTCAGGGCTTCGTTGGCTACAAGCGTCGTTGCTCCGAAGGCTCCTCCGGTTAACAGGATCTTCACTGGTATGGACAAGGCAGCAAGCGGGCTTAGGCTTAGTAGCCCTGCTGTCAATATGGCTGCTCCTGTTCCTAATAGAAGACTAGCTCCCAGCTCCTCCACTCCCTTCACAGTCGGCTCATGGATCTCCGAGCCTGGCGCTGGCGAAACCACCACGCCTGGATAGACTTCTTCATATAGCAAAGCCGTTTTCATTCACCCCTCTTACGCTTTTCATAAAGGCGATCAGCTTCACGGAGTGAATCGCCTAAAGATGTATCGCTGCTTTTGACCTGCTCCGCTTCCTCCGGCGTCATCTGCTTATTGAAAGTTGAGATCTTAAAATTCTTCTTGCTCATCTCCCTTCACTCACTTCTTACGTGGTGCAGCCATTAATATAATTGTTGCCACAGGGATGCCTATGATGGCAGCAGGTATAAGCGCGCTAGGAGCTGGAACGGCTCCCACCGTTATTGATCCTATAGTTTCAATCCTCTCTGGAAGCGCAAGCAGGTAATTACACGCTTGTTCAGGCCAGTTCCAGTTGTATGCCCACCCTACTGAAAGCGTATATTTTCCTGGTTCTGTCGGAGCGTGGCAACTGCATGAGAAGACTCCGGTTGTGCATTCCGGCTCAACATCAGGCACATCATTGTAGACGCACTTCAGAAACTTGTCGTTCAGAAAAAGTATTAGTTGAACTGTGTCTGTTGGATCGCTTTTAGGGTTCTTGGCAGCATACTCTACTTTGATCGTCACCGGTGCTCCCGGATCTAAGCGCGCTTTTGATCCTTGACCGTTAATGTCTATCTTCGTGATCGTTCCTCTAGGAGTTTCAGCGTAGAGTAAGGCGCTCATCTTCTTCTCCTCACAAGTTCAACGACTAACCCTATCGCTGCAACGGCTACGACTCCGCCAATAACCCATTTTACCGTTTCCGGGATCTCTTCCCACCACGCTTTACTCTTCGACTCCTCTATGGCGCTGTATTTCGTGGGATGCTTCTCTTTCAGGTGAGCAACGTATTGAAGCCAACCCTCGAAGGCTGTTGGCGGTGTTTCTTGGTCGCAATAGTATAGCTTGATCTTCTCCACGTAGGTTGTCCAGAAAAGCCAGACGATGAAGGCGAGTATGGCTGCGCAGATTGCGACGATTGCGATTAAGGTTAATGGCTCTATGGGGCCTAACGACTTTGTTGTGGGCACGTCTATGATGATGTCTACATCTGTCATAATGGGAGCAAAATGTTGTATTCGGATATCCACGACGAAAGCGCGGTATCCTGTCTTGTTCTCTATGTCGGTTTCTAAGGCTTCAGCGTATCCCATCAGTTTCTCTTTGGTTAAGGTTGGGTTGTATAGGGCATGCCCTATGAAGTGGCATCTCTCGTATTCAGGAGCTATAGGTCTCTCTACGGCTTCAACCCATGCTTCTGGGCTTTTAGAGAAAGTTTCTTCGTAGAGAATCCCAAAGGTCAAAGGCGCAGCCTTCAGTCGGCAAAGGTCAACGATCCTTCTTCGCATCCTTCGTATGATGCGTCTCCGGCGAATTGCATCCAGAAGGTGTGTTTACCTCCAGAACCCATAGCGTAATCAAAGCTTGACATGCCGCTCGCATCTGACGTCTTCGATCCTATTTTCTCTGCTGTTCCCGTATCGAGCCTATGGTAGAAATCAACGGTTTTACCTGCGAGTGAGTGACGAACACCTGCCGTGTCAACCCAGTCGAGGCTTCCTCTAATCCTTATCACTGAGCCGACTGGATAGGTTTTTCCTTCAGCCCTCTCCGTCTCAGTTGTGCCGTCCATCTTCCAAAGAACCATCGCAATCGCAGTTGGAACCTTGGCTGCCGTAACGTATTGTTCTGCGCTTTTGCTGTAGGATTCGTATAGCAGGGGGAACCTGTCTAGTTCACTCATTTTATAGTCTCCATTACTTTAACGGAGGCAACGGAACGCTTTGAAGAAATGGCAGCCTAAACGGTTTAGGCTGTCGTGATCAATGATTCTTTCAGAGTCGCTGGCAACGCTACGAAGGCAAGTATCCAAGCGTTTACTTCGTGGTCTGGGCTTGTTCCATACGTTACTGAGTGGACGGTGAAGGTGAAGGTTTCGTCTCCTCGGAAGTTGTAGTGGTCTAGGTTTCCCTTGTAGGCTCCCTGCTTCTCCAGTAAGTAGGCTAAGGGCAGGGTGAACCAGTCGCCTATGTATTCCGTCTTAGCCCCTTCATACCATTTAATGTAGTCAAAGTCTGTATCCAGGTTCAGTATTCCGTATGGGAACCATGCACAGTTTGTCAAAAGGGTTTTCTGAGTGTCTCCGGTTGGGAGTCTGTATCCTCTAGCCAACCAAGCTGGGCCGAAGTGGACTGGCTTGAAGGGTTCAACAGCCATCCTTATTCCTTTTGTGGCAGCGATCTTCGCTGCTTCTGCTCTTGCGTCAGCGTATCTCTTCCCAACAATCGTATAGAACTCGTCTCGGTGGGTTGGGGCGAAAACAGGCCCTTGAAGCACCTTTCATCTCCTCCTATATTTCCTCAACGAGTTCCGCTGTTGGGTAACGTTCCTGCATTCTTGGGAAACCTTCCTCAGTCAGCGGTATAGTGCGTGGAGGTCTCCTAAACTCGTAGAGTGCCCTCTTCCTAAGTTCATCCAAGAGGATGATACTTACGCCTGTAGCAAGCCCCGCGCCTCCCAGCCCTGCGCAGAAGGCTTTGTCTTCGTCTTTCATTCCTCTGAGCCACCATCCTTGCTCGCTTCCGACAGCAACGCCTATGCCAGCAATACCTTCAACGACTCCGGCTATTCCACTCCATTTAACCGGGACGCCGGTGCTCACTCTTTTGCCTTTGGCTGCGTATTCGACTCCTATGGGTATGAGAACGCCTATCACGGCGCCTCCTGCTGGTTTAACTACATACTCCAAACTTGTCTACCTCGGCATAGAGCTTACTTATAGAACTTAAAAATCTATGGTAAAGAGTTATGCCCTATAGGGGGGCAGATGGTGGCACAACTAGAAACAATAAAATAAAAAATGGGGATTAGATGTATTCCTTGTATCTTTCCGGCCAATAGTATTCAAGCATCTCTCTGAACCCTTCCTCCAAGGTTACTTTCGGCTGAATGCTACAATCATCCATGATCGCGTCGCCATTTAGTCTGTGATGAGGATTCTCCAACTTCTTTCTTAAGGCAGGGTATTCTTCATAATTCACCGTTATAGGATTCCCTGTGACTTTTGAAGCCGTTTTCATAACTTCATTCCATGTGCAGTATGTTAGACCGCATAGGTTGTAGGTTTTGCCCTCTACTGAATACGGAAACTCAGCAGCTTTCACGTAGGCTCTCACAGCGTCTCCAACATAAAGAAAGTCCCTGGTCTGTTCTCCATCTCCGTAGAAACTTAAAGGTTCTTTAAGCATGGCACATTTGAAAACCCAGCTAACCATTTGGTATACTCTTGTGTGTAGTTGCTGCCTTGGCCCGAAGAGGTTTGCCATCCTCATTATCGTCGTTTTCAGATCGTGGTGGTAATGGTATAGGTTAACGTATTTCTCACTTGCCAACTTCGTAACTCCGTAGGCGTCTATTGGGTTTGTTGGATGCTTCTCATCTACAGGTAGATATTCTGGGAAGCCGTAGACAGATCTGCTGCTTGCGAATATTAGGTGCACTTTCGGGTTCAGTTGCACGCAGGCTTCAAGAATGTTCAGTATGCCATTGAGGTTTACGTCCAGGTCGTAGTATGGATCTTCCTGGCTGACTATGTGGCTAACCTGCCCAGCAAGATGGAACACTACGTCTTGCCCTTGAACAGCCTCTTTAACGAATGCTCTATCCCTGATGTCGGTGACGATAAATTTTAAGTCCTTAGATATGTCGGCTATGTTCGCAAAGTTGCCTCCTTTTGCGACGTCGAGAACGGTTACTTCATATCCTTTTTCTAAGAGCGCGTGGGCGAGATTCGATCCTAA
>Ga0315308_1002420_pt1 | contig 10597 bp, 11 predicted proteins | sample TDP3_MG_FD_203078 | JGI IMG/M metagenome (GOLD analysis project Ga0315308, IMG submission 203078) | Freshwater sediment microbial communities from Lake Towuti, South Sulawesi, Indonesia - TDP3 | ecosystem: Environmental > Aquatic > Freshwater > Lake > Sediment | place: Indonesia: South Sulawesi...
GATGAAGCAGCGTCGACCGAGCCGATGGCGTGCACCAGGGATCCGCCAGATGCGGTCTAAGGCCTCGTAGAAGGCCCTCAGCCCATCCATTGAGGGCACAGTCTTAGGGAAGACCTTCCTAGGGACGGCAAACTCGAAGCCGTACAGCCATGAGGCCTCCACGCCCAGGCCACGTAGAGCATCAGCAAACCGCCGGAGCACACAGACATAGTCGTTCCTCGTCTTAGGGTTCGGCCTAGCCGCGAGAAAGGCGCGGATGCTCGCAGGTGTCAGAACGCCATCGAGCTCTCCGGCCATGAACCTCACCGTTCGAACGTAGTCATGGACCTTTCTGGAACTCATAGCCCGGTCCAGCAGCAGCTGCTCGAACGCCTTCAGGTAACGGTCACCCACCGTGATCACAGGGTCCACGAGCACAGGCGGCTCAACCCGAGATGCCGACCCCAGAACTGCGAGGTCCATAGGCAGGAAGCCGGCCAACTGAAGAAGCGGAAGCTCCTCCTTCAACGCGTCAACCTTGACCCTGATGGCGTGTCGCAGATACCTAGCGTAGCCGCGCTCGAACGCCCCAGGATCCTTCAGGTACCGGCGCTCCGCCTCAGAGAGCATCGGCCTAGGCCTTCCTCCTCACCGGCGGCTTGACGAGGACGATGGGCCCGTCGCCATCGCTCCGAGGCCTCGACGCGAACCAGCTATCAAGGATAGAAGGGCCGACGACGCGCACCCGTCCATCAGGGCCGAAGACGACCCTACCGCCCTCCATGCTCACGCCCTCAGGCTCAGGAAGCCTCCGCTGACCACGAGGCAGATCCCAAGGCTGAAGGCGACGACCCATGCCCTCAGGCTCCTGGCCTGGGTCCAAGTCTCCGTCGCTCAGGGTCGTAGGGCCGCCATCGAAGCCAGACGTCGCGCACATAGCAGTCAAAGCACAGCCTCAAGGGCGCCGGGATAGACCGGCCACAGCTCTCACAGCGGACCTGAGGCATGGGCTCACCGTCCTGACCCGTCCATGGAGGAGAGTTGCTCACGCTTTCACCTCCTGAGGCTCCAAGGCCCCCATCGGTAGCAGCCTGAACTCGTGAAGCCAGAACCAGACGCGGCTGGGGTAACGGCGCTCGAGGTACGCGCGGAGCTCCTCCAGGCTCTGGAAGCCCTCCAGACGCGCGACGCGCGCAGAGATCCAGCCCACATGGACCAGGGTCACCGAGAGGACCTGAACGAATCGACCGCTAGGCTCAGGCCTATGGCGGTTCGACCTGAGCTCATAGACCCCAGGCTTGACGCGGTACGACCTCAGGGTCATGGTCTTCTCGCCCCTCAGGACCTTCTCCAGCTGGTCCCTACAGAAGTAGAGCCCCGTCACCGGCCGCGCTGCCGCGCGCTCCCTATAGGCCGCCGCCAAAGTCCACTGATTACGATTCCAGGCCTCCCTAGGCATCCCATCGCTCACCCCAGCTATCCACAGATTCCATAGTGACCCCCAGTCACCTTTATATAGCTTGCTTCAGGTAGCTACAGATATTAGGAGGTGACCGAAGACATGGCAAGCGCCTTGAAGAAATTCATGCAGAGCCTGGACGACCGGTTCTACGAGGAGCTCAGGAAGATAGCTGAGAGCAGGGGCATCTCCATCCAAGAGCTCATCAGAGCCATAGTCGTCCCTGAATGGTTAGAGTCCTTTCGGAAGCGGTCTCCCTCAGCGTGAGGTGGGTAGCCGATGCCTCGTGAAGGCTACGCGACGCTCACAGTGAAGGCTGAGGTCCTCGACCGGCTGAAGCAGCAGGCCGAGTCCAAAGGCCTCACCGTGACCGCGCTCCTCGAGGAGACCATAGGCCCGTACGGTACAGCGCACCGTACAAAGTACGGTACAGCCGAGCATGGAGGCCTAACCAGGGCCGAGGTCGCCGAGCTCATCAGCCTAGCCCTCAGGGAGCTACGGGAGGAGCTGAAGGCGGCTATGGATGAGCTCCAGGCCTCGGTGAAGGCATACGTCGACGAGCGCCTAGACGTGGAGAAGTCTTCCTAGGTGAAGCCTATGGACGAATCCTCCAGGCGCATCCACGGGGAAGCCTCCAAGCCAGCTCGTCCATGCCCCAGCTGCGGCAGCCAAGTCCACGACCTGGTGAAGAGCTGGGACGCGACGCCAAGGACGCGACGGGAAGGCCCCCACATCCAGGTCGTCATCAGCCTATGGGTATGCTCACGGTGCGGCCATAGGTTCCGTACCGCGACGAGGACCTGGCTGAGCTGAGGCGCTGAGACGGGATCTCCAGCAGAGGCCCTCCGCACTAGGCTAGGGCGGAATCAGGGCCTCCCTGGGGCTCTGTTGGTGGGATGAACCCACCCTAAAGCATGGAGAAAGGCGCTAAGAACCCACGGTGACGGGACTGAGGAAGGCTCCCAGCCATGCGTCCATGCTCATCATGGACGGAGGAGCAGAGCGGGACTAACCCTCCTTCCCCGGCTATGGAGAACGTCCATGCTTCCGGCGGGCGGGAGGAAAGGCCCCGAAGCTCTAAGTACCCAGCCTAGAGACTCAGCTCAGGGGCTATAGTCATGGACGAGGTTCAGATCACGATCCTAGGGCAGGACCCCACGCTTTGGCAGGTCATCTGGCAGCTATGGACCACCATGGATCTTCCGTGGAAGAAGAGCCTCCCAAACGGTCCCAGGGGCCTCAGCGCGAACGAGGCCCTCGAGCTCATCCAAGACGCCTTAGAGAAGCCCATCCTCGTCGACGTCCAGCACGCGGAGCGCCTCAGACCGGCGGACCGAGAATGGCTCCAGGCTCACAGGGGCAAGGTAACGTTTCGGCTCCACGAGGAGCCGGCCATAGCATGGCCTGGACCCTGGAGGCGGCGAACTCCACGGGGCGCGACCTGACGTCTGCAGGCTAGGAGGCTGGACCTCCCTGGCCTTGAAACCAGGGGTTGAGGGCCGTCTGGACTGGAGGACTGGAAGGCTCTACCTTGCGCTCCTGAGGGCTGAGAGACGAGGCTACGCGGCTGACGAGCTCACGCTGATGAGCATGGGCAGATGGACCCCCACCACCCCAGAGGTCAGATGGCACCTCGGCGCCCTCGTCAAGAAAGGCATCGTCAAGCACCTCGGAGACGGCCTCTATGAGCTCAACCTGGCCTTCTCCTCCCTATGAGCATGGAGAAGAGGGCCGAGGAAACCGGCACCTTCAAGGTCCATGCTCTCATGGACGGCTCTGATCGTACCGGAGCCCAGACTCCATAGCTCACACTCTCCACGAAAAGACGCTGGCGATGGGCCGGTTCAAGTCCGGCCCGGCCCACTCCAGTTTTGGGGTAGATGCCCTTTTAGCATAGTCCATCGCTTTTTGCTCGACGGCCCTCTCTTCACCGGCAAGGATGGCGCTCCTCTTCCCTCGTTAGGTACGTGAGAATCAGCGACGCTCCTTACAAGTTGTCATCTTGGGCGGTCATGAAACCCTTCCCATGACGCCCGTGAGAGGCTTCCCACCTTGGCTACTCTACCCTGGTGGACTCGTCGGCGAGCCCGGTTCCGCCTTTGATGCTACCTGCTTAGACGGAGGTCTCCTCCCTCTCAGCGCCAAGGCGACTATGAGCCCGAGGACTAGGGCTGGCGCGCCCAAGATGACCACCGGCCTCGTATAGTCGACCCGCCATCGCGCCATCAGCGTCTTCGGGGCGTCCATTAGGACTGTTATCGAGGGCTGCGGCGAGGTGATATCCCCTGTCCAACCATCAAAGACATACTGACCACCTAGCGGCCCAGTCCAGTCGTCCAACGGCACCGAGCTTTCCACGGTGACATTGGCGGATAGGCCTTCGGTGTACCAGCCACGTCCGCTCGCGTGACCACGGTCTGATTTCAAGTCGAGAAAGTGCTCAGTCCTCCAAGAAGCCGTAACATTCTTCGGCGCATCTAGCACCACGGACACAACGGGATCTGTGTTGTTCACATCTCCGGTCCACCCGTTGAAGAATCGCCTTGTACCATTGCCAGGGTCTACTGTCAGGGGTGTAATGTTAAGGGTGGCCGCGGCTCCCACATCATACCATCCTTCTCCCTGGGTCGTTCCGTAGGATGAATGGACTGACAGGAGGAACTCCTTCCTCCAATGCGCTGCCACCGTCTTCGGCGAGGTCATAACTATGCTGCCCGAGGTCTCGTTCACTTGGGCATCACCGGTCCACCCCGTGAAGAGATCTCTCGTACTATCCCCGTGGTCAACGGTCGGTTGGATGCTGAATGCGGCCGTGGTGTTGGAATCATACCAGCCTCCGCCTTGAGGCTCCCCGTATGGTGAGCTTGTCGTGAGACAGAACTGGACCTGGGTCAAGGCCGAGAACGTCTGGTCTACGTCTATGAGGATGGAACGGGAGGGAGAAGGTGCTCCGTCCGCCCATTGCCGAAAGACCACTCTAGTACCAGGGGCAAGCAATATGGGAGTGTTCACGCCTATCGTGTAGGTCCCTGTCGAGTTCACGTCGATCACGACGCTTCCCGAGGCATCCGTGGTATGGTCTACGCTGCCAAACTTGAACAAGGGAACTCCGGGGATGGCGCTTTCCAGGATGAGCTTGAGGGGGCTAACGATGATGGTGGTGGATTCCTCTGCTACCTGATATGTCGCCGAGCCCGCATAGGACGCCTCTATGAGATATCTCCCCGCGGGGACCGCGAGCGTGTAGGTCAGGGAGGCTATGCCGGAGGGACCAGTTGTCACTGTCCCTAGGGTCGTCGCGTTCAGCATGAAGGTGATTGAGGCTTCAGCTAGGGGATTTGTCTCGTTGTCCCTCAGGGTCGCTGTCAGGGCTATGCTCTCACCGGTCTTCGCGCCGGTTGGAGCGGTTAGAGTTATCATCGTGGGGGTGAGCGACACGTTCAAGGTCTGGACTGTGCTCGAGGAGGCGTTGTATGAGAGATCGCCGCTCCAGTTAGCCCTGAGATAGTAGGTGCCGGCGCCTTGGGGCGTCCAAGTGTACGTGAAGCTTCCAGCGGTAGGCGCTCCTGCAGCGATCTGCGTATAGGTGATGCCCGTAGTGCTGTAGAGGAGCGAGAGGGTTCCTGTCGAGAGGGGCGCGCTCAGCACTGCGGTCAAAGTAACTGGTTGCCCGGCACGGAGGCTCCTAGCAGACAGGTAGAGTAGTAGGGATGAGGACGCCTTCCCTACGGTTATGGTGATCACGTTGCTTACGGCGCTGTAGGAGCCGCCGACCCATGCGGTGCTCCAAACACACCTGAGGTACCAGGTGCCTCCTGAGAGAGGCGTCCACGTAAAGTTGTAGGTGCCCCCGGGGGCTTCACTCCACGTATCGTTGATGGGGTTGGGCTGGAGCGTGAGGGTGCCGCTCGTTTGTCGCGGGTCGGTGTCCGCCGTTACCGTCACAGACTGACCGTACGTTATCCAGGTTTGAGGCAGGGAGATGGAGGCTGAGACATAGCTGTAGGTTACCGTCAACGTAGGAGCGTAGACCCCGCCAAGGTAATCCTCAGAGTAGAACATAGCGTATACCCATACGTCCAATGGAGGGTAGACCCTCAAGACCTCCGTCAGAAGGCTCGAAGCATTCAGCAACGCGCTCCTAACATCCTGAGTTACGTTAAGCTCGTACTCGGATACCGGCCAGCCTGGCATCAGGACGCTGTCTGTGTAGGTTGGGTAATCGGGCACGGACCAGAGAGGCGCGTTACTGTAGTTCATGGTTGCCTCAGACCAAGAGTTGTCCAGAGCTGGGGAGGCCGTCAAGTTCATGGGGGTTGTGCCTCTCTCCTGTCGCCAGACTTTCAGCGTCGCCGTTTGGATCGTCGCTTGAGGCGGGATCGACGTCAAGTTGAACTTCAGCCAAGACTCCATCTTCTGCCAATGAGTGGCGTTCTGGAAGTACAAGACATACAGATACAAGGACTTGTACGGTAACCCCCCGGGTCCTGTCATGTTGGAGTCGATGTAGGAGTCCTCGATCGGCGTCAGGGTAACGGTACTCGTCTGCGCGCCATGGGATACCTGTACCTCTAGTAGAAGGGCCAGGGAGAGAATGAATACCAAAGACATGAGGAGAACGCGGCGCATAAGCCTTCAGCTACTCGTTGCTTTCTGCTTAGAAAAGGCTTTGCACGACGACATCGCGGTCACTGCGACGAGGGTCTCCGTTGAGACTAGGTCGCCCCATCGCACGGTCCACTTCGTGACAGTCCTCTCATCCGGGCACTCTTTCATAAGACCGGAATCGTACCTGCCTAGCGTCCAGCAGAACCCGAGGACCTTGAGACCTTCCTTGGCGGCTTGCTTGAAGAGCTTATCCGACTCAGCGATGCTCTCCTTCGTCGGCTTCCTTCTGGACCTGTTCAAGCTAATGAGGATTGTTCTGTCACCTGACCCCATACTCGTCTTGAACCGGACTTAACACTTTCCCTCGTAGCCCTGACCCGTGCGAAGTGTTTATGCGCCGTGCGTTGATGGGGCCTCTCACCATGCTTACAGCCCCCCAAGCTCCCCATATCGCTTCTCCGCCTGGGCGGCCGCGCTGCATATTCACGGGGGAAGTTCACAGCGTAACGTGAGGTTCACCTCGCTCCCTTCGGCGAGTTCGTCGATCGAGAAGCTCTCTAAACTCCTCTAACAGCGGACTCACCCCAAATTTCGGGTAAATACGGCCCGGCCCACTGTCGGATCTCAGCCTGTTTGGGCTTATCTTCTTATATGGTGGCGCGTACTTGCTTCCTCATAGGAACCTGGCTTAGTGGAGAACGAGATGAGATGATCGAACTGCCGGAAGCGACGATCATTGCGCGACAGATGGACGGGGAACTCAGGGGAAAGCGTATCGAGTCTGGCATCCGCGGGAATGCTCCCCACAAGTTCGCGTTCTACAGCCGCCCCGCGGAAGAGTATGAGGCGATTCTCAGAGGCAAGACGATGGGCCCAGCGATGGAGCATGGCTCCTTGATCTGGGCTTCCGTGGAGCCCGACTATGTGCTCGTGCTTGGGGGAGGCGGAGAGAGAATCCTGCTTCACCGAAGCAAGGACACGCTGCCGAAAAAGCATCAGCTCCTCCTCCACTTTCAGGATGACACGTACTTGACCGTCACCGTCCAGGGGTGGGGAGCCGTCCAGCTCTTTCACCAGTCCCAGACCGCTGCACAAAAGGGGTATCATCTCGGCAGAAAGGCGGTCTCTCCTCTGAGCGACGCGTTCACCTTGGAGTACCTTCAAGGGCTTTTCGCGGAGCTTGGGAAGGAAGACCCGAGAAGCGTCAAGTTCTTCGTGATCAGCAAGCCCGGCATCTGGGGGGTTGGCAACGGTTACCTTCAGGACATCCTCTTCCGGGCTAAGATCCATCCCAGGAGGAGGAGCGTCGATGTCACCGTGAGTGAAAAGCGAGCGCTCTGTGAGGCGATCAGGGGAACCCTAAGGCAGGCAGTGGAACTGGGCGGCCGAGACACCGAGCGCGACCTGTACGATCGGCCCGGTAGGTACCGGAGGATACTTGACGCCAGAAGCGTGGGCCAGCCCTGCCCTGAATGCGGGACTTGGATCGAGAAGATCCAGTACCTTGGCGGTGCATCCTACGTCTGCCCCCGTTGCCAGACCTAACCAGGGAGGACGCTCAGAAGGAACGTGAAGATACTGGACTTTGTGCAGCAGCTGCCTCTAGGCCTGAGGCAGTCTCATGAGGGAGGAAGCTGAGTTGAATGCTAGGTGTTCCAAGCCCGTCTGGGCCCGAATACGGCCGATTGATTCCGGTTGAGCGGTCGAGGCGTGGAGTGCCTCATGTTTCATGCGTTACTGTCCTAGGAGGTTTCTGAGGGGCCCTTCTACGTATTCTTATGTAGACGACCAGAGCTGCCGCAGTCGCGGCCGCTGCAATGATTGCATAGACCCAATCGAGTCCCCCGCCTCCTATGGGCGTAAGCTTCAGGTCATTCCTTGCTATGCTGAGCGTTTCCACGGCCGGTAGGGTCTCGGCAAAGGCCAGTAGCCCACGATACTCTGCTAGGTTGATTAACTCCACAATGATCGGCCCGGTGGCCTGCACGACGTGAACGCCTGCGGGCAACTCATGGAATTGGTCGGCTTTGAGGCTTACCTGAACATCGTCCACGGTCAGTATGCAGTCTTGATAAGCGAACACGAACGATTCGCCCTCGGGCACGTGGATGGCGACCCCTTGGCCAGCCCCGAAGCCCGCCATGGAGAGCCCGCCCTCAACTGTGCTATTGCTGAGGTAGAGGAGCGTAAGGGGCCTGTTCGAGAAGAGGGCATACGCCCCGGTCTCAAAGCCCACATAGTTGACCGCTTTCATCGGGACCACAGAGGCCTCTCTGGGAGGAACCGTGAGGTCTCCGGCCTTGTTAGCGCTCTTCAGGTCATAGAGTTCAGCCCGGGCCTCCTCGGTGCTCAGGGCGAATGTGTAGCTTCCGAACGCGCTCTCGCCTCTACCTCCCAGTCTTTTCTCACCACCGGCGTAGAAGACCTTGCCCACGAAGCCCCCGTCGATCGAAGGCATGAAACAGGATTCCGTGAAGGTGAAGGACGAAAGCATAACGTAGCCTGTGGACTCAAGCCGGTAGACTGTGCCATTCCTTGGACGTACGAGAGTCACCTCATTCGGCTTCACTCTAGCCTCGTTCACAAGCTCCCCGGAGGCCTCATACAGTCTCACCGTGCCCTCCTCAAGGCTGTAGACCCTGTACGGAGGCTCGAGCAGGCCCGTCAGGGTTGTGGGGAACACGAACTCCTTGCCTACGTATGGGCCGTCCGTGCTGGGGTAGTAGGTGCTGACCTCCGTGTTGTAGGTGTCGGCTATGACCCTCCCTACGAAGGCGCCTCCCTTGAGAACAGCGGTCACAAGCTTGTTGGAGACGAGCTTGAAGAAGGTGCCGTTAGGCAGAGCGACAGCCTTAAGCTCCAGGCTGTCTACCGTGAAATCCTCCAATAAGCCCCGGTCAGGTAGCCTATACAACCTGCACCTCGTATCATCCTGATTGCCAACGACTAGAAGGACGCCGTGATCCCTCACGTACTGAACCTCTGAAGCGTTTCCCGGAGGCCTCCTGGCCAGAACGTCCTCAGCCGGGTTGAAGGAGTAGATCCGCGATGGAACGTAGCCGTAGTAGCTGTAGGCCTCCTCAGCGTTCGCCCTGACTCCGGAGGCCAACGCTGAAGACGTAAGAATCAGAGAAAGCACCAGCGTCAAAGGCGCCGATCCCTTGAATGACCCCATAGCTTGATTGGAGCGAGAGAAACACTATATAAGGGTAACGTCAGTCTCCGCACCTATCACTGCGGAAACCGACGAAGGGTACAGGCGCTGTCTCCCGGAGAGCCCGCCGAAGTCGCGTTCATCAAGCTTTCCGAGACTACTCCACGGCGCCTCTTCTGCTGAAGGACGTCCGCTGAAGGAAAGCGTTAAGAGCTATCTGAGCATGGATCGGGCTTGTTTCTGGCGACCTATATGTCGAAGGATGAGCCCTCCGTCAGGGCATGGGAAGAGCCCCTGGTGATTCCCACGTATCGCGTCGGTGAACCGGACCGGAATCCCATATTCTACAGCGGCAGGGCGTATCAGGGCGCCAAGGGCGCCGTCTATCCCTACCCGCTGATGGATAAGTTAACCGATGTTCGCGAGGACAGGTCGTACAGGGCAGTCTTCCTCGAGAACAGGTACGTGAAAGTCTGCGTTCTCCCCGAGATAGGCGGCCGGATCTTCTCCGCCTTGGATAAGACGAACGGCTACGACTTCATCTATCACCAGCATGTCATCAAGCCCTCGCTCATAGGGATGCTGGGCGCCTGGATCTCCGGCGGCGTCGAATGGAACGTTCCCCATCATCATAGGGCCACGACCTTCATGCCCGTCGACCATACGCTGAAGGAGAACCCGGACGGCAGCAAGACCGTCTGGGTGGGCGAGATAGAGCTCCGGCACCGGATGAGGTGGCTCATCGGCCTAACGCTCCACCCGGACAGGTCGTACATCGAGGCGAAGGTTACGATCTTCAACCGGACGCCCTTCGCCCAATCGATGCTCTACTGGGCCAACGCCGCCGTCCACGCGGGCCCAGACTACCAGGTGATCTTTCCGCCGAGAACGGAGTACGCCACCTTCCATGGAAAGAACCAGTTCTCCCACTGGCCGGTCTCGTACGAGTTCTTCGCCGGAGCCGACTACACCAAGGGCGTGGACACGAGCTGGTGGAAGAGCCACCCGAGGCCGACCTCGTTCTTCGCCTGGAACTACGAAGATGACTTCTACGCGGGATACGACCATGGAAAACAGGCGGGCACCGCCCATGTCGCCGACCATCATGTTGTCCCGGGGAAGAAGTTCTTTGAATGGGGCAATGGGCCCCACGGCCGGATGTGGGACAAGATCCTGACCGAGACCGACGGCCCCTACCTTGAGCTGATGACCGGGGCTTACTCCGACAACCAGCCTGACTACAGCTGGATAGAGCCCTACGCGGTCAGAACCTTCAGGCAGTACTGGTATCCTCTCCGCCAGATAGACAGCGTGAAGAACGCCAACTTGGAGGCCGCGGTCAACCTAGAGACGACCCCCGAGAACAAGGCTGGGATAGCGTTCAACACCACGTCAGA
>Ga0315308_1002421_pt1 | contig 10594 bp, 11 predicted proteins | sample TDP3_MG_FD_203078 | JGI IMG/M metagenome (GOLD analysis project Ga0315308, IMG submission 203078) | Freshwater sediment microbial communities from Lake Towuti, South Sulawesi, Indonesia - TDP3 | ecosystem: Environmental > Aquatic > Freshwater > Lake > Sediment | place: Indonesia: South Sulawesi...
AGCCGTTTTCAAGGGCGACTTAACAACCACAATAGACGCCGAACTGATTGCCAGACACGGAGTAGAAACAGTAGCCATAAACACTGGGAAAGAGTGCCACTTAGATGCTAACTTGGTGAGGAAGGCGCTGCAGAAGCTCGACTTAGGCAATATTGACCTCTTATTTATCGAGAATGTTGGTAACCTCATCTGTCCAGCTGAGTTTCCCTTGGGCTCAGACAAGCGCGTTGTGGTTGTGAGCGTCACTGAAGGTCCGTACATGGTGGTCAAGCACCCGTTTATCTTCATGGAAGCCGATGTGGTTGCCATAAACAAGAAGGATTTAGCTAAAGCCATGGATGTGGATGTCAAACAGTTAGAGAAGGACGTGACAACGATTAATCCTAAAGCCATTGTTGTGGCTACCAACTGCAGAACCGGCGAGGGCGTCGACGATGTTGCTAAGGCGCTTGGACTCTGGCGAGTGGAGTTCGGTTAGGGCGTGCACGAGTTTTCCGTGACCAGTCAGATTGTGCAGAACGTGTTAGCTGAGGCTGAGAAACGCAAGGCAAAGAAAGTGACTGAGGTTCACTTGGTCATCGGTAAGTTGACCTTTCTCGGTTTGGAGCAGGTTCGCTTTGCCTATGAGGTCTTGACTAAGGGCACGATTTTGGAAGGTTCGAGGCTGATTATTGAGGAGCAAGAGGGCACTGTTAAGTGTAATCACTGTGGTTATGAAGGCGGGTTCAAGTATGAAGATGACCCTATGTACCACGTGCCCGTGCCCACGCTTAAATGCCCTCAATGCAGCAGTGTTGTCAACATTGTGGCTGGGAAAGAGTGCACCATTAAGAGCATTAAAATGATGGTTTAAGAATGGAGCAGTTAGCTGGTTTTAGAGACGCCGCCCTTGCCAAACGGGTTGTGGAGCAGATTCGCAAGGTTGCGCCCTCCTATCCCGTCAAGATTTGTCACGTTTGCGGCACACATGAATGGACCATTAGTCATTATGGGTTGAGGTCTCTCCTCCCTGAGTCTGTTGACGTCATAGCTGGACCTGGCTGCCCAGTCTGCATTGTTCCAGCCGCTGAGATTGACGAAGCCATAAAACTAGCGTTGGAGAAGAACGTAACCATTGCCACATTTGGTGATTTGGTTAGAGTTCCCGCATCTGAAATGTCACTTCAAGACGCGAGAGCGCAGGGCGGAGACGTGAGGGTTGTTTACAGCATAATTGACGCTGTAAAAATGGCTGAGAAACAGCCAAACCGTGACTTTGTGTTCTTTGCGGTTGGTTTTGAGACCACTGCGCCTTCCACGGCTGTTGAAGTTCTGAAGAAGCCGCCTAGCAACCTCAGTTTTTTGGTTTCTCATCGTTTGATTCCTCCTGCCATGGAATTATTGTTGGGGATAGGCGACTTGCACATTGACGGGTTTATTGCGCCTGGTCACGTTTCAACTATAATCGGCATGAAACCTTATGAGATGTTTCCACGGGCTTATCGCATGCCAACTGTTGTGGCTGGTTTTGAGCCCCTAGACGTTCTCTTCGCGGTTTCCATGCTTCTTCAACAGATAAAGAAAAACGAAGCCAGATTAGAGAACGAGTACAGTCGGGTTGTGGCTTGGAACGGCAATGTCAAGGCGCAGAAACTGATTGCACGGGTGTTTGACATGGTAGATGGGAACTGGCGTGGCTTGGGCAGGGTTCCAGCTTCGGCATTAGCCTTGAAGAAAGAATACACCGAGTATGATGCTCGCAGTAAATACAACGTGAAGGTGGCTGGCGCCAGAGACCTTTTGCCAGGCTGCCTCTGCCACCTAGTCATGATTGGGAAGATAAAGCCGCCAGAATGCAGCCTCTACATGAAACAGTGCACGCCGCAGACGCCGAAAGGCGCGTGCATGGTCTCTATGGAAGGAACATGCAGAATATGGGCAAAACACGCATAGGAAAAATTGTTACGCCTCTTTTTCTAAAAGTTCGTCGGCTTTCCCTTCAAGTTCGCTCCATTGAGGCAGTTTTCCAGCCATTTTTGTTTGCGCTTTTTTGAGGTCGAAGTTACTGGATTTATACATGATTTTGCCTTTTTCTAGAACTTCCGTGATGAAAGGGTTTTTTCTGTTTTTCATCTGGTTGAATTCTTCTTGCGTGTAGCCGACTGGTTCGATTGGGATTTTGAATGTGTTCAAGTCCATAAGAGTTCGTATTCTGTCAAGGAAGGGTTCTTTGAAGTCGGTGACGACTAAGATGTCGATGTCTGAGCCTTCGTTGATGTCTCCTGTTGCAAACGAGCCAAATAAAATGACTATGTCGGGGTGGAGCTTTCTGACAACCTCACCCACATAATCATCTATTTTCTTAGAAACCTCTCCACTTCTTTCAACATCAACTCTGCATAGTTTACGCATCTTTTGGCAATCTCCTCCGTATAGTATTTGTAGGCTGGACCCCTAGGATAGAAGTTAGGATACCTTGAACCAATGTAATGTCTATCAAGTTCCTTACCTTGGTCGACAAACTTTTTGAAGACTTTCTCGTGTTTTGAGCATTCTTCAAGCAGCTCAGTTACAGAGTGCGTTATTAACGCTCTAAATCCCTTTGCGTACAAGTAGCCTTTCAAGGCTTTTTCAGCAGACTGCTGAGAGAAAAAAGCACTAGCATAATAATTTTCATCTGTTGAGCAGTCTTTGGCTGTTTTCAAATCAGCTCTCGCTTGGTCAAGCCACCTTAAGCCCTCTTCTAAATTCTGCATAATCCTCTTCCCTTAATTAACTAATATTAATACCCACATCTTTATTTGCATAATCTCTCATTTTAGTTTTGGTTAGGAAAAACCCCTAAGCTTTATGGTCAGCATGGAAGGAACGTGCAGAATATGGGCAAAACATAAGGCTACGATTTATGCACCATGATTAATTTTTTCTAGGCTTCTATTTGAGTAGAAGTCCATAGTGATGCTCTAGAATGTGATGGTACACTTCGGGTGGTGCAAGGGAGTCAAACGCTTTCTGCACGACTTCGCTGAGAGCGGGATGGATGTGCATTCCCTGAATTATCGGTGTTGCGCTCTGCTCAGGAGTGTACATCAGATTTGTTATTTCCTGAATTAGCACTGAGGCGTGTGGACCAACGATGTGGGCGCCTAGGATTTTCATGGTTTCGCTTTCTACGATGACCTTAACAAAGTAATTCTCTTTCAAACCCATGGCTTCTCCTTTAGCCGTGTCTTTATACAAGTGTGTCCCAATCAAAACCTTGTTTTCACCGTGTTTCTCTATGGCTTCTTTCTCTCTGAGCCCCACGCTCGCAACTTCTGGATAGGTGAAAACTGCGTGTGGCACAGCGTGGTAATCAGCCTTAACTTTTCTCTTCAATATGGCATTGTAATATACAATCTGGGCTTCATAGTTTGCTTTGTGCTTGAATTGATGCTTGCCGTTGGCATCGCCCAGCGCCCAAACGTTCGGTTGCGAGGTCTCCAAGTATTCGTCGACCACAATCCATCCTCTACTGTCAACTTTTATTCCGCCCCTTTCAGTATGAAGCACATCTGCGTTGGAGGCTCTTCCAGAAGCGACCAGTATTTCATGTGCTGTTATTTCAACAGCTTCTCCGTTCTCTCTGTTAACCGCCACTAACTTTTTCATGCCAGTCGCTGTCTTTTCCGCTTCACGCACCTCATGATTTGTAATGATTGTCATGTGCTTCTGCAACTCCATCTTAGCCAACGCCGAAACCTCGGGTTCTTCATCGGGAAGAAACTGTGGGTTTCTGCCAATCACCGAAACCTTTGACCCCATTGCCGAGAAGAAGTGTCCATATTCCGCTGCTATGTATCCACCGCCTATAATTGCGATGGTTTCAGGCAATCGCTTGAGTTTGAGGACTGTATCGCTTGTGAGGTAACCCGTCTTTTCGAGTCCTCTTACCGGAGGAATCATTGGTTTGGAGCCAGTGCCTAGAACAATCATTTTGGAGGTTACAACATCATCATCAACTTTTAACGTGTACGGAGCAGTAAACTCAGCTGTCGCAGGGTAGTAATCTACATTTTTTGAGTGTGAAAGACCCCTTCTTATTGCGTTTATCTCAGAATAGATAAGCGTCCTCATCCTTTCCATAACTTTTTCAAAATCAACTCTAATCAGTGCAGCGTCCACGCCTAGTTCGCTGGCTCTTTCAATTGTCCTAACCAGCTCAGCGGGGTACAACAATATCTTAGAAGGAATGCAACCTCTTGTTAGACAAATCCCACCTGGCTCATCCCTATCTATAACAGCAATTTTTGCACCCGGATTTGTTTCAATAAAGGCGTTCACAACATCCATCACAGAACCCGTACCTATCACTATCAAATCGTATTCTTTCATATTAAACACCCTCAGTTTGCCAATATTGAGAAGATGTAAAACCTTATAAAAAATTGCGCATTGGCAAGATTGGAAAGATTAAGCCGCCTGAATGCAGCCTCTACATGAAGCAGTGCACGCCGCAGACGCCGAAAGGCGCATGCATGGTCAACATAGAATAAAACGCTCTTTTTGCCTGCTTAGTTAGTTTAGAGTTAATATCGTTTGTACCTCGAAACTTAAGTTTTTTCATTTTCTTTCCTCTCTAATTTTCTTAACCATCTGATATATACCGTACAATATCATCAAAATAGCAAATATGAGTAAAGCAATGCCTTCCGCTAATCTGCCATTGGTCATACATACACATTCCTGGCTTTCGCCCGACATCCAAAAATAAGGATGTTTCGGCTTACTGCCATACTGTTGGTGCCCCCGCAACCATTTTGAAGTTCATCCACTTGTAACAACGAGTTAACCATCGTATTAATTCCAGAGCTGAGATAGGATATCGTTTGCGCCTGATGTCTTTATCGATTTTGATTCTTGCAATAAGGGCTTCGATCATCTCATGTATAGGGACGACTTTCACTTCAGGGTTGAAAGGAAGTTCTAGGGATAAATTACTCTGTATCTCATGAAGCTTTTCTTTGTTCTCAAAATGTCCAGGTATCACTAAACGTATCTCTTTAACCTGCTCTTGTTTGAACGCCCAGTAGTTAGTTCTGTTTTCTTTACCTGTGAAGGTAGCCCAATCGTCAAGGAGCTTTTTTGCCATCATCTTTATTCTTTTAGTTCTTGCAGGAGTATCAAAGTCTGGATATCTGTCAGGCGCTCCCCAAGCTTTGCACTCTATTAGAAGAATTTTCCCATCTTGCGGATGGTAACCGATTATGTCTATATCTCCATGCCCACGTTTCTTCTTGAAGGGTGTCCGGCAGACAGTCAAATATCCTTCAAGTTTTGCCAGCTCCTCCGCTATTCTCTCAATGCCCATTTCTTCACTCATGCAATCACCTCACATATTCATGTCAAAGCTCGCAAATTAAAAGCCTAGCATATTCTTGGTATGGGGTCTCCTATTGGTGGCGTTAGTATTCTTTTTCCGCCCACCACTGTTTCTAATGCTACTTCTTTGAATTGAGTTGTTGCTTCTCCTATTATCTGTGCGTTTTTTCCCTCTTTTGTTTCTCTCAGCGCTGCTAGCACTTCTTCTGCTTTCTCTGCTACTACTCCTATGATTATTTTTCCTTCGTTTCCAACTTCTAAGGGGTCGATGCCCAGCATTTCGCATGCTGAGCGCACGTCTTCTCTTATGGGTATTTTCTCCTCTACCACGAGTATGCCTACCTGTGATTTTTGGCTCCACTCGTTTAGGGCGTTGGATAAGCCACCTCTTGTTGGGTCTTTCATAGCTATTATTCCGCCCACTTCCCCTAACAGTCGTAGTATCACCTTGTTCAACGGCGTCACGTCAGACACGATTTTGCTGCCAAATCCGTAGCCTTCCCGACTCGACAAAACAGCCAACCCGTGGTCGCCAACCGTGCCAGAAAGTATGATTTTTTCTCCTGGGCGCAGATTAGAGTCAAGCATCCAGCGACTACTAAACTGTGGACGGTACTTCTTTACTACGAGTATGTTGTGCTCCAAGGCTTGGTTCCTTCTGCCAATCCCAGAAGTGTTGATCACACAGCCTTCTAGGGCGCCTTTCTCCACAACCTTGGTGTCCCCAGTAATCACGTAAACCCCAGCTTCTTTGCAGGTTTTTCCCATACTTCGTACGATACGTTCAAAATCAGCTATGGCTAAGCCTTCCTCCAAAACAAAACCAGAAGTCAACGCCACGGGTTCAGCGCCCAAAACGGCTATGTCATTAACCGTACCAGTCACAGCCAATCGTCCGATGTCGCCGCCTGGAAAGAACAAGGGCTTAACCGCGTGGGAGTCAGACTTCAAAACAACGTCATTTATCACGGCTGCGTCGTCCAGAGCCTCCAAAGGAACCTCAGCACCACTGCCACCCAAATACTTCAAGACATAACGCTTAATCAAATCGTTCATAACAGCGCCGCCAGCACCGTGCGCCATCGTAATCCTCTGCTCAGTCAAAGTGCATCACTCCTAGAAAAAACATGAAAGCAACAGACACACTTAAGCCATACCAATCAACACGCCTTTCAAATGAAACTTTTCATATTTGGAGCCTATTTTGCGCCTAACAGAGGGGCTAGGTCTACCCTGCGCACACACACAAACAAAATTTGTTTCCACTCAGCAAACTTCAATGCACACTACATTCTTTCCGGAGCCTCAATCCCCAACAGGCTCAACGCATTTCTGAACACAATTTTCACAGCTTCAACCAACCCAAGCCTCGCATCACTCAACTCCTGAGGCTTCGCCTTAATGACCGGCAAAGCATTATAAAACGTGTTAAACTTGTCAGCTAAATTGTTGGCAAACTCAGCGATTCCATTAGGACGCAGATTATCTGCAGACTCTATGAAAACCTCTGGAAACCGCGCCAACATCAAGACAAGGTCACGCTCAATTGGCTCCTTCAGCATAGCAAAGTCCGGTTTCTCTAGTTTCCGCTCAGCCTTGCGCAGTATGCTGCCAGCTCTGGCGTGCGAATACTGAATGTAGGGTGCACTGTTCTTCTCAAAGTCTAAGACACGGTCCCAAGTGAAAACAACAGGCTTAGACGGGTCAACCTCAATCAAGGCGTACTTAACGGCGCCTACACCCACAAGATTAGAAATCTTCTCCTTTTCTCCCTCAGAGAGGCTTGGAGAACGCTTTGAAACCTCTTCGTAGGCGCGTTTAACCGCCTCATCAATGGTCTCGTCGAGTGTGATGTAACGACCCCGCCGACTAGACATCTTGTACCCTGGAAGACTGACCAAGTTGTAGGCGAAATGAACCAGATTTTTGGCTTTATCCACGTGACCAAGGGCGCACAGAGCGAGCTTCAACTGCAACTGAGGCAGTGTCTGTTCCATGCCTACAACATTGATTAGTCTTTCAGCCTTCTGAAACTTCCAGAGGTTGTACGGGATGTCTCGCGTAGTGTACAATGTTGTGCCATCGGCTCTCATCAAAGTCAACGATGGAATTTCATAGTCTTGGCGTAAACCAAAAGTTTTCTTCAGGTCTAAGTCTTGCGCCACTTTCTCAGCGTTGAACTCTAACACTTGGCCAGCACGAAAAACGTAGGGAGTCTTCTCCAACTCTTCGAGGGTCTTCTTAACATCGCTGTTCCAGACGAAGTCGCTCTCCCAGTCCCATGAATCATAGAATATTCCAACCCTGCTCAGAGTTTCCCTGAAGCCCTTCAAGCAGAGTTCGCTGACCTCCCTGATGAGTTGCTTGGCTTCTCCCCAGCCGCTCTCGTATCCACGGTTCAATTCTGCAACTCTCGCCTCAGGGTCTTCATCTTTACTTATCTGCTCCAAGAGTTGGCTGAAGAGTTGGGGATGCGCAGCTTCAAGGTCAACCGCAACTGACGCCCAGTCGTCTAATTCCCGCTGCAGTTTGAGACGTTCTTCGTCGCCTGTTGCCAGTTCTCTTTTTCTCTCGATTTCTTTCTTTAACCGTTGAACTTCTAGGATACAACTTGTTACGGCGTAGATTTTGCCGATAAAATGGTCAGGCTTGCCTTCGGGTTTAGGCTTGCCCAGTTGTTGGTATCCGTAGGCGATGACCGCTGTCTGTCGACCCACATCGTCAATGTAATAATGACGAAAAACATTGTGTCCTCTAGCCTTCAGCAAGCGAGCGAGACAGTCGCCCAACACTGGATTCCTAGCCTGCCCAACGTTTATTGGATGAATGGGATTGGCGCTAGTGTGCTCTACAATTGTTTTCAGAGGGTTCTTAGTCTCCACACAGCCGTATTTCTGGTCGAGAGCAAGGACAGATTCCAGCGTTAACTTGGCAAATTCAGCGAGGTTTACGTAAAAATTGACGTATCCGCCACCTGCCGCTTTAACAGATTTCACAAACGGAAAATCAGACAAGTCCATGTTTCCAACGATTTGCTCAGCCACTTCCAACGGTTTCCTCTCAGTTAGTTTGGCGAGTTCAAAACAAATCGAAGACGACAACTCGCCGAATTCGGGACTCGGGGGAGACTCTAACAGAATTGAAACGGGAATCTTGGGAAAAAGTCTTTTCAGTGTGTTCTTCAGCGCAGTTTGGCAGGATTCTCTGAATTCGGCGAAAGGGTTCACCGAAACCATTGCAGCTTCTTCACCTTGGCGGGCCCGCGGGGATTTGAACCCCGGTTCACCGGCTGTCTTCCCGAAGTCTGGTTCTCGTCCGGAGGCTTGCGCACCGCTGTTTGTAGCGGTTCGGCGCCTTAATCCGGACTGGGCCACGGGCCCTTCTCTTTCGTCAATTTAGACTCAATGGTTTCGTGAATTATTAAAGCTTGCAGCGGTTTTTCAAAGATTTTCGAAAAAATGTGGTTGTCTACACATAAACGTAGAGAAATAAGAGCGATGTAACGTTGCCCGTGCTTTGAGGCTTCTAGGCGCCGACCAAAGTGCTTGTTTGGGTTATGTCTGTGATTTTCCGCATTTCCGTGATTATCGTGTCGAGTTTTTGCAGGTTTTCGGTTTCGATTCGGGCGACTATGTCCCAAAGTCCATAGGTGACGAGGGCTTCTGTTATGCCTTCCATCTTTCTCAGTTGTTCAGCCACGTCGTGTTCGCTTCCGCGTTTTACGATTGCCATGAAATAGGCTTTTACTAGTTGACTGGGCATTTTGGCGCTTCACCTTGTTTGATGTAGTCTATCATTGTTGTGCTTAAAACAATTATGAATCAGAAAGAACAATTGGGTCAATCATGTTTCTTCTATGAGTTCTTGGTTTATCCACCATGCTTTCTTTTTGCCTGACCGTTCTCCGGCGTAGTATTCGATTACGGGTTTGCCGAGTTGACTCTTGGAGCGTTTCTGAATTCTTCTCAGCCTGTTCAATGCTTGCCACCTGTTGGTCTTTAGGTGTTCTGCGAGTTCGGGTGTTGTTGCTCCCTTGTAGTTTAGGAGGTAATCGACTATTTTGTGGTCGACTTCGTCGATGCAGAACGTGTGAGGGTTGACTTTACCTTTATCGAAGGTTAAGACCTCGAGTTCGGTCAGGTATCTCTTTACCTCAGACAGTTCAGCCTCAAGCTTGCCTACTTTTTGTTCCAGTTCAAAAATCTTGTCGGGGCGAGGTGTCTTCTCTAGTTTTTCTATTATGGCGCCGCGGAAGAAGTTGCTTCTTTCGCCTTCTGGTATGCGGAGGGCTAGCTCTCTGTAGACGTCGATGGGTAGTTTAACCGAGACCGTGGCGTATTTGTCCATGTTTATTTCTTCCCTTTTTATTGTTTAATTCAATTTTATTTATGTGTGCGCACGGGTAGATACGCCCTCTATTAGGATGCAAATATGAAGCTTATTGTTTGAAAGCTGGAGTGTTTGTCTGCTTTGGCTGTGTGTTTTCGAGAGCGTTCAGGACTTCTGTGAGTTTGACGGGTCCTTCTCGCAGCATTTTTGGCTTCCTTGATGTCAAATCTACTATACTTGACTCTTGACTTAAGGGGGTTGGTCCTCCGTCGAGGACAATGTCAACCAGTCTGCCTAATTGTTTGGTTGCTTCTTGAGCGGTTTTGGGCGATTTCTCTCCTGTTTTGTTGGCGCTGGTTCCTACGAGAAGTCCGTTGCAGAGACTGATGAGTTGAAGAGCAACTGGGTGGTTTGGAATGCGCACTCCGACAGAGGCTAAGCCACACGTGACAATGCTGGGAAGAGCGGGTTTCTTCGGAACAATAAGGGTGAGTGGCCCTGGCCAATGCCTCTCTGCGATTTTTCTAGCCTTTTCATTTATGTAGGCTATTTTTTCGATGAATTTGATGTCAGAAGCAAGTATGGGCAAGGGCTTCTCTTTCCGTTCACCCTTCACCTTGAAAACTCTCTCAACCGCTCGGACATTGAAGGGGTCACAGCCTAATCCGTAGACCGTGTCTGTGGGATAAACAACCAAGCCTCCTTTCTTAACAACTCTTGAAGCCTCTCCAATGTTTTTCGCAGTTGCTTTCAAGACTGGCATGGTTGTCTCAAATGTCTGTTCTGAGTTAAAAGGGAATATTAAGTTAGTCACTTCAAAACTTGCTTGGTTGAGGTCAGTTCGGCTTTTGGCCGTGTCACAGCCTTAGGCTCCCAGCCGTCGCCTCACATCATCCCAAAATAAGGAATAGCTTAAGCTCCTATT